>WNGI01004992.1_pt1 | contig 13921 bp, 19 predicted proteins | sample 5400621 | NCBI WGS metagenome assembly WNGI01 (sample SAMN13153374, study PRJNA577476) | soil metagenome | isolation source: 20 cm soil or saprolite under Garry oak tree replicate 1 | place: USA:California | collected 2016-06-15
AGCTCAAAGAGCGCTTAGCCCTTCGCGGGTTCATCGTGCCGGAGGGTGACTCCGTCGACGAGTCGGACCTCCAGACATCGGCTGAGCTCGACGAGGCCGTGGCCGCCGAGCTGGATCGCGAGAGCTAGACCGATGCCGCACCAGGTCGCCGGTCGCCGGCTCGGACGCGCGTCTGACCACCGGATGCACATGCTGGCCAACCTGGCGGTATCGGTCCTGCGCTACGAGAAGGTGCGCACCACCGAGGCCAAGGCCAAGGAGGTGCGGGGGATCATCGACCGCATGATCACGCTGGGGAAGCGGGGCGACCTGCCCGCCCGGCGGCTGTTGGTGGCGGAGCTGCCGCACGAGCCGATCATCGTGGACAAGCTGATCGGCGAGCTGTCCGAGAAGTACGCCGACCGCACCTCGGGGTACACGCGCATCGTCAAGATCGGCCCGCGTCTGGGTGACGCGGCGCTGATGGTCCAGATCGAGCTCGTCTAGGCGGGTTCGACCACATTTAGACCGATGGTCGCCGGGGAGCCACGATGCGCCCGGGCGATCATCGAATACGACGGAACGGCCTTCGCCGGCTCCCAGTACCAGCCGAACGCTCGGACGGTGCAGGGGGAGCTGGAGGAGGCCCTTAACAGACTGACCGGCGAGCGGGTGAGAGTCCGATTCGCCGGGCGTACCGATGCCGGGGTGCATGCCACCGGCCAGGTCGTCGCGTTCTGTCTCTCGGGTCGCTCGCCGGGCCGATCGCCCCGCGGGGGCCTGGGAGCCGGGTGGCGCGAGCTGCAGCGGCGGTTGAACGCTTTGCTGCCGGATGACGTGGCCGTGCGGGGGATGCGGGCCACTCACCGGGGATTCGACCCGCGGCGTGAAGCCTTGGCGAGGGTCTACCGCTACCGGATCCGCATGGGGGGAGCGGCGAGACCGCTGGAACGGCATCGGACGCTCGAGATCAACGACCGGCTGGACGTCGCCGCGATGCGTGTCGCGGCGGCGTCGATCACCGGGGAGCGCGACTTCGCAGCGCTGGGGAGCGACACGTACGGTCGCACGATTCGGCACCTCTCCGAGGTGGCGGTCCTGCGACGAGGTGCGGTGGTCGAGATCCGCGTGACGGGGGACGCATTCCTGCGGCGGATGGTGCGCAGCATCGCGGCGATCCTGCTGGAGGTGGGACGCGGCAAGCTCGCTCCGGAGGAGGTGGCCGGGCTGCTGGACGCGCCCTCGCGGGCGCTCCACGGCAGGGCGGCGCCGCCGCGCGGCCTGACACTCGAGAAAGTCATCTACGTGAATACGGAATCAACGCGGAAACCGAGTCGCTCGCCCAAGCGAGCGCCATCGGTCCAAAAAGAGGCGAAGAAGCTAGAACCGTGAAGACCTACGCAGTCAAGGCAGGCGACATCGAAAGCGCGTGGTGGGTGGTCGACGCCACCGACCAGACGCTCGGCCGCCTAGCGTCGCGCGTCGCGAGCTTGCTCCAGGGCAAGCACAAGCCCAGCTACTCGCCGCACCTCGACACGGGCGATCACGTGGTGGTCGTCAACGCCGCCCGGATCCGCGTGACGGGCAACAAGCTGGTCGACAAGACCTACTACCGACACTCCAACTACCCCGGCGGTCTCAAGGCGGAGAGCCTGGCGGCGCTGCTCAAGCGCAAGCCGGAGATCGTCATCGAACGAGCCGTGAAGGGGATGTTGCCCCAGAGCCGATTGGGTCGCGCCATGTACGGGAAGCTGAAGGTCTACCCGGGCGCGGAGCACCCGCACCAGGCGCAGCAGCCCGCGCCATACGAGCTGTAACGAGGAGCGAATGAGCACGAGCTACATCTACGGGACCGGGCGCCGCAAGACCGCGGTCGCGCGCGTGCGCCTGCTGCCGGGCGACGGCAGCATGGTGGTGAACGGCAAGGACGCCCAGGACTACTTTGGTCGCGGACCCGCGCTGCACACCTTGCGCACGCCGTTCCGCGTGACAGAGACTGAAGGCCGATATTCCGCCAGCGTCCTCGTCGCCGGCGGCGGCTTCACCGGCCAGGCCGGCGCCATTCGTCACGGGATCGCTCGGGCTTTGGTCAGCGCGTTGCCCGAGATGCGGCGTGCGCTCCGCGATGCCGGCCTCCTGACGCGCGATCCGCGCGCCAAAGAGCGGAAGAAGTACGGCCTGAAGCGAGCCCGCAAGGCGCCTCAGTACACCAAGCGCTAGACGGAAGGCCGGTGGATTCCACCGGCCTTCGCCATTAGCAGCAATCGCAGTCGCAGGGACAATCCCCTGACGGTGGGCAGTCGCACCCGCGGTTCACGCGCATTCCTCCTTTCCTGAACAGAACGTAGTTCCAGGTTGGCCGCTCGTTAGCGCGCGCTGCAGAGCGGCGAGTTCTGCGTCGAGGTGATTGAGCTCGACGCGGGCCGCAGCCACCTCTCGGCGGCGGTCTGCCAGACGTCCGGTGAGTTGATCGGCCATGCCTTTGCAGTTGTCGGCCGCACACATGGCCGCCAGTCGTCCGCTCTCGGGCAGGTCCAGTCCCAGGCCACGCAAGGCGACCAGAACGCGCAGTCGACAGAGATCGAGGTCGTCGTACTGGCGGTAGCCGTTTTCGGCCCTCGCGGGCTTGGGCAGGATGCCCTGGGTTTCGTAGAAACGGATGGCGCCTGGTGTCACGCCGACCCGCTCAGCCAGATCCGATACTTTCACGCCACTGAGGCTAAACCTTCGAGTGCCTAGAAGGTCAAGCCCCAATTCGAGCTCGAGGCGAAAGATTGGCCCGAGGCATGCGCTAGCCTTCCCAGCATCCGCCCAACCGACGCCAAAAGGAGGCGTGGTTCGAGGTGGACAGCCGTTCGGGACTGATCGTCGTCCAGATCGATGGGATGAGCGGATCAGCGTTGGACGATCTGTTGTCCAGCGGTCACATGCCGACCCTGCACAGGCTGATCTCGTCGGGAGAGCTTTCCCTCGATCGCTGGGTGCCGTTGCTCCCGCCGTGCACGCCCGCGAGCCAGGCGGGGATCCTCCACGGGCGCAATCCAGGGATTCCCGGCTTCCGCTGGTACGAGAAGGAGACCGATCGCCTGTTCGTCGCCAACCACGCCAAGGACGCGGCTGAGATCGAGCATCGGCTCTCGGACGGCGACGGAATCCTCTCCGAAATGGGCGTCAGCGTTGGCAATCTGCTCGCCGGGGACGCGGCCTTCAGCCACCTCACCATGGCGACGATCCAGGGGCGGGACGACGCTCCCGGTCCAGACGAACACGGCACGTATCCGATCGATCCCATCATCTACATGCGAATCGTGATCGGGATGATCCGTGAGCTGCTTGACGAGATCCGGCAGGCACGGCGCCAGCGCTCCAATGACGTACAGCCGCGGATGCCGCGCGGATGGCGCTATGCGCTCGAGCGGTGCGTCACCAACGTCCCCTTGCGAATCCTGTCGACGGCCGTGGTAATCCACGAAATGAAACGCGGGCGACCGTTGATCTACGTGGACTACACCGGCTACGACGAGATCTCCCACCATGCCGGACCGGGCCGGCCAGACGCGTATGGGGCCGCCGAGAAGATCGATCGCAGCATCGCTGACATCCTGAACGTCGCGCGGCATGCGGAGCGTCACTACCAGCTCGTCGTTCTTTCCGACCATGGCCAGGCTCTCGGACCAACGTTCCGGCAGCGCTACGGCGTCACATTGGTTCGCTTGATCGCGAAGCTCACTGGGGGAGGAATGCCGCTGGACGGCGCCACGCAGCCCGCGGAGTACACCGATGGCTTCGAGCGAATCCGGTACCACGTCCTGGGACCTCGCCTGGCCTCGGTGGTCGGAGGTCTGCTCGAGCGCCGAGCAGGCAGGACCCACCAGCGGGCCAGCCGCCTCGCCGACAGCCGGGGCGCGCCAGTCGCCGCGCCCACTGATGCGCAGGTCGCCAACGTGGTGGTGTGCGCGTCCGGCAATCTCGGACTCGTCTATTTCACGGCTGTCCGGGAACGCATGACGCGTGAGGACATCGAGGACCAGTTTCCCGGTCTGATCCAGGAGCTGATCGACCATCCCGGAATCGGGGTCGTCGTCGTGCGGTCGGCCGAGGGCCTGGTCGCAATCGGCGATGTTGGGACCAACTTCCTCGACGACGGCCGCGTCACCGGGACTGATCCGCTCGCGATCTACGGACCCCATGCCGCTGAGGGATTGCGCGGAGTCGCCGCCTTCGAGAACTCCGGCGACATGATCGTCATCAGCCCATACGACGCCACGACAGAGCAGGTCGTCTCCTTCGAGGAACTTGTGGGTTCGCACGGCGGACTGGGCGGCCCGCAGAACGACGCCTTCATTGCCTATCCAGCGTCGTGGCGGATGGAGCCGAAGCCCCTCGTCGGAGCTCCGGCGGTCAACGCGCAGCTGCGGCGCTGGTTGTCCGAGGCAGGCGCCGGACCGGCTGTCACTTCGCCGGGGCAATGACCATCAAGGCGGCCGGCCGGATGGACGCCGTGATCGGCGTGGTTCCGATCACACTGCCGTCGACCTCCACGAGCCGGCTCGACTTGGTCTGGATGCGGATCACGCGTGCCTTTGCCCGGTAGGCATGCCCATTGGCACTCTCGCCGTGTTCCTCCTGACGGAGCGCCTCCCAACCGGCCCGCAGGCCTCGCAGGGGTCCGGATGCGCTGATGGCAATCACATCGAGGTAGCCATCATCGGGCTGGACCTCCAGGCGCGGCTCGACTGCGAATCCGACTCCTCCGAAGTTGGCGAGGAAGACCTGGGTGACTCTCATGCTGGTCCGGCGGCCGTCAAGGGTGATCCGGTGCGCGACGTTGCGGACGCGGCCTCTCTGGCCGATGGCGCTCGCGACGTAAGCCAGCTTCCCCCAGCGAAGCTTGGCGCGCTTGCTTACCTGCTTCATGACCTCCGCATCGAAGCCCACGCCGCAGGCGACGGTGAACAGCTCGCGCTTGCCATGCACGCGTAGCTGACCGATATCGATCTGCCGATGGTCGCCGCTGACCAGGACCTCGGCGGCCTGCCCCGTGTCGCCGGGAATCCCGAGGTTGCCGGCCAGCAGATTGCCGGTCCCCATGGGGATGATGCCGAGGGCCACCGGTTTGCCAGCGAGCACCTGGACGATCTGGAGGACCGCTCCGTCCCCACCCACCGCCACGACGACATCGGTGCCTGTTTTCGCTGCGCTCTTCGCCCGCCGACGCAGGTCGCGCTTGCGGTCGACCAGGCAGGTCTCCACGTTCCAACCCGCCGCCTCGAGGCGCACCCTGGTCTCGCGCACCGCGTTTCCCATCCGCCGACCCTTTCGGCGTCGAGCGATGACCAACGCCCGTGTCATTTGGCCGCCGCCGTGCCCCGGCCTACGCGCTTCCTAGCCTCCCGCACGGCTCTGCCCCAGTTCCACCAGTTAGGTCGCGCGCGAAACGCGGCACCGACCACGAGCAGCCAGGCGATCCCGGCCAGGATGCCGCCGACCACATCGGTCAGGTAGTGGAAGCCGAGATAGATGCGGCTCACGCCGACGCCTAGCGCGAGCACGATGGCGACACTCAGCGCGACGAGGCCGATCCGGCGGCCGAACACCGACCACAGGATTACGGCGAGCGCGATGTAGAACACGACCGCGTTCGTCGTGTGGCCGCTCGGAAAGCTGTAGTCGGGAAGCACGCGAGCCCAGGCAAGCCTCGGTCGCGGGCGCTCGAAGATCACCTTCATGGTCGCCTCGAGCGCCAGGGCACCGCCGCCCGCGAGTCCCAGGAAGACGGCGGCGCCGTACCTCCGCTGCCAGAGCAGCGCCACGACCGCCACAACGAAGACCGGGACGATGACCAGGCTCGTGCCCATGGTCGTCAGGGTGTTCATGACGGCGTCCATCCCGGGCGATGCCAGCGCGTGGAGGAATGGTGTCGCCCAGGTGTCGAGCGCGAAGGCCTCGTGCTCACGGACACCGTCGGCGATGGAACCGAAGAGAAAGACGCTGGCGACCAGTCCCACGAACCCCACCAGCACGGTGGCGGTTGCGGTGCTGACCGGAGGCCGCTGGACCTCCTGTTTGGGTGTGCGCTTGTCGACATCGACGCGTCCGAGTGGGCCAGCTTCGGTCTTGAGTCCCGGCTTGTGTTGCGCCTTGGTCTGGCTCATGAGCTGCCTGCGCGGGAGCGTTTTGGTTGTGCCGGAGGCGTATCGGCCCACGAGCCTGGCCTGGTCAGCCAGGCGTAGATGGCCAGGGCGCCTGCGCCACACAGCAGACCCGCCAGGACGTCGGTTGGATAGTGAGCGCCAAGCGCGATGCGGGCGATGCCGACCAGCACGACCTGGATGGCCACGACGATGGGAGCCGCGAGACGGAGCGCGAAGGCCAATGCGCTACGCCAGATGCGAAGGGCGACGGATCCCACGATCGTCAAGGTTTCAAGTACATGCCCGGATGGATAGCTGTAGATCACGCCGGGGATCCCGGCGGCGGTGCCGGCCTCCGGCCGGAGGCGGAGCGTGAACTGCTTGACTCCTTCGCTGGTCGCGCTCACCGCCGCGAACAGCAACAGGACGACCAACGCTTCGCGCCGCCGCTTGTTCAACCACAGCCATATGACGAAGCCCCCCGCGATGACGAAGAGCGGAATGTTCGCCGTCTCGGTCAGGATCTTCCAGACCAGCGGGTCGATTGGCCAGCCGTGCATGAGGGCGAGCAACGGTTGGTCGAACGGAAAGACGACCCGGGCTCGGATGGCGACGGTAAGCAACGCGAAGCCAAGGATTGCCAGAAACGCGACGACCAACCAGGTGGCGCTGGCTTTGCCGGATCGGGCTCCGCCCCGCTTTCGGTCGCCGCTCACGTCGAGCCTCTGGGCGCGCCGGGTTCCTTTCGGGCGAGAACGTCACGCTCGATCTGCAAGCGCATGCGGTAGAGCGTGTCCCATTCATCGGTCGAGACCGGGAGCTCGGTTAGCCGCCGGTCGATCGCCTCGAAAGCAGACTTGGTAACCGCCCGCCGCCCGTCACCGTTTGGGCCGGCGAGTTTCGCGAGCTGATCCTCGACCTTTTGCGCCTCGGCGCTCATGGTCAGATGGGCCGATGTGGTCGCCAACCTGGACACCATGGCGGCCCGAGCCCTGGTTCGGTCGCGGGCTTTCCCGGAGATGGCAATGTCCGATGGGTACACGCCGATCCTCATGCCGCGTGCGGTCAGCTCAATCAGCCGGTCCGGTCGCAGCTTGCGGACATTTTCGCCGGCAAAGGTGGTGAGGACGCGCGCCGGCAACGTGAGCACCCAGGCTGCGTCCTTGGCCGCAAGCTTGATATCCGCGGACGCCAGTGCGTGCTGGAGATCGGCCACCAGTTGGTCGTAGGCGCCTGGCTTGACCACGATGGGGACGTGCGTGTCGGACCAACCGTGCCGCAAGCTCCTGATCTTCCTCGCGAGGCCCACGCCCGCCAGGAATATGAGGAGGCCGCTAATCAGAGGCGCCAGGATGTAGCCGCGGAGCAGCTCCAGGACGACGGCGAATCCCGCCGGACGCTCACCCTCCGTGGGCACGAGATAGCCGCAGAGGCCAACCGCAAGTGGCAGGAGCACCACCGCAAGGGCCAGCCCCACGACGAGCCAGGTATTGAGGAGCGCCGGGTGGGGCGTCGTTGAGAGCAGCAGCCCAGCGACCCTGGGTATGAGCAGGCTCACCAGCGTCACGATCCAGAGGAGGGACGCCGCCATCATCAGGATCAGATAGATCTGGTGAGACTTGGGGACGCGACCGAATAGCAAGCTGCTGGCCCACGCCAGCGCACTCGTCAGCAGGTCCCCGGCGATACGGCCGACGACTCCGACGGCCGAGACCAACATCGTCATGCCGGACTCAACCTAAGAAGGTATGCCGCAGCTTTGTAGCGCGCGTGATCCCGGAGCGTTGGGCCGACACGACCCGCGCCGCGGCACCGACTAGCCGCGCAGGCGCCCTCGCCCGAAGAAACCGAGCAGGAATAGCACCACGAGCACGACGATGATGATCCAGATCAGACTAGGCATGAGCCTCTCCCTTCGAGTCGCGCGGCGAAGCTGTTGGCGCATCCCGAGCCGGGTGGAGACTTCGTCGCCGTGGTGCCGTTCATGCAAGCCCCGTGCCCGCCTCAATGAGGGCGAGCCACCTGCGCAGCGCAGTCCGAGCAGACGCCGGTGAGTCCCGCAAGGTCGGTCCGAGCATCCGGCTCTGGATAGTTGCGGCCGCAATAGACGCGATGTCCAACGAGTTGCGAGTCGGCCCAGCGCTGGGCGGCTGCGATGTGCCAGATCGTGTCGTAGGCGCCCTTCAGAGCAAACGCTGTCTCGGGTCGTAGCTCCTCTGCCATCAAGAGACTCCTAGCTGTCTTATCGCGTGGTGAGGAGCGCCAGCACACTGAAGACCGCCAACGACCCAGCGATCCATAGGCTCAGGTAGCCGAGAAAGGCCCATCTTGTCGTCGTCATCGAAGCGCGCCCGCGGACACCGCTTGAGCGGACCAGCCGCCGTCGTCTTCCCAACCGTTCAGCGCCCGTGCCCAGGCCTCGTCGCCGTCGCGCCGCCATCGCGCCCAGGCCTTGCAAAACACGCAAAACGAGGGCAGGTCAAGCTCGGCTCCGCGGAGGTGCGTGCCGCACCCCGCGCAGCGCCACTCCGTGCTCATGGCGCGCATCGGGACCCCGTTGGGCATCTGGAACAGCATCTTCACGCCGAGGCGCCCGGGCCCGCGAGTGCATCTAATGCGTTTGCGGTGTAGCTCCAGCCGCGCACATCGACTCGCCTCTTGGCGTCTTTGGCGGTGACCGTCCTCTGCTGACCCTGTGGGCCATAAACGAGGGTGGTGAATCGCGATCGGCTCATCAGCCAGACGAGGACCAGGAGGGCCGAGCCCACAAGCCAGATGACGAATTGGCCGATGGCGGAGATGTTGGCGGCGATCCCCGTTACTACCCACCCGAAGATCAGGAGATTCCAAATCACGAGGGTCCAAGTCGCCTTGCGCCACTTCGGCATTGCTACAGCCCGTTTCCTTTCAGCGCCTTGCCGGGTGGGCGGCGCAATCTCAAACGGGCCTGTCTTCAAGTCCGATGCTTGCAGTAGAGCAGATGGTCCTGCTATTGTCAACTGTAGTTAACAACTCTCACTGTAGGAGCGGGCCCACGATGACAGCCACGACCGGGGACGTATTGAGACAAGCGCGGTCCGTGCGCGGCCTCTCCCTGGTCGAAGCCGCCCGGGCGGCGACCATTTCGGCCGCCTACCTCAGTAGGTTGGAGAGCGACGCAGTCAAAAAGCCCTCTCCGCACGTCCTGCACCAGCTCAGCGAGGCGTTGGCCCTACCGTACGCCGATCTCATGCGGCTGAGTGGCTACCGCCTGCCCGATGGCTCGGATCAGCACCCCGCCGGGACCGCCGTGGCGGCGGCACTCTTCGGAGACCTCACTGACGACGAGCGGGACGAATTGCTCGAGTACCTCGCCTGGTATCGGGCGCGCCAGAGATCGCGAGTTCGCAATCGCCCTTGACCTCGCGGCGAAGCCCGTCGCTGCGCGGAGTATCATGGGGTTGCTGGTCCGTCAGCCGCTACCACGGCGTGTTCTCGCGCGAGGTCTTGGGCGAGAAGCCAGTCTCATTGATTGACCCTCAGGAGGGGCAACACGCATGAATCGTCGCGCCCTCCGAGAAGCAAGTCCTCCCGCGATCGATTCGGAGCGGCCGCTGCGCATCGGCCTGGTGTCCGGACCGATGGTCGCCATCCCACCGCCGGGCTATGCCGGCACCGAGCGCATCGTCGCAGTCCTTGTCAATGAGCTGACACGCCGCGGGCACAAGGTGACCCTGATTGGGCCTGCAGACTCCCAGGTGGATTGCGAGCTCGTGCCGACGATCCACCAATCGTTGTGGAGCTCGGGGATGACTGGAGACCCCACGCCGTACATCGAGGTCACGATTGAAAGGGCCTGGAGTGTTGCCCATCGCTTCGACGTCATGCACTCGCACCTGGACACGCTGAGCTTTTCCTTTGCGCGCCACAGTCCGGTCCCCGTCCTGCACACCCTCCATGGACGCCTGGACATGCCCGGGGTGCCCGAGCTCCTCGATGAGTTCCAGGACATCCCTCTGGTTGCGATCAGCGAGAGCCAGCGGCGATGGTGGCCCCAAAACAATTGGGTGGCGACCGTGCATCACGGACTTCCGCTCGAGGGTGCCCCATTCTCCGACCGGGCCGGCAATTATCTGGCGTTCGTCGGGCGCATCTCTCCCGAGAAAGGCGTCGAGGCGGCCATCGAGCTGGCGCGTTCGGTGCAGCTGCCCCTCCGCATGGCAGCCAAGGTTCACGAGGATGACGAGAAGCGGCTCTTCGCAGAGGTCGTGGCGCCCGCAATCGAAGAGGGCGTCGTCGTATTTGAAGGGGAGCTCGCGACCGCCGAGCGAGACGAGCTTCTCGCAGGCGCGTTGGCCACCGTCCTGCTTGGTGCCTGGCCTGAACCGTTCGGGCTGGTGGCAATCGAGTCGATGGCTACGGGAACGCCAGTCATCGCCAGACGCGCCGGCGCTCTTCCCGAGATCGTGGACCATGGCATTACCGGCTTCCTGGTGGACGACGTCCACGAGGCGCGTTTTGCGGTGCGCGAGGTGGCCAACGTGGACCGAACGCTCGTGCGGCGCACGGTGCTGGAGCGGTTCAGCGCGCAGCGCATGGTGGACGAGTACGAGTCGGCCTATCGACGGCTGGCAGCGGCCGGTCGCCATCGGGATGCGGACCGCTCTGCGAGGCAGGAATCTGGCGATTCCCCGTCAGTCGACACCAGAAGGGTGACCGTAGGCTAAGAGCTGACCGCCTGGGCGTCTGGAGAACGGGTGCAGCTGTCGCGGGCTTCGCTCGGATTGGGCAGCTAGGTCGCCGGCCAACGCTGGAGCACGATTTCGGCATCTGTCGGATCCATCCGATAGCCGCGAGCGTCGGCATCCCACGTGATCAGGTCGCGGCGTGCGACCCGTCGCATCACCTTGTTGGGGCCGGCGACGATGCCGGCGAAGGATGTGCCGGTGTGTTTCCCGTAGCGGGCCGTCAGATCCGCGTTGAGCACCAACGCCTCATTGCGCGTGGCGAGCTCCGCGACCTCGCGCAAGAGTCGACGGCTGTCCGCACCCCGAATGGCGTTCAGGACCTCGCCGAGCTGTCGGCGGCGAAGATCGGCCTGGTCCGAGAGATCGCCAAGCGGACCGCCGGACTCTCGCCCTGGACCCATCACCCAGCGCCAGGCCAGAGCCAGCAGCTCGTCCTCCGTTTCGGCCTCAAACTCTATCCGCGGCACCTGGAGGCTCCTGTACAGATATGTAACGAATACGCCACGAATATATCACGTGAAGTTTCGTGCTAGACTGCGTCCCAACGGCTGCAAGGCTGCGAATCGTCTGATCCTCTGGCCCTCGAACGACGGAGTGCCATCGGCGAATCCGTTTCGTATCGACTTAGCCGCATCGGGGGCAAAGGAGCAGACATGCAGTACACCAGAATCTCTACCTACGACCTGACCAAGGGCAGCTTCGACGAGATCACCGGCATTGCCGAGAAGGGCATCCTGCCGACCTTCGTCAGGGAGCCCGGCTTCGTGAACTACGGACTGGTCGACGCCGGCAACCACAAGGTCGTCTCGATCAGCATCTGGGAGACTCGCGAAGAGGCCCAGAAGTCGGCCGGCATGGCCGCCACCTGGGTCAAGGAGAACGTCGCCGACCGGGTTCGGCTGCTGACCACCCAGATCGGCGACCTCGCGCTCTTCCACGGCGTTTCCGTCGCCGCCTAACCGCACGCTCGCAGGCTGCGCACACGGCCGGTCGGCCTACCCGTCGGCCCTGCGCTCGTAGCCCACATAAGCCGCCCCGGCTTGCTGCTGGGGCGGCTTTTGGACGCCGCACGCGCGTTGCTCAACGGAGAGGCGCCCGAGCACCCGGACCTCGTCAGCGAGATCGATGAGGCCCGAGCGGAGGTCAGCGCCGATGGCTGACCGCGAGGACGGGATCAGTTCGGCAGCGCGATTGAGTCAAATGAGATTCCCTAGCCTCGGAACCCCCCAACGATAGGGCCGCGCGAGGGTCTTGGAAGCGCGGTGCCATCGGGCCGGGCGCTCCCGGGAGACCTGGCTAGGGAACCGGGGGCCGCGGGGACCCTTTGGTAGAATCGCGCGGACGTAGCAGGGCCGGCTGAACCTTTGTGCTGAACGCGATCCGCGAGTTCTTCGATACGTTCCTTCAGGGGCGCTGGACATCGATCGTCGACATCCTGCTGGTCGCGGTCCTCGTCTACTGGCTCTTCATCCTCATCCGCGGCACGCGGGCGGTGCGGATCGTCATCGGTCTGTCGATCCTGTATCTCGTCTACCTGGTCGCGCAGGCCCTCGATCTCGTGCTCCTCTCCAGGCTGCTGCAGACAGGCGCTGTGGTGGGCCTCTTCGCGATCGTGGTCGTCTTCCAGCCCGAGCTGCGGCGCGCGCTGGAGCAGATTGGGCGCTTCGGCTCGCTGAACCGATTCTTCGTCTCGAGCGAGGTGACCCAGGCGGAACGCGTGGCCGGACAGGTGAGCCGAGCCGCCCGATTGCTCGCGGGGTCCCGGCACGGGGCCTTGATCGTCATTGAGCGCGACACTGGCCTCCAGGACCTGGCGACCGAGTCGGGTGTGCCACTCGACGCCGACCTTCGGGCCGAGCTGCTGGTCACCATCTTCTACCGTGGCACCGCGCTGCACGACGGGGCGGTGATCATCTCCGGGAACCGCATCCTCGCCGCCGGCGTGCTGCTGCCCTTGAGCCAGAACGTGATGGACTCCGAGCGCTACGGGACGCGCCACCGGGCGGCGATTGGCATCAGCGAACAGACCGATGCGGTGATCGTGGTGGTCAGCGAGGAGACCGGCTCGATCAGCCTGGTGCTGCGCGGGCGCATCGAACGCAACCTGACCGAGGAGCAGCTGCGGCGGCGGATCCTGAACCTGATTCGGCCGCAGACGCCGCGTCGCGCGGTGCCGCTCCTGCGACGCACGCTCGAAGGCAGGTGGGGGATCGGCACCTCCGATGAGCTGGAGCCGGCCGGGCCGGTGGATCCGGAGGCGCGGATCATCGGCGAGGAGCGGACGCACGAGCCGTCGAGGCTCCATCTCCGCCGCCGTCGCAACCGCGGCGCGGGCGATGGCGCCGAGCAGGCCGCCGCAGCCGCATCCGCGACATCGAAAGCCTCGCCGTCGCCTCCCACGGAGCCGGCGGTTCCGGTGGAGCGTCGCACCTGATGCGTTGGATCTTCCGCAACTGGGAGCTCAAACTGGGGGCGACTGGTCTCGCCACCATCCTCTACACGGGGCTGGTGTTCTCCGGCTCGTTCACCGAGGCGCGGATATCCGGCGTGCCGATCCAACGCATCAACCAGCCCAACGGCGCGTACGTCATCACACAGGACCTTGGCACCATCCAGGTCCACTACCGCCAGCATAGTGGGGTCAGCGCACCGGTCACCACCGAGAGCTTCGCGGCGACCGTGGACCTCTCCCAGTACGACATGCAGCGCGCCGGGCAGCAGCAGAGCCTCCCGGTCCAGGTCCGGTCCCTGGCGGATGGGGTGAGCTGGCTCGACTTCACTCCCACGCGCGTGACGGTGAACCTGGACGTGCTCGACACGCACAGCGTCCCGGTCGTCGTTGATCGCGGTACCGTCCCTTCAGGCCTCGAGCTCGGGACTCCGTCGCTCAGCGCGGACAAGGTCGACGCCCGCGGCCCGCGATCCCTGCTCAACCAGGTCACCGCCGCGCAGGCGCGGGTGGCGATCGACGCTTCGGGGATCGACTTCAACCAGCAGGTCCGCCTGGTGCCCATTGACGCCCGCGGACAGCGCGTTGACGCGGTGGAGCTGACGCCGGACGTGATATCGGTCCAGATTCCG
>WNGI01003464.1_pt1 | contig 13919 bp, 10 predicted proteins | sample 5400621 | NCBI WGS metagenome assembly WNGI01 (sample SAMN13153374, study PRJNA577476) | soil metagenome | isolation source: 20 cm soil or saprolite under Garry oak tree replicate 1 | place: USA:California | collected 2016-06-15
GCCCGAAGCGCTGCGCATTCGGTTGGTGGTGGAACTAAACGGAGTTTGTCTCGGCGGGGCTTTAGCGGCCGCGGATTCCTTATCGGCCAGCTCTTTCTCCCGCGCGTCGAGTTCGGATTGACGCTGTGCCAGCTGTTGCTGCTGCTCGGCCGCCAAGCGTTGTTGGACCTGGCGTTCAACCTCAGCGTTGCGCTCCTCCTCGGTTTGCTGCTTCTGACAGGACGAAAACAACGTTACCGCGATACACAACGACAGATGAAAAAATCTTTTCATGTTACGGTTAGACCACTATTGTTTTTCCTTATTCGAAACTTCGGAAGGACACCAATCTGTGTCCCGGATCGTAATGGGACGAGACCTAGCCCGTCCCTCCTGCATTCATGGCGTCGGCGATGGCGAAGCTACCGGTGTAACGATGACTGTCTCCATTTTACCGCGACGCCAACGTTGCATATTGGAATAGACAGAAACCAGCGCCATCGCTATCAGAAACACAATCATAATCACCAAGGCACTCTTGGGAGCGCGGGACCAGCGCGGATTTTCCGGCGGCGGTTCGGGCAGCTTCACAGGCGAATTATCGATGTGGCTATCGACCGCGCAAATAAAGGTTTCAGCTGCCCTACACAACAGACGCCCAACGCTCCACTGGTCATGCGAACAGGCAATTCTGGACAGATATTTCGAAGAAATCGCCTAACTATTCCAGGCGCAGCTCGGCGATCGCATCCATCACGCGCTGGCTCAATTGCGTATAAACATCTTTTCCCGCGTCTTCCACGTCCGCGGCCGTGAAATGAATCGGCTCCCCGACGACGACAGTTATTTTATGCCGATGAATTTTGCCGCCAATCGGCCACGCTTCATAGGCACCGAAAATCCGCATAGGCACGACCGGGGCGAGCGTTTTTGCGATCAGGAGGCCGAGACCCGGCAAGCCCGGATGAAGATGACCATCAGGCGTGCGCGAACCTTCCGGGAATACGAGCGCGCCATTGCCCGCCTTGATGACCTGGATCAATGTTTTGAGCGCGCTCCGATCGATCGCTTCCTGATTGACTGGGATGACGTTTAGTTTCGGCAGGAGCCAGCGCAGCACCGGGACATTGAGCAAAGAACGACGCGCCAGGAAGTAGATGGCGCGATTACAGGCATTGCCGGCCAGAGGGGGATCGAGATAGCTCTGGTGATTCATCGCGAGAATCGCCGGACCGCTCTGAATCATGCGCTCGCGATGAAGAATTCTAAACCCGAAAAAGAGCCGGGCGAGAAGGCGGGACAAATGATAACCGACCCAGTAATATAAATTCACGTTGCAGGGTTGAAGCGCGCGCCAAGCACGATCAAACAGGAATGGAGTCCGGGACCTTCAAGCCCTTGTTTTTGAGTCGCCCGATGATTTCGCCAACGACCCCGTCGATTGTCAGATTTGAACTGTCGATAACAAGCGCGTCTTCGGCGATGATGAGGGGCGAGGCGCGGCGCGAAGAATCGGCACGATCGCGGGCCGCGATTTCGTCCCGCTGACCTTCGGCAGCGCGGCGCCGTAGACGCACCTCGGGCGAAGCGTCAATGTAAAATTTGTAAGGCGTCTCGGGAAAAACCACCGAACCGATATCGCGGCCTTCCGTAACCAAGTCGTCGTGACGTGCGTAGTCGCGCATCTTTTCGACAAGAATTTGCCGAACTTGCGGCACGGTGCTGACCTGCGAGACTTCGTTGTTAACCCTGCCCTCACGCAAATGGGCCGTTGGATCGAGATTATTGATCCGGATGCGCGATTGCTTGTCTTTGAGCTCACAATCAATGGCAGCGTTTTGGACAAGTTGCGCGATCCGATCGCTATCGTTAGGATCGACGCCGTTCTCGAGGATATACCATGTGATGGCGCGATACATTGCACCGGAATTGACGTAGGCGAAGCCAAGGCGGCGCGCCAGCTCGCGGGCCACACTACTTTTGCCGGAGGCGGCGGGACCATCGATCGCGACGACGCGATGGGAATCCGATGACATGCTCTGCGTGATTAGACAGCGTCCGGAGCGATCACCCTTCGTCGAGCCGCGTCCCTGAAAGCGAACCGATGACCGGAGTGCTTGAGTGCATGCGCTTCGGATTAATGAACTCTTCGAGCGCGGTCTCAAAGCCGGGGTACGATTCCTTGATACAGTCAACATCCTGCACAACCGTTTCGCCCTCGGCAAACATACCGGCGACGGCAAAGGCCATGGCAATGCGGTGGTCACCGAAACTGGCCACGCGTGCGCCACGCAATGGCGCAGGTCCATGAATCTCAAGGCCGTCATTCATTTCAATGACCTGAGCACCCATGATGCGCAAATTATGTGCGATGGCAGCGATGCGATCGGTCTCTTTAACGCGCAATTCCTGAGCATGGCGGATGATGGTGGTGCCGGAAGCGAGGGCGCCGGCTACGGCCAGAATAGGAAGCTCATCGATTAGTTGGGGCACTTCTTTGCCTTGTATGACCGTGCCTTTCAGCGGAGCACCCGTGACCTCGACTATCCCGCGCGGCTCGAGCTGGGTGACATCCTCGACAGCCTCGCGCACCTGAGCGCCCATCCGAACCAAAACTCCGAGCAGGGCCGTGCGCGTGTCGTTCAAACCAATATCACGCACGAGTAAATGCCCGCCCGGTTGGGCCGCGGCCGCGACCAGCCAAAAAGCAGCCGACGAAATATCGCCCGGAATTTTGAAGTCGCGTGATTCGGGCACCTGATCGCCAAAAACACTGACGGCGCCGTTGTCGTTCTTCACCGTGCGAACAAGGAAATAATTAAAGAGAAGTTCGGTGTGGTTGCGGCTGAGCGAGGGCTCATTGATCGTGGTCTTCCCCTTGGCGTAGAGACCGGCGAGTAAAATCGCACTTTTAACCTGCGCGCTCGCAATCGGCGAACTGTAATGAATTCCCCGCAACGACCCGCCATGAATGCGCAAGGGCGGCGTGGACTCCGGTCCCTCCGCTACGATGTAGGCTCCCATTTTTCGCAGAGGCGCAATCACCCGTTCCATCGGACGCCGAGAAAGAGAAGCGTCTGAGACCAGCCGGGTCTCGAAAGTCTGTCCGGCAAGGAGGCCGGCCAAAAGCCGCATGGTTGTGCCGGAATTTCCGCAATCAATTTCTCCCGCGGGTGCCGTGAGCACCCGCCTTTTGCCATGGACGATCAAACGATCGGGCTCGGGTTGTTCGATGTGAATTCCAAGAGCGCGCAGCGCGTTAACGGTACGCATGCAGTCTTCGCTCGGTAGAAAACCATGCAGGGTGCAAACGCCATTCGACAAAGCTGCGATGATGGCAGTTCGATGCGAGATGCTTTTGTCGCCGGGAACCGTGATTTCCGTGTCGATCCGAGGCGCTCGTTTTACCCGCAATTCCATAGAATCAGTGACACATCTAGCCCGAGCCGCGACGCTAGCAATGGCGCGGCGCGCGCGCGAAGATCAGCATCCGGCATAAGACGCGGATGTCCAGCTTTCGTCGATGGCTGCGGCGCAATTGCACGAGCGTGACACCGCGGTCCGCGCTGCTTTCGCTTACGGAACGAGGAAGATTTTCTTGTAGTCCGTGTACGGATCCTTCACCTCTGTCCCGGGGGGCATACCGCTCACGTCCACTACCTTGCCCGGAACATAAGGGCTGGTGACCAACCCCGGTTTTCCAGGCACCGGAATTCCGTACGGATAATCTCCTTTGGACGCCTTGATAGGTGACGCTGCGGGAGCTGGCGACGCCAAAGCTTCGGTGGTAGGTTCCGGCCGTTCAGGACCGTTTGGATTGAACGGCTGTTGCTGCGGAGGACCCGGTGGTTGTCCTTCCGCCGGATATCTTGCGGCTCGCTGGTGGGCGCGCGTCGGCGGTGATTCCTCGACAGTATCACACGATGAGACCAAGAGAGCGGCCAGCAATGCAAACAACAGCGGGTGTTTCATAAAAGTCGATTCGACGAAGCTATCTCTCTTCTCATTCATTGCCAATGCTTAAATCGTCATTCAAATCCCATCTCACAGGTTGGATCCCCTCTATTCAGAAATAGCAATACCGAGACGAAATCTGGTCCTGTTTAAAAGAGCTTCTTGATCCAAAATACCGGTATCTGTTAGTCGGAAAAGGCGCGACAGTTTTTGGAACCATCAGCATAGATTGATCATGAATACGGCGGAGCACCCTCTTAATTCCGAATCTTAAGAAAAAACTATGCGGCAAAGCTCCGAGGGAGAAATTCTGGTGATCGACGATGATGCCCTGACCCGGAAAATACTGATACGGACGCTCACCGCTGCCGGTTATCGGTGCGATGAGTCAGCAAATGGAAGGGCGGCGTGGGAGCGCGTCCACCGGGAGCAGCCAGCCCTTCTTCTGCTCGATCTGGAGATGCCCGATCTTAACGGCGCGGAGTTGCTAAAACGCCTGCGCGCCGATCAAAACCCCGATATCGCGCAGATCCCCGCGATCATGTTAACGGGCCACGGTGGTGAAGAAAGCGAAGTCCTTTGCTTGGAAGCAGGGGCTGACGATTTCGTGACAAAGCCGATCAACACCGCGGTGCTGCGGGCAAGGATCGAGACCCAACTTCGCCTGCGTTTGATGCGTCGACAATTGCAGCAACAAAACGACGAGCTGGAAGCGTGGCGCCGCAATCTCGAGCGCGATCTGGCAGCGGCGAGGTTGACCCAGCAATCACTGATCCCGCACAAACCACCCAAGCTTTCCGGTTGGGACATCGCAACCTGCTTTCGACCCGTCATTCAGGTCGGAGGCGACATCTATGGTTGGTTACGAATGAGAGACGATCGTTTCTTATTTTGGATTGCTGATGCTACAGGACACGGGGCCTCGGCTGCGCTCATCACCACCTTGACCAAGCTCCTGTTTCATCACGGCACAACCGAGCGCGACACTCCTGCCGCGATCATGCAAGGCGTGAATAGTGATTTCCGCAGCATCTTTGGAGCGCGCTCCTTTATGACCGCGATGTGTGTCGCGCTTGAAACAGAGACCGGCCGGGCAAGCGTGGTTGGCGCGGGACACCCGCCGCTCTTGATTGCTCGTAAAACCGGTCCGGTGGAATTAATTGCATCTACGGTGCCGCCATTGGGTTTGATCGAACGGCCACAATTCGCCGAAACGGTCGTTACCCTGGCGCGCGACGAGACGTTCCTGCTCTACACAGACGGTTTGTTTGGAGCCGCCGACGGCAAGCGCCGGCGTCTCACGCCGGAAATATTGGCGAAAAAAGTCGATTGCGCCGCGCCCACAGCCGAGGCATTGCTCATGCGCTTATTGAATAAGGTCGCTCCGAGTGATGGCAAAACGCGCTTGCCGGACGATGTGGCCGCCGTAGCGGTTCGTCGCACCGCCTAAAAAAATCTTTATTTTATTGTAAATTTTGTATTGCCCTGCCTCAATCGAAGCATTAATCAGCGTTTATGCCGAAAACCAAAACTCCTTCCAAGCGTAAGCCGAACCCCGCCTTCATGAGGCCGGTGCAACCCGATGATAAGCTCTCCACTATTGTCGGCTCCAAGCCTCTCCCTCGCTCTGAACTGACCAAGAAGCTTTGGGATTACATCAAGAAGCACGGCCTTCAGGATAAGAAAAAGAGAACGCAAATTAACGCGGACGACAATCTCAAGCCGGTATTTAACGGCAAGAGCCAGGTCAGTATGTTCGAGATGACTAAGCTTGTCTCCGGACACATCCGCTAGATCACGCGTTACTCAATTTTAATTTCGGCGTTCGCTACGTCGGGTGAGGTCTGTACGCGTGCCGGCCGCTCGTAAGGAAAAGCGGCATCTTGTCGCTTCCAATTTCGCGGGCGAGAAAAGCGGCTACAACGCTCTTCTATTTTTTCGCCATGAATAAGCCGGGGCCGATTGAACAATCGCGCTCTGCAGAGTGGCGCGGTCTATAAACTCCTGCCCTGCGTCCTTGCGAAACCGCCTTCCATGCTCGAAACTCCTTTCGTGAAATCCTCGCTCTTGATTCTCCCGCTCGCCATTTTTCTCAGCGTCGAACTCGCCTTCTCTGCGCAGGCTGACTCGGCGTGGCAGACCGATTACAAAAAGGCCCAGGAAGAAGCGAAGACAAATAAGAAGCTGTTGCTGGTCGATTTTACTGGTTCCGACTGGTGTGGTTATTGCATCAGGTTAGACAGGGAGATACTCTCCAAATCGCAATTTAAGGATTACGCGAACAAGAATCTCGTTCTGTTGGAGGTCGATTTTCCCCGCGCAAAACAGCAAAGCAGGACCCTGAAGGAACAGAACCAACGGTTGGCCGAGGAATACCAAATCGAAGGCTTCCCCACCATCGTTGTGCTCAACGGTGAGGGCCGCAAAGTTTGGCGTTATGACGGGTATTTCCCGGATGGCCCAGACGCTTTTATCGCTGCGCTGGAAAAATTGCGGAAAAGCTGAGCGAATCTGGACAGACACATACTGGCGTGCCTCACTTTTGCGCCGCCGACAGTGCGACGCTTCCAGGCAACTGTATCGGCTAATTCTTTTTGCCCGCTTCAAACGCGCGTTGCAACACGTCTGACAATTCGCCGCGCGTGAAGGGTTTTGGCAGAGCGCCGCGAAAACCGTAGGCGAGAAACTCCGAGAGCGCTGCTTCATCGGAATAGCCGCTGCAAACGATTGCTGTCACCTGCGGGTCAAGAGACCGCAGCCGTTCGATCGTGGCCAGTCCGCCCATTCCACCACGAATGGTCGCGTCGAGAATTACCGCCTGAAAATGTTCGCCCCGCCGCAGGGCGCGCTCGTAAGTTCTTACCGCCTCAATCCCATCGGGCACGGCCGTGACCTCATAGCCGAGTGTGGTGAGAAGCTGGGAAATAAGGTCTCGAATCGCGGCCTCATCGTCCATCACCAAAATACGTTGATGATTCAAATGGAAGACCCGCTCGCTCACTACCGGGCGGGGCGCGATAGTTCTGCTCTTCGACGCCGGCAAATAGAACGCGAAAGTCGATCCGTCGGGCGAAGAACTTTCGAGATGCAGCATGCCGCCATGTTTCTTCACAATGGAATAACTGATGGCCAAGCCAAGGCCACTTCCCATCGGTTTGGTCGTAAAGTAGGGATCGAAAATTTTTGTCGCCAATTCCTCCGGTACTCCCGATCCGCGATCCGAAACTGTTATTTTTAAATATCGACCCGCGGGAAGTGGCACACCCGAATCCTGCTCCAGCTTCACATTTCGCGCCGAGATGCGAACGGTGCCCCCATGAGCGGTTGCTTCACGCGCGTTGATCAGGAGCGCGTTGATTACTTGCTCGATCTGCCCCGGATCAACTTCGGCTTTCCAGAGATCCACGGCCAAGTCGATGTCGGCCCGCAAATTGGACCCGTAAAGTGAGAACTCCACTGCGTGGGATAACAAATCTGCGATCGAGGAAACACGTTTAATGGGGGCCCCGCCCTTAGAGAAGGTCAGAAGCTGACTGGACAAGTGTGCGGCATGCTGGGCTGCTTGGCCGGCTTTGGAGAGAAACGAAAGCAAGCTGCCGGCATCACTCGGCGCTTCGATTTGGGCGAGGCCAATGTTGCCGGAAATAACGGTGAGAATGTTGTTAAGGTCGTGCGCTATGCCGCCGGCGAGTGTGCCTAGCGATTCGAGTTTGCTCGTCGTCAGCCGCTCTTCTTCAATGCGCTTGCGCTCGGTGACATCTCGGAAAAAGACGGAGATGCCGCGGCCGCTCGGATACGCGTACATTTCGAACCAAATCCTGCCGGCAGCATCACTTGCCTCAAATTGCACGGCCGCCTGCTCGCTCAGAACACGTCGGTAATTCTGCTCAAATGGTGAGCCGATTAGTTCAGGAAATTCTTGCCATAGTTCTTGCCCGATAAGATCGTCCCGCTTGCGATCGAGCAGCTTTTCAGCTTTCGGATTTATGTAGGTAAATTTCCATTCCTGGTCCAAGGCAAAAAAGGCGTCGGTCGTATTTTCAAGGATGTCCGTCATGGCGCGGGCTGATTCCTGAAGGGCGGCCCGTGCCTGATTGCGTTCCGCCAGGTCTCGGATTTGTCGCTCCGCGACCGAGAGCCGCACGTTCAGCAACCCGAAATCGAGAGGTTTGGTCAGATAATCGCTTGCTCCTGCCGCCAACGCTTGCTCCAAATCTGACGTCTCGTTGCGTGCCGTAACCAGGAGAATAAACTTTTCGTCGCCATTGGGCTGAGCACGCAGCTCGCGGCAGAGTTCCACCCCGCTTTTTCCAGGCAACATCCAGTCGAGAATCAAAAAGGGAAATTCAGTCTCGAGCAGGGCGCGTTTGGCCTCCTCGGCACTGCCAACACCGACCACGTCGTGGCCGCGGCGTTCGATCAGGCGCTGCAGAGTGTAACGACTCTCCTGGTGATCTTCAACCAGCAAGATTTTCATTGTGAGCCTGTGTTGTGGAAACCGGTCCCGCCGTCTTCGGACAGAACTTGCGCTGGCCGTACGGCCGGTCCTTACCCATGAGGCAGCAAGATGACTGCCAAAGTCGCAGCGTTCGAAGAATCCGAGGGGCGTTCCGCCCTCGGCCGGCTGTGATGTTGCGGAATGAGCCGCCTCTGCTAGATACACGCATTCCAGCTCTACTCATGCGCATCGTTCGTTTGTTTTTACTGTTCTCGATCGGATTAATCACCCGGCATTCATCTGAAGCTCAGACGACATCTACTGAGCCGGTGGCGGAGAAGAGCGATAAGCCCGCTGCCTCAGCCGAGCCGCGAACCACCTTCAATTTTGTGCACGTCAACGGGCCATACATCGCCATGACTTTTGACGATGGGCCGAGCGTGAAACTGACCCCGAAACTACTCGACCTGCTGGCCGCTCATCACATTAAAGCAACATTCTTCGTCATCGGTCAAAACGTGGCTGATCACCCGGAGATTGTGCAGCGCGCCGCGCGTGAAGGTCATGAAATCGGAAATCACAGTTGGTCGCATCCTTACCTTGCTAAAATGTCGGATGATGCCGTGCGTCGCGAGCTGCGCCGAACTGACGATGCTATCAATGATGCTACCGGAAGAAGACCAACGCTGATGCGGCCGCCTTATGGATCGATCAGCGTCCGCCAAAAACATTGGATTAACGAGGAGTTCGGATACCAAATTATTCTGTGGGATGTTGATCCGCTTGATTGGAAACGCCCCGGTCCCATGACAGTGTGCAATCGCATCGTGAAGGAAACCCGGCCCGGGTCGATTGTTTTGTCGCACGATATTCATCCCGGAACAATCGAGGCCATGCCAGCCGTTCTTGATCAGCTGGAGGCGAAAGGATTCAACTTCGTGACGGTGTCTGAGCTAATTCAAATGGCCCAACCTGAGGCGCCAAAACCGACATCAGCCGATCACTCGCGCGATCCAAAAGTTTTGACATCACCGGCGCCCAGAGCAGCCGCCAAGAGTGAAACAATCAAGCAAGCCGCTGCTGTTCCGACATCTTCTCCGGGCGACTGATTTTGCGGCATGATCGCCGATCAATATTTGCAGCTTCGAAGTGAGCTCGAAACTGCGCTGGCCGGCTTGCTTAAATTGGCTTCGGAACTGCGCCGTGCACCAGCGTCCCTGGACGCTATTCACGGGCTGCTCACCGATATTCGCGAACCGTTGCTTTTCGTCGTCGTGGGAGAAGTAAAATCCGGGAAATCGTCGCTTCTCAATGCCTTGTTCGGTCAGGAATTCGCGAAGGTGGATGTTCTTCCAGCGACCGATAAGATTTATATTTTCCGCTACGGGGCCGATGAAAAACAGGTCGAGGTCACTTCAAGACTAACGGAACGTTACCTGCCGGTCGGTTTCCTGCGCGATTTTAACGTGGTTGACACGCCAGGCACAAACACCATGGTCGATGAGCACCAAACCATCACCGAGGATTTCGTGCCACGCGCCGACCTTGTGCTTTTCGTTTTTTCGGTGGTCAATCCGTGGAGCCAATCGGCATGGAATCTTTTGAAGTTCGTGCAAAAAAAATGGCTTAAGAACGTAGTTTTTGTTTTGCAACAGGCTGACTTGCGCGAGCCGACCGAGATCGAAGTGATCCGTCGACACTTGGCCGACACTGCTATGCAGAAACTTGGGTTTGCCCCGCCGATCTTCTCGGTTTCGGCCCGGAAAGCTTTGCTCGCCCAAACCACCGGCGTAGATAAGGAGCGACTTTGGGAGGAAAGCCGATTCGCTCCCCTGCGAGAGCAGGTCGACCGCATCGTGGCGGAATCGGGCGCCCGTATGCTCAAGCTGCGTTCCGCCCATCAAACCGCACGGCTCTTGCTGGATGAGGTTAGCAACGAAATTCGTGCCTCAATCGATATTATCTCGCGCGATGAGACACGCCTCCAACGCGTAAATCATTTTCTTGAAGCGCGGAAAGGGCAAACGCAACGACAGGTGACCGGTCTGGTCCGCGGAGTGGAAAAGGCCTGCCGGGATTGCGCTACCCGGGGCGCAAAATTGCTTGAGGCAAGGCTTTCGTTTTGGCGGACCTGGCAAATGATCTGGAGTCGCAAACGGTGGCAACGCGATTTTCAGATGCACATCGAAATGCAGCTGCGGCAGAACGTCGAACCTCAATTGGAACAAGCCGTGCAGATGCTCGAGACAGATCTCCGTGGTCTCTGGCCCCAGTTGCACGACATGCTCGACACCCTGCTAGACAAAGAATTAAGAACTCAGGTCCCGAAAACGATTCCGGATTTTGCCCGACAGCGTCGTGAACTTCTGCAAGCGGTGCACCTGGCATTAGTCGAACGCGTCTCCGGAAAATCAGTGGAAGAGCAACTCGTCCAGCTTGTCAGCGAGACCTCAGCTCGCCTGCGCCTGCCTGCGGGCGTCGCGGCGGCCGGAGGAATCGTGGCGTTGATCGCGGCCATGAGTAGCGCCGCGGTCGCCGACGTCACCGGTCTGGTCGCCGCCGGAGCCGTTGTCGCCAGCGCGATGGTCGCGCTGACGCAGCGCAAAAAAATCATGCGCGCTTACGAGAAGGAAATGGAAACGAAATGTTCCGAATTGATGCAGGCGATAGAGCAGCAGCTCAACCGCGCCGTCGACCTTTTTTACAACGAAGTCGCAACTGCATTCCATCCACTCGAGGCTTTTTGTATTACGCAACGTCGCCAAATCGAGCCAGCTTTGCACCGCGTCGAAGAATTGGAACACAAACTGGACGCGTTAGCTTCGCGTTTGGGTTGATCAAGTGGGTGGTTTCAGCGCTCCTCGCCTGAGTTTCAAACGTGAATCGTAAAACGCCCCCAGATTTTGGGAGTGCGGCGATACTTCGCCGCTTTCCAAGGCATGAACTCACACAAAATCCACGCAGGCCCGCAACTGTTTATTTCCGAAAGTGGCAGAGGAACTGCCGCACTCCAAGACGCTGTCGCGCCGACGGACGTCGGACAGTCTGACGCCGCGGCGTAGCCTCGAATCTCTAACAAGGAACGGCGGTTTCCAAACCGCCGAAAAACGTTGCCGCGGAGAGTACGTCGGACAACAAAACCCGGCGCAGCCAACGCCAGTGGCTACAATTTACTTCTTCGCGTTTGGCGACCGCTCCGCCACGCGCTGCTCAACCTGGCGACGCGCCAGGACAAAATGATTGTTCTCGCCGTAAGTGCGCCATGGCCCGGGAGGCACGTCCCGCACTTCAACAAATTGCCAATCCGTTACGTCGGTCGGCTGAAGGCCAAGATAATCCCGAACTGCTGGTGAAACATCGAGCCCGGCGCCGTGGTTTAGGTTCGGCTTGGGACGTTCGTTCTGGAAGACATACTGGAAATGATCGGTGCGGAACGGGCCGCAATCCTCCCATTGTGCGTAACAGGTTCGATTGCCTTTGCGGACCGCTAACCAACGGTGCTGGCAAACGGAGTGTCCTGGCTCAGTGTAGGATTGCTTGAACCACGGAATAACGAGAGGCGCCTCAGGTTTGAATTGACCATGCGTGACATCGTTATACGGCAGCGCGCAGTAAAAAGGATTTTGGCGCGGAACGAACGCGACCGGGATAAAATTGCGCCGCGCCGATCGCTCGGGATTGTCAAAACCGCCGTAGTTGCCTGTCCAATTCGCGTCCCAGCAACTCTTGTAGTTGGGCACAGGATTGTTTCCGCCAGCCTGCTCTCCCACCCAGAAAACTGTCGTCACAATGTTTGTCTTCCAGGCAAAGCGAGCCGTGGCCGGTTTGGAGGCGGTTGGCACAAAAACGGTCGGCTCAACTTTAAGCAGCGCTTCATTGCGCAATTTCATTGCGTACTTGGCGAAATCGGCCGCCGTTTCGTAAGGTGATTGCCCCCTGGCGTACGCCCCGCCCAAAACGAGCGATAAAAAGAGTAGAACCGTCCTTCTCATTGGCGAATGCCGGACCTGTTTGTATCCGACTTTGACCCCGTGGGCAAGGCTTTTCCCTCTGGAGAAACCAATGCCATCGGGGGTTATAGAATATACAGCAGTACCCATTCCATTTTTAGATTCGGCTTAGGAGTGTATCCTGCTTGTATTGTTGGTCATATATTTCAGGGTGATCGAGCGTGAAATGCAGGCCCCGGCTCTCCTTACGGCTCAAGGCCGAATCGACAATCAAAGCTGCCACCGTGGCCAGGTTACGCAGCTCAAGCAGATCCACCGAGACCTTGAAATTCCAGTAAAAATCGTGGATTTCGCGCTGGAGATTTCGCAACCGGGCGCTGGCGCGCTGCAGGCGCTTGTCCGTTCGCACGATGCCGACGTAGTCCCACATCAGCCGCCTGATTTCGTCCCAATTGTGATAAATTACAACCAGCTCATCGACATCCTGGAGGTTCCCGGACTGCCATTCCGGCAGGGACATTTTCTTGGCCAGATGTCCGGGTGGCAACTCCCGCACTGACGCTTCCGCCGCGCGATGTGCCACGACCAGTCCCTCAAGCAAAGAATTGCTGGCCAGGCGATTCGCGCCATGCAACCCGGTGCAGGCCACTTCCCCAATGGCGTACAATCCCGGCAGAGCAGTCGCTCCATTCACGTCCGTTTTAATTCCACCACATTGGTAGTGCGCGGCCGGCACCACGGGTATCGGCTGCTTCGACATATCGATCCCATACTGCAAACACGTTTGGTAAATGTGTGGAAAACGCTCCTGCAAGAATTCTGGTGCCTGGTGCGTGATATCTAAAAAGACGCACTGTGCACCGAGCCGTTTGATCTCCGCGTCGATGGCGCGTGCTACGATGTCCCTGGGCGCAAGTGAACCACGGGGATGGTAACGTTTCATGAAGTCCTCCCCGCGATTGTTGCGCAGAACGCCGCCTTCGCCACGGACGGCTTCCGAAATCAAAAACGATTTCGCTTTGGCGTGGAATAGGCATGTGGGGTGAAACTGGACGAACTCCATGTTCGCGATCACTGCGCCGGCGCGCCACCCGATAGCCACGCCATCTCCGGTAGCAATGTCCGGATTGGTGGTGTACAAATAAACTTTGCCGCAACCTCCGGTAGCCAGCACGATCCGGTCGGAGCGGATTGTCTCGACCTCGCCGCTCTTCTCATCGAGCACGTAAATCCCAAGGCAACGGTCTTCCGTGGCGAAGCCAAGTTTGCCGGCGGTGATCAAATCCACCGCCATGTGATTTTCCAACAGTTCGACATGCGGTTGCCGATTCAGCTCACGCAACAGCGTGTTCTCGATCTCCTTGCCAGTCACATCTCGAACGTGCAAAACGCGGCGTTTTGAGTGACCACCTTCACGCCCAAGATCGAGTTCACGTTGACCGGACACCTCGCGCTCGTCGAATTGCAGTCCCAACTTGATTAGCTCCCGGATCCGATCGGGTCCTTCGGTTACAATTGTGCGCACGGCCGCTTCGTCGCAAAGACCCGCGCCCGCTTCGAGCGTGTCGCGCACATGAAGCTCGAATGAATCTTCATCG
>WNGI01010318.1_pt1 | contig 13918 bp, 9 predicted proteins | sample 5400621 | NCBI WGS metagenome assembly WNGI01 (sample SAMN13153374, study PRJNA577476) | soil metagenome | isolation source: 20 cm soil or saprolite under Garry oak tree replicate 1 | place: USA:California | collected 2016-06-15
ACCGGTCGATGGGGTGCGATCGGTGTCGCGCTCACGCGGTTACCTCCTCACCTAGCCCGCTCGCCTGAGCGGCGCCGGGAAATAGACGCGGCTGTATTTGGGTAGGTACTTCACGATCGACGCGTTCTTCTTCTGCGCTGCGGCAATCCAGGTCTGGAACGCCGAGGCTGCGAGGACGCGGCCCTTCTTCGACATGTGGCCGTGCCAGAGACCGCAGAGCTCTGCGCAGCGGATCTGGAAGTACCCGGTGTGACGCGGGTTGACGTACGCGATGTTGTCGACTCCCGGGACTGCGTCTGCCTTCACGCCGAGCTCGTACGCCCAGAACGAGTGCGTGACGTCGAGCGAGGTCACGTGGAAAGCCACGAGTGTGTCGTCCGGGATGGCAAGGTCGCGCGTCTCGATGCCGCCGTACGTCGGATACCGGAACGTCCACTCCCATTGCTGTCCGATCACCTGCACAGGGAGGGCGTGCTGGTAGCCCACAGGCTTCGCGGCTGGGTCGGGGCCCTGGCCGCCGCCGGCACCGTGCGCGCCGGCGATCAAGGTGTAGCTCCCCCACACTGCCAGGGCGAGCACGATCGCGCTCGTCAGCACGATCCAGAGCAGTTGCGCTCCTGCGTGCCCTTTGATCGGTGGGCCGTCGACGATCGCGTCAGTCGTCTCCCGGAAGAAGACGAACGAGTAGACGAAGTAGACGAGGACAAACAGCGCGATCGGAACCAGCAGCGCCGTCATCACTATGTTCGCATTGCGCTGGTCCACGGACTCCACGGTCATGTGGGGCGGGGGCAGGTGCGGCCCGAGGACGAGCACGATCAGCGGCACGGCGATCGCTGTCAGAACCAGCCAGATCGCGAGGATCCGGATGCCGTGCCTGGGGACGGGCTCGCCGGCGATCGTCGTCATTGGACCATGAGGTAGCCGTCCATCCAGCCGATGCTCTGCATCGGCCCGCCGAAGCCGAGTGGGAAGCCGGCCGCGCAGGGGACGAAGCACTGCCAGCGGAACTTGCCCGGCTTGCCCGTCTTGAACGAGAAATTCACCGTCGTGTGCGCCTCCGAGAGAGTGCAGGGAGCGACGCTGCACTGGTTCTTCGCGTTGTCCGCGACGCCCTTGAGCGGGACGGACACTCCGAGGTCGGGAATCGCGAACGTGTGCGACGCGAGATCCGGATCGAGCACGTTCAGGGTCTTGCCGTCGACGTTGATCGTCCCGCCGATCGTCCCGCGCGGCTGACCCCAGAAGGGGTTGCGCAGGCCCGTCGCGGTGTCGAACTGGTAGATGGTGACGTCCACCGTCGAGTACGCGGGCACACGAAGGACCGTGCCGTGGACCCATTTGCCGCGCGGATCGCGTGCGAGGTACGAGACCCAATCGGGGTGGGGCGGGTTGCCGAACGAGGCGACGGTCTGCAGCGTGAGGTGCACGCGCGGCTTCGATCCCGTCGCGGCGACGACCGGAGGCGTCACCATCAGGTACGAGACGATGTAATAGACGATCAGTGCAACGCCGAAAGCCACTCCGGCACCGACGGCGAGCGCGCGCGCAGCCCGGCTCAGAGCGCGCTCCTCTGGAGTGGCGCTTCAGCTCCTCTCCGCGCGTGCCTGCGGACTCGCGCGAGCAGATCGTCGAATGCAAACGGCTTCTCGAGGTAGTCGCAGGCGCCAAGCGAGAAGGCGGCGAGCCTCGTCCGCAGGTCCGCGCGCGCAGACAGGATTAGCACCGGAAGCTGAGGTCGCTGTCTGCTCAGCACCCGGAGCACGCTCAACCCGTCCATGGATGGGAGGTGCAAGTCGAGGATGACGAGGTCGTACTGCTCGTCGAGCGCGCGACGTAGCCCGGGTTGACCGTCGTCCCGCTCATCGACGGTAAAGCCCTCAGCCCCGAGGCCATGCGCAATGAAGGCTCGGATGCGCGGTTCATCCTCGATCAGCAGGATCCACATCGGCCGGTGGCCGACCCTACAAAACGCACTGTTGATTTCCGGTTGACGAGTATTGAATTTCGGTTAAGCGATCTGAGCTAGCTGGGGCAAATGCTGCGACGCGGCCGAAGCGGAGACCTGGCCAGGTCGCACTCGTCGTGAAGCGTCACCCCGCCTTATCCCGCTCTCGCGCGACCATCACGATGGACTCGTGCAGGCAGTGCGGCTGCGCCGTGCTGTCGCGGACGATGCACTACCGCTTCGTCAACAGCGACCCGCGAAAACCTTGTCCGAGTGCTTCGCGAGGCAACCGCCTGCTCCTCTGCGTCCCGTTCGCCGGGCTTTTCGATCTCGCGCCTGCAAGTGGGGCGGTCCGATCTCGTTTCGGAGCCGCACGCACGCCCTCCAGGCACCGGCCCCGAGTAAACCGCTCGAGACTACGGGGGAGCGCGGCGCGAACGGCGCGCCCCCCGTGCAGCGAGTCGCTCCTCGAACTGACCTTTCAAACGCTCGGTCGTGACGTGATGTTCGGTCTCAACCTCCACCGGGATCTCGACCCTGATCCCCGCGGGCTCGAGGCGGACGACCTCCACGTGGTCGGACACGTGCTCCCCGTACGAATGGTCATAGCACTCGCCTTCTTCAAGAGAATCTTCCCGCGGTCGCTCCCGATGAATCAGGCGCACGGCCTCATTATCGCTGAGGTTTACGGAACCTGTGCGTCAGTACGAACACGACGTTCTTGGGGCGCCGGCGGTCGGGCCGCGACCCGGTGGCGTCAGCCTGGCGGAGTGCTTGATCTCGTACGGCGGCGTCACGCGAGCGTGCGGCGGTCGAGCACGCGTTGGAGCTTCCCGCCGTCCGAGCGCGGGACCGTACCGGGCGCCGTCAACGTGACCGTGAGTGAGCAGCCGATGCTTTCGCGCAGGCGACCCTCGGCTTTGACGCGGAGGTCGCGCACGTGCTCGAGGTCGCCGGCGAGGCTCTTCGTGCCCGCGTCCCGCAGGAACGTCTCGCTCACCTCGACCTCGACGTCCGCCTCGTCAAGCGTGCCGCTGCGTCTGACCACGATCCGGTAGTTCGGGGTCAGCTCCGGTAGCTGCAGGAGTACGGCCTCCACCTGCGTGGGATAGACGTTGACGCCGCGGATGATCAGCATGTCGTCGGCCCGGCCCTTGATCCGGCCCATGCGCACGAGCGTCCGCCCGCAGGCGCACTGCCCAGACGTGAGGCTCGTGATGTCACCGGTCCAGTAGCGGACGAGCGGCAGCGCCTCCTTCGTCAGGGTCGTGAAGACGAGCACGCCCTCCTCGCCTTCGGGAAGCGGCTCGCCCGTCTCCTGATCGACGACCTCGGGCAGGAAATGGTCCTCGTTCACGTGCGCGCCCGCGCGCTGCTCGACGCACTCGCACGAGACGCCGGGGCCGATCACTTCGGACAGGCCGAAGATGTTCGTGCTGCGCACGCCGAGGCCGGCGTCGATCTCACCGCGCATCCCCTCGGTCCACGGTTCCGCACCGAGCAGCGCGTAGCGGAGGCTGATCTCTTCGGGAGCCACGCCCCGCTCCTGAAGGGTCTGCGCGAGCGTCAAAGCGTAGCTCGGCGTGCACGCGATCACGTCCGGCCGGAAGTCCGCGATCAGCATCAGCTGACGCGCGGTCATGCCTCCGGAGACTGGAACGACCGCCATCCCGAGCCGTTCGCCACCGTAGTGGAGACCGAGCCCGCCCGTGAACAGGCCGTAGCCGTAGGCGTTGTGCAGGACCATCCCCGGCTCGGCGCCCGCCATCGCCAGCGAACGGGCGTTGACGCGCGCGAAGAGGTCGACGTCGGCGGCCGTGTAGCCGACGACGGTGAGCTTTCCGGTTGTCCCGGAGGAAGCGTGCATGCGGATGATCTCCTCGCGCGGAACCGCGAACATGCCGAACGGATAGGTGTCGCGAAGGTCGTCCTTACGTGTGAACGGGAGACGTCGCAGATCGTCCAGCGTCGCGATGTCGCCCGGCTCGACGTCCGCGAGCCGTTCCCGGTAGAGCGGGACTCGATCCTTGACGCGGGCGACCAGCGCTCTGAGCCGTTCGAGCTGAAGCGCCCGTAGCCGGCCGGTCGGCAGGGTCTCGAGCTCGGGCTCGAAGATCACCCGCGCAGTCTCGCCGCCCGCCAAGCGCGGAGCAAGGTGCGGACCAGAACGGCCGTGACCTCACCATCGAGCCCGGCGAAGCGCTGCTGCCCGGGCGCCTTCCGCGCGGTCATCGCGCGCTGGGCCGACAACTCTGGGTTCACGGCAGCCCATGATGATCGGCTCGAGCAGATCTGACAGGGCAGCGGCCCGGCAGTGTCAGCGCGTGACCGCGATCTTCGTGCCGAGGCCCACGAACACCGATCCGCTGACGACGTGCAGGGCCTTCGCCGTTCGCCGGCGTACGAGCATTTGCCTGAAGCGGCCGGCGAGAATCCCGACAGTGCCGTCGACGATGATCTCGAGCGTGACGAAACACGCCCCGAGGACGAAGAACTGGAGCGCCACGCTTCCGCGGCTCGTATCGACGAACTGCGGCAGGAACGCGACTGTGAAGAGCGCCATCTTCGGGTTGAGGAGGTTTGTGATCGCTCCTCGCCAGAGGGCGCGTCGAGCCCCGTCGGCGCCGCGGTTGCCCGTGTTCACCGGCTCGTTCCGTCCACGGAGCGTGTGGATTCCGAGGTAGACGAGATACGCCGCACCCGCGAAGCGCATGACGTCGTACAGCACCGGCGCGGAGCGGAAGATCGCGGCGAGGCCGACCGCCGCGGCTGTGATGTGTACGACCTCACCTGACGCCGCGCCGACCGCGGCCATAAAGCCGGCGCGTGAACCGCTTCTCATGCCGGTCGCAAGCGCAAACAACATGTCGGGTCCGGGCGCGAGCATGAGCAGCGTGATCGTCACCAGGTACGCGCCGAGCAGGGAACCGTTCACCGTCGAGTGCTACCCAGTCGGGCTGTCGCTCTAACGAAAGGATGATCCCGGCCGCAGGCCTGCAGCATCTCGGGCACCGCCTGGGTCGTCTGCGCTTTGTTGGAAACGCGACAGCCGGCGAGTTGTCGGCGAACCGCACCGAGCGTACGAGAGTACGATAAGGGAGGTCCGATCAGGAGGAGGCGCGGTCGTGCTCAGTGGTTTACGCGCAAAGCTCTGGAGGCGTAAGGTCGAGCAGCAGGAAGCTCGCAGTGCGGCGGCGATGGAGGAGCGGTCTTCTGGCGAGGAAGCCGTCGAGACGGCCGATAGAGAGGCTGCCGAGCAAGCGCACTCGGGAATGACGCGACTGAAGACGGACAATCTGTGACCGTGAACGTTTGAACAACCAGATCGCGGGCGACAGCGAACGCACCAGGCGCGAGCATTGTCGCCCTGCTCGACTGGATCTCACAGCCGGGGCTCTGGCGGAGCCTGTCTCCGTGGGTGTCGGTCCGCGCTATTTCTTCTCGGCGGAGGAGGTGGCGCGGGCGCGAAGCTACCACCGTCCTTTGTATTGGGCAGGGATTGCTGACGTTGTGATCGAGGCGAGCGTGCTGGCCACGCTGGTGTGGAGCGGCGCGGGCGCTGCGCTCGATCCCGACTCGCTGCCGTGGTGGGGTCGGACGCCTGCATACGCGGCGATCGTGGTCGCCGCGACGGCGGCTGTGAAGACGCCGCTTGCTCTGTGGAGCGGGCTCATCCGCGAGCGGCGCTGGGGGTTCTCGACGCAGCGGTTGCCATCGTGGGTCGCCGATCGCGCCAAGGCGGTCGGGCTCAACATCGTCCTCACGGCCGTGGCCCTGCTCGGGCTGGTCGGGTTCGCCCGTGCGCTGCCGGGCTGGTGGGTAGCGCCCGCCGCGGCCGCGTTCGCGTTCGCAACGCTCATGCTTTCGTTCCTGGCGCCGGTCGTGCTCGAACCTCTGTTCAACCGCTACTCGCCGCTGCAGGACGCGACCCTCGCGGCGGGGCTGCGCCGACTCGCGGAGCGTGCCGGCGTCCCCATCCGCGACGTGCTCGTCCAAGACACGAGCCGTCGCACCCGGAAGGCGAACGCCTACGTGTCCGGGCTCGCGCGAACGCGGCGGGTCGTGGTGTCCGACACCCTGCTCGAACAGGCTTCGCCAGCGGAAGTGCGGCTCGTCGTCGCCCACGAGCTCGGTCACCGGCGCGAGCGGCATGTGCTGCTCGGAACCCTGCTCGCGATGACAGGCGCAGCCACCGCAACAGTCGTTGTCTGGGCACTGCTCGGCACACGCGTCGGCTACCCGCACCAAGTTCCGCTCGTGCTTCTCATCGGGCTCGGGATCGCTCTCAGCTCGCTCCCAGTACTCACGGCCATCTCCCGTCGCTGGGAGCGCGCCGCCGACCGCTACTCGCTCGAGCTCACCGGCGACCGCGCCGCCTACGCAACCGTCTTCCGCCGACTCGCCCAGACGAACCTCACTGACCTCGATCCGCCGCGCCTGCTCTACCTGCTCCTCTTCACCCACCCGACCCCGCCTGAACGCCTCGCAGCCGCCGACTAGCGTGACGGACAGCCGCGGCAAGCGGGAACTTCGCAGCGCTCACGTCGGCGTCGAGGTGCCGACCCAAGTGCACGTCATCGGAGCGTCTCGTCGCGTTTCGCCAAAGAGCGACAGGTCAGCTCGAGCTACTGCGAACCGCCGGCTGATCGACCTCTTTGATCTGCTTGCCCTTTGATCGGCTTATCAGCGAACACGCGCGCGCGCGAATATCAGATCAGCGCGTTCCACGTACTAAGTGCAGGCAACCGTCACCCGAGCCTGGTTCGGAGCCAAAGCCACGTCCGCGACCACGCCCAGTGGCCGGGCCGCACTTCCCAACCGGCTTGCCAATTCCAGCCAGGACGCGGGTACTCGTGCACCAGAAAGCGGCTACCCTAGCGGGCTCGCCCTCTTAGCTCAGTTGGTAGAGCACCTCCATGGTAAGGAGGGGGTCGACGGTTCGAGTCCGTCAGAGGGCTTGAAGGAAGCGCCTGCAAATCGGCATATTCCTGTTGTTTGTCCGTTGAACACGCGGACACATTCCGGACACATCTCACTGAGGTCGAAGACGATGAACACCACCAGCCATCCGTAACTTCGGAGGCGCTTGAAAGCGTTCTACGCTCGCTGGCGTTGACGAGCGCGAAGTCGGCGCCTGTTTCGATCCTCTCCTGCAGACCTCCCGGGATGTGAGCGAGCGCTGTTAGCCACGAAGGCGTTTGCCCGGGTGGCAGCCCGGACTGACGCCCTCAGGACCGTCGGCGCCATTCGCACCCGAACCTGTTAGGGTCGCGGGTCGCCTCCACGCCTCGTGGGGGTGCATAGCCCGATTGCGTCCAGTTCGGGGGGAAATGCGCCCAATCCGCCTGACAGACCGAGGACTCGGGCCCCCGAGGGATGAGACCTCGGTTGCACGCAGACGATCAATCGCTCAAGCACGAGACGGCGGTTACCCGTCGTCCGACACTCGGGAGGGTACGACAATGCTGAAGCGCCGCCTGCTCTTCGTCTTCGTCCTGTCCGCGATCGCACTGTTTCTCTTGCCCGCAGCGCAGGTCCTCGGGACGCCGGCGACGCCGGGCTTCCACGCCTTCGTGAACCTGCCGGGCAGCAACAACGGCTCGGAACCCTCCCTCGCGATCTCCAACGACGGAGTCCGCTATCCGTCGTGGCAGGCTCCGGGCGAGTTCGCCAAGTCCGCCGACGGTGTCAACTTCACACAGTCCGGCATCACACCGGTCCCGGACTCCGGCGCCGCCGGCGACGTGACCAACGCCATCAGCTATTCGGGCGCCCTCTACAACGGGCAGATCTGCGGACTCCCCACCGAGCTGCACAGCTGCATCTACCGCAGCCTCAACGGCGCCGCGACGTGGACGACGCAGAACAGACTGGCCGACAACCACCCCGGGGCGTCGGACCGTCCCTGGATCGACGTGTACCCGAAGAAGAACAACACGCCGACGGCGTCGGATCCCAACAAGGACAGGGTGTATCTGGAGTTCCACACGTTCACGCCCGATGACCTGGTGTACGTCACGACGTCGGTCGACGGAGGTGCGACGTTCGGGCCGCCCATTCCGATCGAGGCGGGCACGAATAGCGCGATCCCCGATTCGGGTTGCAACACGATCCCCGGCGGGATCACCGTCGACCAGGACACGGGGACGGTGTACGCGCTGTGGCTGTCGGGGAACGACGTCGAGTCGAACGTCGTAACCGGCTGCAACTACTCGCAGATCGGGCCGTTCAACAAGGCTTGGGTGTCGGTCTCCACCGACGGCGGGACGACCTGGACGCCGCACCTGTCGTGGCAGGGAGCGTTCGATCCGATCACGAAGATCGGCGACAACGCGGACAAGATCTTCTCCACCATCACGGTCGACTCAGCGCACCAGATCCACATCGCGCTCTCGGTGCGACACAACGACGATCCGGTGGGTTTTGTCGCGCAGTGCCAGCTCAACCAGGGGAACTGCTCGGAGACGCCGCAGGCGACTGACTTCTACCTGGTCACCTCTCCGGACAACGGCGTCCACTGGACGCTGCCGTTCCAGGTCAACAAGACGACCGGGTCGTTCTTCTTCCCGTGGCTCGCTGCGGGCTCGGCCGGGATCGTCGATGCCTCCTACTACAGCTCGACAACGCTGCAGCCGAACAAGCCGAGCAGCGTCTGGTTCGTCGGGTTCTCACAGGTGACAGGCGCAGTTGCGACCTACACGGGTGGGCCGAACGCGACCTACACCTCCACACCGGTTGCGACGGACGAGATCCTGCTCAATCCCAACGCGATCCACGGCAACGGATCGACGGGCGGCGGGATTTGCACGTTCGGGATCTTCTGCTCGGCGGTGCCCGGCGCGAACCGCGGCCTGGCCGACGTGTTCGAGGTGCACGTCGATCCCGCCGGTGGCGCGAACGTGGCCTGGACCAAGGATCTCGGAGGAAGGGTCATCCAGTTCGCCTGCCAGAGCTCGGGCGCGAGCGCGTTTGCGGGAACGCCCGACCTGAACGGGTGCTACGGACCGGCCGACATGTCGATCACGAAGTCCGACTCGCCCGATCCCGTGGGCCCGGGACAGACCCTGACCTATCACCTGACGGCGACGAACAACGGCGTCGCCGGCGGGCCGTCGACGACGAGCGGCGTCACGGTGACGGATGCGTTGCCGGCAGGCGTCACGCTCGTATCCGCGACTCCAAGCACCGGATCGTGCTCGGGGACCACCACGATCAGCTGCGCACTCGGGATCTTCCCGGGCGGCACGAGTGCCACGATCGAAATCGTCGTCACCGTCTCGACTTCGGCGGGCAACGGCACGCTCACGAACTCGGCCACGGTCTCGGCGGTGACCGCCGACCCGAACCCGGCGAACAACACGGCCACGGCGAGCACGACCGTCGTTAACGCGGCTGACCTCTCGCTGACGAAGACGGACTCCCCGGATCCCGTGAGCACGCACGGCAACCTCACCTACAAGCTCACGGTGCACAACGGCGGTCCGGTGAATGCGGCGGGCGTCACGGTCACCGACGAGCTGCCAAGGAACACGTCCTTTGGCACGGCGACCGCCACGCAGGGAAGCTGCAGCTTCACCCAGCCGGCGAAGCGAATCGTCACCTGCGCTCTCGGAACGATCCCGAGCGGGTCGACGGTGACCGTCACGATCGTCGTCCAGCCTCCGTCCAAGAAGGGGACGATCACGAATACGGCCTCGGCGTCTTCGAGTACGAGCGATCCGAATCAGGCCAACAACTCCGCCAGCGCCACGACAACTGTGGTGCCCTGAGGGCATTGCGTCGGCGACCCGATAACGAACCGCGCCACACTCACACTTCCCGACGACCACGCGTTTGTCCCCCATCGCTTTCGGACGACATCTCGGTACCCGTCTGCACTCCCTTCTCGTGGCTTCTCGATTCATGCGACCGAGCAACGGCTGCTGCGGGAGGTGTTCGCCGCGCAGCGAGGCGAGGAGATCGACACGCAGGGCGACTCGTTCTTCGTCGCGTTCCGCAGCGCCTCGGACGCGCTCTCGGCGGCAGCCGCAGTTCGGCCTCGCCGCCTTGTTGACGTCGACGCGATCGGGCTCGATAGGCTTCGGAGCAGGGTTTGCGCGCATCCGCTGACGGGCTGACGGGGTGGGTCAGCACGCGAACGCGGACCTTCAGCGTGCTGCTCACGGACAGCCGGCGCGCAGCCTGGTGGCCTACAACGGCCGCTAATTCACGCTAAGTCTCTAGCTGTGTTCGCGCAAGCGGCGCTCGGCGGGCACGCGCCTGAATAAATGCGAGAGGCCCGGTCGACCACCGAGCCTCTCGCATATCCGAAGTCACCGGCCCCTATGGCACGACGGTCGTCGACTCGGTGTCCGTGTTGTTGGCAGTGTTCGGGTCGGTCGTCGTCGTCGCGACGGATACCGTGTTCTGGATCGTGGTCTTCTTCGACGGAGGAGTTACCGTGATGGTGACGGTGACGGTGACCCCGCTGGCGATCGTTCCGACGTTGCAGGTCACGATCCGTTTCTGAGGCTGTGTGAGAGCGCAGCTTCCCTGCGTCGAGCTCGCCGTCCCGAAGGAAGTGTTGTTCGGCAGATCGTCTCTCAGCGTCACGCCGGCGGCAGTAGAGGGGCCGCCGTTGCGCACCTTGATCGTGTAGGTCAGGCTCTGCCGGGTGCTTACGGGGTCGGGCGAATCGGTCTTGTCGACCGAGAGGTCGGCCGTCGGCCCGCAGCCAATCGTGGACTGCGTGCCGCCACGGGTCAGGTCGCGCTTGGCGTTCACGTTCGACGTGAACGTCTGGCCGCGGAGACCGACGAGGACGGAGCCGGTGTCGAGCGCCGGCCCGTGCGTGACGAATGGGTTCAGTCCCGACAGCGGCACCTTGACGACGATCGTCTTCGTCGCGTTGTTGAACGACCCGGTCGCGGCGCCCCGGCGCGTGTACGTGATCGTGCCGTCGGAGTTTCGGACGGCCGTCCCGAACGAGAACTGCGACGGCTGCGTCGGGTCGGTCGATGCCCGCAGGAAGAACTGGTCGCCCCGGTCGGAGAGACCGAAGCTGTAGTCGCCGGTCGGGCTCAGGATCGAGTTCGGCGCGTTGGCCGCGAAGTTCATCCGCCAGTTGAGGCCGGAATCGAGGCCTCCGAGCGAGCCCGAGACCTTCATGCTCGCCAGGAGCTGTGTGCTCGGGCTTGTCCCCTCGCAGGAGTACTTGACCGACAGGATGTCGAGCGGGTCGTCGGTGGGCGTGACCACGAGCAGGGCGTCTGCGACGTCGTGCTGGAAGTCGGTCACCTGCGACCCGGGCTCGCCTCCGACATTCGCGGCGAACGGGAACGGTCCGGACTGAGGGGCCGGGGCCGGGCCGGGCGACGGGACGCTTGTCTTGTCCTTGTTGAGGCCGGGCCCGCCGATCTGATGCGTCACGTAGGTGTGCCCGTCGAAGTCGTTGTGGTCGTCCGTATAGCCGACGACCGCGCCGCCCTTCGGGTCGAAGGAGATCTGGAAGTAGTCGAGCAGGTTGCGGTTCGCGGTCCCGAGCGTGCCGCCGGTCGAGATGTTGCTGCCGTGGATCACGTGGTCGCTCGCCGTCACCTGGCGGAACGTCGGATTCGCCGACGTGGCGTCGTAGCTCTGCGCGTAGAACGCCTTCCAGTCGGCGCTGTCGTCGTTCGTCGCCCTCGAGCTGCCGTACCAGACGACGCCGACCGAGCCGGGCGTCGGTCCGGTCTCGAGCCACGGCAGCAGGCTCGAGGCGGTGTCGGGGCCGTGGTTCACTTTCACCGGCTGGCTCCAGGTGACGCCCTTGTCGAGGGAGTGGGCGAGGAAGATGTCGTGCGTGTCGGAGTACGCGACGTAGACGGTTCCGTTGGGCGTGCCGTCCTCCGCCACCTTCACAGGGAAGAAGATGTTCGCGACGCTCCCCGAGGCGGCCTGGTGGCACTCGTAGCCGCTCGGCGTCCCATCCAGGAGCGTGAGCGTGCTGTGGCAAACCTGGCCGGTCGAGCCGCTGACGTAGACGGTGCCTGTCGGCTGGTGGACGTCGATGTAGCCGACCTGTCCGATCGCGCCGGCCGTCTGCGCCGGGCCGTACGTCAGGCCGCCGTCGGTCGAACGCTGGATCTGCGTGAGAGCCGGGGCGACCGTACGGTAGAGGAGGTAGACGGTGTTCCGGCCGTGGAACTCGTTCCACTGGCGATCGTCGATCGGTACTCCGCCCGTCGAGCTGCAGAGCGGGTTCCGGTCGAACGTCGCGCCCTTGTTGGTCGAGCGGAAGCAGGAGACGTTGGCCAGGACCAGACTGCTACCCGCAAGCGTCGGTGGGTTGTTGCTCGTGCCCGTCACCGGATCGGGTCGTCCGACGGCGAGGTCGACGTCGCCGCCCCCGTCGGCCCCGACTGACGTCTGCTGGTCGGCCGTAAACGAGTCGGGCTGGCCGCGGTAGACCATGTTGCGGAGGTAGGGATCGGAGTTGAGGTCGGTGGACCAGAGGTCGACGCCGGCCGGGACGCCGCGGATGCCGGAGACGTAGAAGTTGCCGAAGACGTCGGTGCGGTTGCTCGGCTCGCCGTCACGCGCGGCAACGGGTGCCTTCGTGGTCACATTCGGGCTGAAGGTAATGCCACCGTCAACATAGGTCGCCGTGCGAGCAGTCGGGGCCGCGTTTGCGCTCGCGGTCCCGTGGTACTGGTCAGCCGCGACCGAGAAGTAGACGACGTGAACGCTGTACGCGCCGGTGCCGTCCACCGCCGGGGAGAACGTCGCCTCCTCGTCCGTGTCGGGAGCGCCGCCGGCGGAATCGGCCACGATCGGCCCCGAGTTCGATCCCTTGTGAACGAAGAGGTCGAAGTCGTTGGCCGGATTCAGCCACGAGATCCTGACGTCGACGATCTTGCCGGTCCAGTCGCCGGGTAGACCCGAGACGTTGAGGACGAACGTGTCGCAGTTGACTCCCTCCACGCACGTCGCCTCGCTTGCGGACGCTGCACCAGCTGCGATGAAGCCGTCCCACGTGACCGGTGGGCCCGTCGGTCCCAGCGTGCCGCTCGACGGCGTGGCGGCCGACGCGCTGTTCCGCTGCGCCGACGCGAGGGCGAAGGCGGCTGTGAGCGCGAGAACGAGTACAAAGGCGACACGACCGTATGACCTCATGAGGCCCACCTCCCTAAGCGCTGCCAGCGGCGGTCCTGTCTATTTCCGCAAGCGACCAACTTTAGCGCTTTTCGCTCTTTGCTGAAGGTTCCCCGGTCGAGTCCAGAGTCGCTCCCTCGACGTGGTCGAAGACGTACCGAACGAAGGCTTCCAAGTGCGCCGGAGGCACGGTAAAGGCCCCGCATAGCGGGCCCTTTCGTTTGGGATGAACCGTTGAGCGGCGGAAGATCACGCCGTCGAGGAGGAGATCTAGCCGGGCTGACCGTAGCCGCCGGCCTTCAGCTTGGCGAGCGCCCGGTCGATCATCCCTGGCCCTTTTGCGTGTCCAAGCACCCGCTGCAGATATGGGCCGATCGCCGCCGTTTTCTCCGGGAGGTGGTTCGCAGCGGCTGCTAGTTCAGCGCCGAAAGCGGTCTCGCCTCTGGCAAGTAGTGCGTTCGCGCTCGCCGCGTTCGCGGGAGGCCGCACCGAGCCAAACGATCTCCCAAGCTGCGTCTCCGTATGAGCCCAAGCGAGCACCAGTGCCTTCACGTGCGCGGGCGTTGCCCCAGGCGATAGACCCTGCTCCGCTGCCCCCTCGACCTTCGTCACACGCGCATTCGCACGTTTGAGCATCGCCTGGTACGCGGCCTTTGTCAGCGCGGGGGAAGCCTCCGTCCCTGAGGTGCTTCGTGAACCTGTGCTGCCGCACCCAGCCGGGACGAGAGCGAGCGCGACGGCGACTAAGGCGCGCATCCACCCATGCTAGGCCCTCTAGTGTCGTCACGACGAATCGCGGAAGCCCGGAAACCGAACCCGCGAAAGCCCCGTCATGGTAAGCAGGGCGTCTTGCGGTGG
>WNGI01003465.1_pt1 | contig 13917 bp, 15 predicted proteins | sample 5400621 | NCBI WGS metagenome assembly WNGI01 (sample SAMN13153374, study PRJNA577476) | soil metagenome | isolation source: 20 cm soil or saprolite under Garry oak tree replicate 1 | place: USA:California | collected 2016-06-15
CCGATCGAGCGATGCGCGCCGGGCGCGTACCCCGCATGCCGCGCTGGCTTCGCCAGCCGCGGCACGGCAGTCGCGCGTGGTACTGTCCCTTCACGCTCGCGTCTGGCTCCGACCCGAGACATGAGTCTCGGGTCGCGCTATCGCGCGAGTAGCTCGGACAGCGCTGCGTTGAAGGTGTCGGGCTCCTCGAGGAACGGGGCATGGGCGCTGTCCTCGAAGACCGTGAGGCGCGCGCCGCGGATGCCCTTGGCGAGCACCTCGCCGCCGGCGAGCGGGAGCAGCCCGTCGTGGCGCCCGTGGAGCACCGCCGTCGGAACGTCGAGCGTTCGCAGATGCGGACGGAGGTCGGCGTCGAGCACGCCCTCGAGACACGCGGCGGCGACGTGCGGCGGGGTTTTCTGCATCTGCCCGACCGCCCAGGCATGGAGCGGCGAGGTGGCGCCGGCCTTGAAGAAGTCCGCGGCCAGCTGCCGCACGAAGGCGCGAAAGTCCTTGGCGATGACCGCGCGCATCTCCGCCGCCCGCTCCGGCGCCGCGTTCGGGTTCTTCCCGTCGCTGAGCCCGCCCGGCGTCGTGCACACGAGCCCGAGCGCGCTCACGCGCTCGCCGAGGCGCCGCGCGAGCTCGAGGACGACAAGCCCGCCCATCGACCAGCCGACGAGTCCCAGCCGTGGCACGCCGAGCGCGCGCACGAGGTGCTCGAGGTCGCCCGCCATCGCGCCGATCGTGTAGCCGGTCCGTGGATGCGACGACTCGCCGTGGCCACGCAGGTCGACGGTGACGAGCGTGAAGCGGTCGCGGAGCGCCTGGACCTGGCGATCCCAGAACGTCCGGTTGCAGGTCCAGCCATGGACCAGGAGGACGAGCGGGCCCGTGCCCACCCGGTCATAGCGGAGCGAGACGCCGGCGTGCGAGAGAAATGGCACCCGGCGCTCGTACCGTGGGCTTCCCGACCGCGCAACATGGGCTGGCCGATTCCCGTATCGGCCGCCGGGTGCTAAGCAGACCCTGAGCGATGGGCAGCGAGCACGACCGCATCCGGGACGAATGGGAAGCCGTGGCCGGCGGCTGGCGGCGCTGGGAGCCGCTCTTCCAGTCGTTCACCTGGCCGGTCGCGCTGCGGATGGTGGCGGTCGCCCAGATCGGCGCCGGACAGCGCGTGCTCGACGTGGGCTGCGGGATCGGCGATCCGACGCTCCAGGTGGCCGTGCTGGTCGGTCCGCACGGCCACGTGCTCGGCATCGACCTGGTCGAGGAGATGCTGGCGACGGGGCGCGAGCGGGCGGCGGCGCTCGGCCTCGCGCACGTCGAGTTCCGCGCCGCCGACATCGCGACGCTCGATGTGCCCCCGGCGAGCTTCGATGCGGTGCTGGCACGCTGGAGCCTCATCTACGTCGAGGATGTGTCCAAGGCTCTCGGACGGCTTCGCCGGGCGGTGCATGACGGCGGCCGGATCGCCGTGACGGCCTGGGCGCCCCCGGAGGCCAACCCGTGGATCGCGATCCCGATGGAAGAGCTGGCCCGCGTGCTGCCGGTCTCGCCGCCGGATTCGACCACGCCCGGGCTCTTCTATCTGTCCGCCGACGGTGCGCTCGCGGACGCGCTTCGCGCCGCGGGCTTCCGCAACGTCGCGCAGGAGCGTGTCCAGCTCTCGCAGTTCGCGCGTGAAGCGACCGAGTTCTGGGCGATGCTCGCCGACATGGCGGGGCCGCTGGCACCGATCGTCGCGGGGCTCACCGGGCCCGAGCGCCGGCGCCTGCTCGACGCGGTCGCAGAGCGGATCGAGCGGTTCCGGAGCGGCGACGTCCTGCGCATCCCGGCGCAGGCGCAGCTCGCGTGGGGGGAGCTCTAGTTTACGCGAGGGGTTCCACCCCTCGCCCCGCCGGGCTGAGCCCGGCGGGTCCTCACTCCCCGCTCGCTTCGCTCGGCCGCGCGCTTCGCGCGCGGAGATCTTGGGTCGCGCCCTAGGCTAGTCCGACCCTAGACTCTCGGCGAGCTTCTTTCGGTAGACGTCGGTGCGTCGGCCGCTGCGTGTGAGGCCGTCGATCAGGGCCGATAGGCGTTCGCGCTGGCCGAGCAAAGCTGCGGGGTCGGCGAGAACGGCTTCGAGAGGGGTTGCAGCGCGTTCGACGGCGGCCACCACGCGCTTTGCCTCGGGGTCGGACCGCACCATGTTCCGCGGCGCCTGGAACTCGACGAGCATGTTGTCGTCGGTGTTGAGGGGGGCGCCGGCGGCCACACGTCGAACCGCGTCGGGACCGAGGGAGAAGCCGGACCCACACCACCTCGTGCATGAGCCCGGCCGCGCTCGAGAGCAGGAAGACGCCGATCAGCGCCGTCGCCGCCCGTCTCGGCCCGGGCGCGGCATGGCGCTCCGCCGACATCGCCGTCCTACGACAGCACGAAGACGTTCAACCCGTGCTCGTGCCGAACCGTGCCGGTGCGGCCCACCTGCTCCTCCCGCTCCATCGCCTCGAGGAGGCCGACGTCGCGCGGCAAAACGGCGATGAACCGCTCGCCGCCCGCCAGCCGCCCGATGGCCGTGCCGTGGTCCGGCGCTCCGTCGCGCCCGTGCATGACCGTGTAGGCCTCGACGCTCGCGCGACCCGTGGCCTCCGGGATGACGACGGGATGCGGCTCCGCCTCGACCCAGGCCTGCAGCGCCGCACCGCCGGCGCGCTGCCACCCGCGCGGCGGTGGCGAGGCGCCGTAGATGCCGAGCGCATGCTTCGTGAGATGCCAGCCGTTGGCGTGCACGAGGCCGAACCCGTCCTGCGCCACGCGCAACCGCGCGACGAGCGCCGCGATTGCGTGCGTCGTGTAGTTGTTCCCCGGGCCGCCGAACCACGGCAGGCCTCCCGTCACCGTGAGCGCGCGTGCGTCGTCGGCGGCGATCCCGAGCATCGCAGCGGTGAGGCGCGGCGCGATCGGAAAGCAGCTGTAGAGGTCGAGGTGCTCCACGCGGTCGATCGTCAGATCGGCTGCTTCCAGGAGCTCGGCGCCCGCGCGGCGGACGCCGGGGAGGCTGTGATAGTCGACGCGGTCGAGCAGGTACCACCGCTCGGTGACGTCGACACCAGCCCACGGATAGATCCAGCGATCCTCGGGGACACCGAGGCTCCGTCCGGTGGAATCCGCGGCGAGCAGCAACGCGGCGCCCTGGTTCACGTCGAGGATCGAGTTCATGAACTTCGGATACGGAAAGCCGATCATCCGGTTCTCAGGGGTCACGGTCGCGAGCTCGGCGGCGCTCTTGCCGTCGCGGAACCACGCGTATGGATTCTCGGCGGCGAGCGCGGCACAGCGCGCCGCGAAGGCGCCGAGCTCGCGGCGATGCGCCTCGAGGTCGAGACCCCGAGCCGCGCGAAATGCGTTCTCGAACAGCGGATACGTCGCGATCGGTTGCGCTGCGCCGTGGCGGATCTCGAGCTCGCTCGAGCCGGGCCGGCCGTCGCCCCAGCGCGGCGCGTCCTCCGCGCGCGGCGGCGTCCACGGGATCCGCCGCCCGGCGCGGCCGAGTGCGCGCGCCGTGTGCCAGGCCTCGGCACCGGCGACGACCGCCAGCGCGACGCGGCCCGCCGCGATCTCGTCCGCGAGGTGGTTGACGAGGGCCTGCGGCGTGTTGCCGCCGAGCGTCGTGTTGAGACGCCGCGCGCCCGGGCAGCCGAGGCGCTCGGCGAGAAGGCCCGCCGCGTCGCCGTAGTCGTGGCCGACGACGGTCGGCACCGCGACGGTGTCGACCGCCGCCAGGAGCCGCACGCCGCCGCCCGCATCCTCCGCCGCGCGACGCGCCGCCTCCTCCATCAGGAGGAGTGGCTCCTTGCCCGCCGTGGGATCCTCGGGACGATCGATCGTCTGCCCGCCGCCGATCAGGACGGGCTGGATGCGCCGGCGCTCGGCTGGCATGGGCATGTGACGCGTGCTACCCGTAGCGCTCTCCCATGGGCGCGCGAACCCTGTCAAGGTGAAATGGCCGCCCGGACGCTCCGCACACCGATCTGCGACCTCTTCGGCATCGACGTCCCGGTGATCCTCGCCGGCATGGGCGGCGTGTCGATGGCGCCGCTCGTGGCGGCCGTCTCGAACGCCGGCGGCCTCGGGGTGATGGGCGCGGCGAACCTCTCGCCCGACGACCTGCGGGAGGAGATCCGGAAGACGAAGGCCCTGACGAAGAAGCCGTTCGCCGTCGACCTGCTCGCGCCGCTGCCGCAGATGATCGTGCCCTACTTGCCCATCCTCTACGACGAGGGCGTCAATATCTTCGTCGCCGGCCTCGCGATCCCAGAGAAGCACGTGGCGGAGATGCACGGACACGGCATCACGATCATGGTGATGACCGGGAAGGTGAAGCATGCGGTACGGGCCGAGGCGGCCGGCGCCGACGTCGTCGCCGCGCAGGGCACCGAGGCAGGCGGGCACACGGGCGAGATCGGGACGCTCGCGCTCGTGCCGCAGGTCGTCGATGCGGTGAAGATCCCGGTGGTCGCCGCGGGCGGCATCGTCGACGGCCGCGGCGTCGTCGCGGCGCTCGCGCTCGGAGCCCAGGGCGCGGTCATCGGCACGCGTTTCATCGCCACGCCCGAGGCCACGGCCGCGCGCAGCTATCGCGAAGCGCTCGTGCGCGCCGAGCAGGACGAGACGATCCGCACGCGGTGCTACTCGGGCAAGCCGCTCCGCTCGCTCAAGAACCGGTACATCGCGGAGTACGAGGCCGATCCGGGCAAGATCCGGCCGTTCCCCGAGCAGCTCATGATCTCGTCCCAGCGACGGGTGATGGCGTACTGGGAAGCCGAGGCGGACCCGGAGCGGACCTGCTTTCCCGCGGGGCAGGGGGTCGGCGGCTTCCACGAGATCAAGCCGGCGGGAGCGCTCCTGCACGAGATCGTCGCGCAGGCCGAAGGCGTGCTCGGCTCGCTGCCCGGCTGACGCGTCGCACGCCGCGTCTCGTCGGCTCGCCTGCGGCTGACCGTGCGGAACGGCAGCGAGTCCGGCGGCCGGGTGCACGTGATGCGCGACTGCGCGTGGGACGAGCGCGCGACGACGTGGGACACCGCGCCCGCCATGGCGGACGTGGCCGTCGTGGAGCTCGGGCCCGTGCGACACGATCACACCGTCGAGGTCGACCTCTCGTCCATGATTCACGGCGACGGGACGTACTGCCTGACGCTCGACAGCAAGTCGCCGGACCGAGTCGACCATCAGTCGCGCGAGGCGCCGCGGGGAGCGCCGCAGCTGATCGTCGACGTCGCCCCCTGAGCGGGGCCGGCGCTCAGCGGGATGCCGCGCGGCGGTCGCGCGACTCCGCGTCGCCGGCGGGCGTGGCGAGCGCCGCGGGCGGCCGGTACTGCTCGCGGTAGATCTCGACGAACGAGAAGAGGATCGCGAGGATCACCGGTCCGAGGAACACGCCGACGAACCCGTAGACCTGAAGGCCGCCGAGGATCGCGAAGAGCAGGAAGAACGTCGGCAGCTTGGCGCGGCCGCCGATGAAGAGCGGCTTGATCCAGTTGTCGGCGGTGCTCACCACGAGCACCCCCCAGATCGCGAGCCCCGTCGCGCGCGCGAGGTGGCCGTTCACGGCCAGGTAGACCGCCGTTCCGCTCCACACGAATGCGGGCCCGGCGAGGGGCAGGAACGAGGCGAGCGCGGTCAGGAACCCGAGGAAGACGCTGAAGGAGAGCCCGCCGATCAGCCAGTAGCCGAGCCCGGCGAGCACGCCCTGCGTGGCGGCGGTGACGACCATGCTCTGCACGACGGCGGTGAGCGTGGTGTACAGCCGGGCGAAGACCGCCTCCTTGTGCGCCGGTTCCATCGGGAGCAGCTCGCGTAACCGCGCCGCCATCACCTCGCCGTCGCGGAAGAAGAAGAACAACGCGACGAGCATCAGGATGAAGTTCACGACCGAGACGAGCAGGTTCCGCGCGAGGCTCGTCGCCTGTCCGACGATCTGCTCCGAGAGCCAGTTCATCGCGCGCAGGAGCAGATCGGAGAGCTCGATCGAGAACTGCTCGAACGCCGGGGCGACGCGCATCCAGACGCCGCCCAGCCGCGAGGCGCGCAGCTGGTCGACGAGGCGCACGACCTCGCCCTGGCGGACCGCCTCCTGCACGCGGAGATAGGCGCCCGTCGCCTCGCGCACGAGCAGGGAGCCGAGGAAGATCGAGGGCAGGATCACCGCCACCGTCACCGCGAGGACGAGCGACAGCGCGGCGATCGACCGGCGTCCGCGAAAGACGCGGCCGAGCCACGCCGTCAGCGGGTAGAAGGTGAGCGCCAGGATCGCCGCCCAGACGAGCGGCACGAAGAACGCCGAGAGGAAGAGGTACAGCTGGTAGAGCAGCAAGAAGAAGACGGCGAAGAAGAAAGCCGCGAAGAGTTGCTCCCGCGACACGGGCTAGTCACTGTAGCGGCCGGCGCGCACCATCACAAGCGGCATGACGGGCGGTGTCCAATTGCCTTGACACCGCGGGAGCGGGTTGGTACCAAAACCGCTTTGGGTCGATGCGCACAGGCACGTAGCTCAGTGGGAGAGCGCTTCCTTGACACGGAAGAGGCCGGCGGTTCAATCCCGCCCGTGCCTACCATCCAGCCTGACCGCCGTCCGGCCGTCCCTTCGGGTCCCGTGTCCCCTCGCTCCCGCCGTGAGCTCCGCTTCCGATAGATGACGGAGATCAGCGTCACATTCGAAGACGGCGCCGTGGAGCGCGTGCCGGCGGGTACCGAGGCCGGCGAAGCCATCCGGCGGCATGCCGAGCGCGACGGCGCCGGCCGCCGGCGAGCCGCGCGGCCGGTCGCCGCTCGCCTCGATGCCGACGGCTCCACGGTCGTCGACCTGACGCGTCCGCTCGTGCGGGACTGCCGGCTCACCCCGGTGGCCGCCGACTCGCGCGACGGTCTCGACGTCGTCCGCCATTCGGCCGCGCATCTCATGGCCCAGGCGGTGAAGCGGCTCTTCCCCGAGACCCAGATCACGATCGGCCCCGTAATCGAGAACGGCTTCTACTACGACTTCAAACGGCCCGACGGGTTCGCGAGCGAGGACCTGCCACGCATCGAGGAGATGATGCGGGCGATCGTCGCGGAGGATCTGCCCGTCCGTCGCGAGGAGGTGCCTCGCGACGAGGCGGTGCGCCGTTTCCGGGAGATGGGCGAGCACTACAAGGTCGAGATCATCGAGGGCATCCCCGAGGACACCGTCTCGCTCTACCACCAGGGCGAGTTCGTGGACCTCTGCCGCGGCCCGCACGTGCCGTCGACCGGGTGCATCCCGGCCTTCCGTCTGACGTCCGTCGCCGGCGCCTACTGGCGTGGTGACGCCCGCAACGAGCAGCTCCAGCGCATCTATGGCACGGCGTGGGCCAGCGAGCAGGAGCTCGAGGCGTACCTCAAGCGCCTCGAGGAGGCGAAGCAGCGCGATCACCGTCGCCTGGGTCAGGTGCTCGACCTCTTCTCGCTGCACCCGATCTCGCCGGGCTCGCCCTTCTTCCACCCGAAGGGCGCCGTCGTCTACAACACGCTCGTCGAGTACATCCGGGGACTCTACGCGCGCTACGGGTACACCGAGGTCATCACGCCGCTCGTCTACAAGACCGAGCTCTGGAAGACGTCCGGCCACTACGACGCCTTCCGGGACGACATGTTCCTCATGACGATCGAAGACGACGAGTACGGCGTGAAGCCCATGAACTGCCCGGGCCACTGCTACCTCTTCGCGACCCGCAAGCATTCCTACCGCGACCTCCCGGTCCGCTATGCGGACTTCAGCCGCCTGCATCGCTTCGAGCCCTCGGGCACGCTGGCCGGCCTCGTCCGCGTCCGCTCGATGGCGCAGGACGACGCCCACATCTACTGCACCCCGCAGCAGCTCGACGACGAGCTCGAGCGGTTCATCGCCATGACGCGCGAGGTGTATGGGGCCTTCGGCTTCGACCGCGTCGAGGTCACGTTGCAGACGCGCCCCGAGAAGTTCCTCGGCCGGCTCGAGCTGTGGAACGCGGCGGAGGCGGCTCTGCGGCGCGCGCTCGAGCAGGCGGGCTACGCGGTCACGGTCCTCGAAGGGCAGGGTGCCTTCTACGGACCCAAGATCGGCTTCGACTTTCGCGACGTACTCGAGCGGTCCTGGACGCTCGCCACGGTGCAGATCGACTGCGCGATGCCGGAGCGCTTCGGACTCCGGTACGTCACCGCCGAAGGCACGGAAGCGACGCCGGTCATGCTCCACCGCGCCGTGCTCGGCTCGCTCGAGCGGTTCATCGCGATCCTGGTCGAGCACACGGCCGGGAGGCTGCCGCTCTGGCTCGCCCCCGTCCAGGTGCGCGTGTTGCCGGTGAGCGAGAAGGCGGCGGCGTACGCCACCCGCGTCGCCGAGGCGTGCACGGCGTCGGGCCTCCGCGCGGAGGCGGACCTGCGCAACGAGAAGCTCGGCTACAAGGTACGCGAAGCGCAGGTCGAGAAGGTGCCCGTCATCGCCGTCGTCGGCGAGCGCGAAGCTGCGGCCAACACCGTGGCGCCGCGCGGCGACGGCGCCCCGCAGGCTGCGGTGCCCCTCGAGGCGTTCGTCGCGCGTGTCGCCGGAGAGGCCCGCCGGCCAGGAGGTGTCGCATAACTAAGGTCGAAGAGAAGACGCGAATCAACCACAACATCCGCGCCCGCGAGGTCCGCGTGATCGACGCCGACGGCGCGCAGCTCGGGGTCATGTTGACGTCCGACGCGCTGCGCATCGCGCAGCAGAAGGAGCTCGACCTGGTCGAGGTCGCGGCCAGTGCCAATCCGCCGGTGTGCCGCATCATGGACTACGGCAAGTACCGGTACGCGCAGAAGAAGAAGGCGCAGGAATCGCGCAAGAAGTCGGCCGCGTCCCTGCTGAAGGAAGTGAAGGTCGGCTCGCAGACCAGTGGCCACGACGTCAACTTCAAGGTCGGCCACATCCGGACCTTTCTCGGCGAGGGACATCGTGTCAAAGTGACCGTCTTCTTCCGTGGCCGGTCGATCACCCATCCCGAGCTCGGCAAGGCCATGCTCGACAGAATCGCCGAGAAGGTGTCCGACGTCGCGGTGATCGATCAGCACGCGCGGATGGAAGGCCGGAGCATGTCGATGATGCTGGTGTCCAAGTGAGGGACTGACCCGATGCCGAAGATGAAGACCCGTCGTGGCGCCGCCAAGCGCTTCAAGCTGACCGCCACCGGCAAGGTGAAGCGGCGGCGTGGCTACCTGCGCCACATCCTGTCGAGCAAGACGCGGAAGCAGAAGCGACGCCTCGGCAAGGCGGCGCTCGTCGACAAGACCAACGAGAAGGCGATCAAGCGCCTCCTGCCCTATCTGTAGAGAGGAGCTGCCGGATGCCACGCGCCAAGGGCGGCCCGAAGACGCGCCGCCGTCACAAGAAGACGATGAAGCTCGCGAAGGGCTTCGTCGGCGGCCGGCGAAAGACCTACCGCCAGGCCCGCGAGACCGTGGAGCGGGGGCTCACCTACGCCTACCGCGACCGCAAGCAGCGAAAGCGCGACTTCCGGTCGCTCTGGATCGTGCGGATCAACGCGGCCGCCCGCGCCAACGGCATGTCGTACAGCCGGCTCGTCACGGGGCTCCGCACGGCGGGCGTCGAGGTGGACCGCAAGATGCTCGCCGTGCTCGCCGTCGACGATCCGCAGGCGTTCGGGGAGATCGCCGCCCTGGCCCGCGCTCACGTGGGCGCACCGGCGGCGCCGTAGAGTTGGAGGAGGAGCTCGCACGGCTCCGCGAGGCGGCGCTCGCGGAGATCGCCGCCTGCGGGACCGAGGCGGAGCTCGAAGCGGTCCGCGTCCGGTACCTCGGCCGGAAGGGGTCTCTGACGGAGGCTGTCCGCGGCCTCGGTCGCGTCCCGCCCGCGGAGCGGCCGGCGCTCGGCGCGCTCGTCAACCAGGCGAAAGAGGCCGTCGAGGCGGCGGTGGCGGTCGCTGGCGAGCGGCTCGCGGCCGCGCGGCTGGCCGAGAGCCTCGCGCACGACCGGATCGACGTCACGCTTCCCGGCCGCCGCCGTCCGCGCGGCCATGCGCATCCGCTCCGCCTCGTCGAGGACGAGATCGTCGACGTGTTCGTCGGCATGGGGTTCCAGGTGGCCGAGGGACCGGAGGTCGAGGACGACTACCATAACTTCGCGGCGCTGAACTTCGGGGCGGACCATCCCGCGCGCGACGCGCAGGACACGCTGTTTCTCGCCGATGGTCCGGATCTCCTGCTCCGCACACACACGTCGCCGGTGCAGATTCGGTACATGCGCGCGACGCAGCCGCCACTCCGCGTCGTCGTGCCGGGCACCGTCTACCGGCGCGATGACCTCGACCCGACCCACTCGCCGATGTTCCAGCAGGTCGAGGGCTTCGTGGTCGAGGAACGGGTCAGCTTTGCCGACCTGAAGGGCGTGCTCGTCCACTTTCTCCGGCGGCTCTTCGGGGCCGAGACGGGCGTCCGGTTCCGGCCGAGCTTCTTCCCGTTCACCGAACCGTCGGCCGAGGTCGACATCGCCTGTGTCCGCTGTGCCGCGGCGGGCGCGGCCGATCCCGCGTGCCGCGTCTGCCGGGGCCGGCGATGGCTCGAGATCCTGGGCGCGGGCATGATCCACCCGAACGTGCTGCGCGCGGTCGGCTACGATCCCGAGACGGTGCAGGGCTTCGCATTCGGCCTCGGAACCGACCGCATCGCCATCCTCCGATACGGCATCGAGGACCTCCGGCTGTTCTACGAGAACGACCTGCGGTTCCTCGCGCAGTTTCCCTCCTAGGCGAGGCGCTTGTGCGCGTGCCGCTCTCCTGGCTTGCGGAGTTCGTCACGTGGAGCGCTTCGCCGCAGGCGCTCGCCGAGCGCCTGACGCTTGCGGGGTTCCCCGTCGAAGGACTCGAGGACGTCGGCCGCCTCGACGCGCGGATCCGCGTCGCACGGTTGATCGCCGTCGAGCCGCATCCACACGCAGAACGGCTGTCGGTGTGCCGCCTGGACGTGGGCGAGGGGGCGCCGACGGCGGTGGTGTCCGGTGCCCCGGAGCTGGCCGCGGGACAGCGCGTGCCGGTGGCGCTGGCGGGCGCGCGGCTCCCGGACGGCCGGGAGATGCGTACGACGGCGTTCGCCGGCGTCGAGTCCGCCGGCATGCTCTGCTCCGAGGCGGAGCTCGAGCTCGGTGACGACGCGAGCCGGGTGCTCGTCCTGCCGGACGACGCCGAGCCCGGCACGCCGCTCGTCGATATCGCCGGGATCGCGGACACGGTCCTCGAGCTCGAGGTGACGTCCAACCGCGGCGACTGTCTCTCGGTCCTGGGCATCGCCCGCGAGGTCGCGGCGGCGAGCGGCGTGCCGCTCCGGCATCCGCGGCCGCGGCCGCGCGAGACGGGCGCGCCCGCCGCGGAGGACATCCGCGTACGCATCGAGGCGCCCGACGGCTGCCCGCGCTACTGCGCGCGCGTCGTCCGCGGCGTCACCGTGCAGCCCTCGCCGCTCTGGCTGCGGGTCCGCCTCCGCCGCGCCGGCATGCGGCCGGTGAACGTCGTCGTCGACGCCACGAATCATGTCATGCTCGAGCGCGGGCAGCCGCTGCACGCCTTCGACCTCGAGCGGCTCGCGGAGGGGGTGATCGTCGTCCGTCGCGCGGCGAGCGGCGAGCGGCTCGTGACGCTCGACGGCACCGAGCGGACGCTCGATCCCGCGGACCTCGTGATCGCCGACGGCCGTGGCCCCGTGGCACTGGCCGGCATCATGGGGGGCGAGCAGTCCGAAGTGACGGCAGGCACGCGCGTCCTGCTGCTCGAGAGTGCCTTCTTCGCGCCGGCCATCGTCCGGCGGACCGCGCGGCGGACCGGCATTGGGTCCGAGGCCGCATACCGCTTCGAGCGGCGCGTCGACCCGGCCATGGTCCCCGAAGCGCTCGACTGCGCGGCCGCGCTGATCGGACGCCTCGCGGGCGGCCGCGCTGCTCCGGGGATCGTCGAGGAGCCGGCGGGCGGCTGGACGCCCGAGATGCCTGCGATCCGCCTCCGTCCTCGCCGGGTGGCGGCATTGCTCGGCGTCGACATGCCGCGTGGCGAGATCCGCCGGCGGCTGCGGGCGCTCGGCGCCGAGTGCCGCTCCGATGCCGGTGCATTCGTCGTGACGCCGCCCTCGCACCGCGGCGATCTCGAGCGCGAAGAGGACCTGGTCGAGGAAGTGGCGCGCCTCGGCGGCTACGACGCGATCCCGGTGCGCCTGCCGGAGATGCCGCTCACCAGCGGCGAGGACAGCCGAACGCGTCTGACCGCTCGGCGGCTCCGGCAGCTCCTCATCGCGGAGGGCCTGGCCGAGATGGTGACCCTCGCGTTCACCGACGCAGCGACGAACGGGCGGCTTCCTGGCTTCGTCGGACGGGCGCTTGCGCCCCTCGCGGTCCGGAACCCCCTCTCGTCGGAGACCGGCGAGCTCCGTCGGTCGCCGCTCGCGGGCCTCGTCCGCGCCACGGCCACCAATGTCGCGCTCGGGGCCGACTTCGTGGGTGCCTTCGAGATCGGCAAGGGCTACGGCGTGGACGCGCAGGGCGTTCGCCAGGAGCCGCGCGCGCTCGCCGCCGTGCTGTGTGGCGCATGGCCGTCGCGCGGCGTCGAACGCATCGGGCAGACGGTCGATTTCGCGGACCTGAAGGGCATCGTCGAGAACGTCCTCGCTGGACTCGGCCTCCAGGAGGATGCCGCGCGGTGGCGGCCGATCGGCGAGGAGGCGTTCCTGCATCCCGGCAAGGCTGCCGTGATCGAGGTCGCCGGTACGGCCATCGGCGTGGCCGGGTCCCTGCATCCAAAAATCGCGCAGGCCTGCGATCTTGCAGAGGAAGTGTGGGTCTGCGAGCTTGACTTCGAAATTCTCGCCGACTATGGTTCGCGCCGCGTCGAGCTGCGGCCCGTACCCCGATTTCCTGCCGTCACGCGCGACATTGCAGTTATCGTTGACGAGGCGTTCCCGGCCGCTGCCATCCTCGAGGAGATTCGTTCGTTGGCTGATGCGCGCATCGAGGCGGTCCGACTGTTCGACTGCTACCGCGGTGCGCCCGTCCCCACGGGCAAGAAGAGCCTCGCATACTCGATCGCGTATCGGGCGGCGGACCGGACGCTGACCGACGACGAGGTGGGCGTCGTGCATGCCGGCGTGCTCGAGCGGCTGCGGGAGCGCTTCTCCTTCGACCTGAGGGCGTGAGACGGCCTCCATGACGACGACGAAGGCCGACATCGTCGAGCGCATCTACGAGAAGGTCGGCTTCTCCAAGAAGGAGGCGACCGAGGTCGTGGAGGCCATCTTCGAGCTCCTGAAGGAGCGTCTCGAGCAGGGCGAGAAGGTCAAGGTCTCCGGCTTCGGCAACTTCGTCGTGAACGAGAAGCGCCCGCGGAAGGGGCGCAATCCGCAGACCGGGCAGGAGATCGTCATCTCCGGCCGCCGCGTGCTCACCTTCAAGGCGAGCCAGGTCCTCAAGAAGACGATGAACGGCGGCAGCCCGCCGTCCGCCACCGGGAGCGCCACATGAGCGGCACGCCACTGCCCGACAAGCTCTACTTCAAGATCGGCGAGGTCGCGAAGCTGATCGGCGTGAAGCCCTACGTCGTCCGCTACTGGGAGACGGAGTTCAGCGTCCTCCGCCCCGGCAAGACCGGCGCCCGCCACCGCCTCTACCGCCGCAAGGACGTCGAGCTCCTGGTCGAGATCCGCCGCCTCCTCTACGTGGAGCGCTACACGATCGAAGGCGCCAAACGCCGCCTCCGCGAGCTCAACACCCACCCTCCGACGCCCCCCCCAATCGAAGACACGCTCACCATCCCGGCCGTCCGTGACGAGCTGGAAGCCCTCTACCGGATGCTGGAAGAGTAGCTCCCCGGATAAGAGAGGGTCCGCCGTCGCACTAACCGCGACCTCGGGTGTGGTCCGGCGCGG
>WNGI01003467.1_pt1 | contig 13916 bp, 11 predicted proteins | sample 5400621 | NCBI WGS metagenome assembly WNGI01 (sample SAMN13153374, study PRJNA577476) | soil metagenome | isolation source: 20 cm soil or saprolite under Garry oak tree replicate 1 | place: USA:California | collected 2016-06-15
TCGAATCCGTCGTGAACGTGGCGGTGTTGGGGTGCGTCGTGCACGTGCCTGCCGGATCGTTGAACGTCTTCGAGTACGGGAATGTCTTCGGGCTGGGATCCGCGTACGCCACGGTGCCCAATGTGCCGCCGAGCGTGTCGGTCACGGTGACGCTGCCGTCGACGATGTTCGTCGGCGCGCCCCAGTTGACCGGGGCGGTGCCGTTCGCGGTCCCGGCGAGCAGCAGGGTCGCGTTCGAGAGAGTCTGCTGCGCCCACGTGATGGTCACCGTGTTCGTCTGGCTCGAGCTCGCGGGGGCGGCCGAGTACGAGCAGCCGTAGCCAAAGCTCGTGGCGCCAGCCGGAATGGTGGCCGGGAAGGAGCTGGTCACCGAGCAGCTGGCGTTCGGGTCGTTGATCGCGTCGGTGATGTTGCTGATCGCAACGGCGGCCGCGTTCGGGTTCGTCACCGTGATGTTTCCGCTCACGGCCCATGCGCTGTCTGTTCCGCTGTCGTGCGTGACGCTCACCGTGTAGTTGAAGGTCGCGCCGTCAGCGGTATGGATCTCGGTCTTGTCGACGTCTTTCGCGATCCCCCACGTGAAAGTACGTGTGAAGGCCGGCGTCGCGGTCTTCGTCGCCGTCAACGCGCTGGCGAGCGGGATATTGCCGAAGTTCAAGCCTGCGGCCGATCCGGGACCGGTGTTCGGCAGCGTCAGCGTATAGATCATGCTGTTGAGCGAGACGGTCACGCCACCGGTCGCGCTCGACTGATCGGAGGTGTTTCCGGTCTGCTGGAACCCGTTCTGCTGGACCTCGGAGATCGTGAAGGTCTCGCTCGTGCCCAGGATCACCGCGGGCGTGGTAAAGCTCCAGTCGCCCGCTGAGTCGGTGTGCACGGTCGTCGTGGTCGTGCCGTCAAAGATGTGGATCGCCCATCCTTCGAGCCCGAGCTCCCCGGGATCCATCTGGCCATTCGTGTTCGCGTCGAGGTACTTGGTGCCGCTCAGGACTGCCTGCACGCTCACGGGCGCTTCCGGCGCCTGGACCTTGAAGGCGTCGTACTTGCAGTTCCTGGGCTCGACGGCCGCGTCGGCCGAAGAGAGCTTGCAGGTCGCCAGGATGTAGACGCCGCCGTTGTTCGTCGTGTCGTCGTACGGCATCAGCCGGATCATGTTCGAGTCAAAGTCGTGGTCGCCCGCGTACGTGACCGTGGCGTCGCTGACCGTGAATGTCCGGTTCGACCGTGCGTCGCCGCTCGGAATGGCGCTTCCGTCGGCGTTGTTCGATCCGCTTGGCCACGGAGCCGCGGTCGTGTCCGAGAGGTTCTTCGCGCCACCGTCGTTCGGGTCCGGCTGTCCGCCGGGGACCAGGACCGCGAAGAAGTACGTCCCGTCGGCGAGTGCCGCGTTGTCGGGGCCGCCGTTGAGCCAGACGTACTGCTTGCCGTCGTAGATGTTGCAATTGACGACGGTCGGGGCGCCGGGCGGCCCGTTCTTGCAGTGGTTAGCACCGTCCGCTGTCACGTTCACCGTCGTGAACGTGGCCGGAGGGCCACCCGCCGCCGACAACGCTGAAGGAAGCATCGCGAGCGCGAGAAGCACCGCGACCAACGACACCAGCAGCCGTCTCATCCCGAACCCCACCCTTTCGATATCCATGCCTCGCGTGCCGCCATCGGACGAAGACCTCCGCCTGCGGTCGGCGCTGGCCAACGAAACCTAAGCGGTGTGTCGCGCCGCTAGTAGGTAGGAGAACGCGGTATGCGACCGCTCACGCTCGGCGATGAGCGATGCATGTTCAGAAGAGTTCAGGTACAGCGTCATCGCGAGTACTCAAGACAGACACTCTTCGGTGCTTGCGTGGGGTTGTCGCGTTTAGTCGACGACAGTCGCAAGTTTTCGTACTGGACATGCGAAACATGGCCTGATCCAAACGACTGATCCGCAACTAGTCTGCGACGCGTACGCGTTTTTCGGTATCACAACGCTGCGTGTACCTGCTAAATTGCGCGCGGTGGGTTCTGGGTCATTTGACCCATGTGGTGGTTGGGGAGCGTGGGAATGAGCGGTGCAGCTTCCGGCATGTCGGGCATTCTTGTCGTCGACGAGTTGGGCACTGTCTTCAGCCTGCTGCGTTCACTGGATCTCGGCGTACCCCTCTGGCGCGTCACGAAACGAGCCGATGTCGAAGACATGGACGTCGGCATCGCGGTACTCGCGAGCTACGAACCGCCGGACTGGTCGATGGTCAGCAAGCTTTCCGAACGATTCACCACCGTGATCGTCGCGACGCGACCAAATCACGACGACGCATGTCATGCCGTGAGCTGCGGCGTCTTCGGCTACGTCGAAGCCCAGCTGCGTCCGGACGCGCTGCGTCGATCGATCCTGGGCGCGCTGAATGGTGAACACGCATATTCGCGAAGGGTGCTGGCGGCACTGATCCGCAATGGCCGTTGGCTCCGCTCGGCGGACGCCCTCCCGCTGACTCCGCGGCAACGTCAGGTGATCTCGCTGATCGCGCGCGGTGCGGCCGACAAGGAGATCGCGGAGTCGCTCGGCATCACGACGGCGACGGCGCAAAAGCACGTAACCAATCTTTTGCGACGATTGAAGGTACCGAACCGTGCAGCAGCGGTGGCGGTCATGGCGGCGACCTCGCCCCTCTAGCTCGCTGCGGAGCACCTGATAGTCGGTACGAGCCTTGACAGCACGCGGTCCCACAGGGGAATGTCCGCACTCGACATAGATGTGACCGAGCGCGTTCGGATCGACTGGGGAAACGTGAGCGACCGCGATCCACATGTAGCTAAGAGCGTGGCGGCTCGCCCGCGGGTATGCGTGATCGACTCGAAGGACGTCGGGCCCGTGTATACGCGTCTGGACGAATGTGCCATCGAGCTAATGGGCTCTTTGCCCTCGCTGGCGCAGCTCGACGCGCGAACGGCGAGCGGATACGACGCCATCCTCGTCGGTTGCACCGAGCGGCTCCTCCTGAGCCCTGCCTTCCGTTCGCGGGTACGAAAGCTGACACCAAGCGCACGCCTTATCGCGGTGATGGCGACGCCGACCGTCGACGACGGCGCGCAAGCATTGGCCCTCGGCTTCGCGGGATTGGCGTCGCGAGACGTCACGCCGAGGGCGCTCGAGCGAACGATCGCAGCCGCGACCCGTGGAGAGAGCGCGTTCCCACGCGGGGTCGTCAATGCGCTGCTCGAGACCGCCTCGCGCTTCGCCGTGCGATCAGCGGGGCGGAGTGGCGAGCCGAGTCTCACCCCGCGACAGGATCAGATCGTGGACCTCATCGCACAGGGGGCGACCGATCGCGAGATCGCGGGCATGCTCCACATAAGCCAGTCGACCGCGCACAAGCATGTGCAGAACGCGCTGCGCCGGCTGAACGCCAAGACGCGTAGCCAGCTCGTCGCCGCCGCACGGCGACCGGCCTTTCCCGGAGGCTTCGCCTCCTAAAAGCTCCAGCGACCGACTGCTTTTCGGTATTGCTGCGCGCTGAGACCACTCCCTAAATTGCCCATGTGGCCATGTGACACGCATGGGCCGAGAGCGCATGGGGTGGGTCTTGAACGGGAGCCGAGCGGCACTGATCGATGACGCGGGGCAGAGCCTTGTCGAAGTGGCTCTCGCGCTGCCCATCCTGCTCATGCTGTTGCTCGGGCTCGTCGACGGCGCACGCGCGTACTACTTCGCCGGTGTCGTCGCGAATGCCGCGCGCGAGGGCGCGAACTACGCGGCACGGAACGGGACGGCCACGCTCGCCCAGGTCGCGCAGCGGGTCTGCGACTCGACCGGCATGGTCGCGTTCGGTAACGCGTGTCCCGGCCTGACCGTCACCTGCGCCTTTGCGAACGGCGACACGACCGTCGAGGTCGTCTACGGCTTCTCGCTCATCACCGCGTCGATCGTGGACGGCGCGTTCAAAGTGAATCCGCTCCCGATCCATGCGGCGGCCAGATTTCCGGTGATGACTTCGGGAGCGCCATGCGCAAGCTGATAAAGGCTGACGACGGTGTGGGCCTCGTCGAGTTCGCGCTCGTCGTACCGCTGCTGATCCTGCTCACGGTCGGATTCCTGGACGTCGCGCGCGCCATGAACGCGGTGGTCCTGCTCGGAAGCGCGAGCCAAGAGGGCGCTCACTACGCGGCGCTCGATCCCAGCGCGACCATTCCACCCGGTCAGATCGTGCCGCCGGCGATCGCGAGCGCGGCGATCGCCCGGACCGCGCCCCTCAATGGGAACGCGATCACCGTGACCGCGGAGTACTACGACGCCGCGAGCGCGACGTTCCGGCCGTGGCCGACCGCGGGCATACCAACGAGCAGCCCGGCGCCGGCAGGTGTCATGGTGCGGATCACCGTCAGCTATCCCTGGACCGCCGTCTCGGCGATCGCGGGCAACCTGCTGTCACCGAATGGTTCGAACGTGCTCACGTCGACGTCACTGATGGAGACGCGTCGATGACGCCCACCGGTGGCCGAGGCGAAGAGGGACAGGCGCTCGTCGTCGTCGCCCTCTGCATGGCCGTCCTCGTGGCGGGCCTCGCCTTCGCCGTCGACTGGGGCTACGCGATGGCGCAGCGACGCGCAATGCAGAACCTAGCCGACGCGTCCGCGATGGGAGCGGGAAAGCGCTTGGCGACCGCGGTCATAAAGGTGAACGGGGCGATCGAATTCAGCGTCACCCAGGAACAGACGTGGTGCACCGCGGATTCTTACGCCAACCCGTCGAGTCTGAAGAGCTCGTTCGCGCCGTCGGACACCACAAATCAGCTGCAAGTCTTCTACGGCGACGGCAGCACCCCAACAGCATGGACGACGAGCGCCGCGACATGCACAGGCAACACCCAGGTTCCATCGGGCACGATGTATGTTCGGGCCGTCGTCAGCGTGACATTCCAGTCGCTCGTCGCCGCGACGTCGGGCCATAGCTCGAGCCTTGCGAGCGCCTCCGCTCGCGTGCGTTTGTCGGGAACCCCGGTATCCCTCACTGGTGGACCGATGTGGGCGATGGTCCGGCACTACAACCCGGCGGATTTCAACAACACCTGCACGTCGAATCCGTGCGACCCAACGGACCCGAATCAGGTCGTACCGAAGCTCTTCTGGGACTCGAACGCTGCCGACGTCGCTTACGGAAACTTCAAGGGACTGATCGACTTCTCTCAATACTCGCCAAACTTCAACACTCAGATCCTCACGTTGACGCCGCAGCTCATCACACAGGGCGATTCGTGGGCCCACGCACCGAACGCCTATGCGCTCGACCAAAGCGGCGGATGCACTGTCTGGGGACAGGACGCGCAAGGCAACCGCCTCTGGGATTCATGGGGCGAGGCTGACGGGAACAAAGACAAGCAGTGCAGCATCGCGAACTGGGTCTACTACGGTTTCCGCGGGACGCTCAGCTTGGACAGTCACTGGACCGGCGCCGGTCTCCCGGCAGGTCAAGAAGCGCCCTCGCTGCTCAGCGCGACGCGATCCGTGTGCAGCCCGCGGCCCGACCCGGCGCCGTCATGCGACGACCGAACGATCGGCGACTGGGTCGAGACAGCGGGTGGCACGATCGCGAGCCTGACGGACGTCGTCCGGCAGGCGGTCGCCGTGCGGGGAAGCATGTCGATGCCGTTCTCGAACAAGTTCGTCCCCGGCACGAGCACGCCATTCGGAAAGGGACTCGTCGTGCTCGTGTTCTTGTGGGAGTGTGGGGAGAAGTTCAACAAGAACGGCGGGGCGGGCAACAGGTGGGACCTGATCTCTCCTGGTGGGCCGAACGGCGACTGCTCACAACTCAACACCGCTCCGGACCGCGTGCATCTCTTCACTGTGGCTCCGTTCACCATCTACGAGGGCACGATCTCGAGCGGCTCCGTCAAGGGCTACTGGGGCGGCCTCTTCGGAAGCCCAGACACGTGTCAAACGTGCTCGCTGAACGCCCTCGCGAATACGGCCGTGATGATCCCGGACGATTAGGAGGCACGAGATGCGTCTGCGTTCATGGTTTTTCCTTTCGCTCGGTCTACTGCTTGCGGTCCTGACCGGCGTCGCGCTGAATGGGGTCGTCCAGCAGAACAGCGGCCACGCGGCGGCAGCCCTCGGAGACACCGTGAGCATCGTCGTCGCCTCGACCGACGTGCCCGCACGCACGGTCCTTGCCGCGGGAATGCTGACGCGTCGCGACTATCCCAAGGACCTGGTCCCGACCGGAACCGTCATGAGCGAAGCGGAAGCGGCGGGACAGACGACGCTCGCGATGCTGCCGAGCGGCGCGCCGATCCTGCGCGGCCAACTCGTCGCGGCCGAGGGCAAGCGAGGGGCGTCGCTCACGATCGACCCGGGCACGGTTCTCGTCTCGTTCCCGACGGCCGATCCGCTCACCGTCGGCGGCTTCGTGACAGCCGGTGACCGCGTCGACATCCTCGCGACGATCTCGACAGGCGTCGGCGAGAACCCCAAGCGCACGCAGACGATGATCCAGAACCTTGAGGTCCAGCAGGTCATCGGACCAACGCGCGAGCAACCGCAGCGGCCGACCTCGCTCACCTTCATCGTCGACCATCAGACCGCGCTGGTCCTCAAGTACCTCCGCGATAGCCAGGCCACGATCGACGTAGCCGTGCGCTCGCGCGCCGAGGATAAGGATGCGTCGACACGAAGCGTCGACATCACTTACCTCGTGCAGACGTTCGGGATCGCGAGATGACGGAGGGCATCGGTCCGATCCGCGTGTTGCTGCTCGAGACCGAGCCGGATGCGGCCGCGCACGTGCGCGAGGCCCTCGCTGGAGATGACCGCGTGCACCTCGTCGCGACCGTGGCCGACCAGACATCTTTGCTCGACAAGCTCGGCGCCACATACGCGCAGGTCGCCGTTGTCGACCTCGCGGGACTTCGGGGCGACATAGGTCCAGCCGTGCGCGAGATCCTCTCCCGCGCGCCCGAGTGCTGCGTGATCGTGACCGGAGCGAATGTCGCTCCGGGCACTGTCTCGCGGGCGGTGACCGCGGGCGCGCGCGGTTTCCTCCTGAAGCCTTACCCGGCCGAGGACCTCGTAACAACGATCCGCGAGGCCTACGGAAATCTCCAAGAGCTCCGTCGGCTCCAGCGAATCGATCGAACGCCTGGAGGACCCAAGCCTGGCGTCGTGATCGCCGTATACAGCCCCAAGGGCGGCGTGGGTTGTACGACGATAGCGACCAACCTCGCGGTCGCACTCGCGCAACGCGCGAAGGCTTCGGTAGCACTCGTCGACCTCGATCTTCAGTTCGGCGACATCGGCATCGCTCTCGATCTCAAGAGTGCGAACAGCGTCGCTGATCTTCTGAATCACGTGGACGCGATAGAGTCCTCACTGGTCGACGAGGTATTCGTACGCCACTCCTCGGGCGTGCGCGCTCTTCTCGCACCGGACAACCTGGCGATGGTCCCGTCGATCGATCCGGACCGCGTCGCGCGGGTCGTGGATCAGCTCCGCCCACACTTCCAGTTCATCGTCTGCGATCTGTGGTCCAGCCTTGAAGACCTGACCCTCGCGACCCTTCGCATGGCGGATCGCATCGTCCTCGTCACCACACCCGAGCTGCCGTCTCTTCGCAGCCTCCGGCGCGTGATGGCGGCGACCGGCCTCCTGCTACAGGACGATCGAACGTTGCTCGTTGCGAACCGGGTCCCGGGGAAGGCCGGCATCGGGGTCGGCGAGATCGAGCGTGGTCTGGGTCGCACGATCGCGGCGACCATTCCCAGTGAAGGCGTCGGCATCACGGAAGCGATCAACCGCGGCATCTCGATCCTCGACGACCGCGCTCGCGCCAAGGCTGGAAGCAGTTACAGGAAGCTCGCCGAGCTCATCGTCCACGGACTCGAGCCAGCGGCGATCGGCCAGGCGGGACGGCGTCCCGTGCCAGCGACCGAGCTGAGGTGAACCGCCAATGACGATCCTTCGCCCCAACGCGCGGCTCAAACCAGCGGAGCTGAGGACGCTCGGCACATCCGTCGCCGCCCTTCCCGCGGAGGCGGATTGGCGTCCCGAGGTCCTCAAGCTGAGCCGCTTTCGAGACGATGGCGAGGTCCAGCTCGTCAACCGCATACACGCACGTGTGGCGAGCCTCCTCGGTCGGAACGTCGAAGCGGCATCGGCCGAGTCGATGCGGTCGTTGGTCGCCGATCACTTCTCCACTTCCCTCGACGAAGAGCATGTCACCGTGAATCGGACCGACCGCCTGCGGCTCCAGGACGCGGTGTTCGCTGAGATCGTGGGCTACGGGCCGATCCAGGACCTGCTTCACGACGACGGGATCTCCGAGATCATGGTGAACGGCGCGCACCAGGTGTGGATCGAACGCGAAGGCAAGCTCTACCTCACCGACATCACGTTCGCTGATTCGGACCACGTGATCCGCGTGATCCAGCGCATCATCGCTCCGCTCGGCAGACGTTGCGACGAGGCCTCTCCGATGGTCGACGCACGTCTCCCCGACGGCTCGCGAGTGAACGCGATCATCCCGCCGCTCTCTTTGGTGGGACCCGTGCTCACGGTGCGGAAGTTCCGTCGCGTGCCACTGTCACCGGACGAGCTCCTGCGGCATGCCTCGATCTCACCTGAGGCCCTGCAATTCCTTCGAACCTGCGTGCGCGGTCGGCTGAACATCATCGTGGCTGGAGGAAGCGGCGCGGGCAAGACGACGCTCCTGAATGCGCTTTCGTCGTACATCTCCACACGAGAGCGCATCGTGACGATCGAGGATGCCGCCGAGCTTCGCTTGCAGCAAATGCATGTCATCACGCTCGAGACGCGCCCGGCCAACGTGGAAAGTCACGGCGAGATCACGATCCGCGACCTCCTCCGCAACGCACTCCGGATGCGTCCGGATCGCATCGTCATCGGCGAGTGCCGTGGTCCCGAGGCGCTCGACATGCTCCAGGCGATGAATACGGGCCACGACGGATCGCTCACGACGATCCACGCGAACGGACCCCGCGACGCCTTGGCCCGGATCGAGACGATGGTGTTGATGTCGGGTGCCGATCTGCCACTTCGTGCGATACGGGAGCAGGTCGTGTCTGCCATCGACCTTGTCGTCTATGTGGAGAGGATGCAGGACGGCACGCGAAAGATCACGCAGATCAGCGAGGTTCGCGGTTACGAAGGCGACCTGATCACTATGCAGGATCTCTTCGTATTCCAGCGCGAAGGTTTCGATGGGCAGCGCGTGCTCGGCGCGTTGCGGCCTTCGGGCATCCGCCCCGCCTTCAGCGACCAGCTCCTCTCTCGTGGGCTTGAGCTCCCTTTGAACTGGTTCGGGTATGAGGGTGACAGCGTCGCCGAGGCGGACAGAAACTGACATGTTGCCTCAGTCGGCGATCGTCGGTGTGCTGGGAACCGCGGCTGTGGTGTGTTTCGTTCTCGGCCTGTGGTTGCCCGTGGCGCAAGGCGAGCGAAGCATCGCACGTCGGCTGCGCGGTTTCGTCGAAGCGCCCGTCGGCGCGCTCGAAGCGGAACTGAAGATCGGTCGGCGCCGGGCGACGCGGGAAGTTCGTTCGATCGTTCGACGACCGGCGGTCATCCGCTTCCTGGAACGAAGGCTCGCCGAAGCGGAGAGCGATCTTTCGCCGGCGGAGGTCCTCGTCGCATCCGCGATCCTCGCTGCGCTGCTGTTCACCCTGTTGTACCTGCTCCTGAAGGAACCCGTGCTCGCGTTACCGGCAGGGGCAGCAGGCGGCGCCCTGCCGCTCAAGTGGCTGGGCTGGCGTCGAGGCCGGAAGGTCGGACGCTTCACCCGGCAGCTTCCCGACGCTATTGGGCTTCTCGCGAGCTCGGTGCGTTCAGGTCACAGCCTCCCCCAAGCGCTCGAACATGTTGCCAACGACGCCGCAGACCCCACCAGATCAGCCTTTCTCCTCGTGGGCCGCGAGATCGGTCTCGGCGCGTCGCAAGAAGATGCGCTCGAGCGACTGGCGGCGCGGTACCCATCGGACGACCTGCAGCTCGTCGTTGCGTCGATCAACGTTCAGCATCAGATCGGCGGAAGCCTCGCGAAGGTACTCGATTCGATCTCCGAGACGATCCGTGAGCGATTGCGCATCGAGGGCGACATCAAGGCGCTGACCGCCCCGCAGCGCATGAGCGCGTATGTCCTGTGCGGTCTGCCGATATTCGTAACACTCGGGTTGCTTCTCATCGGGCCCGACTACATCGGCGTGCTGTTCGAGCCGGGACCGCTTCGCTATGCACTGTTCGCGGGCATCGCGCTCGTCGTCCTCGGCTTCATCGTCATGCGCGCGCTGACAAAGATCGATGTCTAGTCGACGTATCGCCGCGGTAGCCGCGGCCATCGCCGTGCTCTTTCTGATGACCGCGACCGCTCAGGCGGACGATCCCATCCGGATCGTCATCAGCCGCGTGGACGCAGGCCAGTTCCCAACGGTGCGCCTCGTAGCCTCGGTCATCGATGCGAGCGGCAAGGCCGTGCCTGGCCTGCGGCCCGAGGATCTGCAGTTACGGGAGAGCAACCTGGCGATATCGGCAACCGTGACACTCGCCTCGCTCGTCTCTCCGGTGGCTCTGGCGCTCGTCGTCGACACGAGCGGCAGTATGTCGGGTCGACCGCTCGCCGACGCGAAGGCGGCGATGGCGACGATGATCTCCGCGCTCGGGCCCAATGACCAGGTCGCGGTCCTTTCTTTCAACGCCACAGTTCGGATCGCGCAGCCCTTGACCAGCGATAAGACGCGCGCGCTCGCGGGGGTGGGATCGATGTCGGCCGGCGGGGATACCGCGATATATGACGCCGTGGTCGCCGCCGCCCAAGCGCTCGATAGCGCAGATCCAAAGCTGCGCCGCGCGATCGTGCTCCTCACCGATGGCCTCGACACAGCGAGTCGCAACACCTCGGCGTCGGCGATCGCTCGGCTCGGCGCTGCGGGTCTTCCGCTATATGCCGTGGGCCTCGGCGACAATCTCGATCGTTCGGTATTGCAGGGGTTGGCGCAGGCGAGCTCCGGCGGTGCGGCGTACGTCGCGCCAACGTCCGGGCAACTCGCCGGTCTCTACGCGGCTCTGGCCGAGCAGATCCTCACCGAGTACACCGTCGAATACCAGTCCCGCGCCACGGCCCTGCCAGACGGAGCGATCGTTCCGTTCGAGTTGTCGGTGTCGCGCGGCGGCCTCCTCGCCCGGGCCGCCTCATCGTTCGCCATTCCGGCAGGCCTCGGGGCACCCGCACCGGCGCCCACGGCTCCGGTGACCAAAGTGCTCACGCCCGACGTGGCAGTGATCGCCGACGACAGCTCGAGCACCCCCGTGGTCTCGCTCTTGGGCGCGATGACGGCTCTGATGTTTGTCCTTTGGCTGAATGAGCTCACGTTGTACGCGGGCTCCGGCCAGCGCCGCCGCGTCCTCGCGCTCATTCGCGACGCCGCGGTCGGGTCGGAGGAACCGACACGACCGCCCGTGTTGCGGCGGCTGGTCCGGCCACTGCGCGGGCTCGGTGATCAGCTTCTGCGCATGCTGCCGGCCAGATTCTTGGAGCAGACGCGCGACCATCTGGAGTTGGCGGGAGCCCCGATCAGTGAGGCGGAGTTCATAGGCATCCGGCTCGCGTCGATCGCCACGCTTGCGCTAGCGCTGGGGCCGATCGTCTTCCTCGTGCGTGGGGGCACCGAGTCCGTCGTCATCGGTGGCGTGATCGGAGCGGCGGCCGGCTTTGCGATCCCAGGGTTCGTGCTCGGTTCGATGGCGCGAGGCCGCAAGAACGCGATACGACGGGCGCTCGTCCCGACGCTCGACATGCTTGCCCTCAGCGCGGACGCGGGCCTTGCGTTCGACGGCGCGATCGCTCAGGTGGTGCTGCGTTGGAAGAATCCGCTCTCCGAGGAGCTCCGCCGCCTACTGCTCGAGTTCCAAATGGGTCGGGACCGGCGTCAGGCGCTGCGTGAACTCGCTCGCCGCACCGCCCTTCCCGACGTCGGCCGGTTCGTAAATGCGGTCATCCAGGCCGACACGCTCGGGGTGGGCCTCGCAAAGGTCCTGCAGGATCAAGCGCTGGAGCTTCGTACCAAGCGTCGTCAACGGGCGGAAGAGCTCGCACGGCTCGCGCCCGTCAAGATGATGTTCCCGATGGTGCTGCTCATCTTCCCAGCGCTCTTCCTCGTCATCCTCGGACCCGCTGTTCCCAAGATGACCGCGATCTTCAACCTGCATTGAGCGACCGAACGCGTTGGCCCACCTTCTCGACGTGAGTCTCGACGCGCGGCGCCGGACCTGAATCCGGCGCCGCGCGCTTGGTCAGGCGAGGACCGCGCTGCTGAGCGTGTCGATGAGCGAACGCGGCGTCGTGCCGCCGCCGAAGATCTGCGGACCGGCGTAGAAGATGAGAACGAGGACGATGAGGATCAGCAGGATGATGCCGATGATCATTCCGGCGCCGAAGCCGCTGTCCGACGCTGGTGGTGGATTGACGTTGACTTGGCCCATTGGAACCTCCTCTCGATAGTCGGGCAGCTGCGCTGCCCTCATCTGCTTGGCGTGTAGCCTCGCCCACGCCGCAGTAGGTCGCCGAAAGGGCTCGCAAGCGCCATGCCGCGCGGTCCGCTCGCTTTTATGCTCGCCGTCCCATGCGCAGAGGGCCTCTTCGTCATAAGTGGTTCGCGGCATTCACCGCAGCCACCGGTCTTGGTGGGGTCGCGGACGAGGTGGCTCGGCTCGCCTTGCCGCTCCTCGTCCTGGACATCACTCACTCGATCGCCGCCGCCGCGACGCTGCGCGTGGTCCAGTCGCTCCCCTACATCCTCTTCGGCGCCCCCGCCGGAGCACTCATCGACCGAGTGGACAAGCGCCGCTTGCTCATCGCGTGCGACATCTCGAGCATCGCACTCACCGTCGCGATCCCGCTCTCCGCCATCGGCGGCGTCTTCTCGATCGAGCTGCTGTACGTCATCGGTTTCCTGCTCGGCACGGTCGAGGTGCTGTGGGGCGTGACGACGGACTTCAGCGTCGTGCCGTCGCTCGTGGAGGAGCACGAGCTCACCGATGCGAACGCGATCTTCTTCGCCGCCGATCGCGCCGCGCGCATCATCGGCCCGACGCTCGGCGGATTCGCGATCGCCGCGATCGGGAACGTCAGCGCGATGTGGATCGCCGCGCTCGCGTTCCTGCCGACACTCGCGCTGTTCTATCTGATGCCGCCGATCCTCGAGATCTCCGCGGCCCAGCTCGCTCCACTCACGGTACGCAACGTCGTCCACGAGATCGGCGACGGCTTCGCGTTCGTGTGGCGGCTGAAGGTCCTGCGGTGGCTGCTCGTCGCGATGTCGATCGCGAACCTGGGCGGCGTAGGTCTACGGACGCTCATCCTCTACGTGCTGCGTGAAGAGCATCACCTCGACGAGGTGACGATCGGTCTCGCGCTCTCCGTCAGCGGCGGTCTCACGATCATCGGCTCGCTCCTCGCGCCGCGACTCGCGCAGGACCGGCCGATGGGTCACAGCATGATCGCGGTCATCCTCGCATCGGGGCTCGCAGCACTGGCCGGTGCGTTCACCGGCGACTGGCGACTGATCACGCTCTGCTTCACCGGACGCGAGATCGCGTGGCAGGCGTTCATCATCTACGCCTTCATTCCGCGGCAGCGCGACGTTCCCGCCAACATGCGCGGCCGGGCGAACGGCGCGTTCCGTACCGTCGTGCTCATCTCGAATAGCGCCTCGCCCGCGGTCCTTTCACTCATCGTGGTCGTGGCATCGAGCGCGGCCGCGTTCGCGGTCGCGGGCGCGCTTGCGATCGCGAGCGCCGCGGTCGCCGCGTTCACGCCGCTCCGGGACTACGCGGTTCGCGAACCGGTCGCGGACGAGTGAGCCGAGTTTCGCCTAGATTTACGGTATTCCCGCTCCGACCGCACCCAGCAAGCACGGCGACTGGCTCACGCT
>WNGI01003468.1_pt1 | contig 13916 bp, 11 predicted proteins | sample 5400621 | NCBI WGS metagenome assembly WNGI01 (sample SAMN13153374, study PRJNA577476) | soil metagenome | isolation source: 20 cm soil or saprolite under Garry oak tree replicate 1 | place: USA:California | collected 2016-06-15
CCGTCGGTCGAGTACTCGACCTTGCTGATGCCTCGAAGGCCCGCGAAAGCGACGCCCGCCACCTGGATCGCGCCGACCTTGATGATCTCGCCGTCCAGCGGAACGTCGAATCGCGAGGTCGTCTTGACGACCGCGTTGTGGTCCCAGCCCTGCTGCTCCCAGTAGCCGCGCGCCTCCTGGGTCACGAGGTCGATGCTGTCGAGCCACTTCGGGCCCTTCATGCCGTAGTGGCCCGGGATCAGCATGCGGGCTGGGAATCCATGGTTCATGGGCAGTGGCGCGCCGTCGAGCTCGTAGACCACCATGACTTCCGGAGCGTCATTGACGAGGCTGAGCGGGATGCTCTCCGTGTAGCCGTCTCGCGCCTTGAAGGCGACCCAGCTCGCCTGTGCCTGCGGGCCGGCCATCGCGACCAGGTCGCGCAGGGCCACTCCCTTGAAGTCGCCCGTGCTGATCTGGTCGCCGCCGACGTTGTTGCTGATGCACTCGAGGGTCACGTACTCCTGCGTCGCGGGAAGCGCGCGGAGGTCCGCAAGCGAGAGGCTGAGGGGCTTGTCGGCAAGGCCCCCGACACGCAACCGCCAGCCCTGGCCGTCGACGCTGGGGTCGACGAAGTTCTTGGACACGACATAGAAGTTGCCGACCGGGGTTATCTCTGGCGAGATCCCCCGCAGCCCTGATCCGGGCGGGTTGAAGATGGCCTGGTACCAGTCAGGGAAAAGGCGGAGGGCCACGCCGCCGACGCTGGCGGCGGCGATGCCGATTGGGACGGCGGCAAGCAGGCGGCGCCGGCCCAGGTCTACCTCAGACGGACCTGTCCCGCCGAACTGCAGGACCACCGCGTAGATCGCGAAGAGCGCGGCCCAGGTCACAGGAGTGGCCGGACCGTCGTTCAGGCCGAGCGTGCCGGCGCCGGCGACCGGCAAGAGGATCACCACCACGACCATCCAGGCCAGGCCGGCGAACGCAAACGGCACCCAGGTCGAAGTCCAGCGCAGATTCGCCACAGCCGACGCGGCGCCAAGGGCTCCGAGAGCGGCGACCATGGCGACGATCAGGCCTACCTCCTCGACCACCTTGCCCGCGTGCTGGAGGGTGTCGATCAGGAATCCGAAGACAAAGCCCGGCATCAAAGAGAGGATTGGTTCGTTGAGCAGCTGGGGCAGCGGCCGCAACCCGATGATGGCGCCGCTCCAATACATCAACGCGACGAGCGCCGCGCCCCCGACGCAGCCCCACCCGAAGCCGCTCAGCGCCGCAGCTTTACGTGTCACGCGTGAGGTTGTACCACCGAAAGCTACGCGCACGATGTATGGATTCGTCGGCGGCTGGTAGCATCCACGAGTCGGATGCCGGCCCCGATCACTCCCGAGGACCTATACCGTTTTCGCTGGATCGACCACGTCCGCCTGAGCCCCGACGGCGAGCGGGTCGCGTACCAGGTCGGTTGGGCTGACGCCGGCGCAAGGCAGAGCCGGAGCCGGATCGTCGTGCGCCGACTGCTCGATCCTGAGCCCGTTGAACCGACCGCGGGAGTGCTGCGCGATCACTCTCCGGAATGGTCGCCCGATGGCCGGAGCCTCGCCTTCGTCAGCCGGGTCGGTGCTGCAGACCAGCTCTTTGTGCTCGACGTCACCACAGGCGGTGCCGCTCAGCAGCTCAGCTCTGTGCCGGACGGTGTCGGTATGCCGCGATGGTCACCCGACGGCAAGCGAATCGCGTTTCTGGGGTCGGTGCTGGCCGACCCGGACGCCGTGGTTGACGACCCGCGACCGCCCGAGAGCCGCGACCAGCTTCGTCGGGCGCCCGTCGCGCGCGTCGTGCGCCGGCTCGACTACAAGCACGACGGACGCGGTTACGTCGACGGCCGGATGCACCACCTGTTCGTAGCGTCCGCGACGGGCCCAGACGTGAAGCAGCTGACCGACGGGGCGTGGGACGTCAGCGATTTCGACTGGTCGCCCGACAGCTCGCGCCTGGTGGTCGCCGGCAACGCGGAGCCGGGCTCCGACCTGCAGCGCGAGCTGCACCTGTACCTCGTCGACCTGGAGACGAATCTGGTCCGGCTCGGCGGCGGCTTTTACCTGAGCTCGCCGATCTGGTCGCCCAAGGGCGACATGATCGCATTCATCGCGCCGAACGGCCTGGATGTCGGCCTGCTGGAACGCATGTGGGTCGTGCCGATCGCCGGCGGAGGACCGCGCTGCCTGACGGCTGACTTCGACCAGGCGGTCAACGACAGCGTCATCAACGACATGCGCGCGGGCCATGCGACCAGGATCACCTGGTCGGCAAAAGGCGACCGCATCTACTTCCCGGCGAGCGGATCGGGCGTGACGTCGATCCACTCGGTCGATCTCGATGGCAACCTTCGCGAAGAGGCCGGCGGGCGGCGCCGGATCTATGACTTCGACGTCGCCAACGGCGTCCTTGTCTTTTGCGCCTCAGACCCCACCAACCCCGGCGAGCTCTACATGCTCACGCAAGGCGCGGAGGCGCGTGTCACCGACCTGAACCCGTGGCTGCACGAGCGCTACGTCGCGCTGCCGGAGCAGGAGTACTTGACCGCTCCGGACGGGTGGAAGCTCGAGGGTTGGGTCCTCAAGCCGCCGGGCTTCGATCCGAGCCGGTTGTACCCAACGGTGATGGAGATCCACGGCGGCCCGCACGCCCAGTACGGATGGTCGTTCTTCCACGAGCTCCAGATCCTCGCCGGGATGGGCTTCGTCGTCTTCTACATGAACCCGCGAGGTTCCGACGGCTATGGCGAGCGTTTCCGCCGCGACGTGGTGCGGGACTGGGCGGGCAAGGATTACCTCGACCTCATGGCGTCGCTCGACCAGATCATCGAGCGCACCGGGTACATCGACGCGAACAGGCTCGGCGTCGGGGGCGGCTCCTACGGCGGCTACATGACGAACTGGATCATCGGCCAGACCAACCGGTTCTCGGCAGCGGTCTCCATGCGGTCGATCTCCAACCTGGTCAGCGAGTACCCGCAGCACGACATCGTGCTGTGGGGGGTCCTCCAGCTAGGCCCGCCGCCCTGGCCGAACCTCGATGAGCTGTGGCGCCGTTCGCCGATCCGGTACGTCCAGAACATGCAGACCCCGCTGTTGCTCACCGCCGGCGAGATGGATCTCAGGTGCGCGATGTCGCAGTCGGAGGAGCTCTTCGGCGCGATGCGCCTGCTCGGCAAAACCGTCGAGCTCGTCCGCTTCCCGGAGGAATCGCACGACCTGTCGCGCAACGGCCGTCCCGACCGCCGGGTCGAGAGGCTGCGCCGGATAGCAGGCTGGTACGAACGGTACCTCGGCACGTCCGCGGTAGACCGACCCGCCACGGAGGAGGCGACCCAGATCCTGCCCATCCCGGCCGAGGCGCCGCGCGAGTGGGCCAAGACCGTTGCCATCGGCAGCCGGTCAGAGGTTGACGAGCTTGCGGTCGAGAGGTCGCCAGTTACCGCGGTCGCCGAGCCGGAGGTCATCCAGCCCACTGTCCCGGATGACGCGACGGCGGAAGCACCGATCGTCCAGCCGGAAGCGTTGCCCGATCTGCCCGGTCCGGATGAGCCCGCCCTCGAGCCTGCCGCGGAGGCCGCGGCTGAGACGGTCGAGCCGCAGCCCGAGCCTGAGCTGGAACCGCTCGTCGCCGAAGCGGCGCCGGAGCCCGTACGGGAACCGGAGCCCGAGCTGGAAGCGCTCGTCGCCGAAGCGGCGCCGGAGCCAGAACCCGCACGGGAACCGGAGCCCGAGCCGGAACCGGTCGTCGCCGAAGCGGCGCCGGAGCCAGAGCCCGTGCGGGAACCGGAGCCTGAGCCCGAGCCAGCCAGGGAACCCGAACCTGAGCCGGAACCTGCGATCGCGGCCCTGGCTCCCGAACCCGAGCCCGCTCCCGAATCCGTCGAGCTGGTATCCGCGATCACGGAGCCGGTGCTCTCCGCCTTCGACGAGCCGGGTTTCTTCGGCGAGCCGCCTCCGATTCCACAGCCAGAGCCAGAGGCAGTGCCGGAGCCAGAGCGTTCGCGGGAACAGCTGGTCGCTGAGGCGTTCGCGCACCAGTCGGAACCAGAACCAGCGCCTGAGCCCGAGCGCGAGCTGCAGCCCGAGCCCGTGCCGGCCAGCGCCATCGCCGAGCCCGCAGCGCAGGCCTCCGCCCCGGACGTGAGCTCCACGCTGGTGGCCTGGCCGTCGGGGTCTCGATCCGCAGCACCCGGAAACGGAGCGCCGGCCGAACCGGCATCTTTCGAAGAGGCCACCGGGGTCATTCCGGTCTGGCAGCACACAGACCCGAATTCGGATTCCAGGCGCACCGTCTCTCTGCAGGCGCTGCCGCCGGAGCAGGTGGCGGCGGGCTCGACGTTCGCGGCCATCCTGACCTTCGAGTCGGGCCCGTTCGCGGGAAGGATCGTCGCGCTGCCCAACCAGATGATCACGATCGGCCGCGCGCCCGACAACGACGTCGTCGTCGGCGATCCCGCGACCTCAGGTCATCACGGCCGCATCGAGGTCCGCACTGGCTCGTTCTGGATCAGCGACCTGGGCAGCACCAATGGCACGCAGGTCAACGGTGAGCAGGTGATCGAAAAGCAGCTCACCGACGGCGACATGATCGCCATCGGGCAGAACACGCTCCGCTTCACGCTCGAGTCGTAGTTAACGCGCGCTTGTGCGCGCCCGCAGCGTTTCCACCAGGACGTCGTACTCGCCGGCATGCCGCCGGATGTGCGCGCCGCTGGGCCGTGCAAGGAGCTGCCACCAGGGGAGTCCGTCGAGATCTTCCACGGCAGCCCACACATCGGGATCGAGATAGCCGGGGTGTTTTTGCTGGTTGGACTTGAGCGCCGTGATGGTGTCGAGGGTTTCTTCGTTCTGGCGCCCAAACCACGCCATCACTGCCGGCTTCACCTCGTGCAGGTATTCGATTGTGTCAGCCTGCGACGTCGCGTCGGTGACCTGGTCCGCGACCGCGCCGGGGATGCCCGCTCCATAAAGGGCCTCCCGCGGAAATCGGGCCTGCCACTTCGGCGAGTCCGCCACCTCGGGGACACCCTCGATCGCGGAGTGGATCGTCCAGTCGAGGATTCGCGCGCAGTGCCAGAGGATGAACCCCGGTTTGCTCGTTCCCGGGATCGCGCGCTCGCTCCACTCGCGGTCGGTCACCGCCGACAGACGCTCGTCGATCATGTTGAACGAGCCGCTGAGCAGCATCTTCAGGACGTCTGTCCCTCGCATCGGGCCATCGTAATCCGCCCCGGTAGGCTTTGATCGCGATGGCCTCGGTCACGGAGATCTGGCGTTACCCGGTCAAGTCGATGGCGGGCGAGCCTATGGAATCATGCCTCGTCACCGCGGACGGCCTGGAAGGAGACCGCCGCTGGGCGCTGATCGACTGGTCGCCGAATCGAGCCGGAAAGTGGTTCAACATCAAGCAGCACTCGGCGCTCATGACCTATCGGTCGCGGCTGGTAGACGGCACGGTCGAGGTCGTCGGGCCGGACGGGTCGAGCGTTCGGCTGGACGGTGATCTTGTGCGGCGTTTCGAGGCCGAATCGTCACGCCCGCTGGAGTTGCGCGATCTAGCCGGAGGCAACTTCGACGACTCGCAGGTGCTGATCGTCAACCTGGCCTCAGTCGAGGCGTTTGCGCTCGAGGCTGGGATGCCCATCGACCACCGCCGGTTTCGAGCCAACTTCTACCTGGACGGGCTAGAACCCGACGAGGAGCTCTCGTGGCTCGGGCGTCGGCTCCGTGTGGGCGATGCCGCGCTCGAGGTGACCAGTCGCTGCGAGCGCTGCAAAGTCATCACGATGGACCCCGACACGACCGAGGCCACGCCCGAGCTGCTACGCCTGCTGGTCGACCGCCACGACGAGCGGTTTGGCATGTACTGCCGCGTGGTGCGGCCTGGCAGGGTTGCGGTCGGAGATTTCGCAGGGGTCTAACCTTCACGCAGGGTTCACGCAATTCCCAGGAGGACAACATGACCGTCAAGGCTTTCTCCGACGAGTGGGCCGAGCAGTTCCAGGACGAGGTCAATCGTTCGAGCGTCTACAAGGCCGCGGCCAAAGGCTGGAAGTGGACGGTCGGCCTTGTCGTCGAGGCTGAGCCGGACAAGAACTTCCCCGAGGCGCGGGGCGTGGTCATGGATCTGTTCGACGGCGCGGCCCGCTCGATCAAGGTCGGGCCCGCCGCCGAGGCGCAGAAGTGTGACTTCGTGATCACGGCGCCCTACTCGCGCTGGAAGCAGGTCGCGACCAAGCAGCTCGACGCCACGAAGGGGATGCTGCAGGGCAAGCTGAAGTTGAAAGGCGATCTGCCGACGATCGTGCGATACACGAAGGCGTCGCAGGAGATGACCGAATGCACGACACGGGTGCCGGTCGCATGGCCGGACGGAAGCTAAGAACCAAGACGAACACCAAACCTGTCGAATACGCGGACGCTGAGCCGAGCGCATTCTCCGCGATGCTCGGCGGCCTGATCGAGGCAAACGTGGACAGCCGAGCCGACAGAAAGAAGGATTTCGACTCGCTCGAAGCCCGGGTCGGGATCTGGGTCACTGACATCGACGAGGGCGTGACGCTCGACTTCCGCAAGGGATCGCTTGTCGTCCATAACGGCCTCCAGGCCAAGCGCGATCTCACGATTCGGGCTGAGGCCGGCACTGTCATGAACCTGAGCAACCTGAAGATCGGCCTGCTCGGGATGCCGATTTACTACGACGATGTCGGGCGAAGCGTCGCGATGAAGCTGGTGCAGGGCAAGCTGCGGATCGAGGGTTTGCTCGGCAACCTCGCCACCCTCAACACCGTGACGCGCATCTTCTCCGTGCAATGAAGCTGGCCGTGATCGGAGCCGGGAGCATGGGCGCGCAGATCGCGCAGCAGGCGGCGCTGCACGACGTAGAGGTGATGCTTCAGGACAAGGACCAGGCGCAGCTGGGGAAGGCTCGCGAATCCAACCAGGGCCACCTGGCGCGTCGCGTCGAGAAAGGGAAGCTGTCGCAAGCGAACGCCGAGGCCGCCCTCGAACGCGTCGACACCACCACTGATCTCGGCCAGGCGGTGTTCGAGGCCGACTTCGTGATCGAAGCGATCTTCGAGGACCTCGAGGCAAAGCGAGCGATCTTCGAAGAGGTGGACAGGCTGGCACCACCCGCCGCGATCCTCGCCAGCAATTCATCGACCATAGGGATCAGCAAGCTCGCCGACGTGACTCGTCGCCCGGAGCGCTGCTTGAACATGCACTTCTTCTATCCGGTGCTCGTGATGGACCTGGTCGAGATCGTGCGCGGGCCAAAGTCAAGCGACGACGCGGTTGCGCTTGCCGTCGCCCTGGCGCGGCAGATCGGGCGCACGCCTGTCGTCCTCAACAAGGAGATCGACGGGTTCATCGTCAATCGCATCCTCCACGCGGCGACGCAGGAGGCCTATCGCCTGCTCGACGCGGGCGTCGCCTCGTTCGAGGACATCGACATCGCCGTCGAAAATGGGCTCAACTGGCCCATGGGCCCGTTCCGGCTCGGCGATTTCAGCGGGCTCGACGTCACCTACAACGCCCGCCTGCATATGTACAGGTCGACGGGTGACGAGCGTTACAGGCCCTCGCCTCAGCTCGAAGCAAAGGTCAAGGCCGGGAAGCTTGGCCGCAAGACCGGCGAAGGCTGGTACCACTACAAGACGTGAAGATCCATCACGTCGGCGTCGCTGTCGAGGATCTCGAAGCCGCGATCGAGCTGTACACCAACAACTTCGGGGCCGAGCTTACGCATCGCGCTTCGAACGAAAAGGACGGCCTCGCCGCGGCGTTCCTACGGGCGGGGGACATTGAGGTCGAGCTCCTTCAGCCTCTGCGCGAGAACACGGACACGCCCGTCGGCAAGTTCCTTGCCAAGCGCGGTCCGGGGCTGCACCACATCGCGGTCGCGGTGAGCGACATCGACCAGGCGATTGCGGAAGCGCGAGCGAACGGTCTGGAGATGATCGACCAGGAGCCGCGCATCGGCCTCCACGGCACGCGCATCGCATTCGTCCACCCGAAGAGCGTGGGCGGAGTGCTGACCGAGTTCGTCGAGACATGACCGAGGTCATGAATGACAGTGGTTTGCCCCTGAAGCCCGTCTACTCGCCCGAGGACCGGCATGCCGAGGAGCCGTTGCCGGGCGCGTTCCCCTTCACCCGCGGCATCCACAAGGACATGTACCGCGGGCGTCTGTGGACCATGCGCCAGTACGCAGGGTTCGGCACGGCCGCGGAATCCAACCAGCGGTATCGCTTCCTGCTCAAGCAGGGCCAGACCGGACTCTCCGTCGCCTTCGACCTGCCCACGCAGATCGGCTACGACTCGGACGATCCGATGGCGAATGGCGAGGTCGGCAAGGTCGGCGTCGCGATCGACTCGCTCGTGGACATGGAGATCCTGCTGCGCGACATCCCGCTCGAGCGCGTCTCGACGTCGATGACGATCAACGCCACCGCGGCGATGCTTCTGCTTCTCTACCAGCTCGTCGCGGAGAAGCAGGGATGCCCTCCGGAAAAGATCACCGGCACGGTCCAGAACGACATCCTCAAGGAGTATGCGGCCCGGGGCACGTACATCTTTCCGCCCAAGCCCTCGATGCGGCTGATCACCGACCTGTTCGCATACTGCGCACAAAACCTCCCGAACTGGAACACGATCTCGATCTCCGGATACCACATGCGCGAGGCGGGATCGACCGCGGCCGAGGAGGTCGCGTTGACGCTGAGCCACGCGATTGCCTACGTCGAGGCCGCGCAAGCGGCCGGCCTGGCGGTCGACGAATTCGCGCCGCGCGTCTCTTTCTTCTTCGCCTGTCACATGGATTTCTTCGAGGAGGTGGCGAAGTTCCGAGCCGCGCGCCGGATGTGGGCACGGATCATGCGCGACCGATTTCACGCCGTCGACCCTCGCTCCCAGGCCCTGCGCTTTCACACGCAGACAGGAGGCGTCACGCTCACCGCGCAGCAGCCGCTCAACAACGTCGTGCGCACGACGCTCGAGGCGATGAGCGCGGTTCTCGGCGGCACTCAGTCGCTGCACACGAACGCCTACGACGAGGCGTTGGGACTTCCGTCGGAGACCGCCGCGGAGATCGCGTTGCGAACGCAGCAGGTCATCGGCCATGAGTCGGCGGTGCCGTTCGTGGCCGACCCGCTCGGCGGCTCGTACTACGTCGAGAATCTCACCGACCGCGTCGAGGAAGAGGCGCTCGCGATCATGGCCGAGATCGACGAGCTGGGCGGGGCGGTCAGCTGCATCGAGTCGGGCTGGACGCAGCGGCGGATCGCTGATAGCGCGTATCGGCTCCAGCGTCGCATCGAGGCGGGGGAGAGGGTCGTGGTGGGTGTGAACCGCCACGTCGAGACCGACACGCGGCCTGTCGAGATCATGAAGGTGAGCCCGCGACATCAGCTCGCGCAGGCGCGCGCGCTGAAGAAGCTGCGTGCCGGCCGCTCCAAGGCTGCGGTCGACCGCCATCTCGCGGAGCTGCAGCGTGCCGCCCGAGGGACCGACAACTTGATGCCACCGCTGAAGGCTGCCCTGGCCGATTACGTGACGATCGGCGAATGCTGCGCCGTCCTGCGGGGCGTCTTCGGCGAATACCACCCGGGGGAGGCTGCATGAGCAATCCGTATCCGGCCGTGATCCCGATGCTCGCGTATGAAAACGGCCCGGCGGCCATGGACTGGCTTGCGCGAGCTTTCGGCTTTCACGAGCGGGCGCGCATGCTCGGCGAGGGTGGACGTCTGAGCCACGGCGAGATGGAGGCGGGCGACGGGATGATCATGCTCGCCACGCCGTCGCCTCACTACCACGGGCCCAAGCGCCACCGCGAGGAAAGCGAGGCCGCGCGCAAGTGGTCTGAGGTGCCGTACGTCGTCGATGGAGTGCTGGTCTACGTCGACGACGTGACCGCGCATTTCGAGCGTGCGAAGGCGGCGGGCGCCACCATCCTCTCGCCGATCGAGGAGGGTGGCGAGGGCAAGAAGTACCGGGCGGAGGACATCGAAGGCCACCGCTGGATGTTCATGCAGAGGTGAGCACGCCGCCCCCGCGCCAGAGGAAGATCGACCCGCTCAACGAGCTCCGGCAGCGAAAGTACGAGGCCGGCCACGGCGACGCAGAGGCCTTCAACCGCCAGCACGCCAAGGGCAAGCTCACCGCGCGGGAGCGAATCTCGCGCCTGGTCGATCGCAACTCCTTCGAGGAGATCGACCTGTTCGCGAGGCATTCGGGCGGTGTGCCCGGCGATGGCGTCGTCACCGGCATGGCGAAGATCGACGGGCGCGACGTGATGCTGTTCAGCCACGACGCGAGTGTGTTCGGCGGCTCGCTCGGCGAGGTCTTTGCCGAGAAGGTGATCAAGGTCATGGACCTCGCGCTGACGAACCGGATCCCGGTCATCGGCATCAACGATTCGGGCGGCGCGCGGATCCAGGAGGGGGTCGTCTCGCTCGCGGGCTACGCGGAGATCTTCTGGCGCAACGTCGAGGCGAGTGGGGTCATTCCCCAGCTCAGCCTCATCCTCGGTCCATGCACTGGCGGCGCGGTCTACTCACCGGCGATCACGGACTTCACGTTCATGGTCCACGGAGTCGGCTACATGTTCATCACCGGCCCCGAGGTGATCCGCGTCACGACGGGCGAGGACGTCACCTTCGACTCGCTGGGCGGCGCCGAGGTCCACAACACGAGGTCCGGTGTGGGCCATTTCCTGGCCGAGAGCGAGGAGGAATGCTTCGGCCAGGTCCGCAGGCTCTTCAAGTACATCCCTCAGAGCTGCGACGACTCGCCGCCGACGGTCGAGGCAGGCGACGACCCCGAGCGCGCGGCCCCCGGTCTGGCGACGATCATCCCCGACAACCCCAAAGAGCCCTACGACATCAAGGACGTGATCACGATGGTCGTCGATCGCGGCGACTTCTTGGAGGTGCAGCCGTTCTACGCGATGAACCTCGTGGTCGGGTTCGCCCACCTCGACGGACGTCCGATCGGCGTCGTCGCGAACCAACCGAAGGTCATGGCCGGAGCGCTCGACATCAACGCGTCGGACAAGGGCGCGCGCTTCGTCCGTTTCTGTGACGCCTTCAACATCCCGCTCGTCACCTTCGTCGACGTGCCGGGATTCCTCCCGGGCACCTCGCAGGAGTACGGGGGCATCATCCGTCACGGCGCGAAGTTGCTCTATGCATTCAGCGAGGCGACCGTGCCCAAGCTCACGGTGATCACGCGCAAGGCATACGGGGGCGCCTACTGCGTGATGTGCTCGAAGCATATCCGCGCCGATTTCAACGTCGCGTGGCCGACCGCGGAGATCGCGGTGATGGGACCGGAGGGCGCGGTCAACATCCTGTTCCGCCGCGAGCTCGCGAGCGACGCCGATCCTGCCGCACGCCGCCGCGAGATGGTGAGCGAGTACACCGAGCGATTCGCCAACCCCTACATCGCGGCCGAACGTGGCTATATCGACGACGTGATCGAGCCCGGCCGCACCCGGTCGGAGCTCATCCGCGCTTTGCGCATCGCCGCGCGCAAGGAGCGCAAGCGAGCTCCGCGCTGGCACGGCAACATTCCGCTGTGAAACGATCCCTCTGAGTTGAAGCTCCTCGAATATCAGGCCAAGGAGGTGCTGGCCTCGCTTGGCATCCCGATCCCGCCCGGCATGGTCGCACGCAATCCCGGGGAGGCCGCAGCCGCGTTTGACAAGCTCGGGCCGGTGGCCGTCAAGGCCCAGGTTCCGGTCGGCGGCCGGGGCAAGGCCGGCGGGATCAAGCTCGCGAAGACGGCCGAGGAGGCCCGGAAAGCCGCCGAGCAGATCATCGGGATGGACATCAAGGGGTTCAAGGTCCCGCTCGTCTACTGCGAGGCGGCGCTCGCGATCGAGCGCGAGATCTATCTCGGGTTCACAGTCGACCGCGACGCGCGCGCCAACATCCTGATGCTGTCGGCCAAAGGCGGGATGGAAATCGAGCAGGTCGCCGAAGAGTCACCCGAATCGATCTCGCGTCTTTACCCCAACCCCTGGCGAGGGCCGCTCGATTTCGAGCTCGCACAGCTCGTCTACGATGCGGGCCTCGGCGAGCTCGCCCGTCCGCTGAGCGGGCTGATCAAGAAGCTCTACCGAGCGATACCCGAATACGACGCGCTCACCGCCGAGATCAATCCGCTGGTCGTCACGCGAGGCGGCGAGGTCATCGCCGGCGACGCGAAACTGGAGATCGACGACAACGCGGCCTGGCGCCACAGGGACCTCGAGGAGAAGTACGGCTCAGTGCTCGAAGGCGACCCGTACGAGGTCGAGGCGAAGAAGCGCAACCTGACTTACGTCTCGCTCGATGGCGACATCGGGATCATCGGCAACGGAGCCGGTCTCTGCATGGGCACTCTCGACCTGGTGCAGCGCGCGGGCGGACGGCCCGCGAACTTCTGCGATATCGGCGGAGGCGCCAAGGCCGAGGTGGTCGAGAACGCGCTGGCAGTGATCCTCATGAACCCGAAGGTCAAGGGAGTCGTGATCAACGTCTTCGGCGGGATCACGCGCGGCGATGAGGTCGCAAAGGGCGTCATCACGGCGCGCGACAACCTGAACATGAAGCTTCCTCTCGTCGTCCGAATGAGCGGGACGCGCGAGGAGGAGGGGCGGGAGATCCTCCGCCAGAATGGCATCGAGCCAGGCGCGAGCGGTTGGGAGGCGGCCAAGAAGATCGTCGAATTAACCAGGGTGGGTGTGAAGTGAGCATCCTCGAGAAAAACTCCTCCCCACCTGTGGGGAGGTCCGGCCCGCAGGGCCGGGGAGGGAACTCTTTCCCACTTGTGGGGAAGTCCCCGTCGAAGACGGGGGATGGGGCTTGAGCATCCTCCTGGACTCGTCCACGAAGGTCCTCGTCCAGGGCATCACGGGGCGTGAAGGTGGCTTTCACACCGAGCAGATGCACGAGCTGGGCACCCAGGTCGTCGGCGGAACGAGCCCGGGCAAGGGCGGCACCTCGCATCTCGGCGTCCCCGTATTCAACACGGTCGCCGACGCGGTCAAGGCGACGGGCGCCACCGCATCCGGCATCTTCGTGCCCGCGCCTTTCGCGGCGGACGCGATCATGGAGGCGGCGGCGGCCGGGATCACGTTGATCGTGTGCATCACCGAAGGGATCCCGATCCAGGACATGATCCGGGTCAAGGATTTCCTCCACGGTTACCCGCAGGCTCGCCTTATCGGAGCGAACTGTCCCGGACTCATCACTCCCGGCCAGGCGAAGATCGGCATCATCCCGCAGCGGATCACGTCGCCCGGGCCGGTCGGCCTCGTCTCGCGCAGCGGCACCTTGACCTACGAGGTCGCGTCGGCGCTCTCGGCGTCGGGGCTTGGCCAGTCCACCATCGTCGGCATCGGCGGCGATCCGGTCCTCGGCCTCACGTTTCGGGACGTGGTCGAGCTGTTCGAGAAGGACCCCGCGACCACCCACATCGTCTTGATCGGCGAGATCGGCGGCAGCGACGAGGAGCACGCGGCCGAGCTGCTCGCGCGTGGCACCCGGCTGAAGGCTGTGGCGTTCATCTCTGGGCGCACGGCTCCCGAAGGCAAGCGGATGGGCCACGCAGGCGCCATCATTTCCGGCAACCGTGGGACCGCACAGAGCAAAGAAGACGCCTTCCGCAAGGCGGGCGTCGCCGTCGCCGAGACGACCGATGAGATCGTCGGCCTGCTGAGATGAGCACCCTGCCCCTGGCTGTGACGCGTGCGCAGGCGACCGAACGCTGGCGCGACCTGGGCATCCTTCTGCCGCTGGTCGTCTGGCTGGTCTATACGCGCCTCTACTGGGTCCTTCACGCGGCTCATCTGAGCGCGCCTCCCTGTCCCTTCTACTACCTCACCGGACATCCCTGTCCCTTCTGCGG
>WNGI01003469.1_pt1 | contig 13916 bp, 11 predicted proteins | sample 5400621 | NCBI WGS metagenome assembly WNGI01 (sample SAMN13153374, study PRJNA577476) | soil metagenome | isolation source: 20 cm soil or saprolite under Garry oak tree replicate 1 | place: USA:California | collected 2016-06-15
CTTGCAGATCCGAGAGACTTCCGCCCCAGGCTTCAAACGACCGCGCCGCATTGGCATAAGCGCGAATTTTGAACGGGTTTTCTCCTTTCAACTCGAGCAGAGTGCCGATCTCCTCCAGAACCTGCGCGATTTGTGCTTTAGTCATTCAACTTACGCTTAGCGAAGATTCTGTCCCCGTCGACACGAGGTTCTTGGAGCGACTTCGCTCTGGCAAAGCGCCAGGAACAATTACGTTATCATTTTCCGCACCGCCTACAGAGCGGCCGATACAGATCACATTCGCCCACGCCGCTTGTAGAATTCGTAGCGTGCGATGATTGAATCGACATACTTCCGTGTCCCAGGAAAATCGATCTTCTTGAGAAATGTTTGTGCCGGCATGGCGTCAGCGCCATTTCCACCACTCCATCGTTGGGCGCGGCTCGCCCCCGCGTTGTACTCGGCAAGCGCGAAGGGCATCGGGTCCGATTGCGTTTCCCAGCGTTCGAACGCGCGACGTAAATACCACGTGCCTGCCTCGAGATTTGTTTTTGGATCGAACAGCTTCTCGACGCGGAAATTGTCGATCTTGTTTTCGCGCGCCCATTCGTTGGCCGCTTTTTCGCTCACCTGCATAAGCCCACGCTCTCCGGCCGCGCCGTGTTTTTTCGGATCGAAGCGGCTTTCGCGCCAAACGATCGCTTTCACCAGCATCGGATCGAGATGATGCTCCATCGCCACCGAACGAACCAGGTCATCGTATTGTTTAAAACGGGCCGGGCTCATCCATTCGTAGAACGTGTAGATCGGATCGCCCGATCGCATGGCGAGATAACCAAAGCCCGCGGCCAGTGCGAGCAATACGCAAAGAATCAGTTTAAAGCAGAATCGTATCACCTCGCGCATCAAATCTCGTGCTCCTGTTCGCGTGAGCAATTAAATTAGCCTCTCCATTGCATGGCAAAAGCCAATTACATTCGCGTCATCATTGATCGGGCGATCTACCGGGAACTCGATTATCTGGTCCCGGAGGCATTATCGGAACGCGTCGGCGTCGGCTCGCGCGTACGCGTTCCCTTTCGTGAGAAGTCTGCGCTCGCGACTGTCGTGGCCGTTCTCGATCACAGTGAAGCGAAAGGTCTCCGACCGGTCGAAGCGGTCGTCGGCGACGCGCCCACCTTGAGCGAAGAATTGCTCGACCTCGCCAGATGGATCAGCGCCTATTATTGCTGCCCGATCGAAGCTGTGATGCGGAGCCTGCTCCCACAAGTGATTCGACGAGCCGAAGTCGGGTGGAAGAAACAATTGTTCGTGCAACCGGCGGGTAAGATCGACATTGAAGAAGTCGAAAAACTTCGGCGGCGCGCGCCACGGCAAGCGGAACTTCTCGAGGCACTCTCGCGATTGGAAACGCCCATCCGCGCGGCCGATCTTCTGCGCCAGACATCTCTCGACAACCAAACCTTGCGCGCGCTCGTCAAACGCGGTTTGGCGGAGCTGCGCGAAGAAGCAGTTGTCCGCGATCCGCATGCCGACGAGCAGTTCGTCGCAACGTCGAATCTTGTGCTCAATCCGGAGCAGCTTTTCGCGCTGAAGGAAATAATCCAAGCGCTCGATTTACCGGAGAGCGCGCGTCCGATTTTGCTGCACGGTGTGACCGGCAGCGGCAAGACGGAAATTTATTTGCAGGCAATCCGAGCTGCGCTCGAACGCGGTCGCAGCGCAATCGTGCTCGTACCTGAGATTTCGCTTACGCCACAGACGGTCGAACGTTTCAAAGGCCGCTTTGCTGAAGCCCAGGATGCGGTTGCGGTCTTGCACAGCCATTTATCGGAGGGCGAGCGCCACGATGAATGGCACAAGATTCATTCCGGCCGGGCGCGGATTGCCATCGGGCCGCGCAGCGCGGTCTTCGCACCGCTCAAAAACCTCGGGCTCATCGTCGTCGATGAAGAACACGAAAACACTTACAAGCAGGAGGAAGCGCCGCGTTATCACGCGCGGGATGTCGCGGTCGTGCGCGCGAAGATCGAGAAGTGTGTGGTTATTCTTGGCAGCGCGACGCCATCGCTGGAGAGTTATCACAACGCGACAACGGGCAAATATCGCCTCGCCACGCTCACCCAGCGCATCGACGAAAAGCAGATGCCACTCATGCGCATTGTCGATCTTCGCCAGGAGCGTCGAAAAGAAAAGGCTGCAGCAATTCTGTCGGAAAAATTGCGCGCAGCCATTGCCGATCGTCTGGAGAAAAGCGAACAAACAATCTTGTTTTTGAATCGGCGCGGCTTTTCCACTTCGCTGCTTTGCAGCAATTGCGGCGAAGCGCGCGATTGCCCGAATTGCAGTGTGGCGCTCACCTTTCACCGACATATGGCGCGGCTGAGTTGCCATTTGTGCGGGCATACCGCGGCTGTGCCAAAGAAATGTCCGGCTTGCGGCAAGGACGCGCTGATTTACGCCGGTTTCGGCACCGAGAAAGTCGAGTCAACCGTGTCGCATATTTTTCCCAAGGCGACGGTGCGCCGCATGGACGCCGACTCCATGACGCGCAAAGAAGCATATCGGGAAACTTTGAGAAGTTTTCGCACTGGCAAGATCGACATCCTCGTCGGGACACAAATGATCGCGAAGGGCCTGCACTTTCCGAACGTGACGCTCGTCGGAATTATTAACGCCGATCTATCGCTGCATCTGCCCGATTTCCGAGCGGGCGAGCGAACGTTTCAACTTCTCACGCAAGTGGCTGGACGCGCCGGACGGGGTGAGACACCAGGAGAAGTTTTTGTGCAGACGTATACGCCGTTCAGTCCGTCAATTCAGTTTGCGCGGCATCATGATTTCGCCGGCTATTTTCAGCAGGAACTTGAGTTTCGCGAGCGCTGCGACTTTCCGCCGTTTAAGCACGCCATTTTAATCACGGTGCGCTCCGCGCACGAAGGCCGGGCAAAGTTGTCAGCCGAAACTTTGGTCCGCCGATTGAAGGAATCTCTTGGATCCGAATTCATCCTCGGCGATGCCACTCCCGCTCCGTTGGAAAAATTACAGGGACAATTCCGTTTTCACATCCTGATTCGCGGCGAAGCGATCATGCGCCTGAGCCGGCTCGTCCGCGAAGCGCTCGACAAATTGCCATTCCCCGAAGACGTCACCGTGACCGTCGACGTCGATCCGTATCAGTTGCTTTAGTCCTGCGTGCTGAACGCACCACAGGCTGGCTGCAGTCAAGCTTGGCTGCGTCGAACGCATCATGCCTCTAATTCATTTCGTCCGCTCGGCCGGTGGAAGTATACGCCCGTACTGAGAGGTCTTACCCTGCATCTCGAAGTAGCGGAACGCTTCGAGAGCAACTTCGCTGATGGAGTGCTCGGCAGCTTTCTCGTCCCGGTTGTAAGCGGTCATCACGCTCATCGCAAACGGTCGGTTTTGCGCAAAAATGATACCGGAGTCCGTCCGCACACCTTCCAGTTCTCCAGGCTTGTTAGCTACCTGAACACTCTCGGGGAGATAGCGCGGGATGTAACTCTGTTTCAACGTCGATAGTTGTTTGATTAACTCCATGGTCGATTGCTTGTCTAGAACCTTCCCTTTATGGATTGACTCCAAAAGCCGGGCCATTTCTCGCGGTGTGGCAACATTCTCCTCACCGCGCCGAGCGGCTGCGATGTCCATCATTTTTCGACGCAACATCGTTTTGGACAACCCGAGGCCGCGCAGCATTGCGTTTACATTGTCTCTGCCTACACGATCGTACAGGATGTTGGCGGCGCTGTTATCGCTCACAGCAATCATGAATTGAGCTAGGTCGCGGTTGGTAACCCGCGTGACGCCGCCCGGCGTAAGGCCCGCCATAATCCGGCTGTCTTCGACCAAATCTTTGGGATCGAAAGTGTAGCTGCCGTCCAGCTTGGCCTTCCCTTGCGCTCCCGTGCGAGCTTCCTGATCTTGACGATACAACTCCAGCAGGATTGCCAGCTTGATGGAACTGGCAGCAGGAAACACCCGGTCGGCATTGTGCAAAAGAATCCGACCGTCCGTAAGATCGAGAATGGCTACACCCATTACGCCATCGAGGCGGGAGGCGGTTTCTTCAACGCGCGACTCGAGCTTTTTCCAAAGCAAATCGCTGCCGGTGTCGCGCGGTGTTTCCGGTTTCTGTTGGCCAAAAACTCCTGCGGCCAATGCGAGCGCAATGGAGAATGCGACGAGTCTCATTGCGATGATTTTGCTCGGAACACAATCGTCGAGTCGAGAGCGATTTTGGAGTTCGGCGACGAGTTGTCGCCACACGTCGAGCGCAAGCTAAAACGGTCTAGACGACTGCGGGCCTGACGATTAAGGCCTTAGCGTTTGATCATTTTCGGAACAGTCGCCTTAGCAAGACTGGTGAATGCAGCCACCGCGCTGTTCGCAGCCGAATCGCTCAGCCGCAAGAGACCGATATCCAGTCCGAGCTTTTTTCCCTGCAGCCGGATGGCCTTTAACTTCAGACTTTCTCTTCCTCGTAATGCGATTTTCGGCATCAACGTTGCCGCTTGCAATGGCGCGAGCGAGCGAAGCAATGTTTCGATCGCGTTGATCTCGGCCACGATGTGCGGACGGACCTGGTGCCTTCGACAAATTTCATCCGTCATTCTGCGCATCACGAAAGTATCCGGTAATTGGAGGAGGCGTTGCCGGTGCAATTGGGAAAAACGAATCACCCGCCGCTTCGACCATGGGTGGTTCTCGGCCACGATTAAGGCGAATTCATCCGTGCAAAGGCGCTCGTAGCGCAAATTCGGCGAGTGGCGGGTGAGAAAGCCAAGACCGACGTCCATGCGGCCCTCTTCCAACGCCGTCTCGATCTCAGTGGATGAGATTTCTTCGACGATAATGCTGATCGCAGGGTGATCGGCCGTAAAAAAGCCAAGGAGGTGCGGCACAAGCGGCACGTTTAGGACCGGAATAACACCCAAATGAAGTTCGCCGCGTAATTGTCCGGGTTCGCTGTTTAGTTCCTGAAGAAAATTCTCCAGCTGATGAAGGATCGCGCGGGCGTGCTCCTGAAAAATCAGACCTCGCGGGGTTAGCAGAATCCGCTTTCCACGGCGCTGAAACAGAGGCACACGAAGACCCGCCTCCAAATCTCGCATCTGTTGAGAAACACTCGGCTGGGAAATTCCGAGCCGGTCAGCCGCACGGCTAAAGTTGCCAGCTTCGGCAACTGCGAGAAAATAGCGCAGGTGGCGGATATCCAAAGGCTCCTGCATTGGAAAAGGAATATTGTCCGGCGGACTGGCCAAATGCAATCAGGAGCTTGATTCAAGGGAGAGATTCTGCTTCCATAGGCAAAACTTATTGTGCTATTTCCAAAAGCTTTGGAGACAGAAATGATTCAAGGAAAATTGATCGTCGTCGTCGCGCTGAGCGTTTTGCTCATGGCCGGGTGCAGGAAAAATCCTGCTTCCAGCGCTGCTCATTCAAGTAAAGTCCGTGTCGGCTACATCGGGCTCACCTGCGAAGCTCCGATTTACGCCGCGTACGAGAAAGGCTTCTTCAAGGAGGAAGGCCTCGAGCCGGAGCTGGTGAAGTGCAATTGGGCGAATTACAAAGACACGCTCGCGCTGGGCGGCTACGACATCACCCATCATCTGGTAATGTATTTCCTCAAACCGATCGAACAAGGCTTGGATGTCAGGTTTCTCGCCGGCATTCACCGCGGGTGTCTGCGTGTCCAAGCGGGCGTGAAAACAAATATTCACACGATTCAGGATCTGAAAGGCAAGCGGATTGGTGTGCCGGGAATGGGCACGCCGCCCTTTGTATTCGCAAATCGGGTCTTTGGAACACACGGAATTGATGCCGGAAAAGATATTACCTGGAAAGTTTTTCCGGCCGGTGAATTAGGTCTGGCAATCGACAAAGGCGAAGTTGACGCCGTCTGCAACGCCGAACCGATCGGTAGCTTGCTAATAGCGGAGGGGAAGGTGAGAAACATTGCCGACCAGATAGTAGACGAGCCCTACGCCAGCGAATATTGCTGCGAGGTGATCGCTAACGGCAAATGGGTCGACGCCAATCCACATAGAGCAGCGGCAGCCACACGCGCCTTGTTGAAAGGCGCCAAGTGGGTCGAAACCAACCCGAAGACTGCCGCGCTTCTCGCGGTTGAAAAGAAATATCTCGCCTCAACACCCGAACTGAACACCGCCGCCCTCGCGCGTTTGCGCTACGTACCAAGCGTCAGATTGGCTGAGGAGTCGGTCCACACGGCGGGTAGGGAGATGAAAGTCGCGAAGATGCTGGCTCCGGAGACCGATACCGAAGCGTTGGCTAAACGCGCATTTATGCATCTTGATGGCGTTAGCGACGAATGGATTAAGAGCCTCCAGGTGGAAACAGTCGCCGGCGGACAAGTTTCGCCAGACGAAGATATTCGCTTAATCGCGGCGTTGATCCAGAAAGACACCGAAGATTCATGCTGCCGAAGACAAATGTTCGATCAGCCAGATCAGGAGGCACCGAATCTGGCCGATCCTGACGCGCCATGTCTTTCGAAAACGATGATCGCAGCCGAACGAACGCAGTAGAAGAACTCAAGCCGCAAGTTTCTATTAGTCGATGACACCCTCCAATGGGAACGAGGATGCATTCACTACTCCGCCTTTGGTGAAATCACGCGTCCAGACTCTTCCGGCCGCTCCGGTAGGCGCACGCTTGCGAACACTGTTGACGTTTTCGTTGGCCGTCGCAGTCGCTCTTGCTGTTCATCTGTTTGTTTCCAAAAAGGAACCGGCGCTCGAAACCCGTTCATACACCGTATTCCTTTGCGCTGTTCTCGCCATAGCCCTTCTCACTGCGCCAGCTCAGGTGCTTTGGAGCAGTTTGCGCCGATGGAGGCAGAACATGCATCCGATTCTTGCCGCAGTAGCGTTACTGCTCTGCCTTTGGGAAATAATCACTTCTGGTTTGCGTTTGCTTCCGCTTCCCTATTTTCCCAGCCCGGCAAAAGTCCTGCAAAGCTTAATCAGCGACCGTATGCTCCTGTTCGATAGTACCTGGCACTCGCTTATTCTCTTGATCAGCGGGTACGCGCTGGGTGTGGTCGCTGGCTTGATCAGTGGAATTTGCATTGGTTGGTCGTCGCCGATCCGCTATTGGGGAATGCCGGTTCTGAAGGTCGTTGGTCCGATACCGGCGACCGCGTGGATTCCACTTGCCATGGTTATCTCGCCCTCGGCCGTTGTTTCCGCGGCCGCGCTGATTGCACTCGCCGTCTGGTTTCCGGTAACGATGTTGACCGCCTCGGGCATTTCCAACACTCGGGCATCTTATCTCGACGTCGCGCGAACCCTCGGCGCAGGGCGCGGTTATTTGATCTTTCGCGTTGCCGTTCCAGCCGCGATCCCAAATATTTTCATCGGCCTTTTCATGGGGCTGGGCGCTTCGTTCCTGACCCTCGTCGTGGCCGAAACGGTCGGCGTTAAATCGGGGCTGGGCTGGTACGTGAGCTGGGCACAAGGATGGGCGGAGTACGGCAAAGTTTTCGCCGCCCTCGTCATAATGGCCGCTTTTTTCTCCACTATCATGACCATGTTATTCAAAGTTCGAGATCGGGTACTCGTCTGGCAAAAGGGAGTGATCAAGTGGTAGCCGTCGCCGAAGGTAAAGCCTCTTCGCTCCGCCTTCACGAAGTCAGCAAGAGTTTCCCTGCACCGGATGATCCACTCGCGCGACATGCGGCTCTTCAAAACGTGTCGCTTTCGCTGGCCGCCGGTGAACTAGTTTCACTCGTTGGTCCGAGTGGATGCGGCAAATCCACGCTCCTGCGCCTCCTTGCTGGGCTCGACTCACCGGATTCCGGCGAAGTTTTCATCGGCTCGGGACCAATTAAGAGCCCTGGCGCGGAACGCGGATTGGTCTTTCAAGACCCAAGCTTGTTTCCGTGGCTTACTGTTCGAGGGAACATCGAGGCGGGTCTCGTCGCCCGGCATGTTCTGCACGAAAAGCGACATGAGGTAGATGAATTCATGCGGCTCGTCGGTCTGGAGGGTTTTGCCAACGCCTATCCACACCATCTTTCCGGCGGGATGGCGCAGCGCGTTGCTTTGGCACGCGCGCTTGTCAATCATCCGAAAGCGCTGCTTCTCGATGAGCCCCTCGGCGCGCTCGATGCCTTTACGCGTATGCGCATGCAAGATGAAGTGCTTCGTCTTTGGCAGGCCCGGGGCACGACCATGCTCCTCGTCACTCACGACATCGACGAAGCCATTTATATGAGCAATCGCATTGTCATCATGACCCAGCGTCCTGGAAGAATCGAACAGACTATTTCGATTGCCTTGGAACGGCCGCGCGACCGTAGCCACCAAGATTTCCTTCGGCTTCGTGGCGACATCCTCGAGCTTCTGCATTTCGCCGGCAACGCTTCGATAGAAAACAAAAGCTAAATAGGCTGCCGCCGCCCGATAGGCCAGCGGCGTCCCGCGACCATCCAGGAAATCGTCGATGTCGATCTGTCGCGTCCGCGCGACCTCGATTCGCCCGGCTATCTCGAAAAACGCGACCGTATCTTCCGTGTCATGGGGATGAGCCTGCGCATCGGCGAAGCAAGCGCGGCTGCCTGACAAGGAGCGCTGGAGCCGGCAGTCGGATTCGAACCGACGACCTGCTGATTACAAATCAGCTGCTCTACCAGCTGAGCTATGCCGGCAAAAAGACGCGCGCAGTTTACCGCACACGTCCAGCGTTAACAAGTTGTCGTCGCTTTTATTCGCGGACGCGCGTGTAGGCCGAGAGCGGTTCGGCCGTTTCCAGATTCTTGATCACGGTGCTGAGGTAAACTGATTCAGGATAGAAGGCTTTGTATTTTGTGATCTCGGCGCGATTCAAAACCTTGAATCCATAACGCTCGAACATCTTTTCGCCACGTCGGCTTTCAAATGTGACGATCTGCCCGTAAACACGTTTCTCACCCGAGCGGTAGAGATAACTCAAATACGCGCTCATTAGAGCGCGCGTCGTAGAAACCTTGCGTGCATCCGGGAGAAGATTGATGTGAAAATGCGCAACGCGACGCGGTGCGGCTGGCACTTCGCGCCACCCGTGGACGAGCGTCCAACGGATGAAGCGCCGCGAGCGTGCGTTGTAGCGAATGTAGCGGGTAAGCGCGCGGAAAAAGAGCCAAACATTTTGATAGAACGCATAGATCTGATTGCGCAGGGGCTTGCGTGAGCCAAGCAGATAGCCTCGAATCTCGCCGTCGATTTCAAGGAGGAAGCACGATTCGGGTTCGTGGTCGGTATAGTAAGTCGTAAGAAAATCGGCGAACAATTGTCGATCTTCGTAAACGGGATCGATCGGTTCGCCGAGGAACCCAGTTTGGCAGCACAAGCGCCTCACAGCGGCGCGATCGCAATCGCGATAGCTTCGAATTGTGAATGACCTCTCGCTCTTCATTCGTTGATGGTTCCTGTGTAACCGGAGCAGACCTCGCGGTAAATACAAAAAAACTGCTCAAACACACACGGCCACGCATAATCTGCTCCGGCATATTGTGCTGCAGTGCTACCCAACGTCTGCAGTTTTTGCGCGCTCAATGCCTCAACGGCATCGGCGAGAGCCTCCGCAGTGTTTTCTCGAGCCCACGATTCCTGCTCATGACAAATAATCCGGTCCATGTAACTGCCGTGAATTCCCACCACGGGCGTGCCGCAGGCCTGACTTTCCAGCGCGACAAGGCCAAATGTTTCCTGAACGCCCGGGTGAACGAACAGATCGGCCGCGCGATAATAGCGCGCAAGATCAGTCGAATCGGTGCAATACTGAATCCACGAGACGTTTCCGGTATGCCGCTGTGACTCTCGAACCTGATGGCGCTGCGGTCCGTCCCCGATTATAAGCAGGTGAAAATCGTTTGGCCGCCGCCGGTGCAAGAGATCGAAACTGCGAAACAACGTTTCAGTGTTCTTTTCCTTGGCCAACCGGCCGACGTACAGAAGCAACTTCTGACTTCGGGTAATCCCTAACGACTCACGCGTCGTGTGTCCGTCGTCTGGCGCCGGTTTGAAGATGTCGGTGTTTACGCCGAGGCGGACGGCGCGCACATTGCGCACCCCCCAGTCAGAGAGAAGTTCCGCCAACAGTTCCGATGGTACGAGCGTGGCCTGAAATTGATTATAGAGCTTGCGCACGTAACCGCGCGTCAACTTCATTGCGCGATGCGTCCCGCGTTTGCCGAGAAATTTCATGCCGCTACGCAAATATGCTTCGGGGAAATGCGAATGATAAAAACCGATGACCGGAATTTTCTGGGAACGCCCGATGGCGATCGCCTTCCAACCAACTTGGTATGGATCGCTCGATTCGATTATATCAGGACGTTCCTGTTCTAAAATCTCTTCGACGGCGCGCAGGTTCAGAAGTGCCCGATAGCGCGACGCGCGCGAAAGCAATGGGGAGCGAATGGAATAAATGCGTGACCGGCCATTGCAGGTCATTTGCGTTTTCGGCCCAGGAACGATGAGGATATGTTCGGTCGCCGGTAAGTAGTTGCCGATGTACGCGATCTTTTCGTGAACATAACGTTTCACCCCGCCGCTCAGCGGCGAATAGAACTGAGTCAGATCGCAAATCTTCACCGTCGAAAATCGACTAGGAAAATTGTCAGGCGCGCGATTCCAGTTCGCTTAAGTAACGCTCCGCATCCATGGCGGCGGCACAGCCTGTGCCAGCCGCAGTAACCGCTTGTTTGTAGACGCGATCTGCCACATCGCCCGCGATAAAAACACCGGGGTGTTTGCTCTCAGCCAAATTTTTCGCGATCAAATACCCTTCCGGGTCGGCGTCAAGTCTTCCCGCGAACGCTTGGGTGTTGGGATCGTGACCGATGGCGACGAACACGCAGGCCACAGGCAACTCGCGCTCCTCGTTTGTTTGCACATTTCGCAAGCGGACCGCCCGCATCTCACCTTTTTCATCTGGAATATATTTTGTCACGACTGTATTCCAGATCGGCTCGATCTTTTTGTTCGTGAAAACGCGGTCGGCCATGATCTTGGAGGCGCGCATTTTGTCCCGCCGATGAATCAAATAAACCTTTGAGGCAAAACGGGTGAGAAAAAGCGACTCTTCGGCCGCTGAATCTCCGCCACCGATCACACATACGGGCACATTCTTGTAAAATGCACCATCACAGGTTGCACACGAGGTGAGACCGTGTCCGATCAATTTCTCCTCGTTTTCGAGCCCCAAATAACGCGCGGAAGCTCCACTGGCGATAATGAGTGCCTGCGTCTCCAGCCATTCGTCATCGGCTTTGATGCGAACGTGACTGTTGCGGGGCTCAAAATCCGTCACTTCGGCGTAAGAGAAGCGCGCGCCGAATTTTTCCGCTTGTTTGTGCATGTTTAAGATTAGTTGCGGTCCATCAATTCCTTCAGGAAAGCCCGGGTAATTTTCAACCAGTGTCGTCGTGGAGAGCTGACCGCCAGGTTGTCGACCCTCAAGCACGAGTGGACCAAGGTTGGCGCGCGAAGCGTAAATCGCCGCCGTTAGCCCGGCGCAGCCGCTCCCCACAATGATAACCTTTTCCATGAGTAAACTTAGCACACGGCGCAAGCCGGAACACAGACTTCCAATTCGCCACAGGACGAATCCGTCTACCGTGCGGATCTGTGCGTCGATCAGGCTTCCAGTCTGTCCTGCTCAATGGGGCTCGCTATGAAGAACAGCCATCGGAATGACCCGCTGGCCGCAGTGACTGCAGCGTGTTCAGCGCGCAAAGATCGACAACAGGATTGCGCCACGTACTCTCCGCGATGCCAGAACTGGCAGAGGTCGAATGGTATCGTAAGCAATGGAATCGCGCTCGTGGCGACGAGATTGTCGATGTCCGCCTGCATCCGCGGAACCGCGTTTTTCGCGGAACGAACACGCGCGCGCTTCAGGAAAGCCTTGTCGGCGAAAAGTTGTTGAATTCGGGCGTCCGCGGCAAACGAATGTTGTTTCAATTTTCGGGCGACGGCTGGCTCGGAATTCATCTCGGCATGACGGGCAAAATCCGTGTCGAATCGGCAAGTTTTCGGCCAAACAAACACGACCATCTGATTTTGTATCAACGCGAACGCGCACTGGTCTTCACCGACTCGCGACAATTCGGTCGAGTGCGTTTTCACCATGACCCGGATGAGCCCGATTGGTGGAAGAGTAGCGTTCCCGAGATAATTTCGCCGGAGTTCGATCAAAGATTCGTCGATCAATTCTTGGATCGACATCGGAAAGCGCCGATCAAAGCCGTTTTGCTCATGCAACCCGGCTTCTCAGGAATCGGTAATTGGATGGCCGATGAAATCTTGTGGTGTGCCAAGATTTTGCCGAGGAAGCGGACAGGAAAATTAACCGCGCCCGAACGCACCGCGATTTTCCAAGCGACAAAATTTATTGTGCGCAAATCACTGCAAACGCTCGGCAAAGATTTTTCCGATCCGCCGCGCAATTGGCTAATCCATCAGAAATGGAAACGGGATGGAATCTGCCCGCGTCACCGGACACTTTTACGTCATGCCATCATCGGCGGACGCACGACCGCGTGGTGCCCGCTCTGTCAAAAGTGATTGCAACGGCGGTTGTGCCCCCCCACGACTGCTTATGTCGTGATGTGGACGACGATTTTGTGAAAACCAGTCGCTCCGGAAAAGGGGCTGCGATCTGGTTCCCATTCCTGCACGTCGCCCTCGCCGTCGGTCGCACGAACGACGATCGTGTAATCGCCCGGTTCGTCGGGCATCCAGCCGTTAGGCGCGTTCCACAGCGACCAGGCGAGATCGCCGCCGGCGTAGTGAATGCTGGCTTCATCCCACGTTTTCCCGTCATCTAAACTGAGCTCGACCCGCGAGATACCGCGATCGCCACCGAACGCCATGCCTTTCACTTCGATGGGATCCGCAAGTTTACTGAGAAAAAACCACGATTCGTGATCCGGCATATCGATGCGGGAACGCGTTGGGACAATGAAGTCCGGACCCCAACCTTGCGTTTCGTAAAATCCTTTTGCCTCCGTCGTCGCGACCTCGATTCGCGTGAGCCATTTCACGTGCTTTTCTCCGAAATAGCCGGGCACCACGACACGCGCCGGATAACCGTGCCGATGCGGCAGCGGGGCACCGTTCATTTCGTAGGCGACAAGCGTGGTCGCATCCATGGCTTTCTCGAGCGGAATCGTGTCGCTGTAATTATCGACGCCCCACAGACGGACTCTAGCGGCATTGGAAACCGGCACCGCAGGGTCGAGCAGGTCATGCAGCGGCACGCCTTTCCAAACGGCGTTGCTGATCAATCCGGCGTCGAGCCCATTACTGATGCACATCAATGTCGTTTCCTGCTCTACCGCCGTAAAGCCCTGTAAATCTTGAAAACGATAAGTAGCGGAATTTTGGACGAGACCGGTGACTTCCAAATGCCAAAGATTAACGTTGACGCGAGGATCGACTATGTTCTTGGTCACGCAATAAAATGACTCGTTAGGCGTAATAGGCTGAACGATTCCACCTTTGTATTGCGTGCCGTCGTAACTGAAGGTGGCTGCGCGATAAAGTTTGCGCAGCACCGCTCCGCCGCCTCCCGCAATGAGCAAGCCAAGTCCGCCCAGAACCAGCGCGCGTCGTCCGATCGTCGGACTAAATTCTCGATCTTCGCCTTCCGATCTTGCTCGAATGAGAAAATGAAATCCGGCAACAAGCGTTCGCTCGAAAACAAAAAAACAAAGCACCAAGCCAATGAGCGTGACCAACCGCGCGGCGTCGATCGGCAATCCGCGATAATGGGTTCCGAGCACCGGCCAAAGCGCGATTGCGGCCGAAATAATCGGCAACAGCACAAAAATGCTGATTGTCGCAACCGTAGCACGCAGGCGGGAGTTGCCTCCTACGAACAAGCCGAAAATTGTTCCGGCAATT
>WNGI01007243.1_pt1 | contig 13909 bp, 9 predicted proteins | sample 5400621 | NCBI WGS metagenome assembly WNGI01 (sample SAMN13153374, study PRJNA577476) | soil metagenome | isolation source: 20 cm soil or saprolite under Garry oak tree replicate 1 | place: USA:California | collected 2016-06-15
GCACGGCCAACCGCGCGGCGCGCATTTTCATCGCCGAGTCGCTTCGCCATCCAGGAATACGAACGCGTTTCGCCGACTCGAATTGACTGCAGAATTTTCCAGGCGCGCAATTGAAATGGCGACCCGACCGGCGCCAGCGGAACGTTGAACTCCAGGTTCTTGCCCGAAAAATAATCAGCAAGCTGCTGGCGGGCTGCCGTGAGGTAGCGATGCTCGCCCGGAACGATGTTCGTTGCCAAGCGCTTGCGCAGAATCGCTAATTCGCGTTCGGTCCCACGCCGGTCGATGAACTCCAGCAAGCGTAAGCCTTCGTCGTCGGCGACGGCAATCATCGCGCCGAGCGGAGTGTCAATTCGCTCTGCGAACAGCGGACTAAGCGTTCTAGCAAGTGTCGGTGGGTCACCAAAAATTTTCGTGAACGCTTCGCGGAAACCGCTTTCCGATTCAAAACCGCTGCCGTTTCTTGCTTCCTCCACGCGACCACCTTTGCGCACTTCGCTTAACGCTAGGCCCATCCGACGCGCGCGATGATACGCCTGAAAGGTCATGCCATAATGGCGTCTGAATTGCCGCCGTGCTGTGGAGGGATCGATCGACATTGCCGCAAGTTCTTTGTCTGTCACGCGTCCGCCGGGCGTGCGCTCGACTTCATTGCGCAAGCGCTCGAGCAGTTTCGGAGGATGTGTGCTTGGCTCCATCGGATGACAGCGCAAACAGGGACGATAACCGCCCCCCAACGCTTCGCTCGCCGTAGCGAAGAAATTCACATTCTCTCGCGCCGGCTTTTTTGCCGTGCACGTCGGCCGGCAAAAAATTCCCGTCGTGCGCACCCCGACAAGAAATATGCCTTCGAAGCTCGGATCGCGATTTACAAGCGCGCGATACATCGTTTCGGGCGGCGGCAGAAGTTCGGGCGTTTTCATGCGCGTTCGATGGCAAACGTATAACAACCGTGCGTCAGACTCCGAGCATGCACAAATGCAGTCTCGGGATTGTCGAAGAGGTTTCTAATCACGACTTCAGGCGCGGTCCCGTTCGCGACCTTCGCGTCGATGATTCGATTGTCACTATTGTAAGCACGAAAAACGCGCCCATTGCGGAACTCAGATGGATATTCATCCGTCGCCTCGTAACGGCGGCACGGCCCCGCATGGACAAAAATCGGGCCAGTCTCTGAATATGGATAGCCGGGAGGAATTGCCGCGTACGGGAACAAAACTACTTTTTCACCCGGTTGCGCCCAACGCAGGCAATGTCGACAGGGAAAAGCCTGCGGCGCATCCGCCGTCACAATAACGTGATCGTGCGCGCCAGCCGAAGCTTTTCGTCGCGCCACTTCCGTGACTTCAGTCTTCACAGGAACTATCCGAAACGTTGAAGTTTTCATGATCAAAGCTAAAGCCAGGCCTTCGAACTGCGCATCGACGAAATTCGGGCGTCGAATTCCCAGCGCTCTCGGCGAACGCATTTAGCTACAGGAATTCGCCCGCCACAATCTTTGCTACCTCGGCGATGGTTGCCGTGCGATCGTTCGCGCTCCCTGTTGATCCTACTGAATAAATGGTCAGCAGGATCGGCGCGCGATTGGGCGGACGCATGATGGCAATATCATTCGTCGCGCCGTTTGCCCCGCGACCTGTCTTGTCGCCAACTATCCAATTTCCGGGAACGCCGGCACGAATCATCAGTCCTCCCGTTTCATTGCGCTGCAACCACTCTTCCAGTTGCTGACGGGAGGATGCCGACAACCCATTTTCCAGGAGGAGCTGGTGCATCTCGGCTAACATCGAAGCAGGCGTGGTAGTATCACGCTCGTCGCCTGGCCCAGCGCTGTTCAATTCCGGTTCTTTGCGGTCGAGCCTCGTCATGTTGTCGCCGAGATCACGCGCGAAATTCGTCAGGCCAACCGGTCCTCCGATTGCGTACAACAGTAAATTGCCGGCCGTGTTGTCGCTTTGCGCAACTGCCGCTCCGCACAGCGCGCCCAGTGTCATGCCCCTTCTTCAAGATGAGTTTTCGTGACCGGCGCATATTCGAGGATGTCCTTCGCGTCATAAGGCACGAACCGCTCCAGTTTCTCTTGCTTCTCATCGACGCGTTTCAATACCGCTGCGGCAGCGAGAAATTTAAACGTGCTGCACATCGGGAAACGTTCTTCCGACCGATAATCGAGATGTTTGCCGCTGCCTGTGTCCAGCGTGGCGACGCCGATTCGACCGCGCGTTTGCGCCTCGATGGCCGCTATCCGTTTTGCAAATTCAGTCTGTGCAGTGGGTGTGCTCGTCGCAGCAAGTCCGCTCTCTGCAGCAAGCAACAAAACGAAAACAGCTACCATCGGTGATATGCCGGATGGCCTTCCTTCACGGCTACGAAAATTCCGCGACACGTAGCGCAGATTTTTCCGCCGGCGCTCAATGTTCCCTCCACGACCGCGCGATCATCTGTGAGATCGACAACTCTGGCCGACAGAAACACGGAATCTTTCGTCGGAGTCGGCCGGAGCATTTTAATCGAATATTCAGCGGTCACAGTGCATGGAGGCCGATCCTCGTTTGCATGTTTCATTAAATGATACGCCGCGGTCCAATTGCACTGGCAGTCAAGCAACGTGCCGATGATTCCGCCGTTTAGGACTCCATTGAATGCTTCATATTTTTTCTGCGGTCTCCATTCAGCGACGACTTCGCCATTCTTCGGAAAACTTCGGATATGCAATCCATCGGGATTCGCCGGGCCGCAACCCCAGCAGACGTTGTTCGGAGCGTACTTTTCCTGAAGTGATTGGCCGGGATTCATCGATTCCTGCTCTTCCGCTGCCTCTCAGTCTTCATCTCATCTCAAGAGCGAAAAAGCAGAGGAAGAGGTAGCGGAAGACTATTTTGACGAATCTGGATAAGGGCGCAATGCAGGGCCGACGTAAAGCGAGCGTGGCCGGATCAGGCGATTGTTATCGTGTTGCTCGGTGACGTGTGCGCACCAGCCGGCGACGCGTGACGCCGCGAACAGAGGCGTGTTCAACTCTGGCGGGAAGCCGAGCATCCAAAAAACCGGCGCGGCGTAAAGGTCCACATTGGCGCAAAGATGTTTCTCGCGGTCCATGACTTCTTCGAGCTTCTCGCAAATTGGCACCCAATTTTCCTTGCCGGTGCGCTTGCCCAGCTCACGCCCGATCTCTCGCATCACCGGCACGCGCGAATCGCCTTTCTTGTAAACGCGATGACCGAACCCCATGATCTTGTCCTTGGTCTCCAGTTTTTTCATTAACCATGCTTCCGCGCGATCGGGTGTCCCGATTTCTTCGAGCATCTTCATTGATTCCTCATTGGCGCCCCCATGCAGCGGTCCTTTGAGCGTCGCGACCGCAGAAGTGACCGCAGCATAGATTCCCGCTAGGGTTGAAGCCGTCACGCGCGCCGCAAACGTGGATGCGTTGAATTCGTGGTCTGCGTACAAATTGAAAATCGTGTCCAACATTCGAATTTGCCAGTCCTGCGGAACTCTGCCCTGTAGCTTGTAAAAGAAATTGCCGGCCTGTGTGAGGTCCGGCCTTTCCGGCAACGGCTGTTCGTCGTGCGAAATGCGCCAGCCGTCCGTGATTAAAGTGGAAACGCACGCGATCAGCCGGATCGATTTGCGGATATTGGCGTCGTGCGAGTTGTCGCTCAGGTCTTTGTCGAACGCGCTCAACATCGACACACCGGTGCGCAACATGTCCATCGGATGAGTCTCGCGTGGAAGCAACCGCAGCATTTCCGTCACTTGCCCCGGCAGTGCGCGTTGCGCAGCAATCTGTTGCCTGAAATCGGTCAACTGCTTCCCATTGGGCAACTCGCCGTTCAGCAGCAGGTACGCGACCTCCTCGAAACTCGCCTTCTCCGCCATTTCATGAATGTCGTAACCGCGATACATCAGCCCGGCATTTGGATCGACCCAGCAGATCGCGGTTTCGCCGGCGATCACGCCGGCTAACCCTGGGCTGTACTCTGGTTTGCCTTCAGTAGCCATGTGTCAGATTCTTTACTCGCGTCTGCATCTTGTCGAGCCACTCGGATTGCGTGCCGGTTTTTTTTAGCGCTTCGAAAAACTTCTCACTCGCTTTCATCGAAACGCGAAACGCGCTCTGCGGAAAAATCACCATCCGATAGCCTAAGTCCGCGAGCTGTTGAAAGGTTAACATCGGGCTTTTCCCAAACTCAGTCATGTTCGCGAGCAACGGCCGATCAATTTCCTTCGCAAAATCGCGAAACTCCTCCGCGGTTTGCAATGCTTCCGGAAAAATTGCATCGGCGCCAGCGGCAAGATATTCGCCCGCCCGTTCAACTGCGCGATCGAAACCTTCTACGGCGCGCGCATCCGTGCGTGCGATAATCATGAAATCTGGATCGTGGCGCGACGCGACCGCTGCTTTGATTTTTCCGACCATCTCCTCGAGATCCACAATCGATTTCCCGGCAAGATGGCCACAACGCTTCGGAAATTCCTGATCTTCAATGTGACAACCCGCCAGGCCTGCGCCTTCGAGTTCACGAATTGTCCGTGCCACGTTTTCTGCGCCGCCAAATCCGGTATCAGCATCGACAATCGCTGGAATATCTATTGCCTTGGCGATGTAACCGGCTAACTGCGCCACTTCCGATAACGTCAGCAGACCGATATCCGGCACGCCAGCGGTTGCGTTTGCCATTCCCGCTCCACTGACGTAAACGGCATCGAACCCAAGCCGCTCCGCCTGTCGCGCCATCGCAGCGTTCGGCACACCCGGCAACATGATCGCGCCTTTCGCAATCAATTCGCGCAACCGAGCCGCTTTGTTGTTCTTTGTCATATGGAAGGAGGTCGAGACATCGCTTGCTATTTCTTTGGCACTTCGATCGCGCGTATCAGCTCATCGACGTTTTTCGCTTCATCAAGTTTCCACACAATATCGATAATCTTTCGTGCGCGCTCCCTGCCGAATATTGGATCCACAAGAACGTCAAACTTTTCTTCCACCTGCGAATCTTTCAGCGGATTCTTCGCGTGTCCCATCGGATAATCGATCCGCTTCGTCAATCGCCGTCCGTCGGCAAGATCAACATGAACAATGTTCGCTACCGCATCCGGATACAACGCGCTCAACTCCGCGTTGCGTTGCACCTTCACATTCTCCAAGAATTTCCAGGTCTTCGGATCCTTAAACCGCTCCGGCTGAAATTGCTCTTCGGTCACTTCGCCATCGATCAGCGCGATCGCAGTAATGTACGGCAGACTATGATCTGCCGTCTCTCGCGTCTTCGGTTTCCATTTTGCCGGCTCGCTCCCAATGATATCGACCGAGGCGTCATGGCTTTCGATGGTCATCGATTTCACTTCCACGCCCTTACCAATCTGCTGTCGCAAAAAAAGCGCTGCCTCAATAGCGCTCTGACTATGATATTCGGCTGGCCAGAATTTTATGCTCGTCCGCAAAATCATTGACGCCGGTCCCTCGCCATTCTTTGCCAACGGCACGGCAAATTTTTCGCCGACGTTGCCTAATGAAACGCCCAGCTGTTTTTCAAATCCCATTTGTCCTTCAAAGATCGGACCCGGCCCAGTCATGCCGGCACGAGCCAGAAGCGCCGAAAAAACTCCGTGCCGCGCCGCAGTCGCGAACGCCACGCCTTTCCAGTGAGAGAGCTCGCCTACGCGCGCCTGTCGCATCGCCGCGCCTGCAACTCCGGCGATGTTCACCGCATGGCGTGTGTTTTTCGGGTCGAGCTTCATTAACTTCGCTGAAGCGAGCGCAGTCGAAAAGGCCCCATAGGTCACGTGATCCCAGCCGCGCGCACGAATGCTCGCAGCATCACAGAATCGGCATTGCACTTCGTACGCGAGCGCGATCGCCGTGATCAGCTCCCGCCCACTTGCGCCGACGCTCTCGGCCACCGCCAGCGCGGCAGAAATGTTGTCACTCGGATGCGCGGGTTCCTTGGACAGATATGTGTCGTTGTAATCGAAGTAACGGATGCCGCAGCCGTTCGCGAATGCCGTCCAGTCCGGCGGGGCTTTGTGATTCGTCCCAATGATCGTCGATCCCTCTTTTGCCGAAAAATCCGAAGCGACTTTTCGCGCAATAACGCAAGGTTCTTCGGTCCACGCTCCCAGCGCGCAGCCCAAGGAATCGATCACGCGCCGTTTTACTTCATGCACCACGTGCTTGGAAAGATCCTCAAATCGAAGCGCGCGTGCGTAATCGGCAAGTTGATGAGCAAGCGATTTTTTCATGGAAAATGAAATTCCAATCTGCCGACGATTTCGGCGCGAGCAAGATGCGACATTGTAGGGCAGGCGCTCCGACTGCCAATCACGGCAACCGAGGCGGTTGCCCTACAATTGGGAATCGCGCACAATCTCTGCGTGAGCGAATTTCATTTCGGCGGCGAATTTGTCTGGCGCCCATCGCCTGAGCTTATTGCACAATCAAATTTACAGCGGTTCATCGAGAAACATCGGCTCGGTTCGTACGAAGAACTGCTGCGACGATCGACGACCGACATCGCCTGGTTTTGGGACACAGTGTTGCTCGAACTCGCCATTCAGTTTAACAAACCGTACTCGCGCATTGTCGATCTGACTCAGGGTAAACCGTGGGCGAAATGGTGCGTGGACGGCGAAATGAACATCGTCCACAACCTGCTCGATAAATACGCCGACACGCCGACCGACAATAAGCCCGCGATCAAATCCGAGACCGAGGACGGTACATCTCGCACGCTCACGTACAAGGAACTGCGGGAGCAAGTCGATCGCATGGCAAATTCCCTCCGCACTCTCGGGCTCGGCAAAGGCGACGCCATCGGGGTGTTCATGCCGATGGTTCCGGAAATCGTAGTCGCCATGCTCGCCATCATTAAGATCGGCGGAATTTTTCTGCCGCTCTTTTCCGGGTTCGGCGCAGCGGCAATTGTATCGCGATTAAACGACGCTGACGCGAAAGCTCTCTTCACCGCAGCTGGAACTTATCGGCGCGGCAAATTTTGTCCGATGAAACCAATTGCCGATGAAGCGGCCGCACAAATTCCAACGCTGCGCGATCTGATCGTTCTCAACCAAGCCGGCGAATGGCTCATCGAAGATCTCAGACCTGGTTCTGGACCACCGATAACTTTGCCCGGCCCATTCGATGACGCGCCGACCGAACGCACTTCGGCCGAGGGCCCGATGATGATCATCTACACCTCGGGCACAACTGGAAAACCAAAAGGCGCAGTGCACACGCATTGCGGGTTCCCGATTAAATCGGCGCAGGACATCTGGATGGGTCTCGATTTGCACGCTGACGAAACCCTTTTCTGGATGACGGACATGGGCTGGATGATGGGACCGTGGGAAGTCTTTGGTACGCTGCTTCTCCGTGCGACCATGATGCTTTACGACGGCGCTCCCGATTTTCCGGGACCGGATCGTGTCTGGTCGTTGGTGGATCGGCACAAAGTGACGGCGCTCGGCGTCTCACCGACGTTAATTCGCGCACTGCGCCGTTATGGCGATGAGATTGTGCATCAACATGATCTTTCTTCGCTGAGAAAGTTCGCTTCGACTGGAGAACCATGGAATCCGGAGCCATGGATCTGGTTGTTCCAAAATGTTGGGCGCGGAAAAATTCCGATCATCAATTACTCCGGCGGCACGGAAATCTCCGGAGGAATCGTGATGGGCAACGTGCTCACGCCGATGAAACCATGCGCGTTCTCAGGGCCGCTTCCCGGAATGGCGACGGACGTTGTAGATGAAAACGGACAATCCGTGCGCGGACAAGTCGGCGAATTGGTGATCCGCGAGCCGTGGATTGGGATGACTCGCGGTTTTTGGAAAGATCCTGAGCGTTACATTGAGACATATTGGTCCCGTTTTCCAGACGTCTGGGTCCACGGCGATTGGGCTGCAGTGGATGATGACGAGCTCTGGTACATTCTGGGCCGCTCCGACGACACGATTAAGATCGCTGGCAAGCGCGTCGGGCCAGCCGAGGTGGAGTCAGTTCTGGTTGCTCACGCGCAAGTGAGCGAAGCTGCGGCGATCGGTGTTCCTGATTCCATCAAAGGCGAAGCGCTGGTCTGCTTTTGCGTTTTGAAAAAAGACGCAAACGGCGATGTCGCGCTGGCAGCCGAATTGAAACAAAACGTCGCGCGCGATCTAGGCAAGGCGCTCGCTCCGCGCGAAGTGATTTTCGTCGGCGACATACCAAAAACGCGAAACGCAAAAGTGATGCGCCGCATCGTCCGCGCCGCGTATCTGGGCGAAAAACTCGGCGACACCTCTGCGTTGGAAAACCCGGCATCGCTGGACGACATCAAGCGCACAGCGCGGTAGCCGCCGCGCGCAACGTGCGGACTGCCCGCCGTGCCAACATGCGTCCTACTTATTCGCTACAGCCGGGTGTGAGCAGGCCATTGTTGTAGTCACTACTTCTGTTCGCAGCCGACCTTCGCCACCTAGCGCCGCCAAAACATCCACCATGGTTTTGATGGTGTGGCGCTTGTGCGCGGTGGCGGCGTTGTTGGACGTGGCCTAGGCGTCGGTGATGGCCTCACCGCCACCGGAGTAGGCGTTGAGGTTGCGGTCGCAGTAGCCGTTGGCGTTGGTGTGCGCGTAGCTGTGGCAGTCGCTGTTGCCGTGGCTGTCGGCGTGAAGGTGGCCGTTGGTGTCGGCGTTCGCGTCGCTGTTGCTGTAGCCGTCGGCGTGAACGTAGCTGTTGGGGTTGCGGTCGGCGTATGAGTCGCTGTTGGGGTTGCTGTAGGCGTGAACGTTGCCGTCGGCGTTGGCGTTAGCGTTGGTGTGCGCGTCGCCGTCGGCGTTGCAGTAGCTGTAGCCGTCGCAGTAGGTGTAAACGTAGCAGTAGCTGTGGCTGTGGCCGTAGGAGTGAAAGTGGCCGTGGCCGTAGGTGTAAATGTAGCTGTTGCTGTCGCGGTCGCTGTGGCTGTCGGCGTGAAGGTGGCCGTCGCCGTGGCGGTTGCAGTAGCCGTTGGTGTGGGGGTGCGAGTAGCTGTAGGAGTCGAGGTTGGGGTGAATGTCGCCGTCGCGGTTGCGGTGGGCATAGGCGTCGGCGTGCGCGTCGCTGTGGGAGTAGGTGTAGGCGTCAATGTCGCCGTGGCCGTGGCGGTAGCTGTCGGAGTCGGTGTTGAAGTTGCCGTCGGCGTTGGCGATGGAGGCTGAGTTGCAGTTGCAGTTGCTGTAGCCGTTGGTGTCGGCGTCGGAGTAAACGTAGCTGTTGGCGTAGGAGTAAACGTAGCCGTGGCCGTTGGAGTAAATGTGGCTGTTGGGGTAGGCGTCGGTGTGCGAGTGGCTGTCGGAGTCGGTGTAGGCGTCAATGTAGCTGTGGCCGTCGCAGTAGCTGTAGCAGTCGGGGTGAACGTCGCTGTAGGTATCGGCGTAGGCGTGAACGTACCTGTCGCGGTCGCCGTAGCTGTCGCTGTCGGAGTAAACGTGGCTGTTGCTGTCGGCGTGGGTGTGCGAGTAGCTGTTGGTGACGGGGTGGGCGTAAATGTGGCCGTAGCGGTTGCAGTGGCAGTAGCTGTTGGCGTAAATGTCGCCGTGGCTGTAGGCGTCGCTGTCGGGGTAGGCGTGGGGGTCGCGCAGGTGCCCGGTGTGTAGATAAAGTAAGCACCTGATACTACACCATTAGGTGGATTGGTGCCTGAAGGATCACATCCTACCTGGGTAAAATTAGTCCTGTTCTGTTGCACGCCTACTGTGAGAGCACTATCTGTGCCTCCCGTGTGTCTACCTACCCGTTGGTACGCTACGTCGTAACGTCCCGGGAAAGGAGGCGTCTCATACAGGATGACCTCGTAGTCAAGGCTCGGAGTCGGAGGCGGATCGTCCGAGTAATAAACATTGCGCCACTCGATATAGAATATACGGTGAGGCGAAGTGCCCGTTATGGCGCTGAACGCTCCACAGGTGGGACAGGCAGAAGTAACCGGATACTGATCTACCCAGTAAGGTCCGATCGAATAGGTGGCAGAGTCCACCGGCATACAGGTGACGTCAAAGAAGTTGTAGGTGGTGCCGAACGCTAACGTGCCGTTAGATCCCACTATTGCGGAGGTGAATCTCTGGCCGTACAAGGTGACCGGGAACGGCAGGGCGATAGGAATACCGCAATCGTCGCAGTTCATGCCGAGATTACTCGTGCCTGGGACAAACGTGCCTGTGCCTGTCGTGTACGTGTAGGGAGGGGTGCACGTCGCCGTTGCCGTTGCCGTAGGAGTCGCCGTGGGTGTCGCGGTAGGCGTTGGACATGCGGTGAGTGTGTACATGAAGTAAGCACCCGAGGCTACGCCAGCAGGTGGATTGGCCCCGATCGGATCACACCCTACCTCTGTGAAACTTGTGGGGTTCTGTTGCACGCCCACCGTAAGCGAACTGAGTGTGCCTCCAGCGTGGCTGGTTACCAGATGGTAGGCTACGTCATAGCGTCCAGGCGATGGCGGCGTCTCGTACAAGACTACCTCATAATCCAGGTTCGGAGTGGCATTGCCGGGGTAGTAGGCATTCCGCCATTCCACAACGAATTTTCGATTAGGCGGTGCCTGGCCTGTAATGGCAGTGAACACGCCACAAGTGGGGCAAGTAGAAGTGACCGGAAACTGATCCACCCAGTAAGGTGCTATTGAATAGGTGGCAGAGTCCACCGGCATGCACGTGGGGGCAAAGTCGTAGGAGGTACCGAACGACAACGTGCCGTTAGATCCCACTATAGCGGAGGTGAAGGTCTGGTTGTAAATGGTGACAGGGAACGGCAGGCTGATGGGAATACCGCAGTCGTCACAGTTCATGCCGAGGCTAACAACGCCTGGCACAAACGTGTTCGCTCCAGTGGTGTATATGTAGCTGCAACTTGCCGTTGGCGTCGGCGTAGGCGTAGGCGTGAACGTAGCTGTAGCTGTAGCTGTTGCCGTTCCCGTAGCCGTGGGAGTAAATGTAGCTGTCGCAGTCGCAGTTGCCATCGGAGTTGGCGTTGAAGTAGGAGTAGGAGATGCCGTTGGAGTGGGGGTCGGGAAACCGAACTTTCCGATGACCGTGCCCCAGAATGAGAAGTTACCCCCAGTAGCGTACTGGTTTACGTGCCAGAAGCTAGTGCCATCGAAAGGATCAACCGTAGTCATGGTATAATCGCCCCAGCGTGAGAGGGAGTCCTGGTAAGTAAAGCCGTCGTGCATTGTGGCTTCCCCCTGGGCGAGGTTATTCGGCGGGTCAGCGGCAAGGCGCCCGGCATAACGAATACCTGGGTATATGGATGAGCTGGACACGGAATAACCAATGGCCATGTTACCGTATATATCGACAGCTATACTGGGCATCCAGCGCCACAAACCATCGTTGCCGTTGGTCCAATGTTGCTGTTGCACAGGCGTCGCAGGGAAACTGCCGCCTGTAACATCGAATTGATACCAACTGATCGCAGTCGCCCCGTTCCCGATTACCGTGTGAGCGGCCCATAACGATTCGGTGCCGTTGCGGTTTTGGTAAACGACGGGCGTCATGAGTCTATCGCCCAGGGTATCCAGCTTTACTGCAGTATTCCCCTGAGGCACGGCGCGTTCACCGCTCTCGACAAACGAGCTCACCGTGATCGCGGCGTTTGGAGAGTGATTCGCGCCCATGCCGAGAGTTGAATTTGCCGGCGTGCCAAAATCGACATGGAAGCGCCAGCCCTTCACCTTGTTCAGGGCCCCGGGCGCGGCGTCGATGGCAAGCAGAAACTCGTCCTCTCCCGTAGGAGGCGCACTGCCGTTGCGAAAATTAGCCGCAAGCAAGCTTTGGGAAGCGCCCAGACCGGCTGGAGGGATGGTAAAGGCGATGGCAGTAGGGTTTGGTCTTCCTGTCCCGGCCAGCATCGCCGCGCGATCGAGCGCGAAAACGCGCACACCTTTAAAGGTGTTGTAATCCGTCCATAGGTCGACCGTCAGGAAATAGGCATTTTGGGCTGGGCTCCCGCCAGAGTTCCACATCGCGAACTTTGGGTAATCGCCGAACTGGTTCGGGTTCGCTCGATCTACCTGGAGTGCGTAAAGGAACCAGCCGCCGCTGACGGGATCGTTGGTCTGGGACACGCCGATGCACTCCCAGAAGGAGTCGCCTGGGAATCCGGTCCCCAAGGCAAAGTCGCTTATCAGCCAGCGATCTGCGATCGGATCATAGAGAGTAAAAGGGTCTCCCTGATTATTGAAGGCGCAAGGAGTGCCCGCCAACCCCGCAAAGAATGAATCGTATGAGTTGCCCGATAGGGAATCGCCGTTCTTGTTAAAGATCACGAACGATCGATTGACCGATTGGACGTAATGGTTCAGGCCGACATCGCCATCGTTGTCGGGCACTGGATTGAAGCCGTCGTCGGACAGTCCATCAAACGTCAGCAGAGGAGGCGGCATAGTGGGCGCCGGCCGCCAAGCGTTTTTGAGTAAGTTCTGAACGTTCGCCAAGCCGGCGGATCCGGATCCTGACGGGGCGCTTGGCTGGTTCGTATCGACGTGTGGATAGCGCGTCAGAGGACCTCTCTCCTCGAATTCCTTCTTTGGCGCAACGTAAGGCAGGCTTCGCAAGTCCTGGTCCAGACGGACCGGACCGATCATCCTCACCACGTCTGGTGTCTGAGTGCCGGGGGTATCCTGATTGGTTTTTGCCCCTTTTGCCTGGGCGAACACGTTCGAGAACGCGCCCATGCCAGATAGCGCTACCGCGACGCCGGCTAGGCAAAAAACAGCAGCAAGTAAAATGCGAAGATTAAAGAACGCTGATCGTGAAGTGGATTTCTTTTTCACAGATGACCTGAAGCTAGCTCCCTCTGCGGCAAAGCCGGGCTACCGCATCGTGCCGTGAAGCGCCCAAGCGTGTGAAGACGTTTCTGTGTCATGGGAGGTTTGGGGCTCGTGGAGCCGTGTTCTCGAGGAGCCAAACCTTTCGAAGGAAGGGTCCCGCAAGTTAACGTGACGCTTTTAGCGGGCGCCAAAAAACGTGTCAATGCTATTTAGAATGCGGCCACCAAAAACTGAGGTAGCTCAGCAAGTCGTGTGGAACAAGCCGCCAACGGCTTCGGTTTGCGCGAGTTTGTTGTAAAGCGCCACAGCATGCTGCGTCGGCAAAACGTGCACAGCGATTTGGCGTTCCTTCAGAAAATCCAGCGTTTCGCGCGGCACGTGAAGGCACTCGGCCATTCCACGCGAGAGCACGACTACTTTCGAGCCGTGCTCCAGCAATTCCTGCACATCGGCAATTTGAATACCTGGCTTGTGCGCAGTTCCTGTCTCACGCCAATTCCATTCGCATGAGCCGCCGGGAAAGAGTTTTGCATCTTTGTACGGTTCGGCTTCACCCTCGATCTCCAGCCGGCCCCACGAAACATGCTTGATCTGCGGCGAACGATTGCTGTTCTGCATGATTGTAGAGTCCGATGTTGTGCTTGAAAGTAAATCGCCGGTCAATTGCGGCGCGCACCGGAGTGACGCGCCCTACCAACCACACTACTCTCTCCGATGAAACTGACGTTTCTCGGCACGCGCGGTGAAATTGAGAGGCGCACGCGACGCCATCGAATGCACACGTCACTGCTAGTTTCGTATCGCAGCGCAAACGTCATGATCGACTGCGGACTTGATTGGCTGGGAAAGCTGAAGCGCGTGAATCCGCAGGCGATCGTCCTCACACATGCCCATCCCGATCACGCGTGGGGATTGAAACAGGGGGCGCCGTGTCCGGTGTATGCGCCGGAAAGAACGTGGCAGGAATTACAGCATTATCCGATCAAAGATCGCGCCGTAATTAAAGAACGGACGCCGACGAAAATTTGTGGAACCACATTCGAAGCGTTCCCGGTCGAACATTCCATTCTCTCCCCGGCGGTCGGATACCGAGTGAATGCAGGACATGCGTGCATCTTCTACTC
>WNGI01004840.1_pt1 | contig 13905 bp, 13 predicted proteins | sample 5400621 | NCBI WGS metagenome assembly WNGI01 (sample SAMN13153374, study PRJNA577476) | soil metagenome | isolation source: 20 cm soil or saprolite under Garry oak tree replicate 1 | place: USA:California | collected 2016-06-15
GGGCGCCGGGTGCGCAACACTACTTCGATACGAGCGGCAATCGTCGCGAAGCGCGTGATCGTCAAACGACGGCAACGATGTTCGCTTAGCTTCAATTTTGGCGTGTTGGCACACAGGGAGGGGACTATGAGGTTACGCGAGTTTCAACGTCTGATCGTCAGCGTCGCGGCCGTGCTCGCTTCGGTACTGGCGCTGGCCCAGACGCCCGTCGAGGTGTCGTTCTTTTATCCAGTCGCAGTCGGTGGGCCGATCACGAAGATCGTCGACGGCTTTGCAGCCGACTTCGAAAAAGAGAATCCCGGCGTCAAGGTGAAGCCAATTTATACGGGGACCTATCAGGATTCGATCACCAAGGCACTCACCGCAGTGAAAAGCGGCGAGCCACCGGTGACATCGATCTTGCTGTCGAGCGACATGTACACGCTGATCGACGAGGACGCGATCGTTCCCTTCGACGATCTGGTGAAGACGCCGGAAGACAAGGCGTGGCTCGCGAGTTTTTACCCCGGCTTCATGGAAAACAGCCAGACCGGCGGCAAGACGTGGGGCATTCCGTTCCAGCGCTCGACCATCGTGCTCTATTACAACAAGGAAGCGTTCAAGGAAGCCGGGCTCGATCCCAACAAGGCGCCGGCGAACTGGAAGGAAATGGTCGACGATGCGCAGAAGCTCACCAAACGCGATGCGTCCGGCCGGGTGACGCAATGGGGCGTGCAGATTCCCTCGTCAGGGTTTCCGTATTGGCTGTTCCAAGCCCTCGCGATCGAGAACGGCGTCAACTTGATGAACGCGGCCGGGACCGAAACCTACTACGACAAGCCCGCGGTGATCGAAGCCTTGCAGTACTGGGTCGATCTCGTGAAGAAGTACAAGGTGCATCCGGAGGGCATCGTCGATTGGGGGACGACGCCGAAGGACTTCTTCGAGCGCAAGGCCGCGATGGTGTGGACGACGACCGGCAACCTGACCAACGTGCGCAGTAACGCGAAGTTCGACTTCGGTGTCGCGATGCTCCCGGCAAGCAAGGAGCGCGGCAGTCCCACCGGCGGAGGAAATTTCTATCTCTTCAAGAAATCGACGCCGGCGCAACGCGAAGCGGCTTTCAAGTTCATCAAATGGGTGACGACGCCGCAACGCGCCGCGCAATGGGGAATCGATACGGGCTACGTTGCGGTGCGCGCCGATGCGTGGGAGACACCCGCGATGAAGCAATACGTTACGGGATTTCCTCCAGCGGCCGTGGCACGCGATCAGTTGCCGTATGCGAAGGCGGAGCTCTCGACGCATGACAACCAGCGCGTGACCAAGGCGTTGAACGATGGATTGCAGGCCGCGCTCACCGGCACGAAGACGCCGGAGCAGGCGCTGAAGGACGCGCAGCGCGAGGCCGAAAGATTGCTGCGGTCGTATAAGTAGCACTCCGCGCAAAGTTTCGCGATCCGCTGACCGCGGCTCGCCCGATACTTTGCGCGGGGTCCGATTAGCGCGAAAAGCTCGGGGCGGCCCTTCGCTTTTCGCGTCGTGGAAAGGCAACGAAGCGTGACGCGCACGAAAGAGTGGCTCTATGGCTGGCTGCTGTTGCTGCCGGCGATGGCGCTGCTCGTTCTGTTTACGCACTATCCCGCGGTCGCGAATCTGTGGCACAGCTTCTATTCGACACCGCGCGGCAGTCGGTCGGCGGCTTTCGTAGGACTCGATCACTATCGCCAGCTCGCGGAGGATCCGATCTTCTGGCAGGCGCTCTCGAACAACCTGTGGTACGCGCTCGGCACGATTCCGCTGTCGATCGCGCTCGCGCTGATGATGGCCGCATGGGTCAACGGCCACATCGCGGGACGCGGCCTGCTGCGTCTCGCCTATTTCACGCCGACGATACTCCCGATGATCGCCGTCGCGAACATCTGGCTTTTCTTCTACACGCCTGAGTATGGCTTGCTCGAGCAATTCCTCCGCCTGTTCGGCCTCCCCACCCACAACTGGCTCGGCAGCCAATCGACGGCGCTGCCCGCGATGATGGTCGTTGCCGTGTGGAAGGAAGCCGGCTTCTTCATGATCTTCTACCTCGCGGCGCTCCAGTCGATGTCGCCGCATCTTGCCGAGGCGGCGGCGATCGAAGGCGCGTCGCGCTGGTACTTCTTTCGCCGTGTGACGTTTCCGCTGTTGATGCCGACAACGCTGTTCGTGCTGGTCAACGCGGTGATCAACGCGTTCCGGCTTGTCGATCACGTGGTTGTGATGACGCGCGGCGGACCCGACAACGCGACCGCGCTTTTGCTCTATTACATCTATGAAATCGGCTTTCGCTTCTGGGACAGCGCGTACGCCGCCGCGTTGACGATGGTATTGCTTGCGTTGCTCGGAACGGCCGCGTTGGCGCAATTCCTGTTTCTCGAGCGTCGGACGCATTATCAATGAGCGCTATCCCCATCGACGCGCCGCCGGTTCTCCGTGTCGACATCGCTTCGTCGCAATCGGCGCCCGGCTCGATCAATGTGCTCGAGACGGCAGCGGCGTGGCTTCTCGGAATTCTATGGGTGTTGCCGTTGGTTTACGCAATTTGGACAGCATTCCACGCGCCTGAATATTCGACTCGATTCGTGTTGGCCGCGCCGTGGACGCTTGCCAACTTCGTCAATGCCTGGCATGCCGCGCCGTTCGCGCGATATTTTCTCAACACTGTCATGCTTGTCACGATGGTGTTGGTCGCGCAGCTCGTGCTCGTCACGCTCGCCGCATACGCGTTCGCGCGCTTCCGCTTTCCAGGTCGCGGCGTACTCTTTGCGCTCGTACTTGTTCAGCTGATGATCATGCCCGATGTGCTGATCGTCGAAAATTATCGGACGATGACGGTACTCGGTCTCAAAGACACAATTCTCGCAATCGGTTTGCCGTACATGGCGAGCGCCTTCGGCATCTTCCTGCTGCGGCAGACGTTCAAGACGGTGCCGCGCGAGTTGGACGAGGCCGCGCGCATCGAAGGCTGCTCGCCGCTGCAGACACTGTGGAAAGTCTATGTGCCCCTCGCGCGGCCGACGTATCTCGCCTACGCGCTTGTCTCGGTGTCGTATCACTGGAACAATTTCCTCTGGCCGCTGATCATCACCAATTCGGTCGAGTCGCGTCCCGTGACGGTCGGGCTGCAGGTGTTTTCAGCCACCGACCAAGGGATCGATTGGTCGATCATCACGGCGGCGACGCTGCTATCGACCGGGCCGCTGTTGATTGCGTTTCTTCTGTTCCAGCGTCAGTTCGTTCAATCATTCATGCGAGCGGGAATCCGATGAAGGTGATGACCTGGAACGTCCAGTGGTGCCGCGGCGTCGATCAGAAAGTCGATCCCGCCCGCATCGCCGCCGAAGCAAAGCGCATCGCCGATTTCGACGTGTTATGCCTGCAGGAGATCGCCGACAACTTTGCCGACCCCGATCTCGGCGGCAGCGCGGGCGAAGACCAATTTGCGCTGCTCCCGACGCTTCTGCCCGGGTATACGGCCATACCAGGCATCGCCGTCGACCAACCGGCAAAAAATGGCCGCCGCCGCCGCTTCGGAAACATGATCCTGTCGCGCTATCCGGTGAAACAGGTTTATCGGCATCTGCTGCCGTTTCCATGCGATCCAGGCGTTCCGGGAATGCCGCGCATTGCGCTCGAAGCCGTCGTTTCGGCGCCGCTCGGCGACGTACGCGTCATTACGACACACCTCGAATACTATTCAGCGCTGCAGCGCATGGCGCAGGTCGAGGCGCTCCGCACGATTTACGCCGAAGGCCACGCCCACGCGCGCGACGGCCGCGTCACGATGGATGACGGGAGTCCGTTCCAAACATTTGTTCGTCCCCAGTGGACCGTCATCACCGGCGACTTCAATTTCGAGCCGGATGCGCCGGAGCACCCGCGGATGCTTGCCCGCTTCGGCGATGGCACGCCACCGCTTTTTGATGCGTGGCACGTCGCGCACCCCGGAACAGCTCATCCGTCGACGTTCTGCATCTACCAGAAGACGGATGCCAGCGGCGACGAGCTGCATTGCGACTTCATCTTCATCGGCGGCGGTCTCGAGCGCCGCGTACTCGACCTGCGCGTCGACCAGCAGACGCAGGCTTCCGATCACCAGCCCGTTGTTGTTACGCTCGATCTGTAGTCGCGCCCGGCCGGGCGGCTACAATGCAAGGTCGCGCGAACGGCATTTTCTCTCGCCGCCCAGTCAAAACTAAGGCTTTGAATCCCCTGTCCGCTCCCGACGCAGCACTCGTTTTTACCGGCGAACGTTTTACGCCGGAAAGTCGCGGCGCGATCTGGTACGAGCACTGGCATCGCTACTGTGTGGCTGCGAGCCTGACGAACGGCCGCAGGGTGCTCGATGCAGCGTGCGGCGAAGGCTACGGAAGCGCGCTCCTGGCGCGCCAAGCCGCCGCGGTGGTCGGCGTTGATACCGGCGCCGAGGCGATTGCGCATGCGAAGTCGCGTTATCGGCAGGCGAATCTGACGTATATCCAGGCATCGGTGACGGCGCTACCACTGGCGCCCGCGAGCGTCGACCTGATCGTGTCTTTCGAAACGATCGAGCATCTTGCCGAGCAGCGCGAAATGCTTGCCGAGTTTCGCCGCGTGCTTGCGCCGGGCGGTGTGCTCATCCTGTCGTCACCCAATCGGCCCGTGTACAACGAATCCGGCGACGTCGCCAACGCCTTTCACGTGCGCGAGCTCGATCGCGAAGAGCTCAAGACGCTGCTCGACGACCCGTTTCCTAATCAATCCTGGTACGCGCAGCGCGTGCTCGCGCATTCGTTGTTGTGGAGCGATCGCGGGTCTGCCGACGGCGTGGCGTTCGATGTCTTGACGGACGATGGACCATCACGCGCAGTATCGCCGGCGGCGCCGATGTATTTTGTCGTCGTGTGCGCTGCCGCCGGTATTTTCCTGCCGGAGCTGCCGGCCCTTTCGCTCTTCGACGACGGCGCGCTCTCGCTGTGGCGCGAATTTGCGCGTGTCGCAGGGCGGGAGCGTCGATTGACATGGGACGAGCTCGACGCGCGCAAGATTGCCGAGGATCGGCTTCGCGAATTGGTCGACAGCGTCAATGCGCTATCGAGTGTGCAGCAAGCGCTCGGGAAAACGCAGAGCGACTACGAGCGCGTGCTTGCTGAAGTGCGCGCTGAGCTCCTTCAGACTCAGGCCGCCTTCCATCGCGAAGCCGCCGCACATGAAGAAACGCGCGCGCGGCTCGCGTATCGTGAAACGCTGCCCGGCTGGCTGCGCTGGCCGCTGGGCGTCGCGCGGCGCAGACTGGTGGTGCGCGGATGACCACGCCGATCGACGTGATCGTTCCGGTATTTCGCGGGTTCGATGCGACGCGCCGGTGCATCGAAAGCGTACTGTCGTCCTCCGTCGGGGTGCCCTACGAGCTCGTCATCGTCGACGATGCGAGCCCCGAGCCGCCAATCGTGGACTATGTTAGCGATCTTGCCGCACGCGGACGCGCAACGCTCATTGTCCAGCCGACCACGAAGGGCTTCGCCGCGGTGGTGAATCGTGCCTTCGCCCTGCACCGCGATCGCGACAAGGTCGTGCTCCAAGCCGACGCCGAGGTTGCCGGCGATTGGCTCGATCGATTGGAGCAGCACGCGAGTGCGCAGGGGATCGGCGTCGTCGGCACGTTCACCAACGCCGTCGGTGCGGCGATATATCTACCACGCACGAACGACCATTCGCTTCCCGACGGTTACACGACCGCGACGCTCAACGCACTGTTCGTGCATGCGAATGGCGGTCAAAGCGTCGCGCTACCGATGGTCCACGGACCGTGCCTCTATTTCCGGCGCGAGTGCGTTGCCGCGGTCGGGTCGTTCGACGCCGCGCTGCTGGGCAGCGACTACGGCGTGGAGATCGACTTCTGCCTTCGGGCCGACAGCGCGGGCTTTCGCCATCTCGTCGCCGGCGACGTATTCGTCGGACACCTGGGGCACACGTCTTTCGGCGAAGACGCATCGAGCGAGCTTGCGGAGCGCGCGCGGCATGCACTTTCGAAGCTGTACCCGTCATATCCCGAGCAGGAGCGAGCGCTTGCGAGGAACGATCCGACGCAAACCTTCGCGCGACGCGTCGATCTGTTGCGGCTTGCCGAGTTGCCAAAGCAGATTCTGGTTTTCATCTCGCATCAATGGGGTGGCGGCATTCGCCGCTACATGAACGATCTTGCTGCGCTGGTCGCTCTGCACGCGGAAGTGCTCTACATCGAGCCGGCCGAAGAGAACCTGGTAAAGCTCTACTGGCCGCGCGAGGGAGAAAGCTTTGCCGCGTACTTCCGCTTCCCCGACGAGCTGCCGCTCCTCGCCGATGTGCTGAGGGCGATTGGTGTCGCGCGATTGCATTTCCATCACGTGCACCGCTTGCCGCGCGCGATTCTGGACTTGCCCGCCACCGTTGGCGTGCCGTTCGACTGCACGCTGCACGACTATTTTGCGATTTGTCCGCAGTACCATCTCGTCACCGAAGACGGTCATTATTGCGGCGAGCCCGATGCGGTCGGCTGCACCGGGTGTCTCGCGCGGCGGCCCGGCCAATGGGGCCTCGACATCAACGCGTGGCGCGGCGCGTTCGGACAGTTTTTGCGCGGAGCCGACCGCTTGATCGCGCCGTCACACGACGTCGCGCAGCGAATCCATCGCTATTTCCCCGAGCTGACGATCAATGTGTGGCCGCATCCGGAAAACTCGTCCGAGCAGCCGAGGCGCGTCGCGCGCGTCGTCATCCTCGGCAATCTCTCGCCCGCCAAAGGCCTTCATGTCGTCGCCGCCTGTGCCGACGATGCGCGCAAGCGCGATTTGCCGCTGACATTTCGCGTTCTCGGTTCGACAACGGAGCCGATGCGGCAATTTCCCGATGCGCCGCTGACGATCCACGGTCAATACGACGATGCCGATCTCACGCAATTGTTGATGGCGGAAAATCCTGACGTGATCCTGTTTCCCGCGCAGGTCCCGGAAACGTACGCCTACACGATGTCGGTTGCGCTCGCGTCGGGCGCTCCCATCGTCGCATCCGCCCTCGGTGCATTGCCGGAGCGCCTGACCGGCTATCCGCGGAGCGTCACGGTCCCATGGAACGCGGCCGTGGCCGAATGGAATAGCGCGCTGTTGTCCGCAGCGGGCGTTGCGGCGCGCACTCCGCTGATCGATCGTCCTCTACGTGTCGTGTCGTGACGGACGCGGATCGATATTTCGCGTTGTACGCCGCCGCAGTGCCGGTCGGCGCACGGCCGCGCCGGCCACTGCCGACGTTGCCTCCGCTCGCCGAGCGCCATTTCAAGTCCGTCTACGTCGAGACGCCGGAATTGACGCTACCCCAGCTCTACAGCGTGGGTGTCGAATGCGGCCATCAAGAAGCGCGACTCCAGCTGAAGCGCCGCGTGGGCGAGGTGAACGCACAACTCGAGGAATTTCGCGCCGTTCGCGGCGACAAGGCGCAGCTTGCGTCGGACCTGTTGAACGCGCAACGCACGATCGCGACATTGCAGATGCAGGCGGGCGGCGCGCACGTGCAGATCGCGGCGATGCTGAAGCACAGCCGCCATCTCGAATTCGAAGTCGACAAGGCCCGTGCGCGAATCGACGAAATTGAAATGTCGCGAGCGTGGCGTGCGACGGTCCCGGTGCGCCGGCTCGGCCATCGGATGAAGGTACTGAGCGCGCAAGCGCGCGCCGGTTGGCGCGGGTTGCGGCGGCTGCCGCAGCAAGTGTCAATCGCGGCGACGATCCTGAGCGACCAGGGCGCGCAAGCGCTCGCCAAACGTGTCGTCCAGAAAATGCGCGGCCGGCCTGCTTTTCGAGCGGCAACGGTCGAATACACGCACGAGGACGCCGTCGCTCCGTTGTTTTTCGTCACTGTCGAGTTGCCGCGGGTCTCCATCATCATCCCTGCGTACGGCAAACCGCTCCTCACGTTCACCTGCCTCAAGAGCGTGCAAGCGCACGCTTCGGCGGGCCAATATGAAGTGATCGTCATCGACGATGCGTCGCCCGAGCCGCTCGGACAGGCGTTGCGCGCCGTGCACGGCGTCCGCTTCGAGCGCAACAGCGCGAACCTTGGCTTCATCGGCAGCTGCAACCGCGGCGCGGAAATCGCCCGCGGCGAAATTCTCGTCTTCCTCAACAACGACACGATTGTCACGCCGGGCTGGCTCGATGCGCTGACCGACGTGTTCGCGGAGCATCCGGACGCGGGACTGGTCGGCGCCAAGCTCATTTATCCGGATGGGCGCCTGCAGGAAGCCGGCGGCATCGTGTGGCGGGACGGCTCCGCATGGAACTACGGACGCGATGACGACCCGAACAAGCCCGAATACAACTATCTGCGCGAGGTCGACTACTGTTCGGGCGCATGTCTCGCGATGCCGCGCGCGCTGTTCCGCTCACTGGGTGGCTTCGACGTGCGTTACGCCCCTGCCTATTACGAGGACGCCGATCTCGCTTTCGCCGTGCGCGGCGCCGGCCGCAAAGTCTTTTATCAGCCCCTCTCGACGGTTGTCCATTTCGAGGGTCAGACGTCCGGTACCGATACCAGCGAAGGTGTGAAGCAGCATCAAGTCGTCAATCGCGAGACATTCGCTGCGAAATGGTCGTCTGTGCTGGCAAGCCACGAAGTGAATGGCATACGTGCCGAGTTCGAGCGCGACCGCAGCGCCGTCCGCCGCATATTGGTGATCGAAGCGTGCATGCTGACACCGGATCAAGACGCCGGTTCCGTGCGCACGCTCGCGATGCTCGAGATACTGACGTCGCTCAACTGCAAGATCACATTCATCGCCGACAATCTCGAATATCGGCAACCGTACGTATCGCAGTTGCAGCGGCGCGGCGTCGAGGTGCTGTTTTCGCCGTATGTCGATTCGGTTGCGAGGCTGCTCGATCAACGCGGCAGCGAATTCAACATGGTGCTGATGGCGCGGCACTACGTTGCGATCAAGCATATCGAGACGGTTCGCGCCTTCGCCCCCGCCGCGCTCGTCGTATTCGATACCGTCGATTTGCACTTTCTGCGCGAAGAGCGTTTGGCGGAGCTCGAGTCGAGCGCACTCGCGAAAGTGGCGGCGCGCGCGAAGCGCGAGGAGGAGCTCGCACTAATTCGCAAGGCCGACGTGACGTTGGTGGTCAGCCCGACCGAGCATACGTTGCTCGCGGATCTCGTGCCCGAAGCACGGGTGATGGTGCTGTCGACAATTCACGAGCTGTTGCCACGTGGAAAACCGTTCGCCGAACGTGAAGGGCTCGTGTTCATCGGCGGATTCCAGCATCCGCCCAACGCCGACGCGGTGCTGTGGTACGCGCGCGAAATTCTTCCGCTGTTGCGCCAACGGCTGCCCGGCGTGCGCACGGTGATCGTCGGCAGCCTGGTGCCGGCGCCGATCAAGACGCTGGCGGCGCCGGATTTCGTCATCGCCGGCTATGTGCCCGACGTCGCGCCGTATTTCAACGGCTGCCGCATATCGATCTCGCCGCTGCGCTATGGCGCGGGCGTCAAAGGGAAGATCAATCTGGCGATGAGCTACGGGCTGCCGGTCGTCGCTACGTCGGTCTCCGTCGAGGGGATGCATCTCACGTCCGGCGAAGACGTGCTTGTCGGCGATACGCCAGCGGAGTTCGCCGACGCGATCGTGCGCCTCTACCATGATCCGAGCTGTGGGAAAAGCTCGCAGCTGGCGGGCGCGATAACATCCGTCGTTATTTTTCGCGCGACGTCGCGCGAAGCCCGATCACGCGCCTCATTGCGCTCGCCGACGGTCACCGCGCCGTTCGTCTTGCAGGGAACGAAAAGAAACCCGCGCGGAAGTCGCTTAACGCCGGCTAGCGGCGGACGAAAACGAGATCAAACAGTTCGTGGCCGAGCTTCTGGCCACGTTCCTCGAATTTGGTGAGCGGCCGCCACTGCGGGCGCTCGGCAAACCCCATGGCAGTATTGACCAACAATGGTTCCGCCGTCATTATCGCAAGCACGTCCTCTGCGTACTCTCGCCAGTCGGTCGCCACATGCAAGTAACCGCGTGGACCTAGGCGCTCCGCGAGCGCATGGACGAACCCGGGCTTCAGCAGACGCCGCTTATGGTGCCGCTTCTTCGGCCACGGATCGGGAAAGAACACGTGAATCGCCGCGAGCGACGACGGCGCCATCATCGTATTCACGACATCGACGGCGTCGTGTCGGACGACCCGCACGTTGGTGAGACAGAGTGCGTCGACGCGGTTCAACAGCGAACCGATGCCGGGCAAATGTACGTCGACCGCGACAAAGTCGAGATCGCGATGCGCGTCGGCGATGATGGCGGTGGTTTCTCCCATGCCGAATCCGATCTCGAGCACGACGGGCGCCCGGCGGCCGAAGATGCCCGCCCAGTCGACCGCTTCCGTCGAGAAGGGTACGCCGTAGAGCGGAAAAAAATCGTCGCACGCGCGACGCTGCGCGGGCGACAGTCGCCCTTGCCGCAACACATAGCTGCGAATCGGCCTGCGTGGCTTTTCTTGCGTCGTATCCGCCAGCATCGTTCTTGGCTTCGAAGCTTATGGGCGCGACCGGGACCAAATCGCGTCGTTGAGGCGCCGGTCCTGCTTGCGCCGTTCTTCGCCGCCGACCGTGTAGTCGAAGCGAATCGTGTCGGCGTCGATCCAGATCGCATTCGCATCCGACCATGGCGGTTGCGGCTTCCACGTGAGCTCCTTGACGATGTCGTCGCGCGTCACGCGCCAGACGGCGACTTCGCCGTCGCAGATCTTCGCGCAAATGTCGACCGTGACAAGGTGCTGCCGATCCGGCGACAGCGTCGGTTCGGCCGCTAATCGATATTGTTTGCCGTTCGCGCGCTGCAGCAGGAGGAAACCGGTCTGATCGCCGTCGGTCGTGAACAGCACGACGGCGTTGATCCGATCGAAATAGTCCCACAGCGTGAACGATTTTGCGCCGGTGATTGCGACGCTGTCACGAAACGTCGTCGTGCCCGACGGGAAGAGCGAAACTTTGAGATCGTCGCCGTCGCGCACCGCCAGGCCGGGCAATCGCTTCAACTGCACTTCTTCGATCAGCCGCCCGCAGTGCGCCTGATCTTCGGCGTTGGCGCAAAGCTCGGTGACTTGTGCCGCCGGAAGTGAAATGCCATGCGCGGACGACACAAATGCAAGCATGGCGAGCGTGAGACCCGCGCGCAATGAAGCCGCCATAACGCTAGCGTTCGTTGCCAGCCACTACGAGATCAGTCCCGATGTCGGCGAGCTGGGACTTGCCGCGTAGAGCTTGCGTGGCATGCGGCCGGCAAGAAATGCCTCGCGCCCCGCATCGATCGCGAGTCGCATCGCATGCGCCATTCGCACAGGATCTTGCGCCACCGCGATCGCGGTATTCATCAGCACGCCGGCGCAGCCCAGCTCCATCGCGATCGCCGCGTCCGATGCCGTGCCGACGCCCGCGTCGACCAGTACCGGCACGCGGGCTTGGTCGATGATGAGGCGGAGATTCCACGGATTGAGAATCCCCATGCCCGACCCGATCAGCGATGCGAGCGGCATGATGGCGACGCATCCGATCTGTTCGAGCTCGCGGGCGATGATCGGATCGTCCGATGTGTACACCATGACTTGAAAACCGTCTGCGACGAGTCGTTCGGCGGCCTTCAAGGTCTCGCGCACATTGGGAAACAACGTGCTCGCATCGCCCAGCACTTCGAGCTTGACGAGCGGATGCCCGTCGAGCAGCTCGCGCGCGAGCTTCAGCGTTCGCACTGCTTCGTCGGCAGAATAACAGCCCGCGCTGTTGGGTAGATACGTGAACTCGGAGGGCGGCAGCGCGTCGAGCAATGACGGCGCGTTCGCATCCTGGCCGATATTCGTCCGACGTATTGCAACAGTGACGATTTCGGCGCCCGACGCGACGATCGCAGCGCGCGTCTCATTGAAATCGCGGTATTTGCCGGTGCCGACCAACAGTCGCGAGCGATAGGGGCAGCCAGCGATGATCAGCGGGTCCGCGAGAGAAGAGGGATCGGAAGGCGCATTCATGGCATCAATTTTACATCCGCCTACGGGTACCCGGCGCGGCCGTGAGCGTCGACCCAACGCCGCGGACACGGCCGCGCCACCCGTTACGGCGGATGCGGCCTAGTCGCGCTCGCCGCGCCCTGCCCGCTGCCTTCGAAGCATTGTTCCGATTCGATGCACTGCGACGCGCCGATCGATTTGACCGCTTCGAATCACGACGACGCGTCGAAGCGGGTGAGCCGTTGCGCGAGGGGCGCCTGTGGCGCAGTCGGCGAAGCGGGCGGCGCGGCGAGGAAGTCGTTGGGTCGACGACGAAGCCGCGCCGAGATGTCCCGCTTTGACGACGTGATTTGCGCCACGCCGAAGCCCCGAGCGCAGCGGCTCATCCCGCTTCGACCAATGAAACGCTAACCGCCGCCAACCGCCGCAACGATCTCGAGCTTGTCGCCCGCGAGAACATGCGTGTCCGCGTAGCGACTCTTGGGAACGATCTCGCCGTTGCGCTCGACCGCAATGCGCTTGCCCTCGAGGCCAAGCGCGCGAATCAGCGCCGCAAGGTCGGTGGCTGACGTTTCAATGACGCGCGTCGCGCCGTTAACAGTGACTTCCATTCGACTCGATCTGATTACCAGCTACGATCGATATTTGCGCAGCGCCTCGCGCATGAATCGAAGTTGTCGTTCGAAGCGCGTGCACTTCTCGCAGACCGCAAGATGCATCCGGAGTTTCCAGCGCTCGAAGGCGGACAACGGGCGATCCTGTCCCTGGGAGACGACGCGAGTGGCATCCTTGCACGACAGCAGATGCCCTAGTATGAAGTTGATCGATCTCATGTTGGTTCGCGCATGCCGGGACGCGGAATTCCCTGAGCTAACCGCTCCCCTGGCCCACAAACCAGTTCCGCTCCAGGCACTGCCTTAACGCCATCCTGGCCCGATACAGGATGACCCATAGGTTATTCGCCGTAATCGTCAATTCCTTACAAATTTCGTCGGATTCAAGCTCCATGACCTCGCGCATCACGAATACCCGGGCGGTGTTCGGCGGAAGCTTTTCGAGACAGATTTCCATGATGTCGAAAAACTGATTCCGCGATAGCGCATTTTCCGGGTCGCCCCAGTCGGCAGGCGGCGCCACCCAGCCGCCGTTGTCCTTGAACAGCGGATCGAAGTCGTCGAGATCGGTTTCATCGTCGAACGACGCCTGGATGATGGGCTGCCTTTGCTTCTGTCGAATGGCATCGACGATTTTGTGCTTGAGGATTCCGGTAAGCCATGTTTTCACGCTGGACTTGCCGGTGAATCCGGCTCGCGCGCTCAACGCGGCCAGGAGCGTTTCCTGCACGACGTCCTCGGCCAGGTCCGGATCGCGGAGCTGCAAATGCGCAACACGCAGCAGGTACCGGCGATGCATATCGAGCTCGGCGGTGAATGTGGCGTTATCCATTGTTTTAGAGATGACGAGCGGGCAAACGGCAAAATCTTAGCTGAAACGGTAGCGCGCCTGTGGCGGCGCTGACGCCATTGTGGCCGCCTTGCATTCTGCGCTACGCTGTTGTAGCCGGGGGCGTGCGCCATCGCTTCGGCGCGTAGAGGGCATATTTCTAACTTACCGGACTCAATGTCGCCATGGCTACGCTCGTCGTCGGTCTGGTTTTTTTTCTGGGCATTCATCTGTTGCCGGCGTTTACGGGCTTCCGCGGCCAACTCGTGGCGCGATGGGGCGAGCGACGCTACAAGGGCCTTTTCACGCTAGTGTCGTTCGCCGGATTGGCGCTGATCATTATCGGTTAAGCGATGGCGGATCGCGGCCGCCAGCTGTTCCCGCCGCTGCCGTCCGCAGTCGCGGTCGCGCCCTACGCGATGGCAATAGCGTTTGCGCTCTT
>WNGI01005100.1_pt1 | contig 13903 bp, 15 predicted proteins | sample 5400621 | NCBI WGS metagenome assembly WNGI01 (sample SAMN13153374, study PRJNA577476) | soil metagenome | isolation source: 20 cm soil or saprolite under Garry oak tree replicate 1 | place: USA:California | collected 2016-06-15
CGCGACACGATCGATCCTCGTTCCACGTCGTCGTCCCGGCCGAGCCCCCGAGGAACCGCGCCTGGACGGAGTCGGAGGCGCGGTCGATCGCGACGGCCCGACTCGAGCAAGCGCTCGCCCGATTCGCGACGCTCGATGCCGACGTCGACGGCGAGGTGGGCGACGCCGACCCCGCCCTCGCCGTCGAGGATGTCCTCCTTCGCGGCGAAACGTTCGACGCGATCGTGCTCTCCACGCTGCCGCCCGGCCCATCGCGGTGGCTGCGCCTCGACCTCCCCCACCGGCTCGAGGGCAGGACCGGGCTCCGCGTGATCCACGTGATCGGTCACCCCGAGCCGGCGGCAGCCGGCTCGGGGTGACCGAGGTGACTCCGGGGCCGCCGGACCGGCAAACTGTGTCCATGGACATCCCGCAGGAACGCAAGCTCGTCACCGAGGTCCCGGGGCCCAAGAGCCTCGCCCTGTTCGAACGCCGCGCGGCGGCCATCCCGCCGGGGGTCGCCAACATCCATCCGATCGTGACGGCGCGCGCGTCGGGCGCGATCGTGGAGGACGTCGACGGCAACCGTCTGATCGACCTCGCCACGGGCATCTCGGTCCTGAACGTCGGACACACCGCACCCGAGGTCGTCGCGGCGGCCCAGCGGCAGCTCGAGCTGGACACGCATAGCTGCTTCCACGTGACCGCGAACGAGCCGTACATCGAGCTCGCGGAACGGCTCAACGCACTCGTCCCGATCGACGGGCCGGTGAAGACGATGTTCGCCAACTCCGGCGCCGAGGCGGTCGAGAACGCGGTCAAGATCGCGCGGAAGGCCACGGACCGGCCGGCGGTGGTCGCGTTCGATCACGCGTTCCACGGCAGGACGTTGATGGGTATGTCCCTCACCGCGAAGGTCATGCCCTACAAGCAAGGGATGGGGCCGTTCGCGCCCGAGGTGTACCGGCTCCCGTTCGCCTACGCGTACCGGTGGCCGAGTGGCCCCGAGCATTGCGCGGAAGAGTCGCTCGCGTATGCGGTCGACGAGATGCACAAGCACATCGGCGAGGACAACATCGCCTGTGTCGTGCTCGAGCCGATCCAGGGCGAGGGCGGCTTCATCGTCCCGGCGCCGGGCTTCGTCAAGGGCATCGCGGAGTTCTGCGCGGCGAACGGGATCGTGTTCATCGCCGACGAGATCCAAAGCGGGATGGGCCGGGCCGGGCGCTGGTTCGCGATCGAGGCGGAGGACGTGCGTCCCGACATCGTCACCAGCGCGAAGTCGCTCGGCGGCGGTCTGCCCATCAGCGCCATCAGCGGGCGGGCGGACCTGATGGACGCCGTTCACGTCGGAGGGCTCGGCGGCACGTACGGCGGCAACCCGGTCGCCGCCGCGGCGGCGCTCGCCGTGCTCGACCTGATCGAGCGCGACGGGCTCCTCGACCGGGCGAACGTCGTCGGCGACGCGATGATGGGACGCCTGCGCGCGCTCGGAGAACGTCATCCGCAGGTCGGCGAGGTTCGCGGTCGCGGGGCGATGTGCGCGATGGAGCTGGTCGAGGACCCGGACACGAAGGAGCCGCTCGTCGCCGACACGATGAACCGGATCGCGCGGGAAGCGCTCGAACGCGGAGTGATCGTGTTGACCGCCGGAACGTACGGCAACGTGGTCCGGTTGCTCCCGCCGCTCACGATCGAAGAGCCCCTGCTGGCGGACGGTCTCGACGTGCTCGAGGAAGCGGTCGGCGCAGCGTTGCAGTAGGGAGCGTCCTCGGACGCCCTGTTAGCGTCGACCGTATGTCTGGGCGTCTGCGTCGCATCGCGATCGATGTGACGCCGCTGCGCGTCTCGCGCGACTTCCGGCTGCTGTGGACGGGCTCGTTGATCTCGGCGCTCGGCTCGCAGTTCGTTCGCGTCGGGCTGTACATCCAGGTCTACGCGTTGACGGGTTCGCCGGCGCAGGTCGGTCTGCTCGGCGTCTCCGCGCTCGTTGGCAACGTGGCGGGGACGTTCATCGGCGGGTCGTTCATCGACGCCCACGATCGTCGCGGGGTCTTGATCTGGACGCAGGTGGGGCATGTGGCGGTATCGGGTTGGCTCGTCGCCGGCGCGATCGGAGGGCATCCCCCGCTCCTGCTGCTGCACGTGGCGAACCTCCTCACCTGGGGCCTCGGCGCGATCGACGGCGCGGCGCGACAGGCCGCGACGCCGCGACTGGTGGGTGTCGAGCTGATGCCCTCGGCCGTCGCGCTCAACCAGGTGCTTAGGACGAGCCCGACCGCCGCGTACGCGGTCGACCTCGTCAGCTACGCCGGGCTGTTCATCGCCGCGATCGCCATCCAGCCGCTCCCTCCCCTGCCGAGTCCCGACGGTGAGCGGCCGGTCGGTGTCCGTGCGGTCCGCGAGGGCATCCGGTACGTCGGGCACCATCGCCTGATCCGATCAACGTTCGTGATCGATCTGATCGCGATGATCTTCGGCATGCCCGCGGCGCTGTTCCCGGTCCTCGCCGTCGAGCAGTTCCACCGCGGTCCTGAGGTCGTCGGACTGCTCTTCGCCGCTCCGGCGGTCGGCGCGCTCGCGCAGCTGCTGGTCGCGGGATCGGTCACGAGGATCCGCCGGCAGGGCGAGGCCGTGATCTGGTCGGTGGCGGGATGGGGCGCGGCGATCGCCGCCTTCGGGCTGGTGGGCGCGCACCTCGCATGGGCGCTCCTCTTCCTGGCGCTCGCGGGGGCCGCGGACGTGGTGAGCGCGATCTTCCGCTCGACGATCCTCCAGGTGAGCATCCCCGATGCGCTCCGCGGCCGGCTCGGCGGCATCTTCCTGCTGGTCGTCTCCGGCGGCCCGAGGGTCGGCGACCTGGAAGCCGGCATCGTTGCGGCGGCGGTCTCGCCGACCTTCAGCGTCGTGTCGGGCGGGATCGCGTGCATCGTCGGCGCGTTCTGGTGCGCCGTCCGCTACCCGGAGCTCCGGCGATATGACGCGGGTGCCCGCCCGGCCGCGACCGGCTGAGAACGTTCGGGCGGGAGGTCACGTCGGCGGTTCGACGTGGCCACCGAAGCGCCACCGCATCGCCGACAACAGCCGGTTCGCCATCTCGGCCTGTCCGCGCGAGGAGAACCGCGCGGAGAGCGCGGCGATGAGCACCTCGGCAGGGACACCCTCCTCGATCGCGGCGATCGCGGTCCATCGCCCCTCCCCCGAGTCGGCGACGCGTCCGGCGAAGCCCTCGAGCGTCGGCGACTCGTGCAACGCCTCCGCCGTGAGGTCCAGCAGCCACGACGACACCACGCTCCCCCGCCGCCAGAGCTCCGCGACGGCCGCGATATCGATGTCGTACCGGTAGAACGACGGATCGCCGAGCGGTGCGGTCTCGGCGTCGTGCGTCTGGGCGTGCGCCCCGACGTTCGCATGCTGCAAGACGTTCATGCCCTCGGCGTACGCCTCCATCAGGGCGTACTCGATCCCGTTGTGCACCATCTTGACGAAGTGCCCGGCCCCCACCGGACCCACCCGGAGGTAGCCCTGCTCCTGTGGGGTGACCTCGGGGAGGGCGCCGGGCGTCCGCGGCGCAGCCGCGACGCCCGGCGCGAGCGACCGGAAGATGGGCTCGAGCCGATGCCAGACGGCATCGTCGTCGCAGCCGACCATCAGACAGAAGCCCCGATCGAGCCCGAACACCCCGCCCGACGTGCCGCAGTCGACGTAGGCGATCCCGCGCTCGGCGAGCTGGGCCGCGCGACGCAGATCGTCGCGGTAGTAGGTGTTGCCGCCATCGATCACCGCGTCGTCCGGCGACAGCGTGTCGGCGAGCGATCCGACCGCGTGCTCGGTCGGTTCCCCCGCCGGCACCATCACCCACACGGTGCGCGGGGGCGCGAGCGCCGCGACGAACTCCTGGATCGTTCCGGCACCCGTCGCTCCCTCGGAGGCGAGCGAAGCGACCGCGTCGGCGGAGAGGTCGTAGACGACACAGGGATGACCGTCGCGCATCAGGCGCCGGACGATGTTGGCACCCATCCGACCGAGCCCCACCATGCCCAGCTGGGTCGGCGTCGCCGTCGTCATCGGACCCTCCTATCGCTCTCTTCGTGCGTCGGAACGTATCCTCGGGTTGGCGCCCATGTCACGGGCGATGGGGGGATCGGCAGCGAGATGACCAACGGAACACCATCCGACGCCCTCGTGATCTTCGGGATCACGGGCGACCTCGCGCGGCACAAGACGTTCCCCGCCCTGTATCAGCTGGAGCGTCGCATGCTGCTCGAGGTCCCGGTGATCGGGTCCGGACGGACCGAATGGACCGACGCCGACCTGCGCGCGCACGCACGGGCGGCGATCGAGGAACACGGCCCGCCGGATCACGAGGCCCTGGGTCGGTTCCTCGCGCGCCTCCGATACGTCGGTGGCGACACGAACGACCCCACCACGTTCGACCGTCTCCGTGAGGGGTTGGGCGGAGCCGAGCATCCGTTGTTCTACCTCGAGACCCCACCCTCGTTGTTCGCGATGATCGTCCAAGGGCTCGCGGCGGCGAAGCTCACCGACGGGGCCCGGGTGGTGATCGAGAAGCCGTTCGGACACGACCTCGCCTCGGCGCGCGAGCTCAACCGCGACCTGCTCTCCGTGCTCGGTGAGGACCAGATCTTCCGGATCGATCATTTCCTGGGCAAGGAGCCGGTGCAGGACATCGTCTACCTCCGGTTCGCCAACGAGATGTTCGAGCCCCTGTGGAACCGCGACCACATCGAGTCGGTCCAGATCACGATGGCGGAGCGCTTCGGCGTCGAGGGTCGGGGCCGGTTCTATGACGAGGTCGGCTGCCTGCGCGACGTGGTCCAGAACCATCTGCTCCAAGTGCTCGCGCTCGTTGCGATGGAGCCGCTCTCGGGGGGATCGGAAGCCCTGGCCGATCGTCGCCTCGACGTCTTCCGAGCGATGCCGGCCGCGGACCCGGCGCATTACGTGCGCGGCCAGTACGAGGGGTACCTCGCGGTCGAGGGCGTTGCGCCCGGATCCACGACCGAGACGTTCGCCGCCCTGCGGCTGTTGATCGAGAACTGGCGATGGTCGGGGGTCCCGTTCTTCCTGCGGGCCGGCAAGGCGCTCGCGATGACGGCGACGGAAGTGGACATCCGGTTCCGCAGGCCGCCGGCGATCATGCTGGGGGACGGCGTGCGCGCCCTCCGTCACCACAACCACGTGAAGCTGCGCATCGGCGAGGACGCGGGCGCGAGCATCGGGCTGCTGCTCAAGAAGCCGGGGGCGCCCGCGACCCAGTCGGTGCATCTGGATCTGTCGTTCGACGAGCAGCTCGGCGAGCTGCCGAGCCCGTACGAGCGCCTCCTGAAGGACGCGCTCGCGGGGGACGGCACGCTGTTCCCGCGACAGGACGTGATCGAGGAGACCTGGCGGATCGTCCAGCCGCTGCTGGAAGATCCGCCTCCCGTGGAGCCCTACCCGCCGGGGTCGTGGGGGCCGGAGTCCTGCGACGAGCTCGTGGCCGCCGATGGGGGCTGGGTCGCGCCGCGCGAGGCCGGGCGCCTCTCGGCCTGAGTCAGGAGGGAGTCGCCCTCCGCAGGAGGTACCAGGCCGCTCCGGGCGGGGTCGTGCCGCGGATCCTGCCCACCGGCTCGAACCAGGGCGCGAACCTGGTCGCGATCTCCGAGGCCGTGACGCCGAGGGGGAGGAATGCGGTCCCCCGAGCGAAGGCGAAGATGAAGAGCCTGGATCCCGCGCCGGTGAGCGACGCGACGCCCGCCGCGTAGGCGGGGCGTCGACGACGCGCGATCGAGTGGAAACACCCGATATCGAGCACGAGGTCGAACGGCCCCGCCAGGTCGAGCCGCGCGAGCTCCGTCACATCACCGAGGACCACGCGAGCGTTCGATACGCCGCCGAGCTTGGCCGTCGCGCGACCGATCGCGGCGGGGACGGCGTCGACCCCCGTCGCATCCCACCCGTGCTCGGCGAGGTACCGGACGTTCGTCCCGGTCCCGCAGCCCAGATCGAGTGCCCTGGCGGGGGGGACCGACGAGGGCCCCTCGATGAGCTCCACGACCTCCGGTGGGGTGACGCCGGTATCCCAGGGTGTGCGGCCGGTGCGGTACATCCATCGGTACGCGGATCGCCACATCAGCGCAGCGAGGCGCACCGAACGCAGAGCACCGACCAGGGCCTCGCTTCGAGCCGCTCGTCGGGGATCGACGCCCCGCATCGATCGCAGAGCCCGTAGGTTCCGTCGTCCAGTTTCTCCAGGGCCCGGACGACGTCGGCGCGCATGGCGTCGAGCTGCTCGGCAGCGCCCACCTTGGTCAGGCGTTCGACGGCCTCCGTCGTCCCGTCGCCGATCCGCTTGCCGAACGAGACGGCGGCGGCCGGGTCGCGAGGAACCGCGGTGAGCTCGCCCAGCTCGGCGTCGAGCCCCGAGCGTCGCTCCTCCAGGGTGCGACGGATCGTCGCGGTGTCCACGTCTCAGCCCGCCGTCAGCTCGTTGTGCTCGCCGGCGTCGACGGTTCCCGTGACGCTGGGCGCGACGAAGATCGTGAGCGCCCCGACCTCGAGGACCGCATCGCCTGGCTCCGGCCGCGAAGCGAGCACCGCGCGTACCGCTGCGCCGTCGACGGTCAGCCGGATGTGAGCCTCCGGGTCGAAGCGCCGGGCCGCGCTCTGGGACGCCAGGAGCGCATCCTGGGCGCGTGAGGTGAGCTCCACCATGACCGCGATGCTACGCGGGGTCCTCGGGTTCCGACTCAGTGCATCCGCGGGCCGAACAGGATCCAGTCATCGAGCGGATCCATGGCCGGGCGCTCATCGATGGGTAACCGGTCAAGGGGCGATATCCGGTTTCTCGGCGTATCCTTTGCTCGTGGAGGCCGCGCGCAGACCCCCCAACACCGACGTCGACACGACCCCGCCGGCGCCGGGCGACCTCGAACTCGTTCGGGGATTCCTCTCCCTGCACGACCACGTCGCGGGAACGCGGGACTCGTTGCCCCCCAGGTCCGAGACGATCCGCTGGTGGCTCCGCGAACGCGGTCTGCTGGCCGGCGACGAGGTTCCGGCCGATGCGGAGCTTCGTTGGGCGGCTCAGATCCTCGAGGCTCTCCGATCACGGGTGGGCGAGAACATGGGCGCGTCCGCGGACGCCGACGCGATCCGCGTGCTCGACCGAGCGGCTCGCGAGACCGAGCTCAGCCTCGACTTCGGCGGCAAGGCGCTCCGGCCGGACGCGCTCGGCGTCCGGGGCGCGGTCGGGCGGATCCTCGCCATCGCGTTCCTCGCCGAGCTCGACGGCTCGTGGTCGCGGTTCAAGGGATGTTCGAGCCCAACCTGCCGAGCCGTGTTCTGGGATCGCTCGAAGAACCGCTCCGGACGCTGGTGCACGATGAAGGACTGCGGCAACCGCGCGAAGGTCCGCGCGTATCGCGAGCGGGAGCGCACGACGGCGTGACGTCGCCCGACATCGAACTGCGGCTCCGCGGTCCCGGCGGCGAGCGGGTCGAGCTGTGGCGGACCCTGATCTCCCACGGGTTCCACGACCTGGCGCCGATGGCGATCGACGAGGCCGCTCGGTCGCTCGACCTCACGCTCCGGGTGCCCCGCGGGATGCCACGACGGATACGGATCGCCCCGGCCACCGACGGCAAGGGGCGCTCCGCCCGGGTCGAGATCCTCGGCCGCGCAACGACATCGGCGGCCACGCGTGATGCGATCGCCCGCGGCGCCGCGCGCGTCCTTCGGCTCGACCAGGACCTCTCGCCGTTCTACCGGCTCGCCGAGGACGATCCCGAGCTCGCGTGGGTCACCGCGGGCGCCGGCCGCATGTTGCGCTCCCCCACCGTGTGGGAGGACGTCGTCAAGACGCTCTGCACGACGAACTGCTCGTGGAGCCTCACGACCACGATGGTGAACGCCTTGGTGCGGGAGCTGGGCGAGCCGGCCGCGGGTTTCGCGGACGACCCCCGCGCGAACGCGTTCCCGACGCCGGTCGCGATGGCCGGCCGTGACGAGCGCTTCTACCGCGAGGTCGTGCGATCGGGGTACCGGGCTCCGTACTTCCTCCACCTCGCGGAGATGGTCGCGGGCGGCGAGGTCGACCTCGAGGTGCTGGCCGACGCGTCGCGCCTCGACCTCCCCGACGGGGAGGTCGAGGCGCGACTCCGATCGCTCCCCGGCATCGGGCCGTACGCGGTGGCCAACGTGATGATGACGCTGGGGCGGAGCTCGCGGCTGATCCTCGACTCCTGGACAAGGCCGGCGTACGTCCGCGCGGCCGGTCGTCGGAAGCTCCCCGCGGATGCGGTGATCCAACGGCGCTTCCGGCGCTACGGCGACGACGCGGGGCTCGCCTTCTGGTTGTTCGTCACGAAGGACTGGGCGGACTGACCCCAAAGGGGTTGCCCCGGAGCCCGGTTCCCGGCGACAGGGGTTGCCCTCGGCCCTCGGCCCCGGGCATACTGCCTCGGGCTCCCGAGCGACCCGCGCGGGTCCGACCCCACGGAGCCGCTGACCAGCGAGCCGCGACCGGAGGTGCACGAGCGATGTCCAGCGCCATGAAGGAGTGTCGATGGCCGGGCCACGTCCAGCCCTCGTCCGCCGCGCCCGCCGGCTCCTCGGCTACTGGCGGTCGGAGACCCGCACCCTTCGTCAGGGTCTGGTCGCGCTCGTCATCAGCACGGCCGCGGGCTTCGTCGCAGGACTGACCCTCGCCCACATCACCGGCACCCTCGCCGCGCTCCCCGGGTTGCTGATCCTGATCCCGGCCGCGGTCGGGATGAAGGGCACGATCTTCGGGGCGATCGGCGCCCGCCTGGGCACGGCGAACGCGGCCGGCGTGCTGGAGATCAACCTGGAGCCCGGCGGCGTCCTGCGCCGGAACGTCGACGTCGCGATCCTCACGACGTTCTCGTCGTCCCTGTGGCTCGCCCTGCTCGCGCGGTTCGCCGGTGCCCTGTTCGGGCAGCCGTCGATCTCCCTGTGGGATCTGGCCGTGATCTCGATCGTCGGCGGCGCGATCGGCTCGGTCCTGGTGCTCACGATCACGATCGGCCTGTCCGCGCTCTCCTACCGGCTGGAATGGGATCTGGATTCGGTTTCGACCCCCATGGTCACGGCGCTCGGCGACATGACGACCCTCCCGAGCCTGTTCCTCGCAACGTTCCTGGTTCGTAACGAGGCGGTCGCCGTCGGGATCGGGATCGTGGCGATCGGCGCGGCGATCGCCGCCACGGTCCGCTCGTACATCGCCCGCGACCCTCGGGTCCGTCGGATCGTGCTCGAGATGACGGCGACGATCCTGCTGACCCCCATCCTCGACATCCTGTCCGGTGGTCTCCAACAGGCGCGACTCGCCGAGCTCACGGCCGTCCCCGTCCTCCTGTTGCTGATCCCGCCGTTCGTGTCGCAGGCAGGAGCGCTCGGCGGGATCTTCTCGTCCCGGATCACGTCGAAGCTCCAGATCGGCGTGATCACCCCGTCGGGCCGCCCGGAGACGCCGGCGATCGTCGACGGGTCGATCGTGCTCGGGCTGTCGCTCGTCGTGTTCACGATGATCGGAGCGATCTCGTGGGGCCTCGGGGCGACGACCGGGCTGCCCGGGATGCCCGGCGCGTGGACGCTGATCGGGGCGACGTTGCTCGCCGGCGTGCTGGTGACCCCGCTCACGGTGCTCGCCGGGTACTACCTCGCGATCGTCACCTATCGGTTCGGACTCGACCCGGACAACCAGGGCGTTCCCATCATCACGAGCGTGATGGACCTGGCCGGCGTAGCGGTGATCTTGATCGTCATGACATCATCGGGAGTGCTCCATGGATGAACACGAGCCGAACACCGTCAAAGACCTGCTCGTCGAGCTGAAGGACGCCTCCGAGCTGATGGTCGACCTCGCGTACGCGGCCGTCTTCTTCAACGAGGAGAAGCTCGCCGAGGAGGTCGGCCGGCTCGAGGAGCGCTCGACCCTGTACCTGCGGAGGCTGCGGACGATCGCGATGCTCGCGGCCCGGAGCCCCGAGGATGCCGAGGGGATGGCCGGCGTTCTGTGGATCGCCGACGCGATCCAGAAGGTCGGCGATGCCGCCTCCGACATCGCCCGCGTGATCGCCGCCCGCCTGGGGATCCCCGACGCGCTCCGTCCGGACCTCCGCCACGCGGATGAGATGACCGCGCGGGTGCGCGTCCGCGACGGTTCGGTCGCGGCCGGCCACACCCTGCGGGAGCTCTCGTTCCCGACCGAGACCGGGATGTGGGTGATGGCGATCCGCTCGGACATGCGATGGGAGTTCGACCCCGGGCCCGACGACATGGTCGTCGCCGGGGACGTCCTGCTCGTGAGCGGTCCGGAGGAAGGGGTCAACCTGGTCCGCGAGCTCGCCGGCGCCCCGCCGATCCCGCAGGCGCCGGAGAGCGACGCGCCTCCGCTCTCGGAGCTCGATCGCGCGGTCGACATCCTCGTGGAGATGAAGGACCTCGCGGAAGCGGCCGTCGCGCTCGCCTACGCGTCGATCCTGTTCAACAACCGCACGCTCGCCGCCGAGGTCGGCGTGCTCGAGGCTCGGTCCGACGTGCTGCAGGACGAGCTCGAGTCCTGGGTCCTGCGGGCGGCGCCGGAAGCCCGTAACGTCGACGAGCTCCGCGGTCTGTTCCGGCTCGCGAGCGCGTCCGAGTCGATCTGCGATGCCGCGCGGGACATGACGTGGTACGTGGAGCACGGCGAGCCGTTGCATCCGGTCGTCCAGATGGCCCTCGAGGAGACGGAGGAGACGAGCGTCGAGACGGTGGTGCAGCCCGGCTCGCCCGCCGACGGGAAGTCGCTGAAGGAGCTGCAGGTCGAGACGGAGACGGGGATGTTCGTGCTCGCGATCCAACGAGGATCGCGGTGGGTCTACCGGCCGCGAGGGACCTCCGTGCTCCGCGGCGGCGACCGCCTGATCTCGATCGGTCCCGAGGAGGGCGAGGAGGAGCTGATCGCGCTCTGCGGCGAGCAGCCCGTTCCCGTCGAGACCTGAGCCCGCGCGCTGCTTGAGCCGCTCCGTGGCGGGGCCTACCCTGCGGCTGGATGGATGCCTACGTCTACATCCGGATCGCGTCGGGGTCCATGGCGGAGGTCCTCGCCGTGCTCGCCGCCAAGCCCGGGATCAAGCGCGTCGTGCCGACGGTCGGCGAGTGGGATCTGCTGCTCTACGCCCGGGGTGCGTCCCTCGATGAGATCGGCAACAACGTCCTCTCGGAGGTCCATCAGATCCCCGGCGTGGTCCAGACGATCACCGCCCCCGTCGTCCCGCCCGATCGGGCAGGGCTGTTCGGCGTCGCGGTGTCGCCGCCGCAGATCCTCCCGAACGCGTGCTACGTCCACATCAAGGCGGCGGTCGGCAAGGCGGTGGACATCGGCGAGGCGCTCGCGGGGATGGAAGAGGTGGATGGTGTCGCGCTCCTCGCGGGCCGGTGGGACATCCTCGCCTGCATCGCCCAGCCGTGGGAAACGGGCAGCGGCGTGATCCTCGAACAGGTGCACGCGATCCCGGGGGTGCTCTCGACGAGCACGCTCGTCTCCATCGCGTTCGACGAGGGCGAAGAGGATCGCGACCAGTTCAGCGCCTGGAGCTGAGCGCACCCGGCACCGGGGGGTTCAGCGCACCGTCTCCCGCACACCGGCGGGCAAGGAGAAGCGAACGCCTTCCTCGACGATCGGTACCGACTCGACGTCGTCGAACCCGCGTTCCGCGAGCCAGGTGAGCATCCGCGCAACGAGGTGCTCCGGCGCGCTCGCCCCGGAGGTGAGCCCGACGGTCGTCGCGTCCGCCACCCACGCTGGATCAACCTCGGTCTCGTCATCGACGAGGTACGCCGCCGCGCCGAGCTCGCGGGCGACCTCGGCCAGTCGGTTCGAGTTCGATGAGTTCTTCGAACCGATCACCAGCACGACCTCCGCGCGGGGCGCGATCGCCTTCACCGCGTCCTGACGGTTCTGCGTGGCGTAACAGATGTCCTCGCGCGGCGGTGGCTGGAGTTCCGGGTACCGGTCCCGGAGCGCGTCGACGATCTGCCCGGTCTCATCGACCGACAGCGTGGTCTGCGTCAGGTAGGCGATCGGTCCCGTCGGGAGGTCCACCCGTGCCGCTTCCTCGAGGTCCTGCACCAGCACGGTCCGCTCGGGAGCCTGCCCGCTGGTCCCCTCGACCTCCTCGTGCCCGGCATGGCCGATCAGCACGATCGTCCTGCCTTCGCCCGCGAAGCGGCGGGCCTCGACGTGCACCTTCGTCACGAGCGGGCAGGTCGCATCGATCAGCTGCAGCTCGCGCCGGCCCGCCTCCTCGTAGACGGACGGAGGTGACCCGTGGGCCGAAAGGACCGTGACGGCCCCGACCGGCACCTGGTCGATCTCGTCGACGAAGATCGCGCCCTTCGCCTCCAGGTCGCGGACGACGTGCAGGTTGTGCACGATCTGCTTGCGGACGTACACGGGGGAGCCGTGCTTGGCGATGGCCCGTTCGACGGCCTCCACCGCGCGCTCGACCCCCGCGCAGTACCCACGCGGGGCGGCGAGCAACACCACCCGACGACCGGGCCGACGACCGGGCCGACGGCTGGGTCGGTCGCTCATCCCGTCGCTCCACGGGACGCTGCACGGGGGTCCATGGCCTTCATGCTACGCACCCGCCCTCATGACCTCCGGTCACTCCTCGCTCGGTTGCCGTAGCGTTCGCTCCCTCGCTAGGGTAGGACGACCTTCCTACGGACACCTCCCGTCCGTTCCCTTCCCGGCACCGAGCGTGCGCTTCCGCCTTCCCAGGGTCGGTTCGCGCACGCCCCGTGGCCGGGACGTTGGAACGGGAGGGGCCGTGGGGTGGGATAGGTCACACGTGAACAGCGACAGACACAGGAGGTGATGCGGACACCCACGACCTACCGCGGGTCGGCCGGAGAGAGCGGCGAACGGTTCGCCGGGCCGGTTCATGCGGGCGCAGCTGCCAGCTCCGCCCCACCGCGGGGGTGAAGATGCCCATGAAGAACGCGATCCGGCCGCGTCGCGCACTCGCGGCGACGCTGATCCTGACCGCACTCATCGCTTCCTCCGGAGCGCACGCTTCGGCGATGACGGCAGACGCTTCCTACAGCTACACGCCCGGCAAGATATGCCCCATCCAGTGGCGGGATGGGACCTTCCAGGTGAGGCGGTTGATCCGATGCGCCGCGCGTCATTACGGGGTCAACCCCGACAAGGCGGTGGCGATCGCTCACCGCGAATCCATGTTCCACCCCGATGCCTACAACGCCGGCAGCTGCGCGAAGGGCATCTACCAGCACCTGTGCACCTACTGGCCGGGTCGTGCCACCGACTACGGGTTCAGGGGGTGGTCGGCCTTCAACGCCCGCGCCAACATCATCGTCACGATGAAGATGGTTCGCCGGTACGGGTGGGCCCCCTGGAGCTAGCTGCCGGTCAACGAACGGGACCACCCGGGCGGGGCTGCTCCGCGAGCAGCCCCCGGACGTCCTCCAAGGACGCCGCGACGGCGCTCGCCCCGGGTGTGTCCCGGTCGGTGATGATCCGCATCCCCGAGAAGCGCTCGGCCGCGAGCGCCACCAGCTCGGCGAACGGACCGAAGACCACCAGCGCATGCGGCCGCTCAACGTCCAGCTGATCGAGCGCTCCCCGAAGGTCGGTCGCCCCCGCGACCAGCTCCCACTCCGCACCGACCGACGCCCGCCGCAGCCGCGCCAGGGCATCCTGGTCGGTGGCGACGCAGAGGACCTTCACGGCGCGGCACACGAGCTACAGCCATCCCCGCCGCTTGAACATCACGTACAGGATGCCGCCGGTGAGCAGCATCGTCCCCAGCGCCGCCGGGTACCCGAGGTCCCACCGCAACTCGGGCATCCCCTCGAAGTTCATCCCGTAGATGCCGGCGATCAACGTCGG
>WNGI01003474.1_pt1 | contig 13902 bp, 10 predicted proteins | sample 5400621 | NCBI WGS metagenome assembly WNGI01 (sample SAMN13153374, study PRJNA577476) | soil metagenome | isolation source: 20 cm soil or saprolite under Garry oak tree replicate 1 | place: USA:California | collected 2016-06-15
CGACGCCGCGCAATGCCTTTGTATCGTGGCGCTCACGTTCCGCCATGCTCGCACGGCGCGGATGCGATGGGAGCGCGTGGCTTTCCTCAAAGCACCGAAGACCGGCGCCGGTCGGGACAATTTGGTTGTCTCCGCCGGTGTTCTACGCAGCGTATCAGTCAACCCAAAAAACTCGGCGATGTGAGCCGATGACGAGATGCCCGCCTCTATCATGTAGGGGCCGGCGACGCCGCCTTCTGAATGAGTAAGGGGGGTGCCGTGTGCCATGTCCGTGATTGTGTAGGATTCGACTACCGTCTCTCCATCGACATTCCACCAGACTTGCCGGGAATGGCCGTCTACGATTTGGTCGGACATCGGCGTCAACGGAAGCTCGTGAACGTCCAGCCATTGCTTGATGATCTCGCCTGCGTTCGATGGCTTCACTGTTCTGTCCGCGCTACCGTGCCAAACAGACAACTTCGGCCAGATGTTGCTATTTGGCGAAGCCTCCCTCACCAGATCGCCCAACTCGCGGGAGGATCTTGGCGGAGCTTGGAACATGCCGCGCAGCGCTTCCTGAGCGTTGGTTGCGCCGCCATAAGGAAGGCCTGCAATGACTGCACCAGCCGCGAACACATCAGGGTAGGTGGCGAGCATTGCTAACGTCATCGCTCCGCCAGCCGACAGGCCCGTCACGAAGATCCGCCTCCGATCGATGTCGTGGTCGTGCACCATTTGCTCGACCATTTGCGCAATCGAATGTGCCTCGCCTTCGCCGCGCTGAGTGTCATTGCGCTGGAACCAATTGAAAGAGCGGCTCAGATTGTTTCTTCGACTCTGCTCTGGCATCAGCAGGGCAAAGCCATAGCGGTCTGCTAACGTCGACCAGCCTGCACCAAGGTCGTAGTCGGTCGCCGACTGCATTGAGCCATGAAGGACGACGACAAGAGCAGGTCTTGGCGAAAGATTGTCCGGCAAGTAGGTCAACATCCGTAACGCGCCTGGATTTGTTCCGAAGTCCTCAACTTCTTGGAGGTGGGACAAACACGGGCGCCACGCGTTCACGATCGCTAGCACTAGTGACACAGCAACTCCTTGTCAGACGCGCTCTTCAGCGCTGTCGATAACTGCGGACATAGGAATTTGCTGCTGCATTGCACACTAAAATTAATGTTATATCCGCGCACAGTTTTGTTATGGGGGTCGGATGTGGGGCAACGATCGTTTTCGAGCTCGGTTGTGCGATCGAGGTGCGCGAACGAAGCAATGAGACGTGGCTCAAAATCGATTATGGGCAACTCCACATCAGAATTAAGAGCATGTGGCTAAGACGAGTCTATTTTGTGCTTTTGAAATTTCTCCGCGCGAAAATTGTGGCACCGAAGCGACAGGCTGTGTCGAGACATTGCGGAACATGAGGCGACCGTACGTGCCGAGGCTCTTGATGCGAAATGCAAGCAACAATTTGGAGTACACCCAGAAACATTGTCGGCGGCCGCATCTAATTCCGCGTCGGCGGCATGCATGCGGAATGGCGGGAGAGCCATCAAGTAAACTAGGCCGCCTCAGTTGGCGGCCTCTTTCATTTCGAAAGTCCTCTGTTGGCCCCCTTGAGACATGCCGACGAGCGCTGAACTTGTCTGCTTATAGGGGTAGACCGGAAGTGGTCTGCACACGGTCAGAACGACGCGATTGACCCTTCTCGGACATCGGTGTCATACGCGGCACACCCGTTTCGCTTGACTCGTGGCCGACGTAAGCGACTCACGATCACTCCGGAAGTCCTGCACTGCGGAGACCTTTGGCGTACATGGCGAGGTCCTCCGCTCGGCGAAATGGCGCTAAATCTCTGAGATTGAAGGCGCGCAAATCGGGATTAAATTCGAGCGCCTGCGCCATTGCCTTCTGTGCTGGCTCAAGCCGCCCGGCGAACGCGTTGCTGGCTGCGGATTTGCAGATTGAATGCAGGAAAGTCGGATTGTCGCGTATTGCCATTCCGGCATATGACGACGCTATGTCGTAGCGGCTCGAGAGAAAATGAGCATATGCCATGGCTGCGTGAATGTGCATCAACGGATCGAACGGGCTCAGGCGCATGGCATGCGCCAAGTGATCAAGTGCTAGGTCCGGCTCACCTCTCCAAACTCTCAACCAGCCACTAAGCATCCAACCTTGCGCAGCGTTGGGATTGAGCGCCAGTCCCCGATCCATGAAAGCCGCAGCGTCGTCGAACTCATGGGCTGCAAAGGCGAGAGCATATGCACCCATACACAATGCTACGGGGTCGTCGCCACCCATATATACTGCCTTCCGGGCCAGCCGCGTCGCTTCGGCACTCTCCTGCACATGATCGGTCATCCAGCCACGCGCCTTGCGCAGCACATAGCACCACGCTGCCATGCCGTAGGCACAGGCCAAGCCAGGGTCCACCTCGATCGCCTTGCAAAAGAGCTGGAGCGCCTCACGGTTCGCATCCTTGGTCCACCAACCAGCTTTCGCCAGCCCTCGCAGGTAATAGTCGTACGCATCCAGATTTTCGGTTGGTTTGCCCGCCTGATCTCCTCCCGCTGCAGTTTTGGGGCGATTGCACCAACGACGCTGGAAGTCACATGGTCCTGAAGATCGAACATATCCTCGAGCGCACCCTCAAAACGGTCCGCCCAAAGATGTGCCCCGGTTTCGGCATCGATAAGCTGACCGGCGATACGAATCCGGTTTCCGGCCTTGCGCACGCTGCCTTCCAGCACGTAGCGCACCCCGAGCTCGCGGCCGACCTGCTTCACATCGACGGCGCGGCCTTTGTAGGTGAAACTCGAATTGCGCGCGATTACAAACAGCCAGTGAAAGCGTGACAGCGCCATCGTGATGTCCTCCACGACGCCGTCGGCGAAATACTCTTGCTCCGCGTCGGCACTAAGGTTCTGGAAGGGTAGCACGGCAATCGAGGGCTTGTCGGGGAGAGCCAGGGCGGGTTTTGGCGGCTCCGCCGGATGATCGTCTATTACGGCCCCTGTGCGCCCCCGTGATTCCCGCACCTGTCCGACAAAACGGAATCCTTTGCGCGGCAATGTTTTGACGAGGCGCTGTTGCTCGCCGGAATCGCCGATCGCACTCCGCGCGACATTCAGGCGGGTCGTCAGCGCCGCTTCGGACACGATCCGACCATTCCAAATGGCATTGATGAGTTCGTCTTTGCTGACCACTCGCTCCCTGTTACGGATCAGGTAGTCGAGCAGGTCGAATACCTGTGGCGCGACGGAGACAACGTCCGCCCCGCGATGCAGCTCGCGCCGGTCGGTGTCGAATGCGTAGTCCTCGAAGAGATAGCGCAAGCTGGCAATTCCCTGGGCGGGCCTCCGATCGCCGGGGCTCTCGCAACGGTTGCAACGCAAAGAATAAGCCGCCGGTGAGGAAAATGTAAGCCGGATGTCAAGCGCCCGCGCTCGCGCATGGCATTCTGGTCCAGGTCGAAACACTGTTCTCGGGAGTTACGCAAATGACCACGGCTGACGGCGTAATCGGGTTGGAACGCAACACCGGATCGAAGGGGCGCGTCTTCGGCTTCTTGAGGAGATATTGGGCTGCGTTTCAGGAACGGCGCAAAGAACGGCGCAAACGACAGCGGGAACGCGCCGAGTTGTATCGCCTGAACGACTTTGAACTCCATGATATCGGCATTACCCGCGGCGAGATCGACTATGTCGTCTCGAACCGTTCCATCGAGCCACGAGGTATTTTATCGGCCGGCCAATGAAGCTGTGGCGGCACTTTTTGGACCTGGCGCGACGTCCGACTTGAGTCCGGAATCCGCTTCCAACGCGGACATCGGCCCTGGATGTGGACACCGCGCAATCGATCAGGATTTGTGCTCGTGCTTTGGCGCGTTCTCGGGCGGGCTCGGCCCCTGCACCGGCGGCAGCGATTTCAGATATTCCGCCATTGCCGCGCGGTCCTCCGGACTTAACTGCGACGTATTCCTGATCACGGGCCGCATCGAGCCGGCGGTCTTGTCGCCGTCGGGAAGTTCGCCGGTTTCGAGAAAATAGCCGATGTCGTTCTCGCTCCACTCGCCGAGCCCCTTTTGCGTGATGTTCGGTACCCAGCCCTCGCCTTCGGGGTTGGGTCCGCCCGCGAAGCGTTGCGCCACGACAATGCCGCCAAGGAAGTTGCGCGGGCTGTGACACTCCGCGCAATGGCCGAGGCTGTTGACGAGATAGGCACCGCGATTCCAGCGAGCCGAGCGCGCGGCGTCCGGCACGAACGGCTTGCCATCCATGAACAGCAATTTCCAGATCCCGAGATTGCGCCTGACATTGAATGGAAACGGCACGTCATGATCGCGCGCCTTGCCCGATACGGGGGAAAGCGTTTTCAGATAGGCAAAGAGGTCGCGGACGTCTTCGATCCTGGCATGGGCGTAAGACGGATAGGGAAAGGCCGGAAAATAATGAACCCCGGCCGGCGAGACTCCTTTGGTCACCGCGCCTACGAATTCGGCCTCGGTCCAACGGCCGATGCCGTCGGCCGGATCGGGCGAGATATTCGGAGCGTAGAAGGTCCCGAACGGCGACGGGATGGCGAGCCCGCCGCCGAGCCTCAACCGATCGGGCTGGCCAGGCACCGCATGGCAGGCGGAACAACCTCCGGCATTGAATGCCGTGACGCCGTTGGCGATGTTTGGGGCATAAGAGGGCAAATTAGACGGGACAGCCGCCGGAGTCGTCAGCCACCAGAACGTCGCGAAGCCAACGGCAGCGGCCACAACGGCAGCGAGAAGAATTCGTCGCAGCATTCACCGGTCCGTCACTGTCCTCAAGAACTTTATGGCTAGTAACGCCGCGATGCCAGCCATAGACTGCTTGAAAAATTCCCGGCGTTCAGGCCTATTTCGGGAATAAAATCGCAACCGCATTGTTTTGAGGCTGGCACCTTTAGTTTGCGCCAACAGGGAGAAAACCATGTCCAAAACCAAGACCGTGCTTGCAACGCTTGCGCTGGGAGCAGCCGTCGCCTACGCCGGACCGGCCTTCGCCGACAAGATGAAGGCGACACTTAACGGCGCCGCCGAAGTACCCCCCGTCACCACCGCCGGCAAGGGCACCGCCGAGGTCGATTTCGATCCCGCCACCAAGAAGCTGAGCTGGAAGGTGACCCATTCGGGGCTTTCCGGTCCCGCGACCGCCGCGCATTTCCATGGGCCGGCTGACCCCAGCAAGAACGCCGGCGTCGCCGTCGCCATCCCCAATGCGGGCTCAAGCCCCGCCGAAGGCAGCGCCACGCTGACGGACGCCCAGGCAGCCGATCTCGTCGCGGGCAAGTACTACGTCAACATCCACACCGCAGCCAATCCGGGCGGCGAAATCCGCGGTCAGGTGACGAAGTAGCGTCTTCGAATTGAGGCTTGCAAGCCGCGTCAAGACGAGGGGCCGGATGCATCGGACGTTCGGCCCCTTCTCATTTCAGCCGATGCGATGAGCCAGGCCAGGAATCCTGTTCCCGCTCGCCAATGGCGAACCGCTACTGTAATTTGAATCCGGCCGCGCTTTTTTTCACGGGCTAACGGCTGGCTTTTTCTGCAAATTTCCTTTTACCCGCGCGGCAATGCAAATTCGAGATGGCTGTACTGGCTCCCGCAATCATCGATGTGCGCCCTATGAACGGGATGCCGGGCATTGCGAGGTGGCTGCGCGGGATCGGCGTTCGCCAGGTGCGGCTCGCCTGCGGCCTGATCATGTTTTCCTACATATTTTCGCATTTCTTCAATCATGCGCTGGGCAATTTCTCGTACGACACCATGGAAGCGTGGCTTCGTTTCCACGTCTGGTGGTGGCGGATTCCGATCGTCAATCTTACGCTTTATGCCGCCGCAACCACGCATTTTTCCCTGGGGCTTTGGGCGCTCTATCAGCGCCGGCATTTTCGCTACACGGCGATAGAAATTACCCAACTGGTGCTTGGGCTCAGCATTCCGCTGTTGATCGCCAGTCATCTTGGGATCATGCGACTGGGCGGCCTATTGTATGGACGCGACCCACCTTTCTATTCGGGAGTGCTGTTCGCCTACTGGGTCAACCGCCCCTACATGATCGGCGTGCAGTTTATTCTGCTCACTGTCGCCTGGACCCATGCCTGCATCGGCCTTTATTTCTGGCTGCGGCTAAAACCGTTTTTCAAATGGGCCGCGCCGTTCCTGCTGGCCATCGCCGTGCTGCTGCCGCCCTTGGCCATGAGCGGCACCAATCGCGGCGGCCACGAGGTGACGGAGCGAGCGTTACAACCGCAATGGAGCAGCGAACACATAAAAACCACTCCGCTCGCGCAGCGCACGGTGATCGAAGACATCACGCTGTTTTATTTTCCGATTCTGTATGTGTCGGCGATTGTGCTGGTATTTGCAGCGCGCGGCGCTCGCGCGGTGCTCGAGGGCCGGCGCGGAACGATCATGGTGTCGTACCCCAACCGGCGGGTGCGCGTGCCCAGGGGTTTGAGCATTCTCGAAACCAGCCTCCGGTTCAATGTGCCGCACGCGAGCGTCTGCGGAGGCAGGGCACGCTGCTCGACCTGCCGGGTTCGCGTCGTCAGCGACCGCAACACGTTGCCGCGGCCATCCGGCCGCGAGGCGTTCGTGCTGGCGCGTGTTGGCGCTAGCGGCAACCCGGCGATCCGGCTCGCCTGTCAGCTCCGGCCGCAAAGCGATGTGGCGGTGATTCCGGTGCTGCCCGCCAATGTCGGCGCGGATTTCGTCCGCAACCGCAAGCGCGTCCATATCGGCGAGGAGCGCTATATCGTCAGCATGTTTATCGACATGCGCGGGTCGACCAGGCTCGCAGAGGCGCGGCTGCCGTTCGATACCGTATTCCTGATCAATCGCTTCCTCGAGGCGGCCTCGCAGGCGGTGGTGGACGGCGGCGGGCAACCAAACCAGTTCGTCGGCGATGGCCTGCTGGCGTTGTTCGGCCTTCATGCCGATCCGGCGACCGCGTGCCGACAGGCCATCCAAGCGGCGGCGATGGTTGCCTCAAACGTCGAATACATGAATCACGAGTTCGCCAGCGAGTTGCCGGAGCCGATCCAGTTCGGCATCGGCATTCACGCCGGCGAGGTGATCATCGGCGACATCGGCTTTCGCGATCACACGGTGTTCACTGCGCTCGGCGACGCGGTCAATGTCGCGGCCCGCCTTCAGGACATGACGAAGGCGCTGAATTGCACGATCGTGGTCTCGGAGGAGGTCTGCAGGAACGCCGGCATTGCGCCGGACAGGCTGATGAAAACCGAGGTGTCGATCCGCGGCCGCGATCAGCCGATGACCGTCTGTGCGGCAGCGGACCCGACTTCGCTGGCTGGCCTGCTCGAGCAGAAGCCGGCAGCGCTGGAAACCGAACGAGCGGTGAGCGCCGGGGATTAGCCTTGGATTGTCGTCACTTGAGTTTGAGACGGTAGGTCTCGTGGCAATCGTTGCAGCGGTCGTTGATATTGGTGTAGGCGACCTTGAGGCTGGCCTTATTCTTGATCTTGCCCTTGACGTCCGCGATCGCCTTGACGACGGGTGGAATTTTCGAGTCGAAATCGACCTTGTTCTGCCAGATTTTCTGCGACGATCCGTAGGTCGCGTTTACCACTTGCTCCTTGGGATTTGTCGCAAAGACCGTGGCAATCTTCGGCACGCTGTCCTCGAGTTCATGAATGGCGTTATCGACCGCGGCCTGATTGTAGGGAATTTCGCCCTTCACCATTTTCAGCATGACATCGTACAGGCTCTTGGCCTGGCCTCTCATGAGATTGTCCTGCTGGACGGCGATCTCCTGTTGCGCCAAGACGGCGCCGGCGCCAAGCAATAAGGTCCCCACGACAACAACCGTTCGTAACATCAGTGAACTCTCCGTCCCGCAAGGTTTCCAACGCCGCATACCGCTGGCACGGGCCGCGGCTTGTCCATCAGGAGAACGCCGGCGGCGGCATTTTATTCCCTCGCATGGCAGATATCACAGGCTGTGGCGGCGCTGATGCTCGCGAATCGCAATCCAGACCCGCTCGGCGGTCGCGGGCATATCGATGTGATCGATCTTGTATTCCCGCCATAGCCCCTCGACGATCGCGTTGACCACCGCCGGACAGGAGCCGATCGCGCCGGCCTCGCCCGCGCCCTTGACGCCCAGCGGATTGGTCTTGCAGGGCACGTTATGGGTCTCGAACACGAATGACGGACCGTCAGCCGCGCGCGGCATCGCATAATCCATGAACGTTCCGGTGACGAGCTGCCCGTCCTTCGCGTTGTAGACCGCCTGCTCCATCAAGGCCTGGCCGATGCCCTGCATCGCGCCGCCATGGACCTGACCCGCGAGCAGCAGCGGATTCAGCGTCACCCCGAAATCGTCGACGATGACGTAATTGACGATCCTGATGAAGCCGGTGGCGGGATCGATCTCGACCTCGGCGAGATGGGTGCCGTTCGGATAGGTGCCATCGGCAGCGGTGAATGTCGCGCTGGCGTTCAGCTGCGACGGATCGACCCCCGGGCGCCTGGCAAGATCGGCAAAGCTGATGGAGCGATCGGTGCCGGAAATTTTTATGGCGCCGTCGCCGATCTCGAGGTCGCCGGGACTGGTTTCCAGCGCTTCGGCGGCGATCTCGCGCAAATTCTTGCCGAGTTCGCGGGTCGCGCGCTCGACACAGACGCCACCCGTCGGAATCGCGGACGAGCCCCCGGTGCCAAGACCGGTGGGAATCAGATCGGTGTCGCCTTGAATGACGCGGACGCGCTCGGGCGCAAGCCCGAACTGCTCGGCGACCAGTTGCGCGTAGGCGGTCTGATGGCCCTGCCCGGTCGACTGGGTCCCGATCAGCACCGTGACGTCGCCGCTGGGATCGAGCCGGACATTGGCGGTTTCATCGCCCATGGTCCCACAAACCTCGACATAGGTGGCGAGCCCGATGCCGCGCACCAGCCCCTGCTTCTTCGCCGCCTTGGCGCGCTTGGGGAATTCCTTCCAGCCGGCAATTTCCATCGCACGCTTCATATGCGCGGTGAAGTCGCCGGAATCGTAGATCTTCCCTGTTGCCGTCTTGTACGGCATCGCGCGTGGCGAGATGAAATTCTTGCGCCGGATCCCATCCGGCGTCATCCCGAGCTTGCGCGCCGAGGCGTCGACGAGCCGCTCGACCACGTAGGCTGCCTCCGGGCGCCCGGCGCCGCGATAGGCATCGACCGGGACGGTGTTGGTGAAGACCGTGCGGACGCGGCAATGGAAGGCCTGGATATCGTAAAGGCCGGGCAGCATTCCGGCCCCGCCGTGCGGAATGTAGGGCCCGAAGGTCGACAGATAGGCGCCCATGTCACCCATCAGGTCGACATCCATCGCCAAAAACTTGCCGTCTTCGGCCAGCGCCATCCGCGCCGTGGTGACGTTGTCGCGGCCCTGCGCGTCGCCCATGAAGTGGTCGGCGCGGTCTGCGGTCCACTTCACCGTCTTGCGCAGTTTGCGCGCGGCGACTGCAACCAGCGCGTATTCGCGATAGGGAAACAGTTTTGTGCCGAACCCGCCGCCGACATCGGGGCAGATCACCCGCATCTTTTCGAGCGGCATCTTGAGAACCATTCCGCCGATGATTTCGCGCAAGCGATGGCTGCCCTGGCTGCCGACCGTCAGCGTCAGATGGTCGCGCTTGACGTCGTATTCGCAGACCGCGGCGCGGGTTTCCATGAAGTTGGTAACCACGCGCGGATTGACGATCGAGATTTCGGCGACCGCATGGGCATTGGCGAACGCCGCCTCGGTCGCCTTCTTGTCGCCGATCGAGACATCGAACAGCACGTTGCCGGGATGGCCGGGCCAGACCTGTGGCGCGCCAGTCTTGACCGCATTGGCAACGCCGATTGCGGCCGGTAGCGGCGTCCAGTTCACCTCGATCGCCTCAATCGCATCGCGGGCCTGATCGATCGTCTCCGCGACCACAAAGGCAACGGCATCGCCGACGTGCCGCACCTCCCCATTCGGCAGGATCGGATAGGGCGGGCCGGTGAACGGGTTCACTTCCAGATTGAACAGGCATGGCAGACCGCCGAGATCCTTGACGTCCTCTGCCGTCAGGATCGCAGCCACCCCCGGCAGGCCGCGGGCGCGGCCGGCATCGATGGTGAATTTCGCATGCGCATGAGGCGAGCGCAGGACCAGCGCGTGCATCGCAGCCTGCGGCGCGTGGTCATCGGTGTAGCGGCCCTTGCCGCGAATCAGCGCATCGTCTTCCTTGCGAAGGACGCTTTGACCAACGCCAAATTTGATGGGAGCCATCGTATCTCCGATTACAGTTGGAAATCCTGCGCCATATTGCAGTGGATCGCGAGGAAGCGCAAACGGCTTTAGCCGCGCACCAACGAGAAAAGCCATCCTCTGCCGAACAGCAACAGAACGGAAAATCCATAGACGAAAGCGCCGACCGCCGCCAGCAACAGCAGTGTTGTCTCATCGCGAAACGCGGTCATTTGCGCAAAATACACCGCGGCGAACCGCGCGGCAAACCACAACGCAGCGCCAAGGATGACGCCGGATACGACAAACCTGGCGAGCGAGCGCATCAGCGCGCGATCGAGTTCGAGATACCCGGCCCGCACCGCGAAGGCCAGCACGAGCAATAAGTTGATCCAGGCGCCGACCGCGGTCGCGAGCGCAAGGCCAACCTGGGCCAGCGCCCCCACCAGCGCGATTTTCAGGGCGACATTGACGGCGACGCCGGTCAACGCCGCCTTCACCGGCGTTGCCGTATCCTTGCGGGCGTAAAAGGTCGCGACCGCGCTGCGGATCAGCACGAACGGAATGAGGCCGACGGCATAGGCCGCGAGGGTTGCGCCCGCGGCCGCGGCATCGGCTTTCGAGAACGCGCCGCGAGCGAACATCGCCCGCATGATGACGTCAGGTATCGTCAGAAACGCAGCTACGAATGGCACCGAAAATAACAGCGTGAAGTCGAATGCCCGCCGCTGCGACGCCATCGCTCCGGCGTGATCGCCCGACGTCAGCCGCCGCGACATTTCCGGCAGCAGGACGGTGCCGATCGCAATGCCGATCACGCCGATCGGCAGCTGGTTGAGCCGGTCGGCATAATACAGCGCCGACAGCGCCCCCGCCGGCAGGAACGTCGCGATGATGGTATCCGCAAACAGCGCGACCTGCGTCCCCATCGAACCCACGGTCGCGGGGCCGAGCGCGCGAAAAAACGCGCGAACGTCGTCATCGAGTTTGAGCGGCGCGAATTTTGGCAGGATGCCGTTGCGCGCGGCATCGCCGGCCAGCAGAAGAAATTCGAGGATGCCGGCCATCAGCACGCCCCACGCCGCCGCGTGTCCGGCGCTTGGAAAGAACGCGGCCAGCGCCAGGGTTGCCATCATCGACAGGTTGAGAAAAATCGGCGCCGCCGCGGCGGTGGCGAACCGGTGCATGACGTTGAGCATTCCGCCATAGAGCGTCACCAGCGTGATCAGGAGCAGATAGGGAAAGGTGATCCGCGTCAGCTCGATCGCAAGCCGCCGCTGCTCCTGGTCGTCGGTGAAGCCGGGCGCGAGAATGCTCATGGCCTGAGGCATGAACAGCCACGCCAGGAGGAGCAGCAGGAGCTGGGAGAAAAACAGCAGGGTGAAGATGCGGTCGGCGAACAGCCTGGCCGACGCCTCGCCGCGTTCACCACGGACATGCGCGTAGGCCGGCACGAACGCCGCATTGAATGCGCCTTCGGCGAAAATCGCCCGAAAGTGATTGGGCAGGCGCAGCGCCACGAAAAACGCATCCGCGAGCGGCCCGGCGCCGAGGATCGCCGCAAGCATGATGTCGCGAGCGAAGCCAGTCAGCCGGGAAAGCAGCGTGTAGCCGCCGACGGTAAAGATACGACCGAGCATGCGCCGCTTCTACAGCATGCGGCGGCGCTTCAAAACCGCGAAATCAGGATGAAATCGCGCCACGCACAGCCTTGATGATCCGCTGCTGCGTCGGCTCATCAAGGTAGGCATGCATCGGCAGGCTGATGACGTCGCAGGACAGGCTTTCGCTCGCCGGCAAGCCGCCGTCGGCGACCGGAAAATCCCGATACGCCGTCTGCTGATGCATCGATTTCGGATAATAGATCGCGGTTTGAATACCTTGCGCCTTCAGCGCGGCCGCGAAACCGTCGCGGTCGCAGCCCTTCGGCAGCCGGATGGTGTATTGCGCCCAGACAGAGGTGCAGCCGCTGGCGAGGCGTGGAACGGTCACGACATTGCCGAGACCGCGCGCATAGCGTTCCGCGACCTTGTTGCGCGCTTCGATCTCGTCTTCGAAGATTTTCAATTTCTCGATCAGGATCGCCGCCTGCATGGTGTCGAGCCGCCCGGTCAGGCCGAGACGGACATTGTCGTATTTGTCGAAACCCTGGCCGTGAACGCGGATGCTGCGCAGCGTTGCCGCCAGTTCGGCATCCTCGGTGAAAATTGCTCCGCCGTCGCCAAAGCAGCCGAGCGGTTTTGCCGGGAAAAAGCTGGTTGCCGTCGCGAGGCCGAAGCTGCCGAGACGGCGGCCCTTGTAGCTTGCGCCGAACGCCTGCGCGGCATCATCGAGCACGAACAGGCCTTCAGCATCCGCAATCGCAGCGATGGCCTCATGGTCGGCGCTTTGACCGAACAGGTCGACCGGAATCACCGCCTTTGGTTTGAGGCCGAGCCTGATCGCGGTCGCGATGCCGCGCTTGAGCGAATTGGCATCCATGTTGAAGGTCGCCTCGTCGACGTCGACGAACACCGGCGTCGCACCGGTCAGCGCCACCGCCTCGCCGGTCGCACAAAACGTAAACGACGGGCAGAGCACGGCATCGCCGCGGCCGACGCCCCTGGCCATCAACACCATCAGCAGCGCGTCGGTGCCGCTCGCGCAGGTCACGACATGCCCGGCCCCGCTGAAAGCGGCGAGCTCGGCCTCGAGCTGCGCCACTTCCGGACCGTTGATGAACTGGCAATGGGCGAGCACGCGCTTGACCGCCTCGTCGATGGATTTGCCGAGCCGGCGACGCTGCGCGGCGATATCGATCAACGGCAGGGGTTCTGGACGCAGGTGCTGGTTCATGGAGCCTTGCAGGAGTTGAGAACGGGACATCGGAGCGCGACTAGCCAACGGCGCGACGCGGCCCCTTGCGCGGGGTGGAGGCTGCGGCTGGCCTGGCCGGGCTTTCCAGGCAACGGGTCGCGATTTCGAGGCTGGCCACGCCCTCATCGCCGGTCACCGCAGGCACGTCGCCGGAACGCACCGCACCGAGGAATGCGATCAATTCGGCGCGCAACGGCTCGTCGTGGCCAACCGGCAGATGGCGCATCGAGTAGCTGCCGTCCGGCTTGAAGCCGAAGCATTCGGTGACCTGGCGGGTCAGAAGATCGCCCATGATGTACTTGCCGCGAGTGGCGACGGTGACGTTCCGCGCTTTGAAGGGTGTCAGCCAGTTGGTGTTGATGTGCGCCAGCACGCCGGAGGCGGTGCGGAACTGCAATAGCGCGATATCCTCGCGCTCGGCCACGGCACTGGAGAGCTGCGGCTGCACCTCGACGATATCCGACTCGGTGAACCAGCGGATCAGATCGATGTCGTGCACGGCGAGGTCGATGACCACGCCGACGTTCGACATTCTCGGCGGGAACGGTCCCACGCGGGTGATCGCGATCGAAAGGATATCTTCGTCCGATATCGCCTGCTTGATGGCGGCCACCGCCGGGTTGAAGCGTTCGACATGCCCCACCATCAAGGTCACGCCGGCGCGGCGGGCAGCGGCGACAATGTCCCGCCCCTCCTCGACCGAGGACGCGATCGGCTTTTCGACCAGGATGTGAATGCCGCGCGCGATGCAGGCGAGCGCGATCTCGTGATGAAGGTGCGTCGGCGCAGCGACGGTAACCGCATCGACATCCTC
>WNGI01015758.1_pt1 | contig 13902 bp, 9 predicted proteins | sample 5400621 | NCBI WGS metagenome assembly WNGI01 (sample SAMN13153374, study PRJNA577476) | soil metagenome | isolation source: 20 cm soil or saprolite under Garry oak tree replicate 1 | place: USA:California | collected 2016-06-15
AACTCCATGAAATCGCTCTCGAACATCCGGACCGTTTCATTGTGCTTCGACACGTAGAGGCGCTTCATCATAGCGAAAAGCAAATGGGCCTGGCACTCAGATCAAGACTACCGATTTGATCGGCTGTGATATCTGGAGTCGGTTGAGGGGCCGTCTTTTCTTGCATTCGTTCAACCCGGGAATAGAGGCTGTATCGCTTGTCAAAAACAAACTGGAAAAGCAGTCGCGTCCATGACGAATGATATTTCAGATTATCATAAAATTCCGGCGCCATCGCGCGCAGCTTCGGCAGATTGTTCCATGGGATCGAAGGCAAATCGTGGTGCTCGTTGTGATAACCCATGTTCAGCGCCACCCAATTAATGGGTCCGTAGTAGCTGAAAGTCTCCTGGTCGAAATCGTAAGTGTAATGCTCCTGGATCCACCGAGCGCCCACTGGATGCAGCCCAATCGAGAAGAAAAATGTGAATACGAGATAAAGAAATCCCGGCCAACCGCAAAAATAAACAACTCCCACATCGTAGGCGGCCGCGCACACAAAATTGATGAAAAACCAGCGGTCCCACATCTTGATCGCTTTCAGTCGCGGTGGACGTGTCACCTGAAAAAATGGGAAAAGCATAAGCCAAATCGCTTTCCGGTACCATTTGTTGCCCACCAGGCGGGCTTCCCAGTGGTTCGCCAGATCGGCGTCGTATTCGTAATCGCCCTGATGCGAGTGATGCTTTAGATGATAAACGCGAAAACCCATCGCACCGGGCGTGAGATTGGCAAGATCGGCGATGATGGCCACCATTTTGTTCCAGCTTTTGTTCCGGAAAATCAGGTTGTGAGTCGCATCATGAATGATGACGTAATTGGCATGATTCGCGAACGCGCCGATGTAAAAAGCTAGGATAAGGCTGAACCACCAATAAGCGAAGCCCAGTGTGCCCATCCAATACGCGATTGCGGTTTGCATGATCGCTAGCGACAGCGCGATCAACGCAGTCCACGGATTGCGCACCATCAACTGGCGCACTTCCGGGTGGGCTTTGATGATCGCCCGGGCCCGCGCCGGATGCGGCTGATCAGATTCCGACTGGTAAAACGCGGCGTGCATCGGTCTTCTAAATTACGCATAGCAGCTGCACCCTCAAACGCGCTTTTTCCACTGCGCGCCGCCGAGGAGCGGCAAGACGAATAGATTTGCCAGGATGTCGATGATGCAACCGGCGAGGACCACGAGACCGAAACGCTGCGTGGGTGGAAAATCAGAGAGCACAAAAATAGCGAAGCCGGTGGCGACGATCACGTCTGAATAGACAATCCCGCGCCATTGCTCTTCGCGCGCGAAGATCCAGGCTTGCCATCCTTTTTTTCCGTCGCGTTGCGCGCGACGGACGCCGAAGACGAGGTGGATCATCGAATCAATCGCTATGCCGATGCAAACATTTGTCGCCGGCGCCGAAATAATATCCACCGGTACATGGAACCAACCGATGCCACCCAACATCGATAGCGGCACGAGCGTCAGGCTCACGATCATCGCCACCGCGCCGCGGACAGATCGGGCAACGACCCACGCGATCACGACAAACAAAAGATTCAACCAGAATAAGCCGGTCACGAGGCTTTCAGCCACAAGCTTGGCCAGTCGCCCCTGCAAATAATAAATGCCGCCGACGAGGTCAGCCTTGAATCCATATTTGCGGCAGACAGAGCGAAGATCGTCGACAACATCGACGCGATATTTAGTTCGACGCGCCTCGATCATCCGGAGCAGGAACACCGCTTGCGTGCGGTCCTCCGTCACAAAACTTTTTGCCACACGCGCGTACTTCGGTTGCTCCATGATCTCCATCATCTTCTCGTAGCTGATGAGGAAGGAAAAAGGTGTGCGGTCACCCTCGGCTAGAAGAGTCGGCAGTGAGATTACAGTCCCGACGTCTTTGTAATTCTCCAGCGCTCCGTGCAGCGTCCACATCTTTTTGTACGCGTCGTCCGTATTCAACCTGCTGCCGTTTGACGCGGAGACAACGAGCGTGAGCGGATTGGAGCCGCCGGTGCGATCCACGAATTGCAAGCCATCGCGCAATTCCTGGTGAGGCTTGAAATAATCGAGAAGACTCGGGTCGGTGTTTACTTTGACCAGACCAAATCCCAACCACGCGCCGAGCAAAATGATGCCTAACGACAGTAGCGCAAAGCGGCGCGACCAAAATGCATGCGTAGGTTCTGCCTCTATGATTCTGCTTTTGCGCGGCACAGCCCAGCGCAGAAACGCCGGATACATCAAATACGCGCAAGCGAATGCCAAGACTGTGCCGAGCACACCACCAAATCCGAGTTCGCGCAGCGGCTTGGCCTGGACAATCAGCAAACTGGCGAAACCTAACGATGCGCAGACCATCGACCAAAACGAAGGCGGAAAAGTCATGCGACGCGCGGCTGCCGCGAGGTCCGGGGCTTCCTTTCCCATCCGGTGCGCGCGGTCGGCGAGCGTCTGCCAGTTGAACGTCATGTAAACCAGGTGCGATAACGCGATGACGAACACGATCGTGCCGAGGTTCACTGTCAGGATGCCGATCTTGTGGCCAAGCATCGATTGCAGAAGCAAGGTCAACAAGACGGCACTCGTGCATGTGCAGAGCATTCCTACAAACAGCCTGGCCGATCGGAATAACGCCGCCATCGTTAAGCCAAACAACACGACCGCTGTGAGACTGAAGTAGCGGAAATCGTGCGCTAGGCTGCGCCGGAGCATTTCCACCACGTACGGCGGACCGGCGATGTGAATCCGAAAATCGCGCGCGTCGAGTTCATGCACGATCTGCTCGAGCCGTTGGATCGTCTTTTCAGTGTGCCGGCCTTTCATGAAAACGATCACGTTGCTGGACTTTCGGTCGTGCGCGATCAACAAGCGGCTCCAGAACGGGCTCTTCAGCGCATCCTCAAAACTTTTTGGTCCTTCGGCCAAACTCTTGACCGCGCTCACCGCACGAATGGTATGGACGCGTTGCGTGAGTTTTTGAATTCGGCCCAGATATCGAGGCGAAGAGATATCGCGCGACGACACCGCCAGAATCACTTCCGGCTGCGATGGAAAACGCCGCTCGATCTCTTTGGTTTGTTGGATCCCGGGGTCATTGGTTGAAAAGAAAAAATTCTGATCAACCACTGGCTTGAGGTCCACAAAGGTTGCCATCAGCGCAAACAACACGCCGGTGATCACCAGCATCCCCCAATGCGACCCTAACGGGATTCGAACCCGTGTTACCGCCGTGAAAGGGCGGTGTCCTGGGCCTCTAGACGATAGGGTCACAAAAGCGCGGGCAATATCGAATTCCTACTCTTACACGCAAGGCAAATTGCCTGCGAGATCCTTCTTACTGTTGTTATTTCTCCTGCTTGCCTGCGGAGCCAACCTGCTCGCGAAGATTTTTGGAGTACACTTGCGAAGGCTGCTGCTCCGACGAACAAAGTTCGTGAACCAACGCGGCTGCGCGCGCGGTTGCGCCATGATGCTCGCTCAATACTTCGCGTGCGTTTTGGACGAGTTGCCGGCGAACCTCGCTATCGTGCAGAAGCTCGTCGATCGCCTGTTCAAGCGAATCGAGGTCGCGGACCTGGATCGAGCCTTTTTTTAAAACAAGCGCTTTAGCCAGCGTCGCGAAATTCTCCATGTGCGGACCAAAGATCACCGCTTTGCCCGCCATAATTGGTTCCACGGGATTTTGTCCACCGTGCGCAGTCAGGCTTTTTCCAATGAACACAATCGTGGCAATATCGTACCAGCGTTGCAGTTCACCAGTCGTATCGAGGAGAACACAATCTGTATCGAGTTCGTCCGGCGACTGCCGGATCGCTTCACTCGCTAGCCCGACGCGCAATGGCAAAGCCGTCAATTGCGCCCGAATTTCCTGCACCCGTTCAACGTGCCGTGGCGCAATGAACAGGCGCAATGACGGAAATTGATGACGCAAACGCAGGAAAACGGTAGCCAGAATTGCCTCTTCACCACGATGCGTGCTACCGCCGAAGAGCACGGGGCATTCCGAATTGACCCAAGCGAGGCGGGTCTGATGCTTGGCCTCTTGAACTTCCGACATCTGATCACGACCGTCGGGATCGTATTTGATGCTGCCAACAACATGGATTCGCTCTCGCGCAACACCGAGCGCTGCCCACCGATCAGCATCTTCCCGCTCTTGTACGCAAACCAAATCGAGAAGCCGGAAGGTCGGCGCGACAAAAAATCGAAACTGCCGATATCTTCGCTCGGATCGAAGGGATAACCGCGCATTGACCAACACAAGTGGAATGCGGCGCGTATGGGCTTCGGCGGCGAGATTGGGCCAAATCTCAGCCTCGACGAGAATAATTCTCACCGGACGAATGACAGAAAACGCGCGACGGATGATCGTCCAATAATCTACCGGCGTGTACATGACCTCGATCCAGGGTGGAGCGTTTTTGTTCGCCAAAGCGAAGCCGGTTGTAGTGGTAGTGGTCACGACGCAGCGCAAATCCGGTTCGACAACGCGCAATGCGTTGGCCAGTTTCAGCGCGATGTTTACCTCGCCTACACTCACTGCGTGCAGCCAGGTCGATTTTTGTTTCGAGAGACATGCGCACAGCTCGCGATCATAAATTCCTAGGCGTTGTCCGAATTTTTCGCGGTAACCGCCGCGACGGACCATCTTCAAGAAATAGCCCGGCAAGAAGAACAAGAGCCCGATTGGCCAAAACAAATTGTAGATGAAACGGATCACACTATTCTCGAAAATTGACGATCATTTTGAAAGCGACGCGAAGAGGCGATCCCTTCGAAAGCCTCGCGAGACGGAATTCACTGCTTCAACAATTTCGCACGCAGTGTTTTTGGATGCGGTGAGTCTCCGCCCCCTTTTGGCCTCTATAACCAGGTGTCAGAAAAAGAACTTCACTGGCGCCGTATGTTTTCTGACGAACGAGGTGCCACATCTTTTTTTCAGAAAGAGTTTCATCCGGTCGCTTTTCCAAGACGAAAATCCCATCTGGGCCTAGTAACTGAGGTAACGCTGCGTTTGTCAGCAATCTTTCAGTGTAGTGCTCGCCGCCTTTTGTCTTTTCATATGGCGGATCGGCAAAAATGATATGAAATGTTTCCACGTGCGAACAATGCCGCAAAAAATCGAAAACGTCCTGTTGCAGGACGCGTCCCTTTAATCTTGTTTTGGCGAGATTTCGCTCGATTATTTCCGCCGATTGCCGATCTCCTTCGACAAAGAGCACAGAAGACGCTGCGCGGCTGAGCGCTTCAATTCCGAGACCGCCGCTCCCGGCAAAAAGATCGAGGACGCGCGCACCGGCGATCGCGTCGCCTAGGCTGGAAAAGATGGCGGCTTTGACGCGATCCATCGTCGGTCGGACACCACGCTTCGGAACTGCCAGGCGGAGCCCGCCGGCGCTGCCGGCGATGACTCTCATGGCGACAAGGTAGGCGTCGGCGTTGCAGTAGTTTGAGGTGACGCTTCCTCCGGCGACGTAGAAGGCGAAGGCGTGGCAGGCATCGCCTCTTCGATCTGTTTCTTTTTTTTCTTTGGTCGGTCCCTTTTTGCGCCAAACAGGCTGTTGATCATACTGCTGAGGTCGCGGCCGACCAGCCTGTCGACCAAATTCGTGCTGGGTCGCTCAATGGTGCCGCCAACCTGAAAGTCGAGGGCAGAATAGCCCGGTTCATTGATGGGTTGAAAATTCTGGCGAATCGCTTTGAAAAGCTGGCGGCGAATTCTTTCGTTAATGGCGAGCTGAGAATCGAGTTTCAACTTGCCGTCAAACCCAACCGTGCCCGATGCCGAAAGACGAATATTCGGCGAGCGCAAGATCAGTTCGTCGATGGTGACCAACCCCGGGTTCACATGATATCTTGCCTCGGCTTGCTCGAGATGAAGCTCTCTTAGCTCTTCGATTTGAAGAAGCTCTCCCAGCAACACCAGCAAGCTATACTGTTGCACTCGGCCATCGCGCAGAAAAATTTCGCCGTTTCCAACGAGCGCATCCGACTCGACAGTTTTCCCTGAAGCTTGGAAATTTCCCTCCAATTTGCCGCTCACCATTCCCTTGGGGCCGCCCGCGTCCGTGACAATCTGATCGGCCAGCACATTGCTAAACTTTACGCTCGTGGTGAAGGGAGAATCCTCCGCCTCCGGTTGCATGGCAAAATAGCCGTTGATCTCACCGTTTCCGGTACGCGCGGAAATTTTAGAAAGCTCCAGCACGTCGGGCTCGTAGCGAAGCGGGGAGCGCAGTTGCTCCAGGAAAAAGCGGTCCCGCAGCGAAATTCTTGCCACCTTCGTATCGCCATGGAGGGCGGCGGCACTCCGGATGGTAGTACCAAAATCCACCCCGGTAAAACTCGCAAGCAGTCCACCGGCATGATCGAGAAAAGTGAAATTGCCATCCTTAATACTGACTCGTCGAACCTCCGGAGCCACCGCCAGTCTCGATTCCTGTTTCGGCGGTTTGTTGTTGACTGTCCCCTCGAGCGGATAGGGAAGATTCGTGGGAGTGGCGTTGACAACAGGACGCGTCTGTTTTTGCACAAATTCGGTTTCTGCTTGCGACTCGGAGGCGCTCGAAGCGGGTGCCTTTGTTTCCTGCGAACTGGGCAATCTCCATTTTCCTTTCGCGTCTTGCGGCCAAATTACGTTTGGATTGATCAGCGAGACTTCCTTGATGACCAACCGTTTGGAAAAAAGCGAGAGAAAGCGAACACGCAGCCGAAATGTTTTTGCTTTGAGGAAATATTTCGGGCCAATGGGCGACGTTTGCGCAATTGTAATGCCGCTCAACTCGAGCCCGCCCCAAGGGGTCACGCTCACGCGACGAATTTCCAACGCGGTGCCGAGGCGTCGGCTGAGTTCCTGTTGAATCTTCGCTTGTGTGCCCTGCGATTGCACATACAGGTTCACGCCGATCAAAAGAATCGCGCCAAGCGCAATCACCGCCCCTAACGCAATCAAGATAATCCGGCGCGCCGAGTTTGAAGAAAAGACCAAAGCCCTCTGTTACCTTTCTCGTGTGACGAACACAGTTGTCATTCTCAATCCTGCCGCGGGCAATGAGCAGGCGAAGCGCTGGCAGGAGCGCGTGGAATCAATCATCTGCGGTTGCCCCATCCGCGTTACGTCGCATTCTGGCGAGGCGGAGGCGCTGGCCCGGCGCGCTGTCGAGGAGGGATTTGCACGAATCGTTGCGGCCGGCGGCGATGGAACAGTCAATCAGGTGGCAAACGGAGTCGCCGACAGCAATGCTGCATTGGGTCTGCTTCCCATGGGCACAGTGAACGTCTTTGCGATGGAGCTTGGCCTGCCATTGCACAATCTCGAGCTTTGTTGGGAGATTATTAAGGGCGCGAATATGCGTCTGGTCGATCTACCGATAGCGAATGGAAAATACTTTGTTCAGCTTGGCGGCGTGGGGCTCGATGCACAAGTCGTCAAGGAAACCAGCCTCGCTTTCAAGCGCAGCTTCGGCCCGCTCAGCTATCTCATCTCCGCAGCGCAGATTGCGGCACGGAAACCACCGAAGCTTCTTATTGAATCGGAGAATGCCTCGGTGGAAGAGGGATCGTTCGTGCTTATCGGAAACGGCCGCCTTTACGGAGGACCTTTCCCCTTTTTCAAACACGCTATCATCGATGATGGCTTGTTTGATGTAGTCGTGTTCAAACGGCTTGGTTACCTCGAAATCATCAAGTATCTGCAGGACGTTGTATTCAGCTCGGACATTCATGTTCCCGAAATCGAATATTTTCAGACTCGGCGCCTGCGCATAACGAGTGAGCAGGATGTTCCTGTGGAACTCGACGGCGAACTAGCGGGCAATTGTCCGGTTGAGTTCCAAATCAAGAAAAAAGCGCTTCGAGTTCTAGCGCCCGCCCCTTTGTCCTGATCATGCCGGACAATTTCGTGTTACATATGTCGCATAAACTTGTCTTCCCTCAGCCCAGTTGGGTTTAGCGCGCTGCGGCAACTAGTCTTTCGGGCAAACCGGCGTGATATTTCGTGCAATGGATCGCGATAACGCCTGGATTCGCGAAAAGGCAGCCACATCGCTCAACCCCTCACAGGTCGAAACAACCCTGATTCAGCTTAGCAAAAAGTGGGCGGCAAACGCGCTGCCATTTGCTGATGTCGTCGAACAATTTCCGCTGGGCGAAGCTGCCCTGCTTCATCTTCTGGCCGTCTCCAGCATTTGCGCGACCCGACTAACACAGGATCCGGACAGTCTTCTGTGGCTTTGCGAGCCGGAAATCTGTCGCGCGCCTCGCGGATACGCGGAAATGTTGAATGAACTCTACAAGCTAGCCATCGGACGAGTCCGTCCGATGGGCGGACTGGCGGGCGACTCAGTCGTAAGCCCGGCACCTGACGAGTCCGTCCGATTGGCGGACCAAAATTTTGCAGCGCTCCGCTTTTGGAAAGGCCGCGAGATGACGCGCATCGCTCTTCGCGAGCTTGCAAACGTAGCACCACTGGAGGAAACCACCGGAGAGCTTTCACAAGTCGCAGAAATTTGCATCCGCCGCGTGTTCGAACATTGGAACGCCGAATTGCGGGCCCGTCACGGTTCGCCCACCGCGGCGTTTGCCATTCTCGCGCTTGGGAAACTCGGTGGCGGCGAGTTGAATCACAGCTCAGATGCCGATCTTCTTTTTCTATACAGCGACGAAGGCCAGCTCACGCCGCACATTTCCTATCACGAGTTTTTCAACCGGCTGGGAAATAGAATTCTCGAAACATTTTCAACCCCCCATCCGGCAGGCTCACTTTTTCGTGTCGATCTGCGTCTACGCCCGGAAGGCTCGGCAGGACCCCTGGCCAGGTCGCTCGAGAGTATGGAAAATTATTACGCCGGGTTCGGCGAAACTTGGGAGCGGCTTGCGTTAATCAAAGCGCGCGGAATCTGCGGTAGCCGTGAGCTGGCTTACGAATTCCTGCGCCAACTTCAGTCTTTTATTTATCCCAGGAGCGTGTCGCCCGATTTGCTGGATGAAGTCGCCAGTATCAAGCGGCGCATCGAACGCGACATCGTGGGAGCGGACAAGCTGGAACGCGACGTAAAACTTGGACGCGGCGGCATTCGCGAAATCGAATTCATCGCGCAAACACTTCAGCTTATACATGGAGCGCGTCATCCGTTCCTGCAGGAACCGAGTATGCTCAAAGCGTTGCGAGCGCTTCGTCAATTGGATATTCTTCCACGCGATGAAGTGCTGACCCTCGACAACACTTACCGGTTTCTCCGCCGCGTGGAGCATCGTTTGCAGATAGAGGCAGAGCAGCAGACGCATATTGTCCCTCGCAACCCGGAAGCTTTGCGGCAGCTTGCGCTTAGTCTTCGCTTTTCGTCCAGCGAAGATTTCACTGCGGCCTTGCAAGAAGGAATGCGCGCTGTTCGACCGATTTTTCAACGGATCATTTCCGGAACGTCCGTGGAACCGGCCAAGTCTCCTAAGGTGAATGACCTGGAAATTTTCAGCGACCAGAAACGCGCAGCCAAGGCGCTTAGCGACCTCGCCCAAGGCACTGCCGGTTTCCACATCGCGCCGCGGACGCGCCAGATATTTCGCAAGTTGCGTCCGGTTTTAATCGGATGGCTTGCGAAGGCTGCGGATCCGGATGCAACTCTGAATCAATTCGTTCGCTTCGTGGAAGCCTACGGTTTACGCAGTTTGTTCTTTGAGCTTCTGGTCGCAAATCCTCGATTGCTCGAGTTGCTGGTGAAGACTTTTAGTGCCAGCCGCTTTGCCGGCGAGCTTTTGATTCGGCGGCCACAACTTCTGGAAGACATCACCCGCGACCCAACCTTTGATGAACCGCGATCGACGGCAAAAAATTTGCGGCGGCTCGATTCGTTAGGCGCGGATGCAGCCAATCTCGACCCGGTGCGCGCATACCGACAGAGGCAACTATTGCGCATCATCATGCGCGAAGTACTGGGGCTTGCCAGCCCAGCAGCAAACTTCGCCGAGCTTTCCGATCTGGCCGAAGCCTGTCTGCTTTTTACGGCGAAGCTTTTTCGAAGCGAGCAATTGACCATCATCGCGTTCGGAAAATTTGGTGGACGCGAGATCAGCTACGGCGCGGATCTGGACGTTTTATTCGTAGGCGACGACACGCGCGCCGCGCAAAATCTCATGATCGCCATGGCGCAGCCAACTGCAGAGGGAAATATTTGGGCGCTGGATGCAAGGCTGCGTCCTGAAGGGGAAAAAGGCCCGCTCGTTTGTTCGCTTGAGACTTATCAATCGTATTTCACAAACCGGGCGCAGCCGTGGGAATTGCAGGCCCTGACTCGCGCGCGGGCCATCAGCGGACCATTACAAAACGAATTTATGGAAATTGCAAGACGCGCCTGGCGCCTGGCCGGCCAGGAATCCGACCTTCTCATAAGAATCGATAGCATGCTCGAGCGCATTCGGCGCGAGAGAGGAAGTGGATCGGATTTTCTCGATTTAAAGACCGGAAGCGGCGGAATTATAGAAGCAGAATTTCTCGTTCAAGCGTTGCAAATGCGCGAAAATATCTGGGAGCAGAATTGGGAGCGCGCCATTGATGTGCTGCACGAGCACGGGCACGTGGCCGATTCGGATGTTGCCAAACTCAAAAAGGCTTACGCGCTGCTGCGCCGCTGCGAACTTGTATTGCGACGCTATGACAACAGAAGCGTTTCAATGCTCCCGAGCGATCCAACGGAGCAACGAAAGCTTGCCGTTCGTCTTGGTTACGATGACTTCGAAGCTTACCGCCGCCATTATCTCGACGCTCGCGATGCGATTCACACGCTTTACGAGCGGCACATTAAGTCAAGGAAGGACGACTCCCCAGGTGCCCTCGGCAGTTAGCGTCCTTCGTCAAGGCTTCGGCGGACCAAGGAAAACCGACGCTCCTTGAGGCATCCGCTTCAACCGTTCAACATTTTAGCGCTTTAACACCGACCGACCTATCCCGGAATGCCTTTGAGCATTTCAGTGTTGGTCGGGAACTTTTTCACAAACATCAAGAGACGCTGGATCGCTTCCTCTGGTTTGTGACCGGCCAGGCCGCGCCGGATGAGATTGATTTTCTCCAGTTCCCACGGCTGCAGCAGCAACTCTTCGCGCCGAGTGCCAGAGAGAAAAATATCCACTGCAGGGTAAATCCGCTGGTCGCTGATTTTTCGGTCGAGCACCATTTCCATGTTTCCGGTACCTTTAAATTCCTGAAAGATCAGCTCGTCCATGCGGCTGCCGGTTTCAATCAGCGCGGTGGCGACAATCGTCAGAGAACCGGCTTCCTCGGTATTACGCGCGGCTGCGAAGATTTTGCGTGGAATTTCCATGGCGCGCGCATCGATACCGCCACTCATGGTGCGTCCCCCGCCGGCCATGGCATTATTAAATGCGCGAGCGGTGCGCGTGATGGAATCGAGAAGGATAAAGACGTGTTTCCCTGCTTCGACAAGACGTTTGGCGCGCTCGATGGCCAGCTGCGCAATGCGCGTGTGACTTTTGATGTCGGCATCATTAGAGCTGGCCATCAGTTCCGCCGTCGGATGCGAACGACGGAAATCGGTCACCTCTTCCGGTCGTTCATCAACAAGAAGAATGATTAGAATGACCTCTGGATGATTTTTTGCCACCGCGTCGGCAATGTGATGCAGCAGCGTTGTCTTGCCAGTGCGCGGCGGCGCGACAATCAAACCGCGCTGGCCCATTCCCAGCGGCGTCATCAAATCCATGATCCGCGTCGTGTAACGGTCTGGCACCGTCTCGAGCTTGATCCGCTTGTTCGGGTTGATTGTGGTTAATTCTTCAAACGGCCGGAGACCTTGATATTTGGGCGGCTCTCCCCCATTAATCGTGAGTAGCTTGACCAATTGCGGGCCTCGGCTGCCGCGGCGGATTTCGCCGTGAATCCACATCCCGTCGCGCAAAGCGAAACGACGAACGATTTCAGGGGTGACGAAAATGTCCTGCGGCGTCTGCACGAAGTTGCGCTTCGGATCGCGCAGAAACCCAAAGCCTTTGCCGGAGATTTCAATGATACCTTCGCCAAATTCCGGCTCAGCCTGAGCTTGTTCGCCACTTTCGACAACGCCCTCAACGCTTTCGCGCACGCCCGATGCGGGCTGATCCAGGGTCTCGACATTAGCATCTGCACCGGCCGGATCGGCAGTTCCTGACGAAGAATTTGGCGACTCGCCAGGGTTATCGCGCCTGAAACGATCGCCCCGATCCCGGTAGCGTCTACGTGGAAAGCGACGGCGCGGACGATGCTGGCGTTGCTCTGGCAGGGCTGATTCAGTTTCCAGCGGCGCAGGCTGGTTTTCGTTTTCTTCGTTCATAAGGTAAAATTCTGCGCTGCAGCGGGACAGCGCCTTAAAACACGTTTCCTGGAAGCAATAAGTTTTTCAGGCCGGCAACCTGGCCAGCAATTCGTCGGGAATTTCTAGATTTGAATAGACGTTTTGCACGTCGTCGTCCTCTTCGAGAGCGTCACACAAGCGGAGTACCTGACGCGCCACGGCCTCGTCGGGAACCGGAACAGTCGCATCGGGAATGAATGTAAACTTTTGCCCATCGGTCGTTACGCCCGCATTTCTGAGCGTCTCAGCTACCGCATATAGCTGATCGTGGGAAGTGATAATAACATACTGATCCTCATCGGTTGTCAACTCCTCCGCGCCAGCTTCTAAGGCGACTTCCAGTAGCCGATCCTCATCAATGCTCGAACGCGGAACGGTAATTTGGCCTTTCCTGTGAAACATGTACGAAACGCTTCCGGTCGAAGCGAGATTGCCATTGTTCTGCGAGAAAATGCTCCGAATCTCCGCTCCGGTGCGATTTTTGTTGTCGGTCGCAGTTTCGATAATGATCGCCACACCTCCCGGCGCGTAACCCTCGTACACGATCTCCTCGAATTGTTGTCCGTCCTTTCCTTCGCCTGTGCCGCGTTTAATCGCGCGCTCGATGTTATCGTTTGGCATACTCTGCGCTCGCGCAGCCTGGATCGCGCTGCGCAGACGCGGATTGCCATTGGCATCGCCTCCGCCAGTTTTTGCCGCGATGGTGATCTCCTTTGATAATTTGCTGAAGATCTTGCCGCGCTTGGCGTCAATCGCGCCTTTGAAACGCTTGACCTTCGACCACTTACTATGTCCGGACATAAATGCGCGGAGCTATATTCTTAGACCTGAAAATTGACTGACTAAAAGCTGTAGATTCGGAACAGCGCGCCTCGCGAGAAAGTGGCTGGCGAGGGATGAAACTACCGGCTCATATTCAATCGCAGCGCGAGTGATTTGTCAACCAAACTAAGCGGTCGACATGGCGGCGCGCTTTCGTGTAGTCGCGTCGAGGATCCGCTTACGCAAACGCAACGATTTCGGCGTCGCTTCCACGTACTCATCGGTGTCGACGTACTCAATCGCGCGCTCGAGACTCATCCGCAGCGGGGCTTCCAGCTGAATACCCTTGCCTTCACCTTGCGATCTCATGTTCGTGAGGTGCTTTGCTTTGCATGGATTGACCGGCAAATCTTCCGGGCGCGCGTTTTCGCCCACGATCATTCCTGGGTAAACGTCTTCCTGCGGCCCGATGAAGAGACGTCCGCGTTCCTGAATGTTGTTGAGTGCGTAGGCGGTGCTAAGCCCTGCCTCCATCGAGACCATCACGCCGCGGTTGCGTCCTTCGATCTCGCCCTTGAACGGCGCATATTCGCGAAACAGATGACTCATCAATCCCTCGCCCCGTGTGAGATTCACGAGGTCCGTTTCGAATCCAATTAAGCCGCGCGTTGGAATGATTGCCTCAATCGAGACACGCTTCGGGTGATGATCGAGGCTGACAACATCGCCTTTGCGATTGGCAATTGATTGCAGAACGTCGCCCAG
>WNGI01003476.1_pt1 | contig 13898 bp, 15 predicted proteins | sample 5400621 | NCBI WGS metagenome assembly WNGI01 (sample SAMN13153374, study PRJNA577476) | soil metagenome | isolation source: 20 cm soil or saprolite under Garry oak tree replicate 1 | place: USA:California | collected 2016-06-15
CGTGGCCGGGGACGCCTCATGGACCACGCTCACCGTCACGTCGGCGCCACCGCCGGCAGTGAGGGCAGCCCCGGCGAGAAGGCACAACGCGTCGACCACCCGCCGGTCACGGGCCGGGTCGGCGGGGTCCTCGGCGACCATGACGACGACCGCCTGAGGGGCCAGCAGCGGTGCCAGCAGCTCCAACGTCTCGATGCGCTCCGTCACCGGCGCGGCCCACGACCGCACTCCGTCCTCCGCCAGCAGAAGTTGCACATAGCTGCCGACCGACCGCGCCGGCACCGTGGCGGCCAGCCCGGCGATCCGGTCGCGGCTGTCGGCGACGACGACGTCACCGCTGTGCGCCCGCAGCGTCGCGGCGAGAGGCGAGGTCCGTTGCTTCGATCCGGTGAGCAAGGCACTGTTCATTCGTCCGACCCTAACGCCCGGCCGGCAAATGACCAGTGAACGCGTCAGGAATTGTCCGGGTTCGCAGGAATCTTCACACGGCCGAAACGCGTCGACGGATTCCCGACCGACCCGTCGGAATGACCGCAGGATGCATCAGACCAGACCAAGCTGTTGAAGCATGTCGAGGCGGTCCCAGCGCGACACGACGGATCGGATCTTGTCTCCCTCCACTTCGATCACGTGGCAGCCGACGAGACTGAAGGCTTTTCCGGTGGCCTTGAACGGACCGAAGTCCCCCGTCATCGTCGCCGTGTACGTCCACACGGCGCAGACGTTGTCACCGTCGGCGAAGATCCGGTCCACCGGCATTCGGCTGTCCGGCATGGATTTGAAGACGGCCTCGGCGTAATCGGCGATGGCCTGACCGGTGAGCGGCTCTTCGCCGGAGGGTGTGTAGGTTCCCCCTGCGACGAAGTGGTCGGGCATGTCGGCCGCGTTCGTGGTGTCCCACGTGACGAGGTACCGCTGGGCGACTTCGATGGGATCCATGGGGCTCCTTCAGGCGACGATGGAGACGAGAGCGATGAACCGCAACGCCGTCAGCGGGTGCTTGATCAGGCCCTTGACGACCAGCTTGTGCCGGGCGATCTGGCCGAGGACCCCGAGGCCCCGTTTGGTGAAGAACCCGACAGGGACGAGCCCCCCGCCGATCATCTTCAGCTCCGACACCGCCAGGATCTGTTCGACCGTGGCCCTCACCGTCACCACCGGCTTGCCCACGATGCCGTTGCGGAGGACGGCGTCGCCACTGTCGAACACCGCCGTGGTGCTCTCGTCGGTGTCGATGCTGTAGACCGCCACCGGCTTGCGCACCCGGCGGGCGATCCGCCTGCGGTCGGGGAAGTTGGTGAAGTTCTCGTCGAGGAGACTTCCGAGGATGCCGGTGACGCCGTTCGCCTCCTGGTCGACCGTGACCACGGCTCAGACGTCCCAGTCGGTGGGCACCTGACCCCAGGCGAGGAGGAAGTTGTTGAACGCCCCGGCGTTCTGGACGGCGGCGGTGATCGGGCCCTTGACGAACTTGATCTTGCCGCCCATGAGCAGCTTGCCGCCCTCGACGACGCCGTCGGCGGCCGTCTTCCAGGTGTCGAGCGATCCCCGGATGATCAGCCAGATGTCGTCGTCGGCGAACGTCGGAGGGCCGAGGTAGGTCAGCTTGGCCTGGTCCCACTCGAGGTGCAGCGCCAGGTCGGGCCGCCCTTCGCAGTCGAACTGCATCTTGTTGGTGAACGTCTTGGGGTCGCGGAACCCCTTGTACATGGCTTCGTTGGCGTTGATGGCCTCGATGGCCTGCTCACACCATTCCTTGGAGAAGAACTTGACCTTGTCCGACACGTTCCTACCTTTCGTTGGCTTCCTATGAGGCCGCGGCCTCCATGGCTGACTCGCCCAACTCGACCCGGATGGTCACCTTGTCGGTGAGAGGGATGGAGCAGCACAGCAGCACCCAGCCGTCCTCCCGCTCCTGCTCGCTCAGGGCGAAGGGCGACACCTTCTCGTCGAGCTCCACCTCACCGTCGAGCACCCGTGCCTTGCAGGAACCGCACTGGCCCTTGCGGCACCCGAACGGGATGGGATTCCCGTCCCGCTCGAGTGCTTCGAGGAGCGTGTCCTCCTCGAAGCACTCCACGTCCTTGCCGCCGGGCAGGAGGTGGATGATGTAGGGGTCGTCGTCGTTCACTGGGCGGCGTGGGGGATCAGCGGGTCGTCGAGCTCGGCCTCGGTGAGCGACATCGAGAACGGGATCTGGAAGGCGTCGATGTCGTCGATCGTCCACATGTCGTCGGTGCCGAGGGTGTCGAGCCGGGGCTGGCCGATCAGCTTCCCGTCGGGCCGGATCAGCTCCTGGTCCCGCAGCAGGTCGCCGAGCTGCACGTCGGCGTAGTGGCCGAAGTACCCGGGCGTCTGGAATCGGTGGGGTTCCCGGTCGTAGATGTGCTGGCACCACTTGGAGCAGAAGGTGACGATCTTCGTCTCTCCGGCGCTCCCGTTGAGGTCGGGCCTCTTCACGAACCGCCGGTACTCCTCGGCCCCGATCATCGGGTGGGGCAGGATCGTCGGCAGGTGGCAGACCTGGCACAGCTGGAGGGTCTTGCCCAGCAGGCCGAGGCCCTCCAGGGTGACCAGGGTGCCGTTGCCCCGGCCGGAGGTTTCGTTGATCAGCTGGTGGATGATCCCGAAGCGCTCGTACCAGCCGGGGTACTTGTTCTCGAAGTACTCGAAGTCGGCCTCGTCGAGCGGCTCCTGCCGCCACCACAGGAACGGCCACACCATCTGGGCGAACACGCCGAGCGTGCTCGGGCCCCAGCGCATCCACTCGTGCATGTCGTGGAGCATCTCCTCGGGGACCTTGAGGCCCCACTTCTCGAGCTTCCCCATGTACGAGCCGTAGAACTGGTCGAGGACGTACTGCTCCCACAGCTCCAGCGCCGAGCGCCTTCCCCGCCGCTTGGCCCCGTTCTCGTACACGAAGGCGATCGGCAGGGAGAACGTGGTGAACTCCCGCCAGGCGGCCCAGATGATGTCGTCCTGGAGGAGCTCCACGTTGCGGTCGCTGGCCTCCACCACCGACATCAGGGTGGCGTAGCCGTTGGCCATGTGGCGGGCCTCGTCGGACTGGATGGACAGGCCGCAGGTGGCGTAGACGTCGTCGCCGTTGGTGGCGGCGATGTCGGGCAGGGCCACGAACAGGGCGTTGGTGGCCGCCGTCTCGCCGAACATCTGGAGGTACACCAGGTTGGAGATCGGGTCGTTGGTGATGAAGTTCTCCACCCCGGAGCGGAAGACGTCGCCGACGATGTTGCGGGCCCACATGTTCGGCCAGCGGTCGAACCCGTAGGGGTCGGGGTAGTTGTGCTTGATCCGGAAGCGGTTCCAGCACTGCATCTCCATCTGGAAATGCCGCATCTCGTCGAGCATCTGGAAGCTGTAGCCGGCCTGCAGCTCGGGCACGGGAATGGAGCGGACGGCCCGTCCGAAGGTGCGGTGGGCGTAGTGCTCGGCCGGGGGCAGCATGGCGGCGACGAGCTTCACGTACTCGCCGAAGCGCTGCTCGATCTTGGTCGCCGCGCCGTGGCGGATGGCGCCTTCGAGCATGCCGTAGAGGTCGTTGTCCTTCTGCTGCTCCATGGCGCAGTACTCGATGGCGGTGAGCCGGAAGGGGTCGTAGCCGTGCTTGGGGAGGTCGTACTTCGTCGGTTCGAGCACGGTGTCCTCGAAGCGGACGCTCTTCGGCTCCCAGTCGAGGTTGCGGAGCCGCTCGTACTCGCCGATCCGGCCGCCGGTGCCGTTGGCGCTCATCGCACCGCCTCCCGTTCGTAGTCGGCCACCATGAGCATGTCGGACAGCAGCCGGATGGCGCCGTCCTCCACCGAGACCCGCCCGTAGTACGACGACACGTAGACGAGGAAGTCCTTCTCGTCGAACCGCCGCTCCAGCAGGGCGCTGATCTTGTCCAGGTCGACGACCAGCTCGTCCTCGCCGTCGACCTCCCAGTAGCCGCCCTCCATGAGGTCGGCCTTGGCGGACGGGTTGTCGTCGAGGATCAGGTCGATGATGTCGCCCATGTCGGCGCCGTCGATCAGCTTGAAACCGACCCAGTTGGAGTCCTTCACCTCGGCCGTCATGACGCCACCCCCACCAACGTCGCGATCCCGAGCTCGTCGAGCACCGAGCCGAACGCCGCCCGGGCCCGAGCCCGTTCGGCGGCGGCGTCGAGCACCGGCCGGGAGACCTCTCCGTAGAGCGGGGCCAGCGCCTCGAGCGCGGCCTCGGCCCGCGCCGCCCACTGCCCGATCCACTCCTCGATCAGCGGCCGGTTCTCGTCGACCTCGAGGGCCAGCTTGACGAAATCCTTGGCCCACCGGGTCCGGCGCTCGGCCAGGGCGGTGAAGGAGCTGACGATCGTCGGGGTGCTGGCGTCGCCGTGGGCCGCGCCGTCGATGGCGAAGAACCGCAGGGCGGGCTCGTAGTAGAGCGGGGCGGCCACGATGGCGTCGGCGATGATCCCCTCGGCCCAGTCCCGGATGGTCAGCTCGTGCTCCACGTACTCCCGGGCGCCGGCCAGGGGGCCGCCGTCCTCCAGCCACAGCTCGAGGGCGTTGTCATCGTTCCAGCCGGGAATCGCCCCGGCCAGGTCGAGGGCGTAGCGGTTGAGGGTGTGGGTGCTGATGAGCCGGGAGCCGCATTCCTCGACGCCGCAGTAGGAGATCGGCTCCGACCCCGCGGCGTACTGGACGAACTGCCAGAGCTTGAGTGCCCCCGCCTCGTGGTACCGGAAGGCGGCCAGGTACTGCAGGGCCCGGTGCCAGCCCGGGTCCAGCGCGTCGAGGTACCCGGCCGACAAGAGCGTCTCGGTGCCGTGGGTGACGATCGCCGCCTGCTCGGCCAGGTAGGCGTTGTAGGTGCGGAAGACGTAGCGGTCGGGGTCGCGGAATTGGCGCCAGTCGGGGTGCGTGAGACGGCTCGGATACCGGCCGAAGATGTACCCGCCGGTGTCGTAGTAGCCGGTCAGCCCCCCGAGCATGGCCTCGCTCTCGCTCGGCGCCCCGTTGAGGCTGAGCTCGTAGTACTCCTTCTGGTCCTCCAGCGGGATGTACGTGAACGGAATGGGCTTCGGACGCCCTGACCTGCGCCTGGTGTTGACCGTCTTCTCACTCATACCAGCATTCGAGCAGGCCGCTCCCCCGGCAACTACGCCATCGCGGGACCAAGGCGAGGGGCACCTTCGTCCGCCCCGGACAGGACGGGAGGGGCCCCCGGTGGCTTACAACGGAGCAGATCATGCATGCGATCCACTCGGAGGCGGAGCTGCGACACTTCGATCACCTGGCGCGGACCGACTTCTGGCTCGACGACGAGCGGGAGGTCTTCCTCGACCTCGTCGAGGGAAAGGCGCTGTCCCGCATCGCCGCCCGGGCCGGCCGGCTCGGGTTCGACCTGGCCCGCCCCCACACCCCGCTGGCCTGCCGGGTGGGCCGGCTGGCGATGCCGGGGTCGATCGACCGCATGATGGCCACCCTCCGGGACGTCCTGCTCGACAGCTTCGCCGCCTCCGCCCCCTCCGGAGGGCCCCGGATGCTGATGGGGCGGGTGCCGGGTCGTGACCTGCTGGCGTTCCTGCCGACCGACGACCACCGGCTCGTCACCCAGGTGGGCCTGTCCACGCTGCGCCGTGCGGGGGGCGCGGGCGTCCCGGCCACCATCGGCATCGGGCCCCTCTGCCTGGCTCCCGGGCACTTCGTCGAGAACGCCGAGCGGGCCCGGTGGGCGGCCGAGATCCTGCAGCTGGTCGAGCTGTCGCGGCCGATGGCGTCGTTCGAGGAGCTGGGGGTCTACACCCTCCTGTTCAAGGTCGACCACCCCCAGGAGCTGGAACGGTTCATGCGCCGGTGGATCGGCACCCTCATCGACTACGACGAGAAGCGCAACGCCGACCTGACGATCACCCTCGCCGCCCTGCTCGAGGGGCGCGGGCTGCGCAAGGCGGCGGAGCAGCTGGTGATCCACGTCTCGACGCTCAAGTACCGCATCAAGCGCATCAACGACATCCTGGCCCTCGACTACCACGATCCCGAGATCGCCTTCAACCTCCAGCTCGCCGTCCGGCTGTTCAAGATCAGCGGCGGAAAACGGGGGGCCGGTCAAGAAAGGACGACGTCATGAACGAGAACCCTCGCCGCCGCCGCCGGGAGCGGCCGGTGCTCTCGACCCCCATCCGCACCGTGGCCGTGGTCGGCGCCTCGCTGGCCGGCCTCTCCGCCGTCGAGGCGCTGCGGAACCTCGGCTACGACGGCCGGATCGTGGTGGTGGGCGGCGAGGATGCGCTGCCCTACGACCGCCCGCCGCTGTCGAAGCAGGTCCTGGCCGGGACGGCCGAACCGGACCGCACCGCGCTGCGGTCCCCGGCGGCCATCGAGCGGCTGGGGGCCGACTGGCGCCTCGGCCGGCGGGCGGCGGGTCTCGACCTCGAGCGCCGGGCGGTGCTGGTGAGCGACGGTGAGCCGGTGCCCTTCGACGGCCTCGTGATCGCCACCGGCGCCTCCCCCCGGCGTATCCCCCACCCCCCGGCCCTGGCCGGCATCCACGTGCTGCGGACGCTGTCGGACTGCCTGGCGCTGCGGGCCGAGCTGGACGGGGGGCCGCGGGTCGCCGTCGTCGGAGCCGGGTTCATCGGCGCCGAGGTGGCGGCCACGGCCCGCAGCCGGGGGCTCGAGGTCGACCTCGTCGAGGCCTTCCCCACGCCGCTGGCCAACTCCCTCGGGCCGGAGGCGGGAGCGTGGTGCGGGCAGCTGCACGTCGATCACGGTGTCCGGCTGCACTGCGGCGTGACCGTGACCGGGTTCGACGGCGTGGACCGGGTCGAGGCCGTCCGCCTCAGCGACGGCCGGGTCGTCCCCGCCGACGTCGTCGTCGTCGGGGCGGGTGTGGTTCCCGAGACCGGCTGGCTCGAGGGGTCCGGCCTCCGGCTCGAGAACGGCGTCGTGTGCGACGAGTACTGCCGGGCGACCGCCCCCGGCGTGGTGGCCGCCGGGGACGTGGCCCGCTGGTCCAACCCGCTGTTCGACGAGGTCATGCGGGTCGAGCACTGGACGAACGCCGTGGAGCAGGGCGAGGCCGCGGCCCGAAACCTCGTCGTCCCGGAGGCCGACCGCGTGCCCTACGCCCCCGTCCCCTACTTCTGGTCCGACCAGTACGACGTGAAGATCCAGTTCTGCGGGCGGGCCCGGCCCGACGACGGCGTGCAGGTCGTCCACGGCTCGGTCGCCGACCGGGAGTTCGTGGCCGTCTTCGCCCGCCAGGGCCGCCTGACCGGCGCACTGGCCTTCAACTGCGGGCGGGAGTTCGCCGGCTACCAGCGCCTGATCGCCCGGCGACCCAGCCTCGAGGAGGCGATGACCCACATCCCGGCTTGACTCCCCGCCGGCCTCGCCTCAGCCGGACGCGGTGCCCCGCCGCAACCATTCGTCGAAGGCCGACACCCCGTCCTGTCGCAGCCGCTCGCGCACGAGATAGGCGTCCTCGATCCAGCTTCCCAACTCCGCTGTCACCGGGAGCAGCCGGAAGTTCTCGACGCTCTCGACGGTCACCCCCAGCCGTTCGCGCTCGTGGTGGAAGCGGTCCAGTTTCGGATCGGCGGCCTCGATGGCTTCCCGGCTCTCCCAGAAGGTGATCGCCGCCATCCGGCCGGTGTCCGGGTCTTCCGCCCAGTAACCGTTCCGGTACCCCGGGCAGCCCTGCAGCACGCGGATGACGTTTTTCGCCGTGTAGGCCATGTAGGCCGTGCCGTCGGTGGTGGACTGCGGATCCGAGAGATCCCGGCCGTAGGTCACGATGCGAATCCAGATTTCGCTGCCCGGATCCCCGGACGGGGGGCGGGAGGGCCAGGACCGAGCACCGTTGCCGTTGCCGTTGGCGTTCACCGGACGTCGCTTTCGAACAGGGCACCCTCGAAGCGGGCGACGGCGAACTGGAAGCCGCCCCGGTCGACGGCGAACCCGGCCGCCAGCACCTTGCCGTCGGGTTGCAGGGCGGCGGCGAAGGCCTCGGCGTCGCCGTCGGCGACGGCGGCGGTGAACGTGCCGTGGCCGCCGAAGCTGGGATCCAACGCCCCGTGGGGGAGGTAGCGGGCCAGGGCGAACCGGAAGCGGTCGCCCTCCCGGGCGAACCCCGCGGCCACGAACTCGCCGCTCGGCTCCAGGACGAGGGCGAGGGCGCTGGCGGCCCCGCTGAAGCCGGTGGTGAGCTTCCCGTCGCCGTCGAAGCTCGCATCCAACGCGCCGTCAGGGAGGTAGCGGGCCAGCGCGAACTCCCCGCGGGGCGCATCCGGGCGGGGCGTCAACGGGGTGTCCGGCGCCCCACCCTGCTTCCCGGCCATGGCACCACCGGAGGCCAGGAGCTTGCCGTCGGGCTGGGCCACGAGGCCGAAGGCCTGGTCGTCACCGCCGTGGAAGTCGGTGGTGAGTTTTCCGTCGCCGTCGAAGCCGGGATCGAGCACACCGTCGGGCAGATAGCGGGCCAGGGCGAACTGGAAGTTGCCCCCCTCGAGGGCGAAGCCGGCGGCGACCAGCTTCCCATCGGGCTGGAGAACGAGGGCCCGGGCCTGGTCCGTTCCGCCGGCGAAGTCGGTGACCACGATCCCGGCCTCACCGAAGCTCGGATCCAGGGCGCCGTCGGGCAGGTAGCGGGCCAGAGCGAACTGGATGCTCTTGCCGCCCTCGTAGGAGTAGCCGGCGGCGACCAGTTTCCCGTCCGGTTGGAGGACGAGGGCGAAGGCCCTGGCATCGGGGCCGGGAAAGTCGGTGGTCAGCTTGCCGTCGCCGTCGAAGGTCGGATCCAGCGCACCGTCGGGCAGATAGCGGGCCAGTGCGAACTCGCCGAAGCCTCCGACCACGGCCCCGCCGGCCGCCACCACCTTGCCGTCAGGCTGCAGCACGACGGCCAGGGCCTGGGCATCGTCGCCGGCGATGTCGGTGGTGACCTTCCCGTCGCCGCTGAACGTGGGATCCAGTGAGCCGTCGGGCCGGTAGCGGGCCAGGGCGAACTGCGCGCCGCTGCGGGCTCCGACCCCGCCCTCCCCCCCGAGGGTCCGGGCCGCAGTGATCGAGCCGGCGCCGGCCGCCACCACCTTGCCGTCGGGTTGGACGACGAGGGCCCGGGCCTGGTCGGTGCCGCCGTCGAAGTCGGTGGTGATCACCCCGCCGGTGCCGAAGCCCCGGTCGGGCTCGCCCGGCGCGGCCTGCAGCGGCCATCGCCCCCCGAGGACGAACACCAGCAGGGCAACCGTGCTGAGGAGAAGGCCACGACGGGTCATGCCGAAACACCCATCGACCGACGCCGGGACGCTACGGCGAGCCCGGCTGCACCGATCAGGAAGGCCAGCATCGACGGCACCATCCAGCCCCGGGAGGGACCACCGCCGGAATGCGTTCTGCCGGCGGTGGCCGAGGTGTGGGCGGCGACACCGGGATCGAGGTGCACGTCGATGGTCTTGGTCAACGGAATGCCTTCGGCTCCGCCCGGGAATCCCTGGGCGTCAACGCGGAAAGCCCATGGGCCCGCCGGGAGGGTGATGGTCGCCCCGTACCGGCCGCGGGCCCCGGGGTCGGCCAAGGCGACCGGTCCGAACACCGATCCGGACGGGCTGGTCCCGGTCACCGTGACGGCGAAGCCTGGCAACGGCCGGCCCGAATCCCGGTCGCTGATCAGCGCCTGCACCGTCCACCCGTCAGACCCGGCGGGTTCGACCCGGAAGTCGGCCAGGTAGAGCTGCGCCCGTCCGCCCGCATGGGCTCCGGCGGGCGGGGCGCCGAACACGAGGACACCAACCGCCCCGACGCCGAGAGCACCGAGCACCGCCAGGCCGGCCCGGACACGAAGCTGAGGTCGCAGGATCATCGGCTCACCGCCCGGGTCGCCTCGACGAACTCGTGGAAGTACTTGAGGAGCGTGACGCACACGAGGACGGTGGCCCCGCCCAGAGGCATGACGAGCGCCCCGACCCGGGCCAGGAGCCCGGCGCGCTGCGGCTCTCGGGTCGTCGGCTCGGGGAGGCGCTCGGGGGCCGGAGCTTCGAGCGTGGCGGTGCCGGCCGCCGCTCCGGCGCCCGGCGTTCTCGGCGACGGCGCCCAGGGGGAGAGGTCGCGCCCCCGCAACGCCGCGCTTCGCACCGTGCCGTTCCCGGCTTCGGCGGCCAGATGGGAGCGGCGCTGCGCCTCGAAGATGAGCGGCAGGAGGGCCAGGACCATCACGGCGTAGGCCGACAGTTTGACGGCCATCGAGACGAAGTACGGCTTCCCGTACGGCAACTGGAACACGCCTCGGGCGGCGGAGAGCGACCAGGGCGTCTTGTACGCCGTCTGGTGGAGGAGCAGGTAGAGACCGGTGCCGATGACCAGGGCCGTGGCCGCCAGCGACCCTCGGATCAGCACGCCCAGATGATCCTCGAGCCGGTGGAGGGCTGGGGTCGACAGCATCCGGCGCGCCGCCGGCAGCGCCACCGCCACCAGCAGGGCCACGCACAACCCCCACAGCCCGGCGAAGACGGTGTGGAGCTGGAGGAAGACCACTTCCCGGGAGCGGGCTCGGATGACGTTCTTCTTCGGAGCCAGCCCGGCCAGCTCACCCGCCTTCACGTCCAGCCCGGTGCTGCCCTGGGCCAGCGTCACGGTCGGCTCCTTGCCCCTGGGCACGGAGTTCACCGCCCCGTGGAACACCCATGACCCGCCGTGGTCCACGATGACGATGCAGTCGTAGATCCCCTTGGGAACTCCGGGGTTGTTGTCCGAGCGCTGTCCGCAGCCGAAGGCGTCGGTCTGCTCCCCGGCGTTGCCGGTGGCGTAGGCGACCACGTTGTAGTCGCTCGTCGGCGGCGCCTGCGTGGCCCGGTCGACCACCGTGATCGTGATCGGCACCCAGTTCGGCGACGTCGTCAGCGTCCGCACATTCGGCGTCCGTTCGACGCGGACGACGACGTCGGCCGACTGCGCCCGGGCGACTTGGGGGCTCAGCAGACCGAGGGCCAGTGCGGCGCCCATCCCGCCGACCAGCGACCCTGCTCGATGTCCCGGGCCGTTCATCCTGACACCGTCCCGGTGCCGGGATCCCACTTCCCGTAGTACTTCTCGACGCGGACCGGAGCGGCGCGCAGCTTCCGGTTGAACCAGTCCTGGAACAGGCTCTGCCGCTTCTGGTCGGCGAGCAGGGCGACGACGTCCGGTCTGACCTCCTCGAAGGACCGGGCGGCGAAGTCGTCACGCTGGTTGACCCGGACGGTGAACCAGCTCGAACCGGCCATGATCGGTTCGCTGATCTCGCCTCTGTGCAGCCGGCCGATGGCGTCGACGAACACCTGGGGGATCGGCGAGATCGGTGTCACCTCGATGGAGCCGGTCTGGAGCGCGCCGAGCCTGGACGCCGTGTCGGAGAAGGAGTCGCCCCGCAGCACGCCCTCCCGCAGCTGCCGACAGGCGTCCGCCGAGTTGAAGATGGCGACGTCGGCCCCCACCCTCCAGGCTTGCTGGAAGGCCTGGCCTTCCTGGTCGAACGTCTTGCGCACCTCGTCGTCGGGCACGGGCACGTCAGGAAAGATCTTCTGGGCCAGGACCTGGCTGAAACGCCCCGCCCGGTTGGCTTCAACGAGATCCTCGGTGCTGAAACCGGCCTGCCGGTAGACGTCGTCGGAGCCCATCATGGAGAAACCGCGCTCCAGCGGATCGGCGGAAACGGTGACCCCCATGTCGCTGGCCACCTCGGAAAGGAGGATGTTCTTGATCCGGAACCCGAGGACGAGGCGGGCCACCTCCGCTCTCCCCATCTGGTGCTCCAGGTCCTTCCCGGCCTGCGATCGGAGGTACTCCCGGGTGGCGGAGTTGATCGCCGACGACTGGATCTTCGCCCGGCCGACGGTGGCGGCCACCGTGGGGGCCTTCCCGCCGGCGGAACAACCGGCCACCAGGACACCGCCCACCAGGGCGGCAACCATTGCCCTTCGGCATCGCTTCATTGCAGTCCCTCCGGTACCACCGCCCCGGCTTCGGTGGCCTGGCGGAGCCAGGAATCAGGCTCCTCGTAGGCCCGCTGGCCGCGGGCGGCGATCTGGTCGAGCTTGTCTTCCACGTCATGCGGCCCGCTCACGGCCTGGCCCCGGACCAGCGACCGCAGGTCGTTCATGATCCCCCGGGGCACCAGGTAGAGACCCTGTGGTTCGTTCGGCCGGCGGGCATAGAAGCCGGCTCCGTTGAACGTCGGGGCACCGAGCATCAGTTCCTGGGCCCGTCCCGAACCGTCCGTGACGGACAGTGTGATCTCCGGATCGGTGAGCCCGAACTGGGGATCCGAGGCATCGGCCCGCACACGGCGGTAGGCCCGCAACGGGAACAGCTGGTCCTGCGCTTCGAACATGAGCACCGCCGTCCCGGGCGCCATGCCCGGTTGCGGGGTCCAGTTGCCCTGCCCGTCGTGGGTCAGCTCCGCCCGCCCGCCGTCGTGGGCGACGGCCACGATCCGGCTGATCTGATCGGCGGTCCGGTCGACGAGGACGGGAACGGCGTCGTGGGGATGGCCGGAGCCGCATCCCGCCGTGGTCAGGGTGACGGCGAAGACCAGGAGCGTGATCCGCCTCATGATCACCCCCGCTTCAAGCGGTAGAAGGTGAGGGGCAGCGGGAGAAGCACCGCCAGGGCCGGAAAGGCGATGCCCCGGCGGGTGAGGTCGCTCTTCTGCGCCCGGGTCAGGACCAGTTTGTAGATACCTCCCGGGTCCCGGTTGGCGCTGATGATGTCGTTCTCCGACCCGACCCATTGCACGAGCGCGGTGAGGAACTGCCGGTTGCCGTAGAGGCCGAAGAAACGGTTGGTGGCCAGGTCGGGCGTGCCGACCACGCCGATCCGGGTGCGGGCCAGGGCCACATGGGGGCCGGTGCCCATCACGCGGCTGGCGTCGGTCGCCGCCGCCAGCAGGAACGGACCCTTGCTGCCGGGGGCTCGCCCGGGTGGCTGGGACCAGCTCTTGGGACTGGACCGCACCAGCGGGCTGACGTAGGCCTCCGAATCCGGAACCTGCCCGATCGGCACGGCGTTGGGCACGACGACGGGGATGTTGCGGTCGTCGAGCCGCACCACGACAGGATTCTTGGACGGGTAGTCGAAGGAGACCACCGACGCCGGATCGTCGGCGATCGAGCTCAGGTCCCGGACGATGTCGGTCCCGAACGACAGGCCGAACTCGCCGGTGAGTTGGTTGAGCTGGTTGCGGGGGCCGTCAACGCCGTCGGCCATGATCACCAACCGACCGTTGTCCCGGGCGTAGGCGGTCAATGCCGCCAGCTCCGGGTCGAGGAACGGGACCCGGGGCCCGGCCAGCAGCACGACCGTGCACCGGCGCAACTCGTCGCCTCCGCCGATGCCGGCCAGCGCCAGCGGCCGGACGTCATAGCCGAGCTGGACCAGCTCCTGGCGGAGCCCGGTGAGGCCGTCGGAATTCATGTCGTTGATGTCCCGCTCGCCGTGACCGATGGTGAAGCAGGCGCGGGGCGGGACGAGCCGTGACAACCGGCTGAGGGCGCTGGTGACGCCGATCTGGTCGAGGTTGTCGAGGACCTCCCGTTTGCCGTCGAGCTCGAGGACGTACTTGTCGTACTCGGTGATCCCCGCCTGCCGGGCCTCGCCGGGCTGCGTTTCGGGATCGATCGTGCGGACCTCGACGGTCGCGCCGGCCGCCCGGTACATCTTCACGGTGTTGCGGAGCCTCGTCTCCTCGGGGCTGATCGGCCGGATGAAGGCGGTCAACCGGACGGGCTGCCTGACGTGCCGGACGATGTCGCGGGTGGCCGGGGTGATCGTGTTGCGCTTTGCCGCCGTGAGGTCGATGTCACCGTCGACGCGCTGCGCCACCGCAGGAGTGGCCACCACCACGAAGGCGGCCAGACCGAGCGTGACGGCCCGGCGGAG
>WNGI01009446.1_pt1 | contig 13897 bp, 14 predicted proteins | sample 5400621 | NCBI WGS metagenome assembly WNGI01 (sample SAMN13153374, study PRJNA577476) | soil metagenome | isolation source: 20 cm soil or saprolite under Garry oak tree replicate 1 | place: USA:California | collected 2016-06-15
CCGCCTGCCTTCCAAGCAAGCCGCGCGACGCGCGCCACAAACAGCGCCGTAGCTAGCGCGGCTTGCTTGAAAGGCCCCCGGGGAGCCCGTTACTCCATCTGCGGGCGCATTGCGCGCCCGGCATTCCCTGCGCCCTCTGATGGCAGAGAGCGGGACGTGACCAGCAAAACTCGCGCGAAAACGTGCGGCGAGATCGCGAGGCCGTGTCCGTACGCGGCGGGCTGTTTGAAATTCGAATACGTACGGCCGTCATTGCGAGGAGCGCAAGCGACGAAGCAATCCATTCCTCGTCATTCCAGAATGGTGCGCCAGCACCACACCTCAGATGGCTTTTAACCTCAAAGCGCAAAAAATACCCAGATCGCCGCGCCACAGAGGGTCACAAACCAGGCAAGCGAAAGCCAGACAAGCACGTCGTCTCGGGTCATGGTCGGGTTCTGCCGGATGATGTTGGTTCAGCCGCGAAGTGCGGTACTCGGCGGCGCGGAATGCCTACCGAACATGCGCATCCAAGTCTTGTTTTTGCGCGCCAATAATTTGGGTTTTGGCGCCGAAAATCTCGGACAGAAAATATTCAGTGATGAAGAGGACCGCAGGGAGCGGCGCGCTGCCGCTCCGTTATCGTGATTGCTTGCGCGGCTCGCTTTAAACCCGTGGCAAGCCATCTGCGGCGGTTCTGTCGCTAGGGCGCTGATGACCGGAATTCTCTCGGGTTCATTCCGGTCCATCGCTTGAATGCGTGCGTAAAAGAGCTGATCTCCCGGTATCCCAGGAGCCACGCTATTTCCGAAATAGGCAACTCGCGATCCTTGAGATAGCGTCTGGCGAGAGCAGCCCTGAATTCCTCCAGTATCTTGCCAAAGCTTGCGCCCTCGGCGGAAAGCGAGCGCGACAGCGTACGACTACTGAGACCGAGTTGCCGCGCAACTTCCGACGTTTTGGCTTTGCCATGCGGAAGCAATTGCGGGATCACTCGTTCCACATCGACGCGAACGCCGCCGCGGTCGTGCGGCTGGTGAGCGAGCGCTTCATCCGCGTATTGCCTCAACAATTTGTTCAGGTAAGTGTCGGCCCCGACAATCGGAAGCGAAGCGACCTGTTCCGAAAAAACGATCTCGTCGGCTTCAGCACCAAATTCAACATCGCTCGCAAGAAACAACTTGTATTCCGCAGGCGGGTGGTCGCGAAAATGCCTTACCGTCAATTTTCGAGGCGCTAGCCGGTTGTCTGTCAATTGCCGGCATATGCGTACCAATGCAGTCAGCCAAAACTCTATCTGATGCCGATCCGAACCTCGATCTACGTTCAGGTAGTCAAGCGCGATGACCGTGGCCCGATCTGAACGGAAGTGCAGACGGACGCCTTCATTGTTGATCCCGCTATAGCGCTCTGCGTTACGAAGAGCATCGGCAAGCAGCCCTGAAGATGCCATCACGTAGTAGAGCAGACCTATCTCGCGCAGGTCGAAGCTGCGCGCCAAATGAAATCCGAGAAAATCATCCTGCAGTTCTTGTGCTGCCAGTTCCAGGACCTTGATTTGCGTGCGCACCTCAAGACGAACGGTCGGATCATCCAGCTGCTCGGCCCTCAATCCTGCCCCAGACAGAACAGCCGCCGTGCCTTTGCCTGCCTCACGCATTCGGGCGAATGCCAGGCGCGCTATCCCGCCGGTCGCGCTCGGGATCGAGCGGAAATCGTCAGGATGGGCAGAGCGCATGAGAACGGCTCCTAAAAACCGGAATTAGTGCCGTTTCGCATAGGTCGCGGGCGCAACTGACTTCGCAAGCAATCCTCGTCGTTCGTGAATCAAGCTCTCCAGCCGGTGGGCTGCCACATTCAGCGTCGCATCATCCACCGCACTCTCGTCTCCACCAGCCGATTTGGCGCGTTCCGCTTTCAGAAGGCCGTCGATTTCTTCCTCGATATCCGACAGCTCAACCTCTGAATCAACTTTCCTGATCCGACGCGCCAGGGCATAGAGAGAATCCAGCGTGCCTTCGGGTTTTGCGGGGTTGCCGATCCCTAGAAACTTCCACGCCGCCGCAAGCAGGGTGGCGAAGCCCCCCAGCAGCATCGGCGTCAAATAGATCCAGTTGCCGTATTCATCCATGAAGCTCTGCGTAGTGGCGTTATAAACGGCTGCCGCTCCAGGATGCAGCGGCAGGTAGGCATCCTGGTCGGTGCTGGGCGCGGTGATCTGCGCGAAAATCGGCTGCTCGCGCAGAAGATCCCGGCGCGCGCTCATGATTGACTGCGTGAGGCTGGTTATCAGGTCAGCACTGAGCTTCTTGTGAGCAACCAGATATAGTGAAGTCCTCAAAGTCGTTACGTCATCGTCCGGAACCGGCGGCGATCCGCGCAACGTGCCCTTCGGTACGTCGAAACTTTCATAGGCACGTTCGCCCTCTGCAATTGCACCGGCAGATTCGATTGGGATGAGTACCGGTGCCTTCTTGTGGTCTATCTGAAACAATCCGCGAACCTGGGACAGGTATTTTTCGGCCAGCGGGATCGCGACAAGCAGAGCACTAACTTGTTTTGACTGAATAGCCTGGCGGACATCCGCCAAAGCGAGATCCTTGAACACAACTTTTGCGCGGACCAGATCATATTCCTTGGTCAGCACGTCAACAATTTTAGAGTTCCCTACTCCGCCGACCACGGCGACGGTCTGGCCCTTCAGCTTGTCTATGCCATCAATGGACGAGCCCGGCGGCGCAATGATCAGTACGACCATATGGCTGACGACGACGACAGCTTGCGCCTGGGACAAGTCACCAACGTCGCCGCGAACCACCGCGAGATCCACCTTATCTGCTGAAAACGAGTCAGCCGCTCCAAGCGTCGTTCCGCTGTCGATAACCTTGAGGCGCACCGGCGCGCTTGTCAAAGCGAACTGGCTTGCCATGGCTGACATTAGCTTGGCAGCCTCACCGTCAATCGAGCCGACTGCTATGGTAAGCGTTATCGGCCGGGTAAAGTACCGGTAGGCAAAGAGGCCTGCACCGGTCGCAAGAACGACCGCACCGACGAGCAGAACAGCGCGAATCCAGAGCGGCAATCTCATCGACATGCTGGTCACTCCAGACGCGCTCCAGGAAGAAGGCCTAACTTACGCCGAAACGTGGCACCGTGCCACGTTTCTGCGAGGCGACATCGGTTGGCAGTCTCTTGCTCCTGGCCCTAGCATCCGCGGCAAATGGATATCGATTGGCATTCCGGTGTCTGGGACAACTCGACTTCAGAAAATATACGAAAGAAAGCCGGCAGCGCGACTATCCTCATTTGCTCCTCACACAAAATCTCACTCCACGGGCCTGGTAGGCCGTAGAGCTCGCCACCCGACAGCAAATCAGCCAAGCAAATCTAACTTAGACCGCCCGAACCTGGGGTGACACGTAACCCGCTTACATCGGATGGCCTTGATCTATCGCAAGGGGTGTACGGACGACATGAGCAACCGGCTAGGAGCGTAATGGCGGCCCAGCACACCGCGCCATGATTTTCAGCGTGCGCTATCGCGACGCCCCGGTGCCCTATGGAAAATGATGGTAAAGTCATCGAAGTTGGCGTTGGCCTCCATTGCATTCGTCTCCATCGTCATTCATCCTGTAACGAACAGAGGTGACTTACGACCTCCTCGACGGCCGATCCATTGCCTGTCTAATCGTTTGCTGTGACGCCCTGTGCCGTCGGATATTGGTCAATTCTTGGGCTGCTGTTGCGGAGGTAGCCTGCATGTTCGAAATGGTGGATCTGCTCGCCGGAACCAGTTTGTTCCTGCTCGCCTTCTCGGTCCTGATATTCGACATCCCTCGCTACACGTTTTCGCTGGTTTCTCTAGCCTTGTTCGGCGTGAGGAGACGAAACGATAGAGGGGCCGCCAGCAACGCTTCGGTCAGCGTGATTATACCGACGTTCAACGGCGGCTCCGGGCTCGCCCCCACAATCGACTCGCTTCGTCAGCAAACTTTGCGGCCGCTCGAAATCATTGTCGTGGACGACGGCTCGACCGACGAAACGCGCACCGTCGCGGAGCGGTCTCGCGCGTTGGGCCTGGTGGACATGGTCATCTGCCATGGCACGCGGTGCGGCCGCAGCGCGGCAATCAACGCTGCGGCCCGGTTTGCCAGCGGCGACCTGCTTTTGACCGTGGATGCCGACACGGTTTTCGAGCCGACTGCTGTCGCGCGGCTTGCGGCCGTATTCAGCGATCCGCGCGTCGCCGGAGCGAGCTGCAACATTGCGATCAGCAACGAGCGTGACTCGTTATTGACCGGGCTTCAAAGCGTCGAGTACCTGATGTCTATCAGCGCTGGGAGAGCCATACTCGACGTCGTGGATGCGATCGCGTGTCTGTCCGGCGCTTGTTCCATGTATCGGCGAGATATATTCCAGCGACAGGGCGGCCTGGATGTCGGCCCCGGAGAGGATCTGGAGTACAGCCTGCGGCTGCGTCGCCTCGGCTATGTCATCCGTTTCGTGCCGGACGCCTGGGCGGAAACGGACGGCCCGACAAACGGCATAAGCCTTTTGCGCCAGCGCGCGCGCTGGGATCGTGATGCCTTGCGAATCCGTTTCATGACGTATGGCGAGCTGAGCTTCTTCCATCCGTTCGAGCGCTTGCCGGACACGCTTCAGAGACTGGACTTCATTTTCTTTGATCTTGTTCCCACGCTCAGCTTACCATTCTATCTGGCTTACATCTTGCTGCTGTTCGGCGCCGATGCCGCCCTGTTTCTCGGCGCGATCTATTTCCTGCTGCTCTGGATCTCGATTTTCAACATGGCGCTGGCGTTCGTCATGTTCAATCGATCGATTGGCCTCTTTGGTCTGGGAGCCTCGCTGATCTTTCCCCTGTACCAGGGTGTCTATCTGAAATGCGGGCGGTTCCTTTCGTACTCCTCGGAAATCATCTTCGCCACGTCGCGGCACGATGATTTCGTGCCACCACGCGTTCGTCGCGCCCTCTTGGGGGATCGGAGGGAGGAGCCAGCCCAATGAATGTCACGATCAACCGCCTCGATCCAAACCTTCCCGATCCCGTTGAAAGCCGCCGGCGCGCGGCGGGACGGTTGGTGCGCATTGCCTATGCAACGATCGTGTTCGGTGTGCTCGCTTTCTTTGTCACCTATTTCGGCGCGCCCTTTGTCTTTCTCGGCGGTTCGGGCACGGTCTCGGCCCCACCTTACGTGGTTTCCCTTCCCTATACCGTGCAGGTGAGTCACATGAACCTGGTGCGTGGCGCCACGGTCAAGGCCGGTGACGAGATCGCAGAGGTGGTTTCACCGGAGCAGGACAGCATCGTCGCGACCTATATGCGCGCGATGGCGGACATCGCCGGTCGCACGGCAGAACTGCGCATCAAGGCCCGGGTCGCGCAGGAATCCCTCGAAGCAACGCGCTCCTATTTGCGCGTGACCGAGGAAGCAGCAGAACACGTCGGCGCTATGTCCTCCGCCACGGTGACTTTCCGCATGGAAGTCTTGCGCGAACGCGCCTCGGCCCGCAAAGCTGTTGTCTCGCTGGAGGCGGAAGTCGCCGAGACCGCCATTCAACTTGCCTCCCTGGGCGAATTTATCCAACAGCTTCAAGGCCGCCTCGATGAGGTGCAGCGCCATTTCGGCCAGGGCAGGGTGTTTGCGCCGATCGCCGGGATCGTTTCGACAGGTCTCGCGCATGTCGGCCAATCGCTGGTGGCAGGCACGCCGATCGCCGAGATCCTCGATCCGACCGACATCTTTGTGGACTGGTACATTCCCAATGAGCGCCTGATCGATCCTGAGGTCGGGAACGAAGTCTATGTGGTGTTCGGCAACCGGCGGATTCCCGGAAAGATCGCCCAAATCCTGCCGGTTTCCGATGTGTACGCCCGGACGCAGCAGCCTTTAGCGCGTGACCGCCCTGCGACCCAGATCGCGCGGATCCACTTCGATCCGGGTGCGTTGCCGCCGCCGCTGAATTCTTCGGTCAATGTTCGCATGCACTACACCGAACTTTCCGCCCGCGTCGCCAACGCGCTGATCCGTTTCTTCGGACTTTACTGAACATGACGCCGCGGATGTCGCGCGGAGTGCCATACGATGCAGATTGAAGGAGATCAATCGGTGTGCCCGGCCTGCGGCGCCGAAGGGCTGGAGGTTTTTCCGGTGTTTCATCACATGATCTGCGCCTATGTCGGCCCACAGTATGACTTCGCTCCGACTGTCGCTGGATATACCTGCCCGAAATGCCGCCGCGACATTGTGTCGGGCGATCACGCTTGCGAGATCGTAGGGACGAGTGCGCGCTGCATCCAATGTCGCAAGGAAATGGTGGTGTCGCCACCGTCCGTTTCGAGGTAGTCAAATCTTCATACCTGTCGATGCTGCGATTTCGAGGACCCAATGATCCTTGTGACCGGAGGCGCCGGTTATATTGGCTCGCATGCATGCGTTGCGCTGCTGTCCGCCGGCGAGCAAGTCGTTGTCATTGATAATTTCTGTAATAGCAGTCCCGAGGCCCTCAACAGGGTACAACGAATCTGCGGCAACCCTGGCGGAGGTCGAAGGCGGCATTCGCGACCAGCCTATGCTCGAAAGCGTATTGACGCAGTATGGTTGCACCGCCGTCATGCATTTTGCCGGCCTGAAGTCCGTCCAGGACTCCGTGGCGCGGCCACTCGAATACTACGATCAGAACGTCGTCGGCTCGCACCGGCTGCTCCGCGCCATGAGCAAGACCGGCGTCACGCAAATCGTATTCAGCTCATCGGCCACCGTCTACGGCATGCCGCATTTCCTGCCCTGCACCGAGGATCATCCGCTCAATCCCGCCAATCCCTACGGCCGAACCAAACTCGTCATCGAGGACATGCTGCGCGACCAATATGCGAGCGAGCCGACCTGGCGAATAGCGATCCTGCGCTATTTCAACCCGGTCGGCGCCGATGAGAGCGGCTTGATCGGCGAGGATCCGAAAGGTGTCCCCAGTAACCTGGTCCCCTTTGTTGCCCGGGTCGCGATCGGGCGCCGGCAGCGGTTGAACGTCTTTGGCGCGGATTACGACACACCCGATGGGACCGGCGTCAGGGACTACATCCACGTGATGGATTTGGCTGCGGGACATCTGTCGGCGCTGCGACTGCTCGATGGCCCGAAATGCTTTGCCGTCAATCTGGGAACCGGCGAGGGCAGCAGCGTGCTTGAAGTGGTCCGCGCCTTCGAGGCTGTGAGCGGACGGAATGTTCCATATGACGTCAAGCCACGCCGCCCTAGCGACGTCGCTGCGTGTTACGCCGCCACCGACTATGCGTCGAAGTTGATGAACTGGCGGGCGACCAGGTCGCTCGAGACCATGTGCGCCGATCACTGGCGGTGGCAGCGGACCAACCCGAACGGCTATGCCTGATGGCGCCACTGGCACGAGGACAGAGTTGGAGCCCTGGCGCAGCCATCTCTCTTGCCGCATCACCGTGGGACTGGCAGGCAAGCGCGCCACCGACACTGCCCGTCGGGACAATGGCCATAAGGGCAATAGTCCCGAGAACGTCACGGTCGTAGGTTTGCCACGGGAAAAACTCAGCTCTCAGGCAGGGGGCGCGGCAATGACCACTCGGCTGGAGCTCAACTTGCGGGCTGCGCTATGCAGACAGCTCGCAAAGCGTGAGCCGGCTAACCGATCGCTCTGGATGGCCGAGGCGGAACATTGGCTGCGCTTGTCGAAAGAGAAGCTTCGGGGCGAGGCCAAGGCAAAATCGGTTCCGGCACGACCGGTGTCTGCGCGCCAGGCACCCGCTCCCTGACTTCGGGCTTTTCCGAGAAGTGATGCGGCGCTCCCTGGATCATTGGCAGTCCGACTTGAAGGACTGCGCCATGCCGCTTCCCCGTCGTCGACTTCCGACCACATGAGAACTTCTGCCCGCTTGATCCAGCAAGGCGCGACGTGTCCATGCATCACGCGACAGCTTCGTCCGGTGCCGCAAGCCGCAACGATGTGGCGGTCGTTTACCTTATTCGAAGCGCTCGGTATTAATTTTGAAATTGTGGTGTATTCTGAATGTATGCATGTCGATGTCGACTTGCATTGAGCCAACTTAGGGGTCACGGAGGGTAACATGGCCAAGAAAGCGAAGAAGGCAAAGAAGAAGAAGTCAGCCAAGAAGAAAAAGAAGTAACCGTTCGACAACAGCCTCGTAGCATCGGGATAGCGTCTGAGATCCGTTACGCCTTTCGTAGCGCGCACAGGCGCCAGCTTTCGAGGACAGATTATCCGCGCAACAAACAACCAAGACGGACCCTTATGCAGATGGCTGCTGCATAAGGGTCCGGCTTTTCACTATATGAGTAGAGCTTCGCCAAAAGCATTGCCACTGATGCGATGGGAAGCATCCTGTGTGGCCTACGTCCCGCTTCAGTCGTCGGCAATGTCGCGGCTCGTTCGCGGCATTTAATGGCGAATGACACTGCCAGGACCTGAGTCAGCCGAAGACGTCACGGCCAAACGGCCCATGAAAAAAGCCATGGGCTGATATCAAACTTGGCTATTTCCCGGGCAGTGAAAAAGTGCAAAACCCTAAGTATCTGAAGATATTGGTCGGAGTGGCAGGATTTGAACCTGCGACCCCTGCGTCCCGAACGCAGTGCTCTACCGGGCTGAGCCACACTCCGACAAGAACGCGGCTTATAGCCTTGGGTTTCGGACACCGCAAGAAGGTGAATTGAGGACGCTAACCCCTTTGAATGTTGGCCTGAAAACGCAGATTCTACCCGCCGGCGAGGCCACCGTGGCGGCGGCTGCGCGTGCTCTCGCCGGCGGCGAACTGGTCGCGTTCCCGACCGAGACCGTCTATGGCCTCGGCGCCGATGCCACCAATGCCGCGGCGATTGCGCGGCTCTATCAGGCCAAGGGCCGGCCCTCGTTTAATCCGCTGATTGCCCATGTCAGGGATCTCGCGGCTGCGCGGCTTGTTGGCCGCTTCAAGACGCAGGCGGAGGCGGTCGTGCTCGCAGAGGCATTTTGGCCGGGCCCGCTGACGCTGGTGCTGCCGAAGACAAAAGATTGCGCGGTCGCCGATCTCGCCACCGCAGGTCTCGATACCGTCGCGCTCCGGGTGCCCGCCCATCCGCTGGCGCGGGCCATCTTGCGCGCGTTCGGTGGACCGGTGGTGGCGCCATCGGCCAATCTGTCGGGCCACGTCTCGCCGACGACGGCGGCGCATGTGCAAAGCGATCTCGCCGGGCGCATAGATCTGATCGTCGACGGTGGTGCGGTCGCGGTCGGCGTCGAATCCACCATTGTCGGATGTTTTGACGAACCGATGCTGCTTCGGCCCGGCGGGGTGCCGCGGGGCGAGATCGAGCGCGTGCTCGGCCGAGCGCTGCTGCAGCCGCCCGAGGATGCCGACAAGGATGCAAGCCAGCCCTTGGCGCCGGGCATGCTGGCGTCGCATTACGCGCCACACACGCCGGTGCGGCTCCATGCTGAGAGGATCGAGGCCGGTGAAGCGCTGCTGGCGTTCGGCCCCGCAGTGGCGCCGGGAGCAGATAACGCAACCGCGGTGATGAATTTGTCCGCGCAAGGCGATCTTAACGAGGCCGCCGCCAATCTTTTCGGTTATCTTCGCGCGCTCGACGCCAGAGGCGCGCGCGCGATTGCTGTCATGCCGGTGCCGGATCACGGGCTCGGCGAAGCGATCAACGATCGGCTGCGCCGCGCCGCCGTGGGGCGGAAATGAGCAAGCGTAAAGTGACAAGAATGAATATCGTCCAGCCATCAGCGTCGCCGCTCTCGCCCGAACTGATCGCGCGCTTTCGCAAGATCGTCGGCAATAAATATGCAGTGACCGACGCGGCTGACATCGCGCCTTATCTCACCGAGGAGCGGGATCTGTTTCACGGCCGTTCGCCGCTGGTGCTGCGGCCAGGTTCGACGGCGGAAGTCTCCGCGATTTGCAAGCTTGCCAGCGAACACCGGATCGCGCTGGTGCCACAGGGCGGCAATACGGGTCTCGTCGGCGGCCAGACCCCCCATAATGGCGAGGTCGTCATCTCGATGCGGCGGATGGACAAGATCCGCGACATCGACACCGCGTCCAACACCATGACCTGCGAGGCCGGAGTGGTGCTGCAGATCGCGCAGCAGCGCGCCAGTGAGGTTGACCGGCTGTTTCCGCTGTCGCTCGGCGCGGAGGGAAGCTGCACCATCGGCGGCAATCTCTCCACCAATGCCGGCGGCACTACCGCGCTGGCCTACGGGGTGGCGCGCGAGATGGCGCTTGGGCTCGAAGTGGTGCTGGCCGACGGGCGCATTCTGAACGGGCTGTCGAAGCTGAAGAAGGACAATACCGGCTACGATTTGCGCAACCTCTTCATTGGCGCCGAGGGCACGCTCGGCATCATCACCGCGGCGACCCTAAAATTGTTTCCAAAACCGCACGCGGTGGAAACCGCCTTCGTCGCCCTCAGATCGCCGGCGGCAGCCCTCAAGCTGCTCTCGATCTCGCAGAACGAGGCGGCAGGCACGCTTACCAGTTTCGAGCTGCTTTCGGATATCGCGGTTGATTTCAGCGTGCGTCATGGCATCGACATCCGCAATCCCCTGGTCAGCAAGCATCCATGGTACGTGCTGATGGAGCTGTCATCTCCGCGCGATGACGCCCGCGCCGCGCTGGAATCGATCCTGGCGCAGGGCATGGAGCAGGCCATCGTCGATGACGCCGCAATTGCGGCGAATCTTGCCCAGCGTATGGCGTTCTGGAAGCTGCGCGATGAAACGTCCGCGGCGCAAAAGCCGGAAGGCGGCTCGATCAAGCACGACATTTCGGTGCCGGTCGCCGCGGTGCCTGATTTCATCGAACAAGCCAATGCAGCGGTGATGAAGTTGATACCCGGCGCGCGGCCAGTGCCGTTCGGTCATCTCGGCGACGGCAATATCCACTACAATGTCAGCCAGCCAGTTGGCGGCGACCCCGCGGAGTTTCTTGCGCGCTGGCACGAGGTCAATGCGGTGGTATTCGACGTCGTACTGCGGATGGGTGGATCAATCTCCGCCGAGCATGGCATCGGCGTGCTCAAACGCAACGAATTGCCTCAAGTGAAAGACAAGGTCGCGATCGAACTGATGCGTTCCATCAAGGCGATGCTCGACCCGCTCGGCATCATGAACCCGGGCAAGGTGCTGTAGATCCCCGCCCAAAGTTCGCCGTTTCGATAGACTCAAGCACACAAAATGACGCCTCATGCCGGGCCCCGGACATGACGAGCAGTGGATCTCAAAACAAACTTCCCTGCCCGTCATCTTCGGATGATAGGCGCAGCGGTTTGCGCGGCGCGGGCTTTTTCGGCGGGCCCGCTTGCTCGGCCGCCATCTCTTCCGCGGGGACCGGGAGGATCAATTGCGGGTCATCATTGGCCGCGCGATTGACCCGCGTCGAGACCTCGTGCCAGGCGAACTCGCCGTCGGCGGGCGCGGTGAGTAGCGCCATCGCCGCCTCGGCATCATGCGCGCGGCAATCGAGCCAGCGGTCAAAATCGCCGGGCGCGATCGTCACCGGCACGCGGTCGTGCAGCGTCGCGAGATCGGCACTCGCCGCTGCGGTGACGATAGTCACCGTATCGAGTTCCTCGCCGTTCGGGCCGATCCAGGTGTCCGCCAGCCCCGCAAGGCCGATCGGAGTTCGGTCGCGGCGATAGACGAAGTGAGGCCGCTTGCGCTTTTCGGACGCCTGCCATTCATAATAGCCGTCCGCCGGGACCAGGCAGCGCCGCCGCTTCATCGCATTCTTGAAGGCCGGCTTTTCCATTACCGTTTCCGCGCGCGCATTAAACAGCAGGCTGAATTGGCGCGGATCTTCGACCCAGCCGGGCAACAGGCCCCAGCGCATCAGGCGGAAATGCCTGACGCCGTTTTCGATGATGATGACGGGTATCGGTTGGGTCGGCGCAATGTTATGCCTTGGCGGGAAATCGGGCTGCTCGATATAGCCAAAAAGCTGCCGCAAGGCCGCCGGCGGCGATGTTATTACGAAGCGTCCGCACATTCTGTGGTCCAGTTAGGCATCCGTTCAGCACCTTTTAACCCCAACCGTCAACACTGCGGCAGATGACGTCAACCGCTTCCAAACCCGCGCGATCAGACCGCCAGACGGACCCTGATGAGGAAGCCCGGGCTGCCCGGTTGCGGACCGCCAACATTAACCCCCGCACCGGTCTTGCCACCGACTATCTGAATCATTTCAACGAAGCCATTATGCTGCTTGAGATGATTCCAGACATGCCGAAATGCGCGGAGGACTTTCTGCTATGGTACCCGCTGTCCTATCGCGAGCATTTCATGGCGTCGCATTTCAAGGCGCGCGACCTCGCGATCGAGGCCTACGAATCCGCCGATGAACATATTCGGGCCGAATTCGACAATATCACCGGCGCAATGACTTCCATACTCACCGCGGTGGGGGCTGCGATGCGCGAGGTCCGCCAGGACAAGACCCGCGCTAGGCTGGCTGGGCAGGCCACCGGCTGGGTCAAGCCGCTGGTCGCGCTGGCAGGCGGCATCATCAATGGCGGCGCCGAGGCCGACGTCGACTACATCATGAGTCACTGATGTCAGCGACTGTCGCGCCCTCGCATCCCCAGCTAGCCGTCAGCGCGGCGATCTTTCGCGACAACAAAATCCTTCTGGTGCGGCGCGCCAGATCGCCGGCCAAGGGTTTCTATTCGCTGCCGGGCGGCCGGGTCGAATTCGGCGAATCGCTGCATGCGGCGCTACATCGCGAAGTCGATGAGGAAACCGCGCTGAAAATCGAAATCATTGGCCTTGCCGGATGGCGGGAGGTGCTGCCGGGAACCAGCGGCGGCGGGCACTATCTGATCATGTCATTTGCGGCGCGCTGGACCTCCGGCGAGCCGGTGCTGAACGAGGAACTCGACGATTTCCGCTGGCTCACACCGGACGCGCTCGGCGATCTCGATCTCACCGCGGGCCTGCCGGAGGTGATCCGGTCGGCTTGGGGCTTGCTCCGGACCTAAGTGGATCCGGCCTTGCTTCCAGCGCATTGAAAAGGCATATCACTAGCGCCCCGCTTCCGAAGTTCGTGAAACGTTGCGGCACCTCTGACACGAACTTCGGAAGCAAAGGGGCGCTAGCAACTTTATATTTCTAGTGCCGCTTTTCGATTTGAAGTTCCTGATACGAGCCCGCGGCAACCGTTGCAGGAACTTCAAATCGGCGGCACAACCGTCCCGGACCCCTTCATGCCAAAGCATTTTCTGGCGGTAATCATCATCATCTCGGCATGCCTTTCTGGCCCCGCACGGGCCGAGGACGCGGCCGCGCCGTTCGACGGCGACCTGCAGCGGCTGGCCGAAATCCTCGGCACCCTGCACTACCTGCGGGGTATTTGCGGCAGCAATGAAGGTCCGAAATGGCGCAACGAAATGCAGGCGCTGATCGACGCCGAAACGCCTTCGGGCGATCGCCGCGCCCGCATGATCGCGGGCTTCAATCGGGGCTATAATGGCTTCCAGCAGAGCTACCGCACCTGCACGCCGGCGGCCGCCGTCGCGATCCGCAGATATATCGAGGAAGGTTCGAAGATTTCGCGGGATCTGACCGCCCGCTACGCCAACTAGCGTCGCGGTTCCCCAAGGTCTCCTCACCTCTGCAGCGCGGCGCGAGCCTTCGATTTCAAACCATAGATTCAATCCTATTCGCGCCGTTAACCTTTCCTAAAGAAGTGGTCTAGGCGGCCCCGCACCGCATGCTAAACCTTGCGCATTCGACGCGCTCCGCCGTGGAGCGCGCCTAGCCTGTTGAGTTTTATGAGCCATCCAGCGTCCTTCACAACCGCCCGCGACCCGCTGCCCGACCACGAGCAGAAACAGGCCGCGCTCAGCTATCTCAACGAGGCCTGGGCGGA
>WNGI01009866.1_pt1 | contig 13897 bp, 20 predicted proteins | sample 5400621 | NCBI WGS metagenome assembly WNGI01 (sample SAMN13153374, study PRJNA577476) | soil metagenome | isolation source: 20 cm soil or saprolite under Garry oak tree replicate 1 | place: USA:California | collected 2016-06-15
ACACGCGTGAAATACCGGTTTTGCCGGTGCCGATTACTCTTTAAACTGCTGCCATGAAAGTCCCTTTTAAACTTGGAGTCGTGGGTCACTTCGGACTCGCAGTGCGAGATCCAAAGAAGAGCGCGAAATGGTTCGAGCGCGCACTTGGTTTGAAAAAGGAATTCGAGTTTGACGGCGGTGTCGCCATCGGAAATGACAACGTTACGATTGCACTACACGAAGGGAATCCGTCGCCTCGAACGCTTGGTCACATGTCATTTCATTTGCCAAACATGGCTACTTTGAAAAAAGCATTGTCGCACTTGAAGAAGGTCGGCGTGGATTTGGAAGATTCGGGGGATGAGATTGGTCCGGAAGCTCCCGGATCGCCACACAAGGGTCTCTGGTTCCACGATCCGGACGGATACAGGTGGGAGCTTTCAGTTCAGGGTGGTAAGTGAGTAAATTGCCATGAGATGGGAAAACGCCGAGCCAGCGAGAGCAAGAGGGTCAACTCGGCGGTCCAGAAAACCGAGAACTAAGAGAACACGCAAACCTGTCTCAGTCCGGGCCGGCCAGCTCGAGTTCTTTAAAGTCAATACCGAGAAGTGGGAATGGCGGGATGCCTACCACTGGCTGCTGGCCCTAAATTGGCCACGGTTCGCCGCCCTTATCCTCTCGATCTACGTCGTTATCAATCTTATCTTTGCCGCGCTCTACGCTGTCGGCGGATCTTGCATCGCCGAGATGACTCCCGGCTCGTTCCTCCAAGCTTTCTTCTTCAGCGTCCAAACATTGGCCACAGTTGGTTATGGTCACATGTATCCGCAAACTCTGTATGGCCATGTCGTTACCACCATCGAAATCATGTCCGGCATGTTTTGGTTGGCCGTCATTACCGGCTTGATCTTTGTCCGCTTCTCCAGGCCGACCGCGCGCATCTTATTCAGTAAATCGATTGTTATTACCCCATTCGATGGCCGGCCGGCGCTGATGTTGCGGGTGGCGAACATGCGCCACCACAGCATGGTCGAAGCCGAGTTTCGCATCATGTTCCTGCGTGACGAACCGATCGCCGAAGGGGGAACCTTTCGCCGGTTCTACTCACTGAAATTGGATTTTGACCGACTGATTGTCTTCCCGGCGGCGCTGACCTTGCGCCATTTCATCGATGAACAAAGTCCACTTTACGGAGCAACTCCGGAGTCGCTCGAAGCCGGCGACGCGCGGTTGATCGCATCAGTAGTATGCGTCGAAACCGTCATTCCCGCCGCGGTCCAGAGCCAGCAAGACTATTCCTGGCGTGATGTGCGCTTCGGCGAACGCTTCGTCGAGATTTATACCGAGTTGGGCGACGGAAAACTAACCGTCGACTACGGCCGGATCCACGATACCGAACCGGTCACGAAGTAGGCAGTGTAGGTACCGGATGCTCCTGGGGCACATTCTGTGGTTCGGATTTGTGCTCCGCGTCCGTCAGCGATACGCTCAGGCGATGAAGACACGAACTCTGATAGCAGTTGGGCTGGTCGCGGCGAGCCTTTCCATTGGTATCGCTGCGCAAGCGAACGAAGAAAAAGAGCAAGAGATAAAAGCGGCTGACGTCCCGGCGGCGGTGCAGAAAGCGGCGGAAAATGAGGCCAAAGGGGCAAAGATCCTCCGCTGGGAAAAAGAGGGCAACAATTATGAGGCCGTCGTTGCGAAAAAGAACGGCAAACAGGTGGGGATCAAAATGAATGCCGACGGCAAGGTATTAAGCAAGCACAACGAAAGCGCAGAACACCAGGAGAAAAAGTATTGATCGAAACAGCGGTTCTGGAGCGTTTCTGGCTCCAGGACCGTCTTCACAGAGAAAATTACCTAAGCCGTTACCACCTAAGCGGTATGGCCGCGCGGTTGAGGGGTCGGCGCTGAGGTTGGCTGTCAGGCTGTTGATTTGCATATGCCACTGATAATATTCGTGTCATGATCCTTTGCGAAGCCGGGCCAACTTAAGGCCGATATCCGATTCACCAATAATGGCGTTAATGAAAAAAGAGCTGTTCGTGTGCGACGATTGCGGCGAACGGAAACGGCTCAGCAGCATGGAGCGCCATTTCTGCGAAAACCCGACTCATAACCGCGCGGTCGAAATGCGGCCTTCACGGATAAAGAAGCCGACTTCACTAAAACCGTCCAATCCAAACTGAGCTTGACGAATTTTGGCGCGCCTCAAAAGTGCGGCTAGGAGAATGTTGAATCAGGAACGTAGAAGCTTAGGATTGAATTAGCGGCAATTGATTCGATTCGGGTTGAGCAAGCGCGGACAAGAGTATTTCTAGCGGCGGTCTACCTGTCGCGCCGTAGTGGAACGAAGGCGGATGACTGCCGAAGTTATGTAACAATCTCGCATTTTTTTTGAGCGAACTTCTCACTGGCAGCGCCGCATTGCACGTGAACATTATGCGGGAGCGAATGAAAACATTGTTTCTTGCATGCATCACATTGGCCATCTTCGGCTGTACGCAGACGCAGGTAAATTACACCAGCTATGTTGGGCAACAGCAGGATTGGCCTTTTGCCACGGGCGCGATTGTGCAAACACGGTTTGCCCTTCCGCTCTATCAAGGTCCTCCTGATCGACCGTATCGTATTTTAGGCTGGATCGAGGTGGAGAACGCACGCGGCGCTCTAGGGCTGAGATCGGGAGGCGTCGAATACGCTGTGAAGGAAGCGGCGAAACGCGGTGCCGATGCGGTAATCCTGCTGAGGAACAGGGCAAATACTTCAGGAACACTGGCACCTACTCGCGAAGGGTACGCGCGAGTGATTGCAATCAAGTTCCTGTTGTAACTTAGATCACGAACAGCATAACTTCCCCCAGTTCGATGCGCGAGCTCGGCCGGATTGCTTAATCGCTCTCGAATCGGATTAGAGGCTGTAGGTCAGCTCTAGAGCTTCGGCGGAGGTTGTGGCGCGGCTGCATTCCGGCCGATTAAGTTCGACGTCCGAGCACGTGGTCGGACATCAGACTCCGCTACGATTTCCAATCGGCCAAAAGCGCTCTGACGCTCTTGTCCGCTCGTGCTGGACGTCCGCTCGGCAGATGGAGTCGCACGCTGCCTTCGGGTAATCCGAAAACGCGTTCGATCTTCCGTTGTCCGGTGCCAATGCTCGCATCGCGCCGCAGATTGAATTTGCGACGTGCGGGAAACTCCTTTCTGGGCCGCTTGCGAGGCATGAAAGCGGTTTATTACATCCAGTGCTGCAAGGCAATCATCCTGTGCGAGATCTCGCTTGAAGATGCCGGTCCTTTCTAGGAGCAAGATTGGTAGCTGCTCTTCAAAAGGGATGGTTTACCGTAGCCGCGCTCTCTAGGCGCGTGTCTAGCCTTAACACGACGGTCAGAGACCGCCGCTACAACGACCATGATTTGTCATTTCGAGCGAAGCCGAGAAATCTCTGAATATTCGTTCAGAATAGTCCCCGCGAAACCGTCGCATCGATGACAGATATATCCGCTTTGGAACCTTTTCGCGACTAAATGCCGGAGTATAGCAGTTCCTACAGGCTGAAGCTATGCCGCCCGAGTTCGAATGTTGATTTCGGAGGTAAGCGTCTGATGAACGGGACATCTGTCCGCAATCTCCATAAGCTTGGACCGTTGCTCGTCAGTAAGCGGCCCGGTAAGGTGAATCTCCCGCTCGATTCGGTCGATCTTTCCTTCTTTGGTCTCGCACTCAGCGCAGTCGATCGCGTGAATTTTCGAGTGATACAGGGAAACGATCACGGTCTCGAGCGGCCAGCCTCTTCGGCGGGCGTAAAAAGAGATCGTCATCGAAGTGCAGGTGCCGAGCGAAGCCAGAAGAAGGTCGTAGGGAGATGGTCCGGTATTGGTCCCACCGAAAGCGACCGGTTCATCGCCGGCAAGACGGTGCTCGCCAATTTCAACTGCTTGGGCAAAGCCGGCGGAATTTCCGCGAACGATGACGTGTGGCGGACTGTTAGAAGTGATTTCTGCCATGGTGGAGAGCAGCAATAAGACTCTGTCGCTCAGTTCGCCGCAAGCCCAGAATGCTTGGGAGAACGCGAAGCGGCAGATATAAGCTTAAGCGTGGATAAGCACTACACTGTGACCCTCGCCGATTATCTTTGCGCTGCTAAGAGCGCCCTGATTTTCACCGGCGCCGGCATTTCGACCGACAGTGGGATTCCGGATTTTCGCGGTCCGCAGGGGGTCTGGACCCGGCGTCAGCCCGTTTATTTCCACGATTTTATGAGCTCGGAAGCAGCACGGATCGAACATTGGGATTACAAGCTGGAAGGCCGGGATGCCTTCCGTAGCGCGCGACCCAATGTGGTCCATCGTGCCATTGTCCGGTTGGAACGAGCGGGGAAAGTGGGGGCCGTCATTACCCAAAACATCGATGGTTTGCATCGGCTTGCCGGGACCAGCGCGGAACTGCTTGTCGAACTACATGGCACAAACACTCTAGTCGAATGTCAGACTTGTCATTGGCGAGGTGATCCCGAAGCGCATTTCGAGTTTTTCCGCCGTAATCGCAGGCCGCCACTCTGTCACTGTGGCGGATTCCTAAAGCCGGCAACGATCAGTTTCGGTCAGAGCCTCGATCCGCAAGAACTGGAACGGGCGAGTCAGGCGGCAATGGAAACCGACCTGGTGGTGGCACTGGGTTCTACCTTGTCGGTATATCCAGCTGCATCATTTCCGCTGGTGGCGGCTCGGCGCGGCATTCCGTACATCATTATTAATCGAGGAGCGACTGATCACGATCATGAACCGTGCGTGACGCTGCGCTTTGAAGGGAAAGTAAGCGATATTTTTCCCCCAGCGGTGGATTCCGCGCTCGCCTAATGACGAATAGTGATGGCCAGTTTTGATCGTGGGTCGTGATGTTATACGTGAGTCACGTATGTCAGCGGGCTAACTGCCTCTCAGTAGCGAATCAGTTTGCGCAGGGCAACAAGAGCGATTCCGCGGGGCACAGCTCGCCCTTGTTCCCATTCTTGCAGAGTTCGGATGGAGATCTGGAGTTTGAGAGCCGCTTTGCCTTGGGACAACTTATGAGCATGTCGCCACGCACGCAGGTCGGTCCGTAAATTCAACCCTCCGGCCCAACCCGGCTTTTTCCTTGGATTGGAACTGCGCTTCATCCGATGGATACTCCATTGTTATACGTGACGCACGTATACGTTTTAGAGATCGATATTAGAAGATCAAATAGGAGGTAGTGCGAGGAGAGGCACATGAGGGGCGCCAGCGATGCCATTCCCTCGTGGGTCCGCCTGCGTTGCTTTGGTCTGAATGCCTTTGCCGAGCGACATACGCGAGTCACGTATAAGAACCACTGCCGAAGTTTCTGGGAAATTAATCGGGGTCGCGACACCCCGTTCCCTGCCCGTATCCCGCGCGAATCGCGCTGGCAACTGGTACCGTTGCTGCTCCAAGGAGTCCTTGTGCAATCAAGCGAGACGAAACCTATTCCCGAGTTTACCAAACTAAAGACAGCCAAGTTAGCCGACAAGATGGGCATCATGGTGACTGCCCTCTACGATAGGCTTATCGGCCGCGGGTATCTTGAACTCAGAAATGGCAAACGAACGTTGACTGACAAAGGACGAGAAATCGGCGGCGAGATCGAACCCGGCAAAGAATCTTCATTCCTTTGGCCTCCGGATCTCACTGTTTGAAGGCGATTGATAATCCCAGTAGCTAGGCGCTACCTGCGCAGGCTTCGATTCTGTCTCCAGTATCCGCCGTGCCGAAAAAGTTTACCGGCTACCCCAGTCGTCTGGCCGATTGATCGCACCGTTTGTTCCTACGTTAATGCCGCTTGAAATATTGAACGGCTTGTTCGTGTTTCTTGGCCGCAGCTTTCGTCTTGAAAGTGCCGAGATTCCGTCGTTTGCCCGTTTTGGGATTCTTCTTCCGTGAATACAACCGATACTGCCCGGACTTGAGTTTTCTGATCATGCCGTGAACGACTTATATTCGAGCTCTGCGTACCAGTCATCCCGACCTTCCGGCGTCAGGTCAAGGATGTGCCAGACCGGGCATAAAAGATCGATCCCGCGCTGATCGATCTCGTCGGACATGTTGGGATGTGCCGTATAGAAATGGCGCACGTTGCCGTCAACATCGCGCGTGAACACGGTGATCGTCGAATGCTGTTTGCCTTCCTTATCTTCACTCGCAAAGTCGCTTTTGAAAGTATTGCTGCCACAACTCAGGAGCCGCAGGTGATGCCAACCGCGCCAGCGACCATGCTCGCGCAAGGCCGGGAGATCGGCGGCGGCAATGACCGCGAAATCGACATTCTCAGCCAGATGATCGGTCACACCATTAAACCCGTCGATCCACATCGTGCACATCGGACACGCTTTCCTTTGACCTTTGCCGTACATGAAATGGTACAGAATGAGGGACCGTTTGGGCGCGGTGAATAGTTGCGACAGGCGCACTTCGCGGACCGGTTTATCGCCAGCGGCCAGGTCAGCCGGCCCTTCTTGAAAGATGTAATCTTGCTTTATCACGGCGCCGGTTGGCAGCGCGCGGCGCATTTCCGCTACTTGCTCACGTTGTCGCATTAGGGCGATCTCCGCCTGTTGAAGTTCCTGTCGTCGCTTCCGGTAATCGGCAGATTCACGACGATCAACAGTTTGTTGCAGGTCTATCCAATCAGCGCTCATAAACATTTCTCCTTTTGGCTCTTTTCTAAATTAGAGGATGGTCGGCGCAATTTTGTTTCCGTCACAACCAGTCACGGCTGACCTTCGCAGTTGTGTTCTCTCATTTTTCGCGACATGAAAAAACTACGGCTCCTTAATTTAGGAGCTGATCCTAATCCAGATTCCCGCAGGGGGATTATGGGTGCGAAGGAATTGCTGCATGATCATCGCGGACGCCCGCTACAATCGTAAAGACAATAACCCCTCGCGTTGGTCGCGGCATTCGCAGCCGTTTGTACGCTCAACGCTTGATCCGTAGGGAATCGCTTTTGAGAAATTCGTCGAGCGACGTCGGGACGGTCGATGTCGGGCCGCCAGACGGAGCAGACGCTTTGCCGGCTCCTCCTTTTGTGTCCTTCTGCGGTGTCAAATCGCGCAGTTTCAGTGACTTGGTTTTCTTATCGTGAGACTTTTTTAATTCTCGATTCACGGCGGGAGGGAGTTCGTTGCGCGGTCGCGGCAAAAGTAACGCGGGCGTAACAGAATTGGCGAGCAACATACTCGTAATCTTCCAGCGTCAAGCGCTCCAGGTCGGAAAATCCGAAAAGCGGCGAGCCTGCAGCATTGGACTTACTGGTCGACAGCCCCGAATCGGGTCATGATCTATCCCATGCTCAAGGATCGGATCCCATCAGGGATGCACTGGCTGATGCTGCTGGTCACAGTGGGGTTGTTCGGATTGGTAGCGGCTTTCGTCGATCTGAAGCCGGTGGTGGATGAGAACTTTTTCTTCTCAACCAATGATCCTCAGTTCCAGCAGTCAAAAAAAATTGAACAGCATTTCCCATCACAGCCGGAGGTTATCCTGGCCGTGTCATCGCGGGACATTTCATCGGGGCGATATCTAGGTCGAATTCACAGACTCACCCAGCAGGTCGAGGACATTGAAGCTGTCACTTCGGTGAAAAGCGTCACTAATGGTCCGAAAAGTTTTCAGGATGCCGTGGCGAGTCCGTTTTGGAGTCGGCTACTGATCGCGAAGGACCGCAAGTCGACCAACCTCATCCTGTTCACCGAGGGAAAGGAGACGGAAAAAGTGATCAGACGCCTTGAACGGATCATACACGAATTGGATGACAAAGATTTTCGAATTCACATCGCTGGGCCGCCCTATGTGGTTGAAATGATCCGGCGCAGCCTGACACACGATTTTTGGTATTTTAGCCTCACTGCCGTCGTTTTATTTGGGCTGACGATGGCCGCGATGTTCCACTCGGCGCGTGTCTTTATAGGGATGCTCGCCACTTGCACGAGCGCGGTTTTGTTAACGTTGCTCGTCCAATCCATGTTTGGAAAAAAGATCGGCATCTTGACCGTTAATCTTGGCACGATCGTGTTCGTCGTGGCGCTATCGCACCTGGTCTACATGACCTTTAATTGGCAGACGCTGGCTGACCGCAAGGGGCGAATGGGGAAGGAATCGCCGGACCTCGCGACAGCCGCGCGCCGGATGACATTTCCGGCATCATTTTGGTCGATGGTTTGCGCCTCGTTAGGATTCGGTAGCTTGTTGATCGTTCAAGCCAAGCCGTTGCGTGAACTCGGGTTCGGCGGTGTGCTCGGGACGGTACTGGCATTCATTTGTGCGTACGTGATGTACCCCCCCTTCCTCCGCTGGGCCGTGCCGCGCGAGAGCAAACTGGTCGAGCAAGAACCTCCGCATTGGTTTTGGTCGCGCCGGTTCGGTTTCCTATCATTAGGTGTAATTCTGGTTAGCGCCATCCTGGGGTTAGGTCTCACACGCGTAAACACCGATCCGAGTCTGCTCGATTATTTCAAACCGCATTCGGAGCTTCGCGACGGCCTGGAATACGTGGACCACAGCGGCGGCTCGAATCCCCTCACGCTTGTCGTGTCTTCCGCCGATGACAGCCCATTGAATACCGACGCTGCTTACCAGAAGATGTGGCGGCTGCACGGCGCACTCGAAAATTACAAGGACGTCGGAACGGTGATTTCACTTCCGACTCTTCTCGCCGAAGGCGATCGAACGCCGTTCTCCTTCCTGATCAGCTACGAGAAGATGATGGAGATGATGGAGCAGCCGAAATATGCGCGCGTCGCCAAAAGCTTTATCAACCGGGATCGTGCCGCTGTGCATGCTTGGTGGTGTCGGCTGGTTGCATGTGCCGATGGATGTTATCTCCGCGCCGGCTACGAACGTCTGCATTGGCATTGCGATTGATTCGATGATTCACCTCGTTTTTGGTGTTCGTCGCGCGCAACGCGACGGAAAGAAAGGGTGGGCCGCTTGGGTGGCCGCGCGCGAAGAACAGTGGCGCGGGATCGTCTATTCTGACGTCATCATCGCCGCCGGCTTTGCCATCTTCGTCCTATCCGATTTTCCGCCAACGCAGCGTTTTGGTTTGGTTGTACTCGCCGGCTGTATCATCGACATTCTGGCTAATCTGTTCGTCTTGCCTCTGCTGGGAGGCGCGCAATGGAAAAAGAAATAACTGTCCGGTGAAGTACCCAATCAGTGCCAGCTCAAACTGGTTTTCCTCGCTTCGCCTTATCTAATAATGAGGATTTCGCCGAAATGTATCCAAGCGCGATGACAGCGAGGGGGCGCGGCATCAGCCTTGCTACTGTTGAGCGCCGTTATGGATTTACTGGAATTCGGACGAAAGATCGTCGACACGATACTTCGTGATGCAGTTTGGCTGTTGCTCCTCTGCCGCGAATCGTGTGACGCGTCGTAGCGAACTCGCGCTGTAGCGGCTTTTTCCGACTGACTAGCGCCCGCCTCGGTCGGATCGATCTTCGGACGGGTTGCAGACCTGAATAGTGTAATAAGCGACAAAACCGTCCGACCGCCGTTCAATGCTTTGGGGTTGGCCGAAAAATGCTTTGGCATTTCGCTGAGTGTAGAATTTATTGGGTGTCGCTTGCACGATATAAGCGGGCGGCGCGGTTAGGATGACGGCGCGGTTAAAGCGGAAAGCAAGCGCATCGGCTCCATATCCATGGCTAAACGGATCGGCCGTATCAGCTGTGGGAGCCCTGTTGATGCCCAGCTGATGACTCAACGATGAGCCAGGGCGCACTAGATAATAGCCGGTGCGCGGCCCGAGTGCGACATAATGTGAATCGTCGTGCCAAGAAGTTGCGGAAACTGAGAGGGTGATTGTCAGCAAAGTGAGAGCAGCGAGCGGCCGAACTAACATAGTCATGCAACAATATCCTAAATTCTCGTTCTGCGCGCGAACCCTTGCGTTCGACAGGCTCCTACTCGCCTCTTATTAGGGATCGAGAACGACCTCTTTCGGTCTCCCGCATCGTATATACCCATCGCGGTAGCCTGATTACCCGACACGCCGTCACCACAGTCTTAACCCCGATCCTATTTTTCACGGTCGAGCGTGAATGATCGTGCTAGATCGCCTCCGAACAATTTGCAACTATCGGCCGCGCCCGCCACCGCCGTGGAAAGCGCCTCCGCCCACGCGCGAAAATCCACCGCCCCAATCGTGTGCGAAATGGTGCCCTCCGTAATAGAGGCGGTGGTGCCCCCCGTGTATGATAATATCGGTGTTATAATAGGGACCGAAGCCCCAGTAAGGTTCGCCACCGTAAAGATAGTCGCTGTAATACGGACTATAATCCGGGGCGTAATAGGAAGCGCTATATCCGGCTACATAAGAACCTCCATCGGCGCATCCAGGGAAACTTATGGCGACGACAGACACCAAGACCGCACTTATAACAAGCATTAAGCCGGACCGCGGGAATCGTTCATCCGGCAAATCCGTTTGTGTGGCATTGTTGATGTTTTTCGCTGAGAAATCCGTCTTCATGTTTCCTATTCGATCTTAAAGTCTGCTTCCTTGTCGAACAGCGCCTTGTCCTCTGGCGAAAGCCGCGCGTAAAGCACCCGCGTGGTGTAGCCGCCCATTAGTTTGCCATTCTTCAAGAACATCCAATCGGATACTTCGCGCGGAGCGAGCGTCACTCGCTGACCCAGCTGCACATTTTTCACCTCAAGCGGGCGATTATTAATCCGACCGTGGAAATTTTTCCCGTCATAGGTGATTTTGTTAATCCACAGATGCTCACATCTATCGGCATCGACGAAGCCTTTCTTGATCTCGAAGGTCGTATCGCCCGGCTTATTCGCGCGCAATGCCGCCATGAAAAAGCCGAGTGAACGCTGCGCGTGTTCCACCGCTCGTTCCATCGCCTTATCGGTATCCGTGACTTGCATATAGCCCGGATGTCCGGGCGTTTTCGCACCGCGTCCTGCGAGGTGCGTAGTTTCCTCTTCTGCTGCCGGAAGGCCGATCGTCAGGGTAAATAAAACCAGCAACGCAACATAAAATATCTTCATAGTCTTTCTCGGAAAATGTTTGGCACCCCGTGTCAATGGCAGATTTCTTTTAACAGCGCAAGACCATACGAGGCGGCACCGGACAAGGACAAGGTTGTCTGGTGCGGCGGAAGAATAACCAGTGATAGTTCGGCACGACAGAGAAGGCCCTAAACGGCTCGGTTCGCCAGCGCATCGATCCGTTGCCATTCTGTCGGAGTTAAGGTAAGCGCCGCGGCCGCGACGTTTTCTTCCAAGTGTGCGACCGACGACGTCCCCGGAATTGGCAACATCACCGGCGATCGGTGCAGAAGCCAGGCGAGCGCGAGTTGGACGGCGCTCGTGTGATAATCTTTGGCGGCCGCTTCCAGCGCCTCGCCCTCCCGCAAACCTCTGCTTCCACCAATCGGCGACCATGGCATAAACGCGATTCCCTGTTTCGCACAGTAAATCAGAGTTCTTTCCCACTTTCGGTTAGTGATGTTGTACTGGTTTTGCACGCTTACGATGGGGAGAACTTTGCGCGCCCGCGCGATCTCTTCCGGCGTCACTTCCGATAATCCCACGTACCGAATCTTTCCGGCATCCTGCATTTCCTTGAGCGCCCCGAGCGATTCCTCCATCGGCACTTTTGGATCGATACGGTGCAGTTGATATAAATCGATACGATCAAGCCGTAGCCGCTTAAGACTCTTGTCTACACATCCTTTGAGATACTCAGGTCGACCGTTTGGTACCCATTGACCGGGGCCCGGCCGCGTATTGCCGCCCTTGGTCGCAATAACCAGCCCTTTGGGGTAAGGATAGAGCGCCTCGGCGATCAGTAGTTCGCTTACTTCGGGTCCATACGCATCCGCCGTATCGATCAAGTTCACTCCGAGCTCGATTGCGCGGTGCAGCACTTTGAGCGCGCTATCGCGGTCGGCCGGCCAACCCCAAATGCCCTCGCCGGTGAGGCGCATCGCACCAAACCCCAGTCGATTAACTGGGAGATCGCCTCCTAACTTCCAAGTAGAACTCGCACCGGTTACTGCAGAGGAGGTGCCGGCGAACATTGCGCGTGAACCTCCGGTAAAAACCGCGGCTCCGCTTGCGAGAGCCATGCCGAGAAAGGTTCGGCGGGGAAGGCCATTATCTGCATATTTTTTCCGCATTAGTCTTGGCGCTTTGTCGTGCGTCACCCGTCAAGCACGTTTAGTGGAAATACTTGAGAAAACAAGGGTACCTGAAAACTGCGGCGCCGGTCCGACAGCTGTGGATTTGAAATTCAGCATCTCAGTTCGGTTTCGGCAATGATTGGGTTGCGCTCGAGATGCGGAGGCACGCGCAATACCAGGTGAACGGCGTCCCATCCCGCTATAAATACTAGATGTGGCCTGATCGTATCGCTAGACGCCTTGAGTACTAACCTTCGTCCCTATTACTAATTCGTCCAGTCTCAGTGGCTGATTAATCGGCTGAAAGTTTAGGGCGACTCTACTTTTGCCTCTGATCTTGGTGCACGCGCGTTTCGGAAGAGTCATTTCGTCGCTTTCTTCTTGTTCTTGGCGCGGGCGAGGCGCTCCGTTTTTCTGCGGCGCCTGGCGCGCTGCTTAAAGTTGTCTCTACCTTTGCTGTTACCCATAGTTACTCAACACTCCTCCTTTCTCCGCAAGTTCCAAGCAGTTTTGAAATTCAGGAATCACACTGTTGTTGATTCGACGGATCCCTTTTCGACAATTTTGGTTGCCTCTTTCCGAGGCAAGAAGCATCGACGTGCGAACTCGCGGCGCGGAGGTGGAGTTCGTCAGCTGATCTAACCAGATCAACCAAACGTGCTTGTGTGGGCGCGGCATCCGCCACCACCAGAACCTGTTGGCTTCAAATCTGTTCAGGACTCGAGCGAGTTACCGTGGCAGGCAGAGGACCGCCCGGCTGTCCCGCTTTGCTCAAGCATTGGCGCTCGCTGGTGAGTGCGTCGCGCCAAGCGTTCCGCTGGGCCGGATCGACAAACGTCGCAGGAGAGCGCTGAGTAGCAGACAAACGGGGCCCGGGCAATGGTGAAGACTGGTTGGTGGCGGTATATTGTCACGCCCATTAATTATAATGATTTCGGAAGGCCGAATGAGGGCAATACTAAGAGCAACAGCAACCTGTGCTTACCTGGCCGGCAATATAATATCTCTTCACCTCCCGCTCTGTTAAGACACTTGGAGATAGAACACTTCCCGTCGGTTTACTCGTCTGTCACGACGCGAAGCCCGACACCAGATTTCGGCGGTCGCTGGCGGTTAATGCAGCTCGGCGAAAGGCGCAGCAATGTAAACCAGGAACAAAGCTGCACTCACGCAGAGACATGCCTTGTGGAATGTCCGCGCCATTTACCTTATAGCGTAAGGTTCTAATTTGGCACCCTTATCAGCCAGTAACTGGCGCAGGATCGAACGGTGGCAATGTGCTTCGTTCTCGCAGTAGCAGCCGACTGAAAAATTGCATTGGCGAGAGAGCGACGCGAGTAACTCAATCGCGTGGCTGTTCTCCGGAGTTGCCATTTCAGCCCGGTACTTCTTGATGAACCTGGTCCACTGAGCAGGAGTTTTGGCATTCTGGGCGACTTTCATGGTCTCGATGCTCGGCGCTAGGTTAGGGAACCATACGTCGTACCAGTTCTGTGATGCGAACGCGGCCTTGGGCACAGCACGCGGCGGGCGACGAACGGTTCCGATTCGTAGGCCTTCCCCTTCCGCTCGCTGGCTACCCAGCCTGACGATACGTATTGCCACTACTGGTTCCCTTTTACGACGACTAACGGCTCGGGTTCGGCACCGGTCAAGGATGCGCGAAGTGCCTACTAGTTTTTCAACCTTCCTAAACCCCATTTTTAACTTCCTGTCCGCTCCGGCT
>WNGI01009081.1_pt1 | contig 13896 bp, 14 predicted proteins | sample 5400621 | NCBI WGS metagenome assembly WNGI01 (sample SAMN13153374, study PRJNA577476) | soil metagenome | isolation source: 20 cm soil or saprolite under Garry oak tree replicate 1 | place: USA:California | collected 2016-06-15
GTTCGAGCGGCGGGCGCGCGAGGCGCAGGCGCGCGGCCGGCTTACCTTCAGGTTCCGCCACCGCGTCGATGCGCTCTCGATCACCAACGGCGCAGTCGATGGCGTCAGCGGCGCGATTCTCGCGCCCGATAACGTCGAGCGCGGCAAAAGCAGTTCGCGCCAGGTCACCGGTGACTTTACGCTGCGCGCACCGGCCGTGATCGTCGCCTCCGGCGGCATCGGCGGCAGTCACGACCTAGTCCGCCAGAACTGGCCGAAGCGCCTTGGCAACGCGCCGAGAAACATGATCTCCGGCGTACCCGAACATGTCGACGGACGGATGATCGGCATCACCGAGGCCGCCGGCGCGCGGCTGATCAACCGCGACCGGATGTGGCATTATGTCGAGGGCATCCGGAACTGGAACCCGATCTGGCCGCGCCACGGCATCCGCATCCTGCCCGGACCGTCCTCGATGTGGTTCGACGCCACCGGAAAGCGCCTGCCCTCGCCGCTGTTTCCCGGCTCCGACACGCTCGGGCAACTGCAGTACATCATGGGCACGGGGTATGATTATTCATGGTTTGTGCTGACCCAGAGCATCATCAAGAAGGAGTTCGCGCTGTCAGGCTCGGAGCAGAATCCCGACCTCACCGGCAAAAGCTGGCTGATGACCGCGCGACGCGCCACCAACAAGGGCGCGCCCGCGCCGGTGGAGGCGTTCAAGAGCCATGGCGCCGATTTCATCGTGCGCGATAGCTTGCCCGATCTCGTCAGTGCCATGAATGCGCTCAGCGGCGATAATCTGCTGACGCTTGAACAGCTCAAGGCCCAGATCGAGGCGCGCGACCGCGAGATCGAAAATCCTTACGTCAAAGACACCCAGGTGATGAACATCCACAACGCGCGCAAATATGTCGGTGACCGGTTGATCCGCACCGCCAAGCCGCACCGGATTCTCGATCCGGCGCACGGCCCCCTGATCGCGGTGAAGCTCAACATCCTGACCCGCAAGACGCTGGGCGGCTTCGAGACCGACCTCGACTCCCGCGTGTTCGGCCGCGACGGCAATATCGTGCCGGGGCTGTATGCTGCCGGCGAAGCAGCCGGCTTCGGCGGCGGCGGCATGCACGGCTATCGGTCGCTGGAAGGGACTTTCCTGGGCGGCTGCCTGTCTTCCGGCCGCAACGCCGGGCGGGCGGCGGCGAAAGCCAGCTGAGGTCGCGAGCGGCCGATCGAGCCGTTGTGAGAACGCAGTGGCGGATGATGCGCCAGCGCGCTAAGTAATCGGCCACACATTTCGGAGAGCCGCATGACCATCCAGCGTTTCGAGACCGGGCCGCGCATGAGCCAGGTCGTTGTCCATGGCGACACCATCTATCTCGCGGGCGTCGTGGCCAAATCAACGGCCGGCGAAAGCGTGGCGAAACAAACGCAGGAAGTGCTCTCGATCATCGATGGCCATTTGGCAAAAGCAGGCAGCGACAAATCGAAGTTGCTAACGGCCACGATCTATCTGACCGACATGAAGAACTTCGCCGAGATGAACGCGGTATGGGACGGCTGGGTATCGCCGGGAAATACGCCGGCGCGCGCCACTGTCGAGGCGGGACTGGCGGCGCCCCCATACAGCGTCGAGATCATGGTGACCGCGGCGCGGTAACGCGCTAGACGTCCGGGGCTCGAGTTAAGGTCTGGGATGGCGCGGCCAGCTGCCTGTTTTCCGGCCGCAATCCCGGGCGAGCGGCAAACGCGGTGTCCTAACCTCCGATAGCGATTTCAGTATTTGCCGGGGGCGCGGGAACCTATTCGGCTTTGCCGCATCCAATGTCAGCAGCAACCTGTCAACGGATCGAGCGAAGTCATGATGCGCCACGCCCGAGCACCTCAAAAAGCCGCCCACACTGCCGTCGCGAACGGCGACGCCGAACTGGTCGAGCGCGCCCGCGCCCGCGACGAAGCCGCCATCCGCATCATCATTCAGGCGAACAATCGCAGGCTTTACCGGCTTGCCCGCGGCATCCTGCGCAATGACGGCGAGGCCGAGGACGTCGTCCAGGAAACCTATCTGCGCGCGTTCACGCATCTGGAGAATTTTCGCGGCGATTCACGTCTCTCAACATGGCTTGGGCGGATCACGATCAACGAGGCCTTGGGACGCTTGCGCCGCCGGCGCGCCAACGTCGAATGGACCTCGCTGCCGCCGGGCGTGCTGGAAGCCCAGATCATCCAGTTTCCCCACGCGGCCACCTCAGACGATCCGGAAAAATCCATGGCACAACGTGAAATCCAGCATGTCGTTGAGCACGCGATCGACGAGCTGCCCGAGGCCTTCCGCATCGTCTTCATCACCCGCGTGATCGAGGGCATGAACGTCGAGGAAACCGCGGAGATTCTCGGATTGAAGCCGGAGACCGTGAAGACGCGATTGCACCGCGCCCGCGCCATGCTGCGCGACAATGTCGAGAACAAGATCGGCCCGGTGGTGATGGAAGCGTTTCCGTTCGCCGGCAAGCGCTGCGAGCGGCTGACCGATGCGGTCCTGAAACGGCTCGGCTTCTCCCAATAATTTTTTCGGGAACCTCCGCCTTCGCGGACCATCCAATCCCTGTGCCATCAACCACGCGCCGCGGCTCAAAGCCCCGGCGCCACAGGAGTGTCAAACCATGTTCGTTCGAATGAGCGCGGCGATCGCCGCGATGAGCCTGCTCGGCAGCGCCGCACTGGCGCAGGGCGCAAAACCCACCGATCCGCAGATCGCGCATATCGCCTACACCGCAGGCGTCATCGATATCGCGGCGGCGAAGCAGGCGCTGGCGAAAACCAGCAACAAGGAAGTTAAGGCCTTCGCGAAAGACATGGTGCGCGACCATGAAGCCGTCAACAAGCAGGCGCTCGACCTCGTGAAGAAGCTCAAGGTCACCCCTGAAGACAACGACACCAGCCGCACCTTGTCGAAGAACGCCGCCGACAAGCTCGCCGAACTCCGCAAGCTGAAGGGCGCGGAATTCGACAAGGCCTATGTCGCCAACGAAGTCGCCTATCACAAGGCGGTCGATAGCGCGCTCGAGACCACGCTCATTCCCAGTTCAAGCAATGCGGAATTGAAGAGCCTGCTGCAGACCGGCCTGAAGATTTTCCAGGGCCACGAGCAGCACGCCGAACACGTCGCAGCCAGCGTGAAGTGAGGAGGCACCGATGACGCCGAGATGGGCCTTCCCGATCGTTATGTTGTTGCTGTCGGGAACGTCCGGCTCGGCGCCGGCGGCGACCCTTCAGATCACGATGGAGAACCTCGTGATCTCGCCGGCGGAGACCTCCGCTAAAGTCGGCGACACCATCGAATGGATCAACAAGGACATCCTTGCCCACACCGCGACGGCGCGAAACGGCGACTGGGATGTGACGATGCCGCCGAAGCAGACCGTCACGCTGGTATTGAAGAAAGCGGGCACGGTCGACTATTACTGCCGCTTCCATCCCAACATGAAGGCGACGCTGTCCGTCGCGCCGTAGCACAGGGGCGCACGCGTTTGTTACTCCGCCATGGTCGGAGCCCTCCAGGATTCCGCTGGACTTTCGTACTGCTTCGCATATATCTAAATATGTGCGGATCAGTACAAATATATAAACAGCGGCGAGGGAAATGACGATGGCCAGCGGCAGTTTCAACGACCCCGAGAGCATGCAGACCGAAGCGATCCTGCAGCGCTTCAACCAGGTTTTTCTCACCCACAATCCGGCGGCGCTCGAGGTACTGGTCGCCGACGACTGCGTCATCGAGAACACGCAGCCGGCGCCGGACGGCGCCCGCCATGAGGGCAAGGCCGCCTGCGTCGCGCTCTGGACCCAGATCGCCACCATGCCGGGGGCGCATTTCGAGCCGGAAGGCATCATCGCGCGCGGCGATCGCGGCGAGATCCGATGGCGGCTGGTATGGGGACCGGATCGCACAAGCTCCGTGCGCGGCGTCAATCTGATGCGCGTTCGGGACGGGCGGATCGTCGAGGCGCTAGGTTATGTGAAGGGCGCCTGACGGTCTGGACCGCATGATCACCTGTCAGGAAACCCTGCTCCGCCGCAACGCCATCGCAAGCGTGACTGCGACGCCGGCCTGCCAGACCGGATAGAGGAACGAGGTTAGATCGAGATCGAGCGCATTGTCGAGCGCCAGCAGCGCGCCGGCGATGGTGCCGGTGACCAGCATCGGCAGCCACGCCGCGATATGGCGCGGGCCGGCCGGCAACAGGCATATCCCAAGCGCCATGATGGCGGCGCCGGTGAAGCCACCGGCCAATCCGGCCCAGATATTCCTGATCGCCTTGTCGGCGCCGGACACTTGCCCGTCGACCCAGATCGCCGCGTTCACCGCGCAGACGAACGCGACCATCGTGACAACAGCGGCGGTCAGCGCCGCCCATATCGGATTTGGGCTGAGCCGCCGGACCTGGATGAAAACGAGGATCGCAAACGGGATCGCCACTAGCGCAATGCGGAAATCTCCGGGCGAGCCGTTGATCTTGTCGATCAGCGGCGGCAGCAGCGGTGTCAGGAGCCCGGTGACCACGCCGCCGGCGGCGATCTTCAGCCAGCCGTTGCCGGTCTTGGCGTTGACGGTGATCGCCTGGGTCAACGTTCGCCCCCTAATTCCGCTGAAAGTTCTGGAAGCGAAATCGAATCCTCGCACACCGCCCGAAGCGCCCGCGTCAATTGCAGAACTTGCATAGCACGACGACGCCCGAAACTGAAGTCGGCGCACAACCGTCAAAGCTGTTCAAAAATAAAAGCCGCGCCAGCCCGAAGGCTGACGCGGCGATGGCCGTTCTGTTGCCAGGTGGACCAACCCCGAACAGTTACGCCGCGAGGCGCACTTCGTTCAATGCAACGTTATCGTTTGCATTTAGGTTTTTGACCCGATAACGGCGGTATCATGCCGGGCACATCCTGGTTCGCCCCCGCCTCAGCAGCCTCGGAATTCCGCCTTGCGACGGAATCGATCTCACCGCAATGAGACCTTTAAGCTCAAGCTGCTCAGGTGGAGGCGCCGGGTACTGCCCCCGGGTCTGCCCGCAGTCCGCTCTAAGTTTCAGCGCCATCGTCTTGCGACGCAACGACCGTACGCGCGATCGGTGGCGAAAGATAGGCTCTTGTCCTCCGCTCGATCGGTCAAGTCTTCGGCAAATTTTGGATCGGAACGTCTTCAACGCCTGCCCGGGCAGCCGAGGCCAACTCTGGCCCTCTCACCCAGTCCGGCTTTTCGGTTTCAGGCGCTGGGCCGATCGCAAGGCAAGCTCGTCGCTTGCCTCCAACGCGGCAGCCCCATGCGTGAGGTTGTGGAAGCTGCCGATGGCGGCCGGACGTCCAAGCAAATATCCCTGCGCCTCATCGCACAGCTCGTCCTGCAGGAATTGCAGTTCGGCATCGGTCTCGACGCCTTCCGCGAGCACGGGCAGGCCGAGGCCGCGGCCAAGGCCCAATACCGCCCGGACAATCGTCGCGGCCTGACCGTTGGAGTTGACCGACTTGATAAAGGAGCCGTCGATCTTGATCCTGTCGAACGGAAACGCGCGCAAATTGGACAGCGATGAATAGCCGGTACCGAAATCGTCCATGGCAATGCAGATGCCGAGCGCCTTGATCTGGCGCAGCATGCTGAGCGTCCGATTGAAATCGCGAACCAGCGCCGTCTCGGTGATCTCGATCTCCAGGCGGCGCGGCGGCAGGCCGGTTTCGAGCAGGAGCTGATGCAGTTCGTGGACGAATTTGGCGTTGTGGAGCTGCACGGCTGAAACGTTGACGGCGATTTTCAGCGGTTGCGTCCACGACGCGGCCTCGCGGCAGGCTGTCCTTAATACCCAATCTCCGATCTGCAGGATCGCTCCGGTCTCCTCGGCAATCGGAATGAAAACGGCCGGTGAAATCTCGCCGCGGGTCGGGTGCTTCCAGCGAAGCAGCGCTTCGAAGCCGATAACCTTATCGCTCTGGATTTCCTGCTGGGGCTGATAGACCAGTCTCATTTCGTCACGTGCAATCGCATGGCGCAGATCGTGCTCGAGCAGTCGGCGTTCACGGACCTCAGCGCCCATCTTTGCTTCGAAGAAACGATAGGTGTTGCGGCCTTCGGTCTTGGCGCGGTAGAGCGCCGTATCGGCGTGGGTAAGAAGCGGCTGACGATCCATCGCGTCGTCGGGACAGAGCGCGATGCCGATACTGGTCGATATCTGGCTCTCGGGCGCATCATCTGACGTGCGCAGCGCTTCCAGGACGGCCTCGGCAAGTCGGCTCGCTGCGGCGGGATTCGCAACGTCAGGCATCAGGATCGCAAACTCGTCGCCGCCCAGGCGCGCCATCAGCTGGCGTTCGCCAAGCACCGCGGTGACGCGTGAAGCAACGGCCTGCAAGACCTTGTCGCCGGTGCCGTGTCCGAACAGATCATTGACTTCCTTGAACCTGTCGAGATCAAGACAGAGTACCGCGAAGCTCTTGCCCGGGGTCAACGCTGCGATCTCCTGGTCGACCCGCGCATTGAAATGGCTGCGATTGGGAAGCGACGTGAGAGCATCGTGGTGCGCCAGAAAATAGATATGCTGCTCGGCGTCTTTGCGTGCCTTCAGATCGCGAACGGCGATCACATGATGGGACCGTCCGGCAAAAACGATCTGCCGCAGGATCAACTCGACGGGAGTCATCGAGCCGTCGAGATGACGCAAATTCGTTTCAACCGTCTGGTTCAGCCCGGACAGCAGTCTGGCGCGTGCAACCGGTTCCGGAAAACAATGTTCCAGCTTCATGCCAACGAGGTGGGTTGTCGATAAGCCACTCAACGCGGCGAAGCTTGTGTTGACGGAGACGACGACTTCTCCATCGCAAACCAGCAGGCCTTCCACCGACGCATTCGCGAGGTCGCGCATGCGATCGACCTCAAGTTTCGAACGGCGATGATCGCGTATATCCAGCACCACACCTGCCAGCGCCAACCCGATAATGCCGAAGCTCGCGACCGCCACCCCCACGGCGAGCCATCCGGCCGGCAGAGCCAATTGCGAAACCTCGACGATCGGATCGGGGATGATCGACACTGCGGCCATCGCGGTGAAGTGATGGCTGCAGATCGCGAGCGTTAACAGCACGGCGCCGGCGAATTTCCACTTTTCCTGCTCGCCATGAAGGCCGACGGGAAGCGCGACTGCGCCGATGACGGCGCCAAGCAAGATCGATGCGGCGACAAGAAGCGGATCCCACAGGATGACGCCCGCGATCTCAAAGGCAGCCATCCCGGTGTAGTGCATCGCTGCGATGCCACCGGCAACGATGGCGCCGCCGATCCATGGAGCAGGGCGCCAGTTCGGAATCAGCGACACCGCGAGCCCCGCGGCGGTCAACAGGATGGCGGCGAGCAGCGATACGATGGTTAAGATAATATTATAGCCGCTCGGGATTCCCGGCGTGAACGCCAGCATCGCAACGAAATGCGTTGCCCAGATGCCGAATCCGGTCGATACCGCTGATATGGCGAGCCACAGCCGGCGCGTCTGACCGCTCGATTTGCGAGCGTGGCGAAGCAGATTGATCGCTGCAAATGACGCCAACACGCATACAAGCGCCGCGAGGCCGACAAGCCTCAAATCATGGGCGTAGACGAGGCAATTGTAGATCTTGAACATGTGATCAAACCGCCAGGGCAAAGGTACCGCGATGCGGGATACCCTAGGGGTGAACTGTGTAAGAAGCGGTAAAAGAAGCGGTAAATAAAGACCTCTGTCCTGCAAGGCCTTGGAGCGGGCGAAGGGAATCGAACCCTCGTATGCAGCTTGGGAAGCTGCCGTTCTGCCATTGAACTACGCCCGCTTATCGCCTGGCTCCTGATCTAGCCGAGACTTTGCGGCTCGCCAAGCGGATTGGTAATCGGCTGTGCGCAACCTTAACCCGGTTCGAATTTTCCAGGTGCGCGTTTTTCGAACGGTGCTATGGTGCCTGCGGGGTAGCGACTCATGGCGGGGCGTGGATACGCGGTTTTCGATACGGTGATCGGCCGATGCGGCATCGCATGGGGCGATAGCGGCATTGTGGCCGTGCAGCTTCCTCAAGCGCGCGAGATCGAAACCCGGCGGCGCATGCTGCGGCAATATCCCGACGCCCGCGAACTCCGTCCATCGCTGAATGCCGAGATCGCGATCGAAGCCATGGCGGCGCTGCTGCGCGGCCAGCCCTGCGATTTTTCGGATGTCGCGCTCGACATGAACGGCATGCCGCCGTTCAGCCGCCGCGTCTACGAATTCGCACGCACCATTCCGCGCGGTGAAACCCTGACCTTCGCGGACCTCGCCAAACGGCTTGGCGCGTCCGGCGCGGCGCATGCGGTCGGCCAGGCGATCGGGCGAAATCCCTTTGCCATCCTGGTGCCTTGTCATCGCGTGCTTGCCGCCGAGGGCGAGACGGATGGCTTTTCCATGAATGGCGGGGTGGTCTCCAAGCGCCGGCTGCTGTCGCTCGAAGGCGCGCTGGCCAAAAGCGGCCCGACGCTGTTCGACGCGCTGCTTTCGGTTGCGCCGACGCGTTCGCATCGCTAAATCCAGGGCGATGACGCGAACGACCCTGCTGCAGCGCGGTTCCATTTCCGTGACCGACTTCCGGTGCACCGCCGGGCCGGACGACACGCCGTTTGTCGAACAGTACGCCTCCCATTCAATCTCCTATGTGCGCAAAGGCAGCTTCGGTTGCCAGCACCGGGGACGGTTTTTCGAACTGGTAGCGGGATCGATCCTGGTCGGGTATCCCGGCGACGAATTTTGCTGCACCCATGACCATGTCTGCGGCGACGAATGCCTGTCGTTCTTTCTGACGCCGGAGACGGTGGAAGTGATCGGCGACCGCACCGCGGCCTGGCAGATCGGCGCCGCGCCGCCGCTGCCCGAACTGATGGTGCTCGGCGAACTGGCGCAGGCCGCAGCCGACGGCCGCAGCGACCTTGGCCTCGACGAGATCGGTCAGGTTTTCGCAGGCCGGTTTGTCGAGGTGATCTCGGGGCGGCGCGAAAAGCCCGTATCGGCCAAGGCCCGTGATCGCCGCCGCGCGGTGGAGACGGCGCTGTGGATCGACGCCAATTCGCACCAGCCAATCGACCTGGAACACGCCGCGCGACAAGCCGACCTCAGCCCGTTCCATTTCCTGCGGCTGTTCTCAAGCGTGCTCGGCGTGACCCCGCACCAATATCTGGTGCGTTCGCGGCTGCGCCATGCGGCGCGGCTTTTGGCCGACGATCAAAACTCGATTACCGACATCGCCTATGACGTCGGATTCGGCGATCTCTCGAATTTCGTCCGCACCTTCCACCGCGCCGCGGGCGTTTCGCCGCGCCGGTTCCGCGCGGCCTCACGCGGAATGCGCAAGATTTTCCAAGAACGGCTGGCCGTGCACTGACTAGCATGATCTCGCACCGCGCGTTGCTCGAACGCGCTTTGTATGGAGATCATCATGTACGACCACATCGGATTGAAGGTTAAAAATCTCGACGCCAGCGCACGCTTCTATACGGCCGCACTGGCGCCGCTTGGCTTTGTGCTGAGTTCGCGCGATGACAGCGGCGCGGGATTCGGCCCCAAAGGCGAGCCGGCGCTGTGGCTCTATGCCCATAAGGGACCTGCGGCTGCCGGCGCCCACATCGCGTTCCGCGCCCCCGATCACGCGGCGATCAAGAAATTTCACAGCGAGGGATTGAAGGCCGGCGGCCACGACAACGGCGGCGCCGGGCCGCGGGCCGACTACAGCCCGACCTATTTCGCGGCGTTTCTGATCGATCCCGACGGCAATAATGTCGAGGCGGTTTGCACATAGCGCATGCGCGCCGCTCTCACAGCCGTCATTGCGAGCAGCGCCAGCGACGAAGCACTCCCGTTCTTGCTCCGCCGCATGGATTGCTTCGCGGAGCGTAAAGGCAGGGCCTCATTTCCCACCGAAGGATTTAAACCATGGCTTCCATTCACAAAGACATTCCGATCGACGCCCATCCTGACGAGGTCTGGGATGCGGTGCGCGATTTCGGCGCGGTGCATCGGCGGCTGGTGCCGGGCTTCGTGCTCGACGCGCGGCTCGACGGCGACGCAAGGATCGTGACCTTCGCCAACGGAACCGTGGCGCGCGAGCTGCTGGTCGATTGCGATGACGCAAGGCGGCGGCTGGTCTACGCCGTCGTCAGCGAGCGGGTGAAGCAGCACAGCGCCTCAGTCCAGGTGCTGGCCGACGGCGATGCACGCACCCGGCTGGTCTGGATCGTCGATGTGCTGCCGCACGAGATCGGGCCCTATATCGATAGCCAGATGGATCAGGCGACGCTCGCCATGCAGAAAACCCTGGCGCGATCGGCAAAGTCGGAATCCGTTTTTGCGTCAGACCGCGCGTCAAAAGCATAGCGAGGCGCAACGCCGCCTGACGGATTTGCGCCATGTGATCTTTCTCACGGATGGTGCCATCGTACTCCCCTAGCCTCCCTGTGTGCGTTGGGTTGCACCGCTGTCGCGGAGCTGCGCACGCGAGGAGTTTTACTGATGACTAGAACTGACAAGGTAGTCGGCCTGGCGGCGACGCTGATACTTCTGTTTACGCTCACCTCGGCGCCGGCGCAGGCCCAATTCGCAGGTGTTGGCGGCGGAGGCCTAGGCGGAGGAGGTCTTGGCGGTGGCGGCTTGGGCGGTGGCGACATGATGACCCAGATGGCGCCGATGCTGAACATGATGAAGGCGAAGATGGGCAAGCGCAAATTCGGCAAGATGATGAAAACCATGGGACCGATGGCAACCCAGATGATGCAAAACGGCGGCGGCGGCTTTGGCGGGCAATAAAGCGCCGCCAAGCGAAGCCTGCCCCGCGCTTGGACAGCGGGGCGGAAACCGGTCCGCGTCGGGAAAAACGCGTCAAATAGCGAAGCTGGAGCCCGGTTCGCGTCTCTCGAAACGGACCGGCGTCTAGTCAATGGCCCCAGACAGGGCCGGGCTGATTTCCGCCGCCGGGCTGCGCTTCGATCCCCATCGCGTGAACAGAACGCTCGCGGCGGACAACGTGCCGAGCACCACCATCGACGCCGCCGCCAGCGCAAAGAAGTTGGCGGCGGTCGCATGGTGCGCCGACAGCCACCCGCCGACCGCGGCCACGAACACCAGCCGGGCGGTTTGTGCGAACACCGGCCCCAGAACTTTCGCAGCTCCTTGCGAGGAGAAATACATCGAGATCGACAGCCCGATGAAGGCGTACATCGGTGCCGCCGTCGACAAATATTGCCGACTGGCCGCACGCACTCCGGGATCCCTGGTGAATATCTCGACCCAGAGGTCGGGGAAGATCGCAATGATGGTGCCGACGAGGCCGACCGACACGAACGACACGCAGCCCGCCGTCCACGCGATCCGTCGCGCGCGCGCGACACGCTCCGCGCCGATCGCCATCCCGATCATCGGCACCGACGCAATGCCGACCGCGAATGCGATCGAGGTCAGCATGAACTCGAGCCGGGCGCCGATACCATATCCGGCCAGGATTTCAGTTCCGAACTGCGCCAGCATATGGGTGAATATCGTTATCGTCAGCACCGACTGCAGCGGCGAGAAGCAGGAGACGGCGCCGACTTTCAGGATGTCGAAGAACATGCCGCGCTGAATTCGCAATCCCCTGAGTTTGGGCGTAACGCGCGCCCGGCCGGAGAAAATGTACCACGCCATGATGGCGCCGCCGATCGAAAATGCGGTCAGCGTGCCCGCGGCCACGCCGCGCATGCCGAATTGTGGCACCGGTCCGAGCCCGAGGCCCAGGATGCCGCCGAGAATGATCTGGCAGACCGCGGAGTTGAGCACGATCAGCGAAGGCAGCTTCATGTTGCCGGTGCCGCGCAGGATCGCGGCCAGCGTGTTCATCAGCCACGGCACCACGGCGCCGCCGAAGAAGATCTGAACGTAACCGATCGCGCGCGTCAGCACATTGCCGCGACCGCCGAGCATTTCCAGCAGCGCAGGTCCGAAGACCAGCATGACCAGCGTGAATGCCAGCCCGAAGCAGGCGCCGATCAAAAGCGCATGCGCCGCTAGAGCGGAAGCGCGCTCCTTGTCACCGGCGCCGAGCGCTCGCGCGATCGCCGACGACACGCCGCCGCCCATCGCGCCACCGGACATGGTCATGGTCAGGATCACAAACGGAAATACCAGCGCCATCGCGGCCAGCGACTCGACACCGAGCCGGCCGATATAGGAGGTCTCTGCGATGACCACGCAGGTGCCGGCGCTGAGCGCGACCACGTTCGGCCAGGCCAGCCACAAGAGCGTGCGCAGAATCGGACCGTCGACCAGCGCATTTCTTACCGGCGGCTCGGGCGGCGGAAGCGGACGCTCGTCCTCATCGACAGGTATTTCGGCGACGCCGATATCGGACATTTCCCTTCCCCGCGCATCTCTTCCCGCGCATGAACCGCCAAAGCATGCCCTCGGGCTTGACCCGAGGTGTGAGCGGTTTGGCGACAAATTCATGCGCCATTTTAATATTTGGAGCGCGATCGGACGTAAAACCGCATTCCACTCCTACTGATCGCGCTCCGGCGCGGTCTCATTGCCGCGCGGAGCCGCTTCCTAGCACGATCAAGTCCGATTCCACGTGCGTCAGGCGCAATGGCCCTGTGCGGGATTGCGGGCGCACCAGCAACGAGAGATTTAGCCGATCGACCACACCAACGGCGGGCCGCCGCCGGCAGCCGGTCTCATATCGACGCTGATGTGGCGGCCGCAGCCGGCCGCGAGGCCTTCGAACAATCCTTCCAGAACCTTCGCGCAGGCCGGGTGATAATCGCTGACGTCGGCCATCAGCTTCCACGTCTGCTGCCGAATTTCGAAAGTGCCCCCGGACTCGTCGATGCCGACAGCATCGTCCTGCGCTTCGAGCAGCGCGCAGAGGAATGCCGCGAAATCCCTGGCGGTCCCTCTACTGGCGTTAAAGCCGCGCGCGATCTCATCGAAGTACTGCATGCCGATCAGTTTGCCGGTCAGATGCAGCAAATAGCCGGCGTCTTCGGGACCGAACAATTGCACCATGACAGGAGCCGCGGTCCGCACATATTCCATCGCGTAATTCCGATAGGCCTTTTCCAGCCGCGGTTTTGGCCAGCTCGTCACCGGCAGTGCCGGCGCCGTTGCCGGATCGAACAAAGGCGCTTCGAGATGACGCGCGAAGATGAGCCGCGCATCGATATCGAGCGGGTGATCGTATTCGAAGTAATAGCCTTCAAGGCCGTCCTGGCCATCGACGCTCTGCTTGGTGCAGACAAAGCCAAGCTTTGGATTGCCCAGCGAGACGCCATTATTGGCGTGCCATCCGCGCAGCATCGCGCGCGACACTTCGCCCGGCACGCCGCAGATCGCGGTGCCCTTCCAGATCCAGCGCGGCGGTGGATAGCGGATCCAGGCCTTGCGGTCGGTCTCATACATGTACTCGACCGACACCCCGCCGATCCAATTGGAGAGATAATGATACTGCGCCGCGGCCACCGCCGGCGGCAGATGGCTGAGGCCGAGTTTTTCCAGGCCGGACAGGAAACGCTCCTGTTGCTGGCGGCGAAACACCCGGAACATGAATTCCGCGGCATCGGCGGTGCCCCGCCGCGTCACCACGGTGAGGATGAGGCCGGTAAAATAGCCATGATAGAGCTCGGCGACCCCTCGCCATCGCCGCCATTTCCTCTCGTCCGCTGCGCCGGTCTTTTCGGTCATCGCCATCCCCAAATACCTGTTTTCGCAAGCCGAGGTTGCGTCTGTAAATTCACACGATTTTCATAGCAGAGGCCGCGAACAACTGCCGATGTTCCGCATTGTTAGAGCATATGCAAGGAGCCGCGCGATGCGCAAAAATCTACTGTGGGTGATCGGGGTCGCCGCGCTGGGGCTT
>WNGI01023242.1_pt1 | contig 13895 bp, 8 predicted proteins | sample 5400621 | NCBI WGS metagenome assembly WNGI01 (sample SAMN13153374, study PRJNA577476) | soil metagenome | isolation source: 20 cm soil or saprolite under Garry oak tree replicate 1 | place: USA:California | collected 2016-06-15
CGAAATGCCTTACCGGATCGGGAATCGCTCTCGACCGAGCAGGCCGCGTTCGCGACCGCGATCGACCGGTGGATGAGCGCATCCAATGCGTCGGGGCGGCTCTGCACCCGCGCGTTGACCGTGACAGTGACCTCGCCCACAGGGGTCTCCTGCCGGTGGTCGAAGTTCGGTGAGTCCGTGCCGACGAGGCTCGCCTTGGTGATTCCGTCCGCGGCGGCGGCGAGCACCTTGACGTGACCGATCGTGGCGGCCGCTTCGGCGCTGGCGCGCGCGAACTCGTCGAGCATGCAGTCGACCCAGTCCGCCGGACGCAATACCGCGCCGGAACGGGGCCGCAGCGCGAACGTCTGGTTGGTCCAGGCCAACGCCGTTTCGGCGGCAGCGTATCTGTCGTAGTCGATGTCGAACGGCCGCCGTTCGATGAACTCGCGCTGTGCCCACAGCGTGATCAGCTCATCGATCCCGGCACCGTTCGCGGCGCAGAGCGGAATCACGGTGGCCGCCGGAAAGCGCTGCCCGAGCTCGCCGCGCAGTTGCTCGGACTGCGCCGGGCTCAGCAGATCTGACTTGTTGACCGCGATGATCTCGGCCTCGTCGAGCTGATGCCGGTACAGATAGGCAAGATCGGGCTCGTCGGCCGGCGTCCATCTGTCGCTGTTGACTCGGTAGCGTAACGGGTCGACGACGACGGTGAGTGGCGCGACGGTGAGCGCCTCGGCGTAGAAATGCCGGAGCGGCCGGATAACGGTGGACTGCAGATCGGTGCAAGTGCCGACTGCCTCAGCCAATACGACGGTCGGATCGGTGTCGTCGCGCAGCGCCGCGATCGCTGCAGCGAGATCGTCGAACCGGCAGCAGAAGCATCCACCGGTCACCTCCGCGACAGGTCCGGTCGCGGTCGCGCGGGCAAGTCCGGTGTCGACCAGTTCGGCACCCTGATCGTTAGTGATGACTGCGACGCGGTCGCCTGCGCGCTCCAGACGCCGGGCGGCGGCCAGCATCGTCGTCGTCTTGCCGGCGCCGAGGAACCCGCCGATGGCGATCAAGCGCATTGCCGAGTCGCCTCCTAACGTCATCGAACGGAGTGCGAGAAATCGTTTTCACGATCGGGCCGTTCTAGACGATAGGTTTCCGGATAATCGGCTGTCAAGGGTCAGAGTGTCTGCGGCCCACTGCGTCGCGGAGCCGCGCGCCGTGCGGGACGGACGGACTTCGCCGACGGCCTGGCTGCCGTCAAGGGAGGTGAATCCCCTTGAGCGGTCGGACATTCATGATCGCCGGCGCACCCGCAGGGCGGCCGGCGTGGGGACAGGGGCCGGGGATGGGAACGAGGAGACAGAGAGTTGGCTGGGAACGGGGAGCGACTCGCCGCGGCGGGCGCGGGCCCCGTGGGGGATCGGACTGCAGGGAGCGGGAAGCGACGCCAGGGGAGCCGGGGCGGCACCCGGGAGCGGGGGAGACGGGCGCTGCGGTCCAGCGCTCAGCGCGATGCGGGACCCAGCCGTTGCGAACTGTTGCGCACGATCAGTTCGGCCTGCAGCACGACATGGTGCGGCGGTGACTTGTCGCCGCGGATGCGTGCGAGCAGCAGGTCGGCCGCCCGGCGTCCGATCTCGTAGGTCGGCTGCTGCACGGCCGTGACGCGAGTCCGTTTGCCGAGCGCCCACGTCACCTCGTCGAAGCCGACGAACGCGATGTCGGCAGGCATCTCGAGCCCGGCCTCGCTGAGCGCATCGAGTGCGCCGACGGTCATCAGGTTGTTCGAGACAAGCAGCCCGTCCGGACGACGCGATGCGCCCACGAGCGTGCGGGCCGCAACGTAGCCGCCCTCGATCCGGAAGTTGGCCGATGCGATGAGCGCCTCGTCGATCGGTCGCCCGGCCGCGCGCATTGCGGCCGTGTAGCCGGCGAGCCGCTCGCGTGCCGTCGTGGTGACCGCGGGTCCGGCGATGAAGCCGACTCGCTTGCAGCCTTGCTCGATCAGATGCGCCGTAGCCTGCCGCGCGACCTGTCGGTTGTTGATCGTCACGCTGTCGAATTGCGCCCCGCGGATGCGGCGGTCGATCGTCAGAGCCGGGTCTGCGTGGACGACGCGGGGGAGAGCACGACGCCGGCCATCTGCTCGGCGACGGCAACCTCGACGTAACGCGACTCCTTCTCAAGGTCCTCGTCGGCGTTGGCGAGGATGACTGAGTAGCCCGCCTCCTGCGCGGCATCCTCGACCCCGCGGACCGTCGCGGTGAAGAACGGGTTCGTGATGTCGGAGATGATGATGCCCAGGACGAGCGTGGCCCGGGTGCGCAGGCTGCGCGCCGCGCCGTTCGGGCGATAGCCGAGCTCGCTGACTGCAGCGAGCACGCGCGCCCGAAGCTCGGCGTTCACATCCATGTTGCCGTTGAGGACGCGGGAAACGGTTGCCGGTGAAACACCCGCAGCCGAAGCCACCCCCCTGATGTTCGTCGACATCGTCCCTCCCTCACTACGTCCACACGCAGTCTAGGAGCGGTTCGAGAAATCGATTCACGAAACACGCCGGAAACCCTTGACCTCGGCTTGGAGCCGTCCCTATCTTACGAGAAACCGATTACGGAATCGATTTCTGAGGCAACTTCTGCCGGCTCCCGACGCTGACCGCCGGCACCGAACCGACGGTGACCAGGAGGATTGATGGCCCGCGTTGGACTACTCACCATGTCGGACGGCCGAGACTTCGTCGCGCCCGACCTGGACGCCTACTGCCGCAATTCCGAAGAGGCGATCATCGCGCTGCTGAATGCAAAGGGCAACGAGGTGATCCGCGCCGAGGCAGTCGTGTCGAGCAACCGGCTGGCGACGAGCGAGGCGCGACGGGTCGCCGACGCGCGCCCTGACCTGACGATCTTCAACTACCCGGTCTGGGCATTCCCGCACTTCACGATGCTCGCCGCCGATTCCACGACCGGCCCGCTGCTGTTGCTGGCGAACATCGACCCGCAGTACCCGGGCATGGTCGGCCTGTTAGCCGGCGGTGGTGGTCTCGACCAGATCGGCCGCGGGCACGCCCGGGCGTGGGGCGATCTCGCCGAGCCGGCGGTTGCCGAGCGGGTGCTCGCGCAGGTGGCGGCCGGAGCGGCAGTGCAGTCGCTGCGCGGCAACACGTTCGGACGTATCGGCGGCCGGCCGATGGGCATGTACACCGCCGTCGCGAACACCGATCAGTGGATGGACGTCTTCGGCGTAGATGTCGAGGAGATCGACCAGTGGGAGGTCGTCCGGCGTTCGGAGGGCATCGAGGCGACGCGCGTACGCGAGGCGGTGGCCTGGCTGGAGAAGCACGCCGGTGGCGTGCACTACGACGGCAACCGCCTCACCCCCGAACTGCTCGAACGCCAGGTGCGGTCGTACTACGCGATGCGCGAACTGATCGACGAGTGGCATCTCGACTTCTCCGGCATCAAGGGCCAGCCCGAGCTGACCAACCACTTCGCGACGATGGACATCACCGAGGCATTCCTGAACGACCCGTACGACTGGGACGGTCCCAAGCCCACGCACGTCACGGCCACCGAGGCAGACATGGACGGCGCGCTGACCATGCAGATCCTCAAACACCTATCCGGGCAGCCGGTTCTGTTCGCCGACGTCCGCCACTACCACGCTGACCGCGACGTCTGGGACCTGTGCAACTCCGGCCAGCACGCGACCTGGTACGCGGCGCGCAGCGACGACCCCGCCGAGAACATGCGCAACGTGCACCTCTACCCCGAGGTGTTCTACTTCCCCGCGGGCGGCGCGTCGGTGCAGCACTACGCAGCACCGGGCGAGGCCACGTTCGCACGGCTGACCCGCGACACCGGCCGCTACCGCATGCAGGTCGTGCGCGGTGCGTTCGAGCGCTACGACGACGACACCAACGAGGCTCTCGGCCGCCAGTCGACGTTCGAATGGCCGCACGCGTTCACGCGCCTGCAGACGTCCGCGGACGAGTTCCTGAGCCGGTTCGGCGCGAACCACATCCACGCCATCCCGGGCGATCACGTCGCCGAGCTCGCGGCGGTCTGCGAGTTGCTTGACGTGGACTTCCAGCACTTCAACGAGCCGCCCGCACGGCCCTGACCCGGCCTCCAAGTCGAGAGGACAGCATCCGATGCGCTCATCGATCTATCGCCGCGTCGCCGGCACCGCCCTTGTCGCGGCCCTCGGCGTCCTGGGCGTCGTGGCCACCGCGAGTGATGCGAATGCCGCGCCACAACCGGCAGGTTCAGCCAAGGAGCCGGTCGGCTGGGACGTCTACCGGCACCTCGACCGGTTCGACACGTTGCCCCAAGGGGTGCAGACAAAGCAGTTCTCCAGCTTCGACCGGGTCGGCGGCAACGGCGACTTCAACCGCTGCCTGAGCACCAGGCCGGACGGCAGTTGCGTGCTCGCGCAGGCAAGTGGTGCCGGTGAGGTCGACTCGATCTGGTCGACGCGCGACGGCGGCAACGTCACGGCCAGCGGCAACATCACCGTCGTCCTCGACGGCACTACCGTGCTGCACGCGCCGTTCCAGGACGTCGTCGACGGCAAGCTCGGCGCACCGTTCGTGTACCCGGTCGTCGCCAATGCCGATCAGAGCTCCGGTGGCGTCTACATCGCGGCGCCGATGCCGTACCGGTCGTCGATGCTCGTCTATACCGACCACGACCCGAACTACTACCACGTCACCTACCGCACGTTCGCCGACGCCGACGGCGTCAACACTTTCGACCCGGGTGACAAGGCGACCGACGTGATCGCCGCACTGCAGAACGCCGGGACGCGGGACCCGAAGCCGGCGATGCCCGGCGCGACGACGCAGAACAAGAGCTTCACGCTGCAGCCCGGGGCGTCGGTTCAGCTAGCCAGCGTGCCGGGTCCGGCCACGGTCTCGGCGGTTCGGCTGCGGGTACCGCAACTGGTCGCCCCGCCGCCGCCGGACAACGTCACCGACGACGGGCGCGCGTTCGGCGCCAACGGCTACAGCCAGTTCACCGTGAAGATCGACCCCACGAACACCGGGGTGCGGCTCACCCGTCGCCTCGACGCGGGCATCGGTCACCAGCGCGCGACGATCCTGGTGGATGGGCAGGCAGTTGCCGAGTGGGCACCGCTGGACGTGGCGGGTGGATGTCACTGGGTGGACCAGAGCGTCGACCTGCCCGCCTCTGCGACGGCCGGCAAGTCGTCCATCGTGGTGCGCAACCAGTTCGTCTCGTCCGACCTCGACTACAACGAGTTCACCTATTGGGTCGACTCGACGGTGGGCGGCCAGCAGGTACGCACCGACACCGTCGACGTCGGGCCCGTCCACACCGCAGACGAGGCGGCGCACGCTTACGCGATCGTCAACCAGACCTGGCAAGGCGACGGTAGTACGTTCTGCTACCCACCGCCCAGCGGCTCGGACGACAATGTCCTTGCCAGCAACGACATTCTGGCCAACGCGCGGATCCGGGTGACAGCGGACGGGCAGCGCACGGTCGATGCGCCGCTCGGTGAGTTCTTCGGCTCGAAGCAGACGGACGCGACGGTCAAGACGCTGCTGACGTCGATGGGGCAGAGCCTGGCGAACTGGTTCTCGGCGTGGTGGCCGATGCCCTACCAGCGCTCGCTGACCGTGACCCTCTACAACGGCTCGCAGCACGCGATCACCTCGGGCGATTCGGCGGTCACCTACGCGCGGGATGCACAGTCGGCGGTCGGCCTCGCGCAGGGGACGATCGGCTACTTCCGCGCCACGTCGAACGACGCGCAGACGACGCCCATGCAGGACTACGTCTTCCTGCATGCGAGCGGGCACGGCAAGTTCGTCGGCGTCACGCACAGCATGCGAGGGCCAACGTCGCGCGGTTATCTGGAGGGTGACGAGCGCGTGTACGTCGACGGGAATCGCACTCCGCAGATTCACGGCACCGGCACCGAGGACTTCTACGAGGGCGGCTGGTACTTCAACCGCGATACGTTCAGCAATCCGTTCAACGGCGAGCCGTCGCACCAGAGCGGCGCGAACGGCTGCCCGACCGGCTCGGACTGCACGGCCACCTACCGGATGATGCTCGCCGACTCGGTGCCGTTCTCGTCGGCGGTCACGTTCGGCATCGAGCACGGTGCCGTGGACGACGTGCCGGCGCGGTACTCCTCGACCGCGTACTGGTACGGGCAGGCCACCGACGCGCAGCGGTCGACGGACACCGTCGACGTCGGTAACGCCGCCAGCGAGCAGGCCCACGCGTACACCTCGTCCAACCCGGGTACGGCGACCACCCTCACCTCGACGTACGAGGGGAACAACGGGCCCGCCCAGCCGGTATCCGACGACCTGCGCGCGACCCAGGCAGCCGTCTCGTTCCGGGTGAACGTCGATGACGGCAACCACGGCGTCGTGCTGCTGCGCGCGTCCGACCAGACGCAGGCCGGCCAGGAGGCCGTGGTGCTCGTCGACGGACACCCGGTCGGCACCTGGCAGGAACCGCTCGGCAACAACCAGCACCGCTGGCTGGACGACACGTTTGCCCTGCCCGCCGTGGCAACCGCCGACCGCGACCACGTCACGGTCACCCTGCAACCGGTATCGGGCGCCCCGGCCTGGAGCGCGGCGCGCTACACCGTGCTGTCGCTCGTTGCCCCGTTCACCGATCGCAGCCCGCCGTCCACCGTCACCGGGCTGACGGCGACGTCGGACGAGACCAACGCGGTGTCGCTGCGCTGGACGCCGTCCACCGACAACGTCGGCGTCGACCACTACGCGGTGTATGCCTCGCTCACCACACCGGTGCAGGTCGGGCCGAAGACGCTCGTCGGTCAGACGTCGGTGCCCGCGTTCGACCATATCCGCCTCGGACTGCGCCAGACCTGGCACTACCAAATCGTTGCCGTCGACGCGGCGGGTAACGCCAGCGCGCCATCCGCCGAGGCGTCGGCCACCACCGGCGACACCGCGCGCATCGAGGCCGAATCGCTGCTGCCGCCGGTCGAGACCACCGCACCGGTCGATTCCCAGGGCAACTGCTGCGGCATCACCTGGTCGGGCAACGCCCAACTGTGGTTCCGCCCGAGTGCGCCGAACAACCACGTGACGGTGGCATTCGATGTCCCGACGACCGGCACGTTCGACATGACGACCGTGCAGACACTCGCGCCCGACTACGGCATCAGCACGCTGGCCGTCGACGGCACGACGGTCGGCACGCCGGTCGACGGCTACCACGCGGGCAGCGTGGCGATCACGCCGGTCACCGACGACGGCCAACTGCAACTGGCTGCCGGGCGGCACCTGCTCACGCTGATGGTGACCGGCAAGAACGCCGCGTCGTCGAACTACCTGGCCGGGCTGGACTATCTCAGTCTGCGACTGCTCTCGTGACCTCGACGCCGGGGCAGCATCTGCCGGGCGCATCCCTCGACCGGCGTGTGGTGCTTCGCATGCGCGACATCAGCAAGTCCTTCGCGGGGGTGCGCGCGCTCGACGGGGTGTCGCTCGTAGTCCACGAGGGCGAGGTGGCGGCGATCCTCGGCGAGAACGGCGCCGGCAAATCGACGCTGATGAACGTGCTCGCCGGGGTTTTCTCCAACTATGACGGGCAGATCGAGCTCGTCGGCGAGGCGGTGACGATCCACAGTCCGAAGCAGGCGGCGTTGCACGGCATCGCCATGATTCATCAGGAACTGAACCTCGTACCGGACATGTCCGTCGCCGACAACATCATGCTCGGACGCGAGCCCCGAACCGCGCGGGGAACGGTCGACCGCAAGGCGATGACGGCGCGGGCGCGCGAGCTGCTCGCCGAGGTCGGCCTGGACCTGGATCCGCGGCGGCTCATCCGACAGTGCCGGATCGCCGAGCAGCAACTGATCGAGGTCGCCAAGGCGTTGTCGACCGACGTCCGGCTGCTCGTCATGGACGACCGACCTCTGCGCTCGCCGACGCAGAGGTCCAGCGGCTCTTCGGTGTGATCGCCGAGCTGACCCGCCGGGGCGTCGCCGTCGTCTACATCTCGCATCGCCTCGAAGAACTCGAGCAGATCGCCGACTCGGTGACGGTGCTGCGCGACGGGCACTACGTCGGGCGGCGCTCGATGGCCGACACCGACCGCGCCGAGCTGATCGCCATGATGGTCGGCCGTCCGCTCGGGCAGCTGTACCCACGCACGACGCACGCCGCCGAGACCGACGAGGTGCGCCTTCGGGTCGAACAGCTCGACCTCGCAGGCGACCACCGGATCAACCGCGCGGCGCTGCATGACGTGTCGTTCCACGCGCGGGCCGGCGAGATCCTCGGCATCGCCGGGCTGATGGGTTCGGGGCGCTCGGAGGTGCTGCAGAGCATCTACGGGACGTTTCCGCGGCGGGACGTCCAGGCGCGCATCACGTTGGCCGACGGGCCCTACCGGCCTCGCTCGCCACGGTATGCGATCAGCCGCGGGCTCGCATTGGTCGCCGAGGACCGCAAGGAGCAGAGCCTCGTAATGGGCAACACGATCCGCTTCAACATCAGCCTGGCCGCGCTGTCCGACCTGACGCGTAGCGGGATCGTCCGGCGGCGGCAGGAGCGGGTGGCCGTCGCCGACTACGCCAGCAGCCTGCGGGTCAAGGCGCCGAGCATCGAGACGACGGTACGCGACCTGTCCGGCGGCAACCAGCAGAAGGTCGTGCTGGCGAAGTGCCTGATGACCAAGCCGTCGGTGGTGCTGCTCGACGAGCCAACCCGCGGCATCGACGTCGGCGCGAAGGCAGAGGTGCACGAGCTGATGAATCAGCTCGCGGAGAGGGGCAGCGTGCTCGTGATGGTGTCGTCCGAGCTTCCGGAGCTGCTGGCCATGTGCGACCGGATCATCGTGCTCTGCGAAGGACGGGTCAGTGCCGAGTTCAGCCGGGCCGAGGCCACCCAGGAGAAGATCCTCGCGGCTGCGATGGCCAGATCGACCGCGCTCGCGGCCGGCCTGGTCGCGGCGCAAGACCCGCGGGAGCGCGGATGAGCATTCAGACCGAAGCGGGCGCCGCCGAGAGCAGCGAAGCGGCGATGCCACCGGGCCGCCGACGGGAGCGGATACGCCAGACCTTGTCGCTGCTCGGTTCCCTGCAGGGATACATCGGGCTCGTCCTCGTCATCGTGATCGGCATCGTCACCAAGGGCCAGACGTTCTGGAATCAGCAGAACCTGACCAATGCCGTCGGCGCATTCTCCTCGCGGGGAATCCTCGCGGTCGGTGAGACGCTCGTGATCCTGACCGCCGGCATCGACCTGTCGGTCGGCTCGATGCTTGGCATCGGCTCGATGGTGTCGGCGCTGCTGCTGGCCCGCCACGGCTGGTCACCCCTCGAGATCGTGCCGGTCGCGATGCTCGTCGGCGCGTTCTTCGGATTCTGCAACGGCATCGGGACGACGTGGTTCAAGGTGCAGTCGTTCGTCATGACACTCGCGATGCTGAACGTGGTGCGCGGCGTCGACCGCCAGCTCTCGGACAACGTCAGCGTCGGCACCCAGATCGTGACCGCCAACGGGGAACTGACCAGGAACTCGGCAGCCTTCGAGAAGTTCGGCACGCCGGGCCACAACGTCCTCACCGGTGTCGACCTGCCGATCATCGGACGGGCCGGCATCTACTACCCGGTGCTCGCCCTGGCCGTCGTGGTGATCGTGTTCCAGCTGATCCTGTCGAAGAGCAAGCTGGGCAGGCACATCTACGCCGTCGGCGGAAATCGCACGGCCGCACGGCTGTCGGGCGTGAACGTCACCCTCGTGATCATCACTGTGTTCACCCTGTCCGGCCTGCTCGCGGGATTCGCCGGCCCGATCGACGCCGCCTACAGCGCGTCGGCCGATCCGCTCGCGGGCACGTCCTACGAACTCGACGCGATCGCCGCCGTCGTCATCGGCGGGACGAGCCTGAGCGGCGGCAAGGGCAGCGTGGTCGGCACCCTGGTCGGCGCGCTGATCCTCACGCTGCTCGACAACGTGCTGGGCCTGAACGCGATCAGCGACAACGCCCAGCTGATCATCAAGGGCCTCATCGTGATCGCAGCGGTCATCATCCAGCGCCCTGACTTCTTCCGCAGCCTGCTCAGCGGGCTGCGCAGGATCCGGCGGCGCAGCAGCCGGCAACCCGCGGTACCCACCATGGAGGAGTCATGAACATCGCACGACCACGTCCGGCACTCGCCGCCGGCATCGTCATGATCACCGCGCTGCTGGTCGCCGGATGCGCGTCCAGTGCGCCGAAGAAGAAGAACGCCGAGGGCGAACGCGTCTTCGTCGTCGGCTACTCGCAGTCCAACAACGCCGAGCCCTACCGGGCGCAGCTCAACATCCAGCTGCGGTACTTCATGAAGCAGTACAAGAACCTCAAGCTGCTGCCGATCACCGACGCGCACCAGAGCAGCGCGACGCAGGTCAGCCAGGTTCAGAACTTCATATCCCAGAAGGTGGATGTGCTCATCGTGTCGCCGAACGAGCCGGACCCGCTGACCGCTGCCGTGACCCAGGCATGCGAGCAGAAGATCCCGGTGATCATCCTCGACCGGTCGGTCAACACCGACTGCATCACCTCGTTCATCGGCGGCGACAACGTCGCGGCCGGCAAGCAGGCCGGCGAACTGGCCGCGAAGGAACTGCCGGACGGCGGGAACGTCGTCGAACTGCAGGGCATCCTGTCCAACCAGCCGCAGATCGACCGGGACAAGGGCTTCCGCGAAGGCATCGCGTCCAACCCGAAGATCAAGATTATCGCGCACCGCGAGGCGAAGTGGCTCAAGGAGACGGCGACGCCGATCATGCAGCAGTGGCTGGCGCAATACCCGAAGATCGACCTCGTCTACGCCGAGAACGACCCGATGGCACTGGGTGCCTACCTCGCCGCATCCGGCGCGGGCAAGGCCAAGAACATGAAGTTCATCGGCACGGACGGCCTGGCGATTCCGGACGGCGGCATCCGTGCCGTGCAGCAGGGCCAGCTGACCGGCACGTTCATCTACCCGACGTGCGCCGAGGAGGCGGCCAAGACCGCGGAGGCGATCGTGACCGGCAAGACGGTCGAGAAGAAGCAGACGCTCGACGTCACACCGATCACCCCCGACAACGCCGCGGCGATGTACGAGAAGTACGCGCGCTTCGGTAGCTGACGTCCGCGTGGTTCGTCCTGCCGGGTGGCCCCCTTCCCGCACGGCGGGACGGCCTTCACGAGGAGACCGTCGTTGAGTGATCTCCTGCTGGGCCTGGACATCGGCACGTCGAGCTCGAAGGCCGTCGTCACCACGCCGGACGGCGCCGTGATCGCGTCGGCTGTTCGCGAGCACTCGGTGAGCACGCCGTGGCCGGGGCAGGTCGAGCACGACGCCGATGCGGTGTGGCTGGCCGATCTGGTGGCGCTGGTGGGCGAACTGCGGCCGTCGATGAGCGGGCGCCTCGCGGCCATCGGCATAAGCGGGATCGGCCCGTGCCTGCTCGCGACGACCGCGGACGGCACGCCGTTGCGCCCGGCCATCCTCTACGGCGTCGACACCGCGGACGAGATCCTCGACCGTTGCGGTTCGGTGCTGACCACCCAGGCGGTGGGGCCGAAGGTCGCCTGGCTGCGCAAGCACGAACCGGACGTGTGGTCACGGACCGAGCGGCTGTTCACCGCGAGTTCGTTCCTGGTGCACGCCTTGACGGGCGAGTACGTGCTCGATCACCACACCGCCAGCCAGTGGACGCCGCTCTACGACAGTCGCGACAACACGTGGAACGACGAGTGGACCGGAGAGATCGCGCCCGGCGTCCCGTTGCCGAACTTGGCGTGGCCGGGCGAGGTCGTCGGCGTCGTGCACGGTATCGCGGCGTCTCGGACCGGGCTGCCCGCCGGCACGCCGGTGATCGCCGGGACGGTCGATGCCTGGGCGGAGGCCTACAGCGTCGGCGTGCAGGACCCCGGCGACGTGGTGGTCATGTACGGCACGACGATGTTCCTCGTCGAAGTGCTCGCGCAGCGGCGCACCTGGCCGACGCTCTGGGGAACCGTGGGCGTCCGCCCCGGCAGCTACACGCTCGCCGCCGGGATGGCGACGTCGGGCGCGGTGACCGACTGGCTGCGCTCGATCACCGGCGAAGCGTCCTATGGCGTCCTGACGCGTGAGGCCGGCGAGGTGCCACGCGGCGCGGACGGCCTTGTGGTGCTGCCTTACTTCGCCGGCGAACGCACCCCGCTGTTCGACGCGGACGCGCGCGGCGTGATCGCCGGGCTCACCCTGGCCCATCGCCGCGGGCATCTGTACCGCGCCGTATTGGAAGGAATCGCCTGCGGCGTAAGGCACAACCTCGAAGTCATGCAGGCGGCGGGCGGCGGTGACCGCAGGCTGGTCGCGGTCGGCGGCGGCACCCAGGGCGGCCTGTGGACGCAGATCGTCTCGGACGTCCTGCAGGAACCGCAGCAGATCCCGCGCCACAGGATCGGCGCGTGCCTGGGCGACGCGCTGCTGGCCGGGCAGGCTGCCGGGCTGGTCGGCGCCGACCGCGACTGGAACCCCGTACGGCACGTCGTCGAGCCGGACCAAGCCGCCCGCGAGACGTACGACCAGCTGTATCGCAACTACCGCGACCTCTATCCCGCGACCCTCGACATCGTGCACGATCTCGCCCGGACGAAGGGACTTTCCGCATGATCGTCAAGCTGTGTCTCGTCGGCGCCCTGGTGGCCGGCGCCCTCGTCACCACGCACGCCACCGCCGGTGCCGCTGACGCTGTGCAGGTCTCGCGCTACGGGTCCGTCGAGCATCGCGTTGCGGCCGGCGATTTCGGCAAGGTCTACGACCCGAGCATCGGTGAGCCTGTGCCGTTCTACATCAACGACCACACGGTGGTCCGCGGCCCGGACGGGACATGGCACCTGTTCGGCATCACGCACGCCGAGCCGGCCGCGCCGGAGGACGAGGACTCGTTCGCGCACGCGACCGCGCCGACGCTGCACGGCCCGTGGACGAAGCAACCGCCGGCGCTGTTCACCGATCCGTCGTTCGGCGAGTCGCACCTGTGGGCGCCGTACGTCGTGCACTTCAGCGGCCGCTACTACATGTTCTGCGCAGGCGGCGGGCCCGACTCGACGAAGGCCGAGATCAGCGTCGCCACGTCGCCGGACCTCTGGCACTGGACGCGCGCTACGGCCGACCCGCTGTTCCGTGACGGGTACGACGCGCGCGACCCGTTCGTGATGCGGCTCGGCAACCGCTGGGTCATGTACTACGACGCGACCAGCGACCCGGCCGGCGGGCATCACATCGTCGCGTATCGCGAGAGCACCGACCTGATCCACTGGGGCGCCCGGCAGGTGGCGTTCACTGATCCCTCGACGGGAACGTTCGGCGGCCCGACCGAGTCGCCGTTCGTGGTGAAGCACGGCGGGCACTACTACCTGTTCCTCGGCCCGCGTGGCGGCTATGTCGGCACCGACGTGTTCGTCAGCGACAACCCGCTGGCGTTCAGCCCCGACGCGCTCGTCGGCCACATCGCGTCGCACGCGTTGGAGGTCGTGCAGGACACCGACGGCGCCTGGTACGTCACCTCTGCGGGATGGGGACAGGGCGGCGTGTACCTGGCGCCGCTCGACTGGGACCGGCGCGTTGTCGTGGCCGGTGCGCAGGTGAGCACCGCGTCCTACCGCGTGGACGTGCAGTTCCAGCCGGCGGCGCAGATCGTCTCCTACGCGATGAACACCTCGGCCGGGTGGCGCGACCTTCTCGACACCAGCCTGCGGGGCACCGTGCCCTACCTCGGCGTCGGCGGATTCGGCGACACCGACCGTCCGGGCGCCGCCGCTGCGACTGACTGGTCGGCCGACGGGCTGGCGGTACAGCTTCGCGGCATCCCGATGGGACGCCAGCCGGTGACGCTCGACTGGTCGCTGAGATTCGCCGCCGGCTGGTTC
>WNGI01003477.1_pt1 | contig 13893 bp, 10 predicted proteins | sample 5400621 | NCBI WGS metagenome assembly WNGI01 (sample SAMN13153374, study PRJNA577476) | soil metagenome | isolation source: 20 cm soil or saprolite under Garry oak tree replicate 1 | place: USA:California | collected 2016-06-15
GCGCGCGAGCACAACCTCAAGAACATCGACGTCGAGATCCCGCGCGACCGCTTCACCGTGATCACCGGCGTGTCCGGCTCGGGCAAGTCGACTCTCGCCTTCGACATTCTCTTCAACGAGGGCCAGCGCCGCTATCTGGAATCGCTGAACGCCTACGCGCGCCAGTTCGTGCAGCCCGCGGCGCGCCCCGACGTGGACGCGATCTTCGGCATCCCGCCCACGGTCGCCATCGAGCAGCGCACCAGCCGCGGCGGGCGCAAGAGCACCGTGGCGACGCTCACCGAGATCTATCACTTCCTGCGGCTGCTGTACGTGAAGCTCGGCACGCAGTACTGCCCGGACTGCGACCTGCCGATCGAGCCGCAGAGCGCGGCCTCGATCGGCGCGCGCCTGTTACGCGATTACCGCGGCTCATCGCTCGCGCTGCTGGCGCCGCTCATCGTGGCGCGCAAGGGCTACTACACCGATCTGGCGAAGTGGGCGGCCAGGAAGGGCTTCAAGACACTGCGGGTCGATGGCGAGGCGCTGCCGACCGCGCCGTGGCCGCGCCTGTCGCGCTTTCGCGAACACACCATCGAGCTGCCGGTTGCGCAGATCGATGTCGGCGTTCGCACCGAGGCGGCGCTGCGCGCGGCTCTCGCCCGCGCGCTCGATTTCGGCAAGGGGCTGGTGCACGTGCTGGGACCGCAGTCCCCCCGGGTGACGGTGTTCTCCACCAAGCGCGCCTGTCCGTCCTGCGGCAGGAGCTTCGCCGAGCTCGACCCGCGCCTGTTCTCCTTCAACTCCAGACATGGCTGGTGCGAGAGCTGTTACGGGACCGGCGTCGAGATGCCGGGCTTCGATGAGCGGCAAAGCGGCGAGGAACTGTGGTGGAACGAGTGGCACGCGCGCGAACCGCCGCCGTGCGGCTCATGCCACGGGCAGCGGCTGAACCCCACGGCGCTCAACGTGCGCTTCCGCGAGCGCTCGATCGCCGCGCTGGCGGGTGAGTCGGTGAGCGCCAGCGGGGAGTTCTTCGCCAGGCTCAGGCTCGGCGCGCGTGAGCGGCAGATCGCGCGCGACCTGCTCGCGGAAATCCGCGCGCGCCTCAAGTTTCTCGCGCGCGTCGGGCTCGGGTACCTGCAGCTCGATCGCAGCGCGCCCACCCTCTCGGGGGGCGAGGCGCAGCGCATCCGCCTCGCCGCGCAGCTGGGCTCGAACCTGCAGGGCGTGTGCTACGTGCTCGATGAGCCCACCATCGGGCTGCATCCGCGCGACAACCGGATCCTGCTCGCCTCGCTCGCCGAGCTCGCCGGACACCGCAACACGCTGGTGGTCGTGGAGCACGACGAGGAGACCATCCGCCGGGCGGATCACGTGCTGGACTTGGGTCCCCAGGCCGGCGTGCGCGGCGGCGAGCTCATCGGGGCGGGGACGGTGCAGGAGCTCACGCGTAACCCGCGTTCGACCACCGGGCGCTTCCTGCGCGAGCCGCTGCTGCATCCGGCGCGCCCGCACCGTGCGGTGAACGCCGCCACACCGCTGCTCACACTCGAGCGGGTGGCGCTGCACAACATCAGGGGGAGCGACGTGCGCATTCCGCTCGGGCGCCTGGTCGTGATCACCGGTGTGTCCGGTTCGGGCAAATCGACCGTGGCGCGCGATGTGTTGTATGCGAACCTGAAGCGGCTGCTGGGGGAGAACGCGCGGCGGGCGCGCGGGCGCAAGCGCGCCACCGGCGTCAAGCTCATCGGCTGCACGGCGGTGCGGGGGCTGGAGCTCCTCGATCGCGTGCTGGAAGTGGACCAGACGCCGATCGGCAAGACCCCGCGATCCTGCCCCGCGACCTACATCGGCTTCTGGGATGACATCCGGCGCATCTATGCCGGCACCACCGAGGCGCGCATGCGCGGCTACAGCGCCAGCCGCTTCTCATTCAATACCGCCGGCGGCCGCTGCGAAGCGTGCCAGGGCCAGGGCATGCAGACCGTCGAGATGAGCTTCCTGCCCGACGTCAAGGTGCTGTGCGACGTCTGTGGCGGGCGGCGCTTCAATTCCGAGACGCTCGCCGTGTCATGGCGGGAGGCCAGCATCGGGGATGTGCTGGCGATGAACGTCGACGATGCGGTCGGGTTTTTCTCGGCCCATGCGCGCGTGCATGCCGCCCTCAGGCTCCTGCAGGACGTGGGCCTCGGCTACCTGACGCTCGGGCAACCCAGCCCCACGCTCTCGGGCGGCGAAGCCCAGCGCATCAAGCTCGTCACCGAGCTCTCGAAGGTGCGCGACGACTTCGCCCATGGCCCCCGTCAGAGACCGAAGCACACGCTGTATGTGCTGGATGAGCCCACCGTGGGTCTGCACATGGCCGATGTGGAGAAGCTGCTGCACGTGCTGCACCGGCTGGTTGCCGCCGGCAACACCGCGGTCGTGGTCGAGCACAACCTCGACGTCATGGCCGAAGCGGACTGGATCCTCGACCTGGGGCCCGAGGCCGGTGATGGGGGCGGGCGCATCGTCGCCCAGGGTGCGCCGGCGCAGATCGCGCGCCGCAGGAAGCACTCCCACACCGGCCGGGTGCTCGAGGACTTCCTGCGCCAGCGCACCCGGCCGGCGGTGCCGCAACGCTAGGACGGCGCAGCGTCGCGCTTCGGGCTCACGACTTCGATGGTCAGGTGCGAGAGGCCGGAGAAACCTCCGAGTGCCGAGCGGTAGAAATGCACGTCCCGCGCCTGCCCGGTCACGATCGAAACGATGGCGCCAAAATGCCCCGGACCCAGCCGCCACAGGTGCAGATCCGCGACCCGGTCGCCGTCCTCCTCCAGACGTCGCCGGATACGCGCCGCGAGCGCCGTATCCGGGGTCATGTCGAGGAGGATCCGGCCCGTGTCCCGCACCAGGGCATAGGCCCAGGAGGCGATTACACAGCCGCCCACGATTCCCATCATGGGGTCCATCCACATCCAACCCAGGACGCGAGCCGCCGTCAGCCCGAGAATCGCCAGAACCGAGACGGCGGCGTCGGCGGCGACGTGGATGAATGCCGCCCGAAGATTGTGATCCCGGTGAGCGGCGTGGTCATGGGGCTCGTGGCCCAGGAGCCAGGCGCTGGCGATGTTCACCAGCAGGCCGAGGAACGCGATCGGTATCGCCTCGCGGAAGTCGATGTGAACCGGCGCCAGAAAGCGCCTGACGGCCTCGTAGCCGATCAGCAGGGCGATGAGCGCCAGCACGATGGCGCTGGTGAAACCGGCGAGATCACCCAGCTTGCCGGTGCCGAAGCTGAAGCGCGCGTCGCTGGCGTGCTTGCGGGCGAAGGTGTAGGCCAATGCCGCGATCAGCATCGCAATCGCGTGGGTCGACATGTGCAGGCCGTCCGCGACCAACGCGAGTGAGCCGAAGGCGATCCCACCGCAGATCTCCAGCACCATCATCGCGGAGCACAGCCCGATGACCGCCCACGCCCGGCGCTCGTTCCTGGCATGGCCCGCTCCGAGGAAGACGTGCGAGTGCTGGTCTTGCAGCCCGAGGGCGTCCGCAGTCACGTCGGCGGTCTCACTTGAAGCAGCTGTGCACGACGTCGATGAGTTCGTCCGTGGCCGCGGCGCGCGGCTCACTGGCACGCGGGCGGCACGAGGTGCTCGCGGATGCGGGGTATGATATCAAACCCATGGCCCATGATCTGGTCTGCTGGAAATGCGGCGCATCGCTCGCCGAGTTGAGCCTGCCGCTGCTACGGCTCGAGGAGTGCCCGCAGTGCCACGGGGAGCTGCACGTGTGCCGCATGTGCATCGAGTACGACACGCGCGTCGCCAAGCACTGCCGCGAGCCGACCGCGGAGGAAGTGAACGACAAGACGCACGCGAACTTCTGTGACCACTTCAAGCCGCGCGCCGCGGCGTTCACGCCACCGAACAGCGCCGAGGTGGAGAAGGCGCGGACGGAACTGGAGAGATTGTTCGGCAAGCGTTGAGGTGCTCTCACGTCCCGTCGCCGGGAAACGGCGTCGTGCCGCACGCGGCGCCACTTCGAGCTGAACTCGCTGCACAATAAGCGCTGGCGTGCCCGAGAGCGGCACAACAGGGAGTCATCCATGGCCGGTCGATCGCCCCGCGGGCACTGTGTGCCCTTTTTCGTAGCGCTGCTCGGCTGCGCCGCGCTGCCCGCCCGGGCCGCGGGCCCCGCACCGGCCAGGGCCGTGGCCTCCAACGACCTGCACGCCTGGGACGCCGGCGACGACCCGGCGGCCCTCGCGGCGTGGGTGCACCAGCACCTGCGCCGCGCCGACGCCGATATCGCGCGCCTCCTGGCCGCGAAGGGCGCGCGCACCGTGGGCAATACCCTTCGTCGGTATGATGATGCGGCGAATGAGCTCATCCTCTCGGTCGCACAGTCGAGCGTTATGTACGGCGTGGGGGCGACGAAGGAGCTGCGCGACGAGGCGCAGGCGCTCACGCAGACCGCGAATGCCGCGTACACGGCGCTCAACCTCAACCAGGCGGTCTACCGGGCGCTCGCCACGGTGCCCTCACCGGCGGACGCGCCCACCCGGCACTATCTCGAACACACCCTGCTCGAGTACCGCCTCGCCGGCGTGGACAAGGACGAGGCCACGCGGGCGCGGATCAAGGCGCTGCAGGACAAGATCACCGAGCTCGGCCTGGCGTTCGAGCGCGCGGTGCACGACGACGTGCGCACCACCGTGGCCGACAAGGGACAGCTCGACGGCCTGCCCCCGGACTACCTCGCCACGCACAGCGCCGATGCCGAGGGGCACGTCAAGATAACGACCGACCCGCCCGATGGCTGGCCGGCTCAGAGGTTCTCCAATAGCGCGGAGTTGCGCGGGAGGTTGTACCTCGCGGCCCAGCAGGTCGGCTACCCGGCGAACACCGAGACTCTGCGCGGGCTGCTCGCCCGGCGCGAGGAGCTGGCGAGCCTCCTGGGCTATCCCACCTGGGCAGACTTTGCCATGGCCGACCAGATGATCGGCTCGCCGGCGAAGCTGGCCGAATACCTCTCCAAGATCGATGCGGCCTCGCGCGAGCCGGGCGCGCGCGAGGATGCGGCGCTGCTGGCGTTCGCCCGGCAACGCGAGCCGTCGATGCCGAAGATCTCGGCCGCCGATGCGCGCTACTGGCAGGAGCAGTACCGGCGTGCCCGGTTCAGCTTCGACTCGCAGAGCGTGCGGCCCTACTTCCCCTACACTCAGGTGGAGCGCGGCGTGATCGCCACTGCCGCGACGCTGTTTCATGTCGACATCAAAGCGGTGGCGGGAGTGCACGCCTGGCATCCGTCGGTCACCACTTACGACGTCTTCGACGGCAAGGTGAGGCTCGGGCGCATCTACCTGGACATGCATCCGCGCGAAGGCAAGGACAAGTGGTTCTCCACCCAGCCGCTCACCTTCGGTATCCAAGGCCGCCAGCTCCCCGAGGGTGTGCTGGTGTGCAACTTCCCCGGCGGCATGCCCGGCGACCCGGGCCTCATGCAGTACGGCGACGTGGTGGTATTCCTGCACGAGTTCGGCCATCTCATGCATCACGTCATCGGCAGCCAGAACGCCTTCGTCGGCGAGGGCGGCTTCCTCGTGGAGGGCGATTTCATCGAGGCGCCCTCGCAGATGCTGGAAGAGTTCTTTCATGATTACGGCGTGCTCACCACATTCGCCCGCCATTACCAGACCGCAGAGGTGCTGCCGCGGGATCTGTTCACGCGCATGACCCGCGCCGACGCCTACGGGCGCGCGAGCGGCCAGCAGCGCCAGCTGATGTTCACGGCGGTGTCACTGGATTTCCATACGCTGGCGCCGGCGACGCTGGATTTCGACGCCGTCTACCGGCGCGACTTCGAGCGCTTCAACACCAGCGCGTTCGTGCCGGGCGATCATTTCTGGGCGAGCTTCACGCACCTGAACGGCTACAGCTCGAACTATTACACCTACGTGCTCGACAAGGTGATCGCGCTGGACTTCTTCGCGCAGTTCGATCCGCAGGATCTGCTGCGCGGTCCGGCCGGCATGCGCTACCGGCAGGCGGTGCTGGCGCCCGGCTCCACCAGGCCCGCCGCGCAGCTGGTGCGCGAGTTCCTCGGCCGCGAGCCCAACCTGGACGCGTACCGGCGCTGGATGCTGGCCGAGTTCGAGGCGCAGACTACAGCTTCTTCATCCGCTCGCTGAGGCGCTCGAGGAGTCGCGTGAACGGCGAATTCTTCTGCACCTCGACGCGCAAGTGACGCACGCCGGAGTCGTTGAGGGTCTCGCCGGTGCCGACGTCGATCGTGAGCTCACTCGCGCCGAGAATCTCGAGCGTCTCCTCGAGCGTGTGCGGGCCGCGGCGCTCGCGCGCACCCACCACCTTGCCGGTGCCGCGAGCGCGGCCCCTGGCAGGCGCCGCGCTCTGGCGCACGGTGCGGCCCGCCGCCACCTTCGGCATCGGCCTCGCTGAGGGCTGCGCCGCCGGCTTGTCTGCCGCTCGCGCCTTGCCCTGCAGCAGCGCCGCCACCGCGAGGTTCGCCGTGTCGTCCTCGATGAGCTTGAACTCGTCCGCGGTATGCGGGCGCGCTGCCATCGGACCCGCCAGAGTCGCGGCCTTGACGTCCTGATCCGTCGCGCGCGCCTTCTCCTGAGGACTCACCGGCACCACGGCGACCGATGCGAACTCCGAGCGCACGTAGTGGGCGACCTGCTTGGCGGAGATGGCGTCGCTGAAGAAGCCGAGCCGCAGCCCGTACCACTTGCGCCCGTCGCGGCTGCCCGCGACGGTATACAGCGTGTAGGCGCTGAAGATGGCGAGCGGCGGCACCTTGTCGAGCTCGGCAGGCTGCACCGACCATTGCAACTGCACCGCAAAGGACACCGGTGCGTTGTTGACGACGGCCTCCTTGAGTGCCCGGCGCGTCCCGGTATCGTCGGGCTTGAGCATTGGAATGCTGCCATGCGCGCCGTCGGCGGGCGGCGGCTCGTCGCCCTCGGGGCGGCGGCTCTCGAGCATCCTCAACACCTGCGTGTCCGAGAGGAGGGGGCCCTCGGCCGGCGCGCTGCGCGGCCGCGGCGGGGCATGCATCAGGCGCGTCTCGCCGGTGGCGCTCGCATCACCGAGCGCCGCGAGCACCTCGCGCACGTTCGAGTCTTCAAACACCTGTTTCACGCTCCGGCCCGCGGCGCGCGCGGCCGGTGGTGCGGCGGAACTCGCCGCGGACGGCGGCGGGCGCAGCAGCGCGGGCGGTGGCGCACGCCCGGCGGCGGGCCTGGGCGCGGGCGCCGTGATCCGTGGGGCGGCCGGCCGGGCGACCGGCGGCGCGGCCGCGCGCCGCGCGGCGGGCGGCGCGGCGTGTACAACGGGCACGCGAACGGGGGGCCGGTTCGGCGCGGCGGGCGGCGGAGCCGCGGCAACCCGTGCCGGAGCGGAGGTGCGCGAGGGCGCAGGCGCGACCCGCGGCTGAGGTCCGGCGGCATGCCGGGCCTGAGCGGCGGCCGCCGCCGTGGCTCGCTCGCGCAGCTTGCGGCCCGGGGCCTCGCCCGCCCAGGCGCCCGGGTAGATCTCGCGCACGACGCTCAGCCACTCCTCGGCCTCGGCCAGCGTGGCGAAATAGCCCATGTGCAGGCGAAAGCGCTCCCGGCCCTCCTCGAAGCGCCGGCTGACGAAAAACGTGAAGCGCTTGAGCTCGGGCAGATCGGTCTGCGCGAGCGCCATCGGCGTCGTCGATGAGCACAGGTTGAGAACGAACGGCCCGGCGCTGGTCACCGCTGCCGCCATGTGCCTGACGTCGGCGCTGCCACGCACCGAAGCGAAGTTGGGCGTTGCTGTCATAAACTTCCCCGGAAACCCAAACGTCAACGAACACGGTCTTCGGGGACTGCGCTGATTTCGCGCGACGGGAGGAGATGCGAGCGCTCGCGCTTACTGCGCGATCGTGGCAGCCCCGCCGTCATAGGAAGGTCCCTTAGACCGGTGGCTTTGCGTCCCCGTCTTTCGACGGGTTTGCCCTTGTCACTGAGTCGCCAGTGTCAAAGCGTCGCGGATTGCAGTCAAGTGCCGATTGTGTGCCGCGCCTCTCACGCGGGGCTTATACGTATCGCGCGACGGGCGCGCCGCTTTATGTCTCACCGGGGCGGCGGCGTGCCGCGGTCCCAGAAGCGCCCCGCGCCCACCAGACGCCGCGCGTAGAAGCCGCCGCCGCGCAGATCGCCGTATCTCACGGCCCGGCCCGCGCGCGGCGCGTGGATGAAGCGGCCACCGCCCGCATAGACGCCGACGTGATCGATGCCGCGCGCGCGGATGCGGAAAAATACCAGGTCCCCCGGCGCCAGCTCCGTGAGCGGCACCGGGTGCGCCGCGCGCTGCTGCTCGGCGGCGGTGCGCGGAATGGCCAGACCTGCGCGCTCGTGCACGTAGCGCGCCAGCCCGCTGCAGTCGAAGCCCGCCGCGTCGGCGCCGCCAAAGTGGTACGGGGTCCCGATCAGCGCCGCCGCCGCCTGCGCGATCGCTGCCCCGCCTTGCGGGGGCGCGGGCGAGGTCGCGGGGAGGCTGCTGCACGCGGCGGCCAGCAGCGCGATGGCGATAGCGAGCGCGGCGCGCAAGAGAGTCGTGCCTCGAGTCCCGCGACTACGTTGCGCGGGCGGCCTTGGGCTGCGCCGGCCCGCGCGTACGCGGCACGGCGAGGCGCGCCAGCGTCCCGATGCCCGCATAGGTGTAGCGCTGCACGCCGCGTCGGCCGCTGCGGATGGCGCCGAGCATGGCCGCGCCCACGGTACGCGCGGCAATGCCACGGTAGGGAAGGTACCCGCCGCGCAGCAGGGGATTCACCAGCGGCATGAAGGCGCGTGCCGCGAGCTCCAGCGGGCGCATCTCGCCGCGCCAGCCGAGCAGCAGCGAAGGCTGCAGGATGTCGAGCGACTCGAAGCCCGCTTCCGCCAGCCGCTGCTCCATCTCGCCCTTGGTGCGCAGGTAGAAGTTGCGCGCGCCGGGGTCGGCGCCCACGCTCGATATGACCACGAAGCGCTGGGCGTTCGCCGCTCTCGCGGCGCGCGCAAACGCCAGCACGCACTCGATGTCGACCGCGCGAACGCCCTCCTGCGAGCCCGCCTGGCGCAAGGTCGTGCCAAGACAGCACAGTGCGACGTCGCAGCGGGCGCCCTTGAGCTGCGCCTCGAGGTGCTCGAATTGCACGATGCGATTGGCGAGTCGTGGATGCTCGCGCCCGAGCGGCCGCCGTGAAACGGCCAGCACGCGCCTGATGTCCGGCGCCTCGAGGAGCGCCGCGAGCGCGTAACCGCCGGCCAGTCCGCTCGCTCCGGCCAGCAACGCGACCCGCCCTTCTGCGCCTTCCATCGGTGTACCCCCGTCGCAACCGCAGATGTTGTTTTCCGACAGCTTAGAAGCGCGCAGGTCGCGCGGCAAGGCGCGCGCGCTGTTGCGCGACCGCAGCGCCCCGGGCGCTGCGCGGGCGGCGCGCGCGAGGACCGCCAGGCCCGCCGTGCCGCGGTGCTACCATTTCATCCGGCGCGTTTTGGCGCTTGAGGGTGGGCGCATCCGGTGAGACCCCTGAAACTGGCCCTGATGCTCGCTGCGGCGGTGCTGGCGCCGGCCGCGGCGCTCGCCGTGACCGATGCCGACCGGGTGGCGGTGTACCGGGAGTTCCGTGCGGCGTTCGATGCGCACCGCTACCCCGACGCGCTGCCGCTCGCCGAGAAACTCGTGACGCTCACCGAGGAGCAGTACGGCGCCGACCACCGCGAGCTGGTCAATCCCCTCGCCAACCTCGGCACCACCCAGTACCGCATGGGCGACTACAAGGATGCCGAGGATACCTACCTGCGCAGCGTGAAAATCGCCGCCGACACCGGCGGCGCCAACGCCGACCGTCTGCTGTTGCGCCCGCTTGAGGGGCTCGGTGCAACTTACTACGCCACCCGGCAGTACGAGGATGCGAGCGCCACCCTGCAGCGCGCGCTCGATCTGAGCCGCAATCTCGACGGCCTGCTGAACCCCGGACAGATGCCGATCCTCTATCCGCTGATCGGCGCCCTGGTGAGCCTCGAGCGCCACAGCGAGGCGGATCGTGAGTTCCAGTACGCGGTGCGGGTCGCCCAGAGCGCCTGGGGCAGCACCGATCCGCGCGTCATCCGCCCGGTGGATCGCTATGCGCACTGGCTCGAGCATATGGGCCGCTATCCTTCCGCGCGCGCCGCGTACGCCCGCGAGCTCACCCTCGCCGAGGGCGCCGGCAGTCGCGCCGCACGCCTGGTGATCGACCCGCTGCTGGGCATTGCGCGCAGCTACCGGCTCGAGACCACGAACGGGAGCGAGGAGGAAGGCGCCCAGTACACGGATCCGTTCGCGTACCCGAGCAGCGGCGCGTCGACCGAGCATGGCGTGCGCGGACTGAACCCCGACGGGGAGAAGGCGCTGCTGCTCGCGCTGCAGACCCTCGATAAGATGCGCCCGCTCGATCACCAGCTGCGTGGCACGACCCTGACGGAGCTGGGCGACTGGTACCTGTGCGCCGATCAGGCCGACAAGAGCCTCACGCGCTACCGCGAGGCCTGGAAAGAATTGCAGCAGGCGGGCTCGACCGCAGCGCTCGAGGTGCCGCGGCAGCTGGCCTACCGGACACCGGCCTCGTCGGCGGCACGCTCAGCGCTCGCCGAGCGCGACAACACCGATGAGCATTCGGTGCAGGCGACCTTCACCGTGAAGCGCGACGGGCACACCGCCGACGTGATCACCAACAGCAGCGACGCCACGGCCGCACAGCAGAAGATCGTGCTGGCCGCGGTGAGGCGCGCCCGCTACGCGCCGCGCCTGCTGAACGGCGAGCCGGTCGACACCGAAGGCGTCACGCTGCTCGAAAAGCTGCTGTCGAAGAGGCCACGCCAGCCCTAGGCGCCGGGCGGCTTGGAGGCGTCGGCCGGCGGTGCCGGCGGCTTTGCGGGCACGGCGCCGGGCGCCGCCGGTGGGGGCGGTGTCGGCGGCGCTGCCGCATCCCCCTCCGCGCCGGTCTCCTCGATCGGCACCGCCTCGATCAGCACATCGGCGGCGGTGTCGACGCCCGACTGCACGCTGAGCAGCTCCTCGCGCGCCAGCTGCTGCCCGGCGGGCTGCTGCGGAAACTGCACCAGGAATTTCGCCGCGGCATCACGCATGGCCGCGAGTGTTGCACGCTCGAGCGGCTTGCCGCTCGACATGCCCTTGGCGAGCGCGCTGCCATAACCGGTGAGGGTCAGGGTGTCGACTTTCTCTCCCTGCGGTGTGTAGACATTGATGCGGTAGCGGATCGTGACGGCGTCGTAGCGTCCGCCGGTGTCGCGGTCGGTGACAAAGGAATACTGATCGATCAGCGGTTCAAACACCGCCTTGAGCCCGGTGCCGGCGCGCGCCGCCGCCAGATCCTTGAATTCCTGCACCTGGCGGAACGAGTCCTTGAAGACGTCGCGCAGCAGGTGCACGTGCCCCGGTCCCAGCGCAATCCGCCACTCGACACCCCAGCGTTTCTCCTGGTGCACGAAATTGCGCAGCTCGTTGGGAAGAACCAGACCGACGACGCTCGGCAGCGGCTGCAGCAGCGGCCGGGGCAGGACCGGGTCGGGTTGGATCGCGATACCGCCACAGGCGGTTAGAGCGGCCAGCGCGACGGCGCCGGCCGACAATCGCAGCGCGTCTAATGCTTCATGCCGACGAACGTGCCATCGTTCTGCTCGCATATCGATCTCATTAGGGCGGAAAAGCGCATATTTGTAAACGGTGGAAACTCTGGCCCCTCGGGAAATCCGATGGCGTGAATGCGTATCGGCCGGCGGCCATCGGGCCCGGGCTTGTTGAGAGCGCCGATCGAGTCGAGCGCCTGCTGGATGGAATCGCCGGTGAACTCATCGCCGAGCACGAAGACGGCGATCCGCTTGTCGGGCGCCCAGTAGCGGCGCACCGCCTCCACCATGCCGGGGACGGGATTGGACATACTGAAGGCGCGCCACTTTTTGGCGCGCGCGCGAATTTCCTGGCGTTGCTCCGGGGTGTCCGCGAGCCAGCGGCCGCGGGTCCCCTCGTACATGTACGTTCCCAGGTCGTTCAGCACCTGCAGGCCCTGGACATGAGGATAGAGGCTCAGGATCTCGTCCACGATCGCGAGGTTCACGTCCCAATGATCGCTCGTCATGCTGGAGGACGTGTCGATGATGAAAATGACGTAGTCGCTGTCGATCGGAATGCCGCCGATGGCAGCGCTCCTCGGGCTCTGCGCCCGCCGCGTGACGAGCCGCTGCATCTCTTCGCTGAGCGTCTGCTGCGCGGCCACCAGCTGGCGCTCGATGATGTTGGTGACCGAGGCGTCCTCGCGGCTGCCGGCGTAGCGGCCCCGGATGCGACTGAAATCGCCGGCGAGGCTCGAGAGCTTGCCGCGCTCGCGCTCGAGGGTCTCGCGACTCCCCACGAGCTCGCGGTTGAGCTCGTCAGTCTCTCCTCGGATTATGTTCAACTGCTCCTCGAGCAGCCGCACCTCGCCGCCCATGTGTTTGCGGCTCTCCTCGAGCACCGCGGGCTTGCCGACCGCGGTCAGCACCATCAGCAGGATGATGGCGCCGAAACCGCAGCAGATGCAGTCGAGGAACGACAGGCTGAACACCTCCACTTCGCGGCGCCGGCGCATCAAGGCCAGTCCTTCGCGGGCATCAGCAACGTACCGTCGGTGACGCGCGAGAGGTGCCAGAAGCGGTGCGCGGCCTGCACGTCCCCCTCCATGGGCAGCAGCACGCAGTCGACCGGCACGTGCTCGGGGAGCTGCGACAGCGCCTCATCGAACAGCCGCATGCGCTCGGCGGAGTTCACGTAGCGGCGCACTCCCTGGGTCTTGCCCTGCGTGGGCAGACCGTCGGTGATCAGCACGATCTGATCGGGAAGTGGGTTGAGGGTGCGTACCGCGGCAAAGGCGTTGTAGAGACTGGTGCCGTTGGCCGGGACCAGCGTTTCGAGCGCCTGCATGGCGCGGGCGCGCGCTGCCACGTCCGAGCCGGCGAGCCAGCCGCCCGGCACGAGCGGCTGCGCCTGAGTGTTGAAAGTCAGGATCTGGTAGCTGCCGGCGGCGGGTATCTGCGTCATGAGCCAGTCCACGATCGCAACCGCGCGGCGCCATTTGGCGGCGGCGCGCTTGTGCGCGTCGTCCTGGTTGCGCAGCCGGATGATCGCCACCAGATCCTGGTGCAGCATGCTGGCGGAGACGTCGAGCAGGATCAGGATGTGGTTACCACGCGGGGTGAGCCCGGTGATGTAGCGGCGCTCGACGGCCGCGCGCCCGCTCACCTGCTGGCCGAGCGGCGCGCGCTCGAGACTGCCGGCCTCGAGCCTGCGGTTGCCCTCCTCCAGCGAGCGGATGTCGGCCTTGAGCTTCTCGATGTGCTCGCGGCGCGCCACGGTCTGCGCGTCGTAGCTCGAGAGCTGCTCCCGGCGGCTGGCGAGATCGGTCACGATGCGGTTGGTCTCGCGTGTGGCGCTCGCGATCTCGTTGCGCGTACGGGTGAGCGTGTCGCGCAGCACGGCGAGGTTGCGCTCGCCGGTCTGCACCTCCTCCCTGATGCGGTCGACCTCGGCGCTGAGGACATCGGTCTCTCTCAAACGTACGACGCCCGCTTGCGCGCTCAGGATGGTGTAGAAGAGGATCACCGCGCCAAAACCGCAGCAGATCGTGTCTAGGAACGAGAGGGTGAAGACCTCGAAGCTGCGGCGTCGCGCCACGGACGACTCTTCTGCGGCAGCTTCAGCCGCGCGACCCGGGTGCCGCGTCTGCGACGACGATCAGCGCCAGCGTGACGCCCGGGTCGCCGATGCGCACCTCGTCCCCGGCACGCACGCGCGTGCGCTCCGCGACCCGCTCGCCGTTCACGAAGCTGCCGAAGCGGCTGTGATCGAGCAGCAGCAGCTCGGC
>WNGI01015346.1_pt1 | contig 13893 bp, 19 predicted proteins | sample 5400621 | NCBI WGS metagenome assembly WNGI01 (sample SAMN13153374, study PRJNA577476) | soil metagenome | isolation source: 20 cm soil or saprolite under Garry oak tree replicate 1 | place: USA:California | collected 2016-06-15
AGGAACGCTGTCGCTAACGCCAAAACGATGATGCGCACGAACGACATGATGGAGCGTGTCGCGCTAAGAGCGCACTAAGAGTTGCCTAGGTGTTCGCTCAGCATCTCGCGGGCTTTCCTTTCGGCGTCTGGGGTGGCGGTGGAACGATGTCGAACAGCTTCGCGAGCTCGGCCGGCATCACGTGCGAGGGCTCCTCATCGAAGATCGCGCTCGTCCGCTCGAGCGCGCGCGCGACGAGCCCGCTGCAGATCAGCTGGCCGGCGAACCCGAAGCTCAGCTTCGCTCCGGTGAGCAATGAGATCGTGATGCTGACGATCGTCGCCCAGTCGTACCGCGCGCCGATCCAGTGTTCCGCGAACGCGACCATCTCCGCCCGGTCCTCGGCCGATGCGTCGATGTGGACGACCGTGTATTGAGTGTCCTTGTAGGCGGCGAGCGTGTTCCGCCGTACACCGGGACCGAGCGCCTCAATGAGCTGGCCGTCGGCCGAGACGATCAGCGCGCTGTGGTTCCAGTAGGTGTAGGGCTGGTCTTTGCCCATGAAGCGGAGCCCTTGCCCAAAATGGATAACTCGGCTCCAGAACTCGCCGCCGTGCGTGAGGATGAAGTCGCCGGGCAGAGGATCGGGATCGGCCTGGCCCGGTGGGATGTGCTCGAATCGGACCTTCACTGCTCGTCGAGGTTAACGGGGCACGCGCTCTGCACGTACGGCACGTGTGGCCAGGCCGCACGGGACGAAGCTCCGGACGTTCACGGTCTCCGGCGCCCCGCCCGACGAGCTACCGAGTCGGTCTCGACCGCACAAGCCACCCGCGAAAGAGCTTTCCGCGCGGAAGGCCGCCGCGCTCTCCAGCGGCGGCGGAAGGCTTCCGCCGAAGATCCGCGAGAAGCTCGACCAGGACGCGATGCGAGTCCGGGTCCATCCTGCCAAGCCCATCAGGCGCACGCCGACCCGGACGCGATCCGGCAAACGCGAGCCACGCGGCGGGGCTCACGATCACGCCGCCGAGATGCGTGATGCGCTCCCGTCAAGGCGTGGCGGCAACCGGGCCCCGGACCCTGGGACGCGACGCGCTAGTGAAGCGCGCAAGGCGCCGCGTCACTAGCCGGCGCTGTCAGTCGCGCGCGTCCGCGCCGATCCAGCGCAGGTAGCGGCTCGCCGATCTCTCGATCGCTTTGATGCCGCCCGCCGGCACGACACGATCCCACCACCCGCCGTAGATGCGGTCGAAACGATACGGGCGGACACGCTCGACGATGCGGTGTATCTCCTTCGCCGGGAGCGGAATGAGGTTGGGATAGCTCCGCATGAAGCTGACGAAGCGGATGTCGGGAACGACGGTGATCGTGTCGCCGACCAGGAGCGCGCCACGTCCTTCCGCACCCTCCGCCCAGTGCAAGACCGCGCTCCCCTCGAAATGACCGCCGCATTGGACGAGCGTGACACCGGGAAGCACCTCGCGCGTTCCTTCCCAGGTGACGATCGCGGGATCGTCGTACCGCACCCACGAGCGGTCGGCGGCGGGAATGTAGATCGGCGCGCCGCCGAAGGCCCTGCTCCACTCGACCATCGCGCCGTAGAAGTGCGGATGCGACATCGCGATGCCGCCGATGCCGCCCCGCGCGCCGATCGCGGCGATGGCCCGGTCATCGATGTACCCGATGCAGTCCCAGAGGATGTTGCCGGCGGGCGTCCGCACAAGCAGCGCGCGCTGCCCGATGCCGAGTGATGGATCGACGCCGACGCCCGTGAGGGCAGGCTCGAGCTCGCGCAGCTCGGTTCGGTGACCCTTGGCGCGCAGCGCCGCGAGCGTCGTCCACGCCTGCCCGCCCTGGCGGACGTACTGTCGCTCGTCCTCGCAGATGGGGCAGCGCGCCGGTTCTCCGTTGGTGGGCGCCTCCTGCACGGCGCAGGTCGCGCAGATGAAGCTTTCCACGCTATTCGGCCGCGTCCTGCTGAGCAGCCTCGCGTTCGTCCGCGACGGGTTCGTTGAGGTTGTAGCGGCGCAGCGGTGTGAAGTAGGTCACGGCCACCGCGAGCAGCGCCGAGGCGCCGGCAACGGCGAAAGCGGCGGAGGAGCTCGCGGCGACGACGACGAATGACAGGAACGGCGCCGAGAAGCTATTCGAGATGAGCACGATCGTACGGAAGGCGCCGTTTGCGCGACCGCGGATGCGCGCTGGCACCTCCCGCTGCCGCGGCACGAAGGCATAGATGATGAAGCCCATCCACGCGGTCTCACGGGCCGCGAAGCCGGCGACGATGAGCCGCCAGTCCCGCGCGAGCGCGGTGAGCGCGACGATCACGCCTGCCGCTGCTGCGGAGCCGAGCAGCGTGTGGCCCAGCGGCCGGCCTCGCGCGAGGCGCGGCGCGATGAAGCTCGCGAGGACCGTCACCGCGCCGGCGAACGAGAGCGCGATGCCGATCGTCAGTTCGTCGAGTCGATTCTCCTCGCGCAGGACGTAGAGCACGAGCGTTTGGATGCCCTGCTGTCCGAGGTTCGCGATGAACATGAGCACGAGCAACCACCTGAGGACCTGGCTCCGCCACACGAAGCTGAAGCCCTCGCCGAGCTCGCGAGCGATGTTCCCAGGCGTGATCGCCGTCTTCGGCCGGTCCACGTCGTAGATCGGCGGCATCAGGACGAAGACGAAGAGCGTCGGCACGAACGCCAGTGCGGCGATGTACATCGCGTTCGCGGTCCCGAACGCCGCGATCGCGAGGCCGCCGATGGTCGGGCCGACGACCCGCGCGGAGCGATCGATGCCAAAGTACGCGGCGTTCGCACTGGTGAGCTCATCCGGCTCGACGAGCGCGGGGACCACGCTGAAGTCGGTGGTCACGCCCCATGCGACCTCGACGGTCCCGAGCAGGAATCCGATGACGTAGAGAAGGTTCAGCGAGAAGATGCCGGCGGCGACCGAGAGCGGGATCGCGAGCGTCAACGCGACGCTCGTGGCATCACAGGCAATGAGGAGCTTCCGCTTGTCCGCCCGGTCAATGAGGACGCCGAGAAGGCCGCCGAAGAAAACGTAGGGCAGCGCCTGCACGAGCCGCAACGTCGCCGCGGCCGCAATGGAATGCGTTAGGTCGAGGATGAGGAGCGGTAATGCGAGGCGCGCGACCTCGTCGCCCACTCCTCCGAGACCGACCGATCCGGCGAACGCGGCGAACCAGGGATGGCGCAAAGGGCCCAATCGCATCGCGGGTGAGCATACGAACGAGCCCGTGTTCACGGCACGCTGCTTGCGAGTGTGTCGGGCGATTTAGCACGAGGAGGTACTCATGGGCCAGGTCAACGTGAACCCGCCGAGTGGACCGGTCGTGACGAATGACGGTGGATTTGGTGCTGGAATGATCATCGGGATCATCCTGCTCATCCTCATCGTCCTCGTCCTGATCTTCTACGCGGGTCCGCAGATCTTCAACTCAGGCACGAACACGCGGTCCTTCCTGGACATCCTCACGCTCGTCTAACCAAAACGTAAGCACAGCGCGGTGGCGCCGGCACAAGACCGGCGCCATCGCCATGCTTACCTTGTGAAGCGCGTTCTCTTTCTGTGCTCGCATAATGCCGCCCGCTCGCAGATGGCCGAGGGTTTCTTGCGCGCGTACGGCGGGGATCGCTTCACGGTCGAGAGCGCGGGCACGAAGGCGACCGAGCTTCATCCGCTGGCGGTGCGCGTGATGCGCGAGGCGGGACTCGACATCGGCATGCAGCGGAGCAAGTCGGTTGACGACGTCGGCGAAGACTGGGATGTCGTCGTTACGGTCTGCGACGCGAACTGTCCGATTCCTCCGCGCTCGGGCATGAAGCTGCGCTGGCACTTTCCGGATCCAGCACTCGCGGGGGGAACCGAGGAGGAACGGCTCGCGGCATTCCGTGTGGTACGTGACGGCATTCAGAAGAGAGTCCGCTCGCTCGCCGCGCGTCTCGGCTGATCTTCAGTCGCGACGCAACTCCGTTACCTCATTCCGGTCGGCACGACGGATGCTTGTTCATTAGGCGCGCCTCGAGAGAGGCGACATCTAAAAGGAGGTCCCTCTAGATGCAGGAGAAGAAGGAGCCCGGTCAGGGCGACATGGGTGACAAGGGCAAGCAATGGCCGCAGGGCGATGAGTCGGGCAAGCAGGGCGGCCAGGGCGACGTAGGCAAGAAGGGCGGCAGCGGTGACGTTGGCCGCGAGGACGACAAGACCGGCAAAGAGCCCGAGAAGAAGTACTGATGCAGCAGAAGGATCTGCCGAAGCGACCCGGTGAGTACGGACCGGACGACATCGGCAAGAAGGGCGGCGCGCCGCTCGAGAATCCGAATGTCGAAGAGCCCACCGATGTCCCCGAGAAGGGCGGCGACGTGAGGCAGCCTCCGGCGTGACCCTCGCGTCGAGTAGAACGTGAGAGCGCCGGTGCTACCGGCGCTCTCGTCTATCTACGACCCGTTGTTGAGAGTGTTGATCGCACCGCCGGATTCGAGCAGCGAGCCGAAGATCGCAAAGATCGCGTAGCCCGCAATGATCGCGGTGGCGAAGAGAGCAATGAAGAGCACACCTCCAAGCAGCATCGTCTCGCGCGTCGCGGCTTGACGGGAGAGCTGCTTCTCCATAACCCGGTAGGCGACACTCCCAAGCTGCACGGCGGAGCGCGCTACGACGAAGACACCGGCGGCGATGCCCGCACCGACCGCCAACCAGATCAGGATCGCGCCTTCGATACTCACTCTTCTCTAATCATTGTTCGCTAGTGCTCCCAGAAGTGGCGTGTTGCGCCTGTTTTGGGACGGAAAATCCCCCTCACTCGGCTCGGGGGTGTATTGAAACCCGACTAGCGTCGTTCTCAATCCAGATGCCTCGGAGCCCGTAGATCATCCCGGACGCCGGCATCACCGGCGAGACGGCAACCGCCTCGCAGCGACGCAGTATCGATGCGGCGCTCGTGAAGGCCGCCCAAGCTGGAGATGCCTCCGCGTTCGGTCAGCTCTACGAGCGGTATCGCGACCCGGTCTATCGCTACTGCTTGACGAGGACCGGCGCGAAGCACGAGGCGGAGGACTTGGTGGCCGACGTGTTCCTGCGCGCGATGGAAGCGCTCGATAGGTACGAGGACCGCGGACTTCCGTTCGTGGCCTTCCTCTTCCGCGTCGCGCGCAATGCGGCGATCGACAAGAGTCGCCGCACCAGGCCCGATATGTCCGTGGACGATCTGGTCCATCACCCTGAGTCCGGTCAGAACGTCGAGGCCGAGGTCGTGCGCCTCACCGAGCGCGAGGTCCTCGTCGAGGCGATGTCAAAGCTGAAGGCCGACTACCGCGAAGTGCTCGTCCTGCGTTTTGTAGAGGGATACGGTGCTGGCGATGTGGGACGCATGACCGGACGGAGCGAAGGTGCGGTGCGGACGCTCCAGCACCGCGCGATCGAGCGTTTGCGCCGAGAGCTCGAGCGCTCGGGTGACCTGTCGCTCTTCGATCGCTGGTCCGAAGGCGCGGAGGCCGCGAAGTGAACGAGGACACCCTCGGCCGCGCCCTTGGCGCCTTCCGCACCACGCGGATGTCGGAAGCGGCTTCCGATCGCGTGCGCGAGGAGCTCCAGAACGCGTGGCGCGACCGCGCATCGCGTCAGACCCGGCGCCGCGGTTTCGTCGTGCCAGGCTTCGCGCGGGCCTTCGCCATCGCCGCGCTTGTCTTCGCGGTGGGGCTCGGGATACTGCGCGCCGGCGCCGACAGTCCCCTGTATGGCGCGCGCATCGCGCTGGAGGATGGGCTCGTGAGCCTGCAGGCCGATCCGGTCGGCTACTTGGGCGAGCTCTACCAGGAGCGGCTCGAGGAAGCTGCACGGCTCGAGGCCACCGGTAATGCCCTCGCCGCGAGCCGCGCCCGGGACGCGCAGGAGGACGCGCTGCGTCTTCTGAACAAGATCGACCCGCTGGCGCAGGAGGAACCGCCCCAGCCCTCTCCGAGCACGGCGATCACGCTGCCCTCGCCCTCGCCGTCGCCGACGCCCGAGCCGACGGTCGAGCCCACACCCGCGCCCACGCCGACCCCGACGCTCGCGCCGACCCCACGGCCGGCGACGCCGCGGCCGGCAACGGCGCCGCCGACCGTGACCGACAAGCCGGCCACGCCCAAGCCGACGCCGACTCCGACGCCCACGCAGTTCGCGGTCCATGTCACCGGGACGCTGACCTATGCCGACAGCACCGCGGTCAACGATGCCTGCGTCTCGCTGACGCTGGACGGCGCGTGCATGGGGACACAAGTGAACGGCAGGTTTGAGTTCTGGATCGTCGCCAAGAAGTACGACACGATCACGGTGTACGTGAAGAAGGTCGATCTCATGAGCGGACGGACGTTGCGCGGCAAGGACTACGGCTACGTCACCGGGCCGACGGTGGACTTCGGGAACACCACGCTCCGCTAAGACGCCTACCGGGGGATGACCCCTGGGGGATGAACGCTTCGAGCGCCCGCCGACGTTCCCCCCTCAGCAAGATCCACGCAGGGGTCATGTTGAAAAGGGGCGCAGACAAATGTTCTTCTTTCACATCTTTCGGCTCGCGACGCTGGCCAAGGGCGCGCTCGCACTGAGCTTGGTCGCCGGCGCCTACGGTGTGGGTGACGCAGACGCTCAGGAGTACCGCGTGCGCACGAACTCGGCGCATGTCGAGGCGACCCACGAGCCGACCACGGGAGCGGAGCCGACCGCGAAGCCTGAACCGAAGAAGTCCGAGGAAGCCACGACGAAGACGACTCCGTCGTTCGAGGCGCTGCTCAAGGAATGTGTCGCGCGCTACTCGCGCGCCGCCGAGAATACGAAAGAAGCCTGTGAGGCTGCGATGGTCGCCAGCGGTCTGGCCGCCGACGCGTTCTGGGCGAAGTACCGCTCACTGCTCGTGCCCCCGGCCGCGAAGACCGACAAGCCCGCGACCTCTCCCAAGCCGTCGACCACGGATCCCGCGGTGAAGGAGTGCCTCGCCAGGTATGAGACGCTGAAGTCGTTGAAGACGGGCCCCGCCGACACATTCGAGGCCGCCCTACGCAGCTTCAACGAGACCGGCCGCAGCCTGCTCACGAAGCCGCGCACGACCGAGCCGCAAAAACCCGTGACCACGCCGGCGACCTCTCCCAAGCCGTCGACCACGGATCCCGCGGTGCGACCGAGCCGCAAAAACCCGTGACCACGCCGACCAGCTCCCCGAAGCCCTCGAGCACGGATCCCGCGGTGAAGGAGTGCCTCGCCAGGTACGAGACGCTCAAGACCTTGAAGACGGGCCCCGCCGACACATTCGAGGCCGCCCTGCGCAGCTTCAACGAGACCTGCAGGCGCGTGCTGGAAGCGAGACGGTAAGGCGGGTCGTCTCGCACGCGCGTGTCGCCGCGCGACACGTGCCGCGATCAGGGCGCGGCGAGGTATTCGAAGAAAAGCGCTTCCGCGAGCGTCGAGCGTTCGAGGTCTTTGAGGTCGAGGCTCTCGTCCTCGGAGTGGGCATTCGAGAAGGGATCGCCCGCGCCGGTCAGGAGCAGCGTGGCTTTGGGAAACGCCTTCGCGAAGTCCGCCACGAACGGGATCGTGCCGCCGGCGCCCATGAAGACAGGTTCGCGACCGAACGCTTCCTTCATCGCGCGGCGCATCGCGTCGTACGCGGTCCCCTCGCCAGCGAGCTTGTAGGGCTTACCCGCGCCGCGTGGCGTGATCGTGACCTCGGCGCCCCACGGGACGTGAGTGCGCAGATGGTCGGCGAGCGCCTTCATCGCGGCATCGGCGTCCTGCCCCGGCGGAATGCGCATGGAGACGCGCGCTTTCGCCGAGGGCACGAGCTGATTCGTCGACTCGGTGAGCCTCGGCGCGTCGATCCCGAGGATCGACACCGCCGGCTTCATCCACATGCGGTCGGTGATGCCGCCGTCGCCGATGAGCCGCACCCCGGGGCGCATGCCAACCTGCTTGCGCAGCTCTTCTTCGGTGAGGTCGAGGGGATCGGCCTTGCCCTTCGCGATACCGGGGACAGCGACGTTGCCCTTCTCATCGTGCAGCGTCGCAAGGGTCTTCGCGAGGACGGTGAGCGCATCCGGCACGGGACCCCCGAACTCGCCCGAATGCACCGCGTGGTCGAGCGTCCGGATCTCGATGTCGCACGCGACGATCCCGCGGAGCGAGATCGTGAGTCCAGGTTGGCCAGCGCGCCAGTTTCCGGAGTCGGCCAGGATCACCGCATCGGCGCGAAGCTCATCGCCGTACCGTTCGAGGAACTTCGCGAGATTGGGCGATCCCCACTCCTCCTCGCCCTCGACGAATACCCGGACGCCAACCGGCGTCTGACCGTCATAGGCGCGGATCGCGCCCGCGTGGATCACCACACCGCACTTATCGTCTGAGGTCCCGCGTCCGAACAACCTTCCGTTCTTCTCGATCGGTTCGAACGGATCCGAGTGCCAGAGCTCGCGCGCGCCGGTCGGCTGGACGTCGTGGTGCGCGTAGAGCAGGACGGTCGGAGCGCCGGCCGGTGCGCGGATCTGACCAAGGACCGCGGGCACGCCTTCGATCTCGACGATCTTCGTTTCGCAGCCGGCGTTTCGCAGGATCTTCTCCGTGGCCGCGGCGGATCGCCCGAGCTGCGACGGGTCGTGGCCCGGGTGACTGATGGAAGGAATACGCACGAGCGTCTCGAGGCCGGCACGAAGCTCGGGCATTAGTTCAGAAACACGGTCGCGCAGCGCTCCCGCCGGCGCCTGGGTCTTCATGGAAGAGCCGAGACTACTCTCCCAGCCCAGAGAGCGCCCACCTCCGCAACGCAGCGTGAGCAATTTCGTTGCGGTTTGGATCGATTCCGTTTCGGGTTGCGCTTGGTACCGACGAGACATTGACCAGCCTGCGCTCGGCCCATTGAATGACGCGCCATGAAGAACCCCTCGTGGCCCAAGGCGTTCGCGTTCATCGGTTTCGCGATCTTCGGTCTCTCGCTCGCGTACTACAGCACAGCGATCGCGACCGCAGGTGTTACCGCCAAGCTCATCGGCTCCGATCGTTCGGGTGACTGGCTCTCGACAGGGAGCGCGGTCCTCATGGTGGGTATCGCGGCGGCTGCGGTGTTCGGCTTCCTCGCCCTCGCCAACCTGCGCGCGCTCACGCGCCGGGGCTAGACGGATTTAACGGCTCAGGGGCCGGAGCCCGATAGGAGACGAGCTCCGGCGCCCAGAGCCCGACCGATCCGTCCTGCGGCGACCCCCGACTCAGCGGCCTGACCCGGTCCGGCTCATCGACCACGAGCCCGCGGCGGGGTGACGAAGCGATCGTTCGCGTCGTCCCAGTGGAAGAGAGGGCGTGTCGTCGGGCGACCCTCGCGCACGCCCGAGATCTCGTGCACCGCGTCGACCACGCGTCGCGTCGGCTCCTCCCAATGTCCGAGTGAGCGAAGGTAAACGACGAGCGAGATCTTCGACGCGTCGGCGTCGGGCACGGCGCAGCCGCGGCAGATGATGTCGAATGCCTCCTCGGGGCCGGGTGCGTGCAGTGCGACGGCTAACGAGGTGTCCGCGCCGATGCCCCTGAAGATCCGTCGGACCGGCGCGCCCCAGATATATCCCGGCGCGTGAGCGCCTCGGCTGATCTCGGGGATCACGATGTAGCCGCCGCGGGCGTCCGCGAGAAGCTTGTCGATGTCGTCCCCGTCCTCGGCGACCGTACGAAGCGGCGCTTTCCTGGGCCGTTCGGAGACCATCGCGTGCAGCACCGTGCTTTTGCCGGCGAGCCGCGGAACAGCCATCACGATGAAGGATCTGCGCTCGCGAGCTGTCGCCCTCAATAAGTCGGCAATGGCGGACGACATCGTTCGGTTCGCGACCAGATCGTCGAGTCCCAGAGTTTTCTCGATGCCCGGATGCTAGGCGCCCGAGCTGGCACAGGTCATGCCTAGTGTCGGAATCGTGAAACTGCTCCTCGTCCCGGTCGTGATGTTCATCGCTCTTCTAACCGGAGCCGGGACCGGACCGCTCAAAGACTCGCTGCCAAGTCTGTTCACGGGGCGCGACGAGCTCGCCCGCGCGCGCAGCGAGATCGCGGACCTGCGTTATGGCCGCGGCGCCGCCGCGCCCGAGTGGGTCGGGAAGTACGCGGACGCGCTGTGCAAGTCGGATGTCGCCTTTGTCACCCAGCACACCGATGCAGCGCTCGGACTCACGGCGGACGACATCGCGGCGCAGTTCCAGCGCATGCACGACAACGGGCTCGATTGCTCGGGCGTTCGGTACCTCGGCGCGGTCGGCGACCGTCAGTTCGTCTATGTGCTGCGCCAGGGCGACCGCGAGAATTGGTACGTTTTCACGGTCTCGGAGGACGGCCAGACCGTAGCCAAGGTCGAATGACCACGGCCTGAGAGAGCGTCGGCTAGAAGGCGCTCGCCGCGACGCGTTGTCCTTCCGGGCTCTTCGCGAATTCCAGGAATGCCGCGATGCCGGGCCTGATCTGAGCGGCGTCGGGCGAGTAGACCAGGAAGAGCGGCCGGAAGATCTTGTAGGTGCCGTTCGCGAGGTTCGCTTGCGTGGGCGCCACGCCATCGATCGAGATCATCCTGACCCGGTTGTCGTTCGCGGTCCGCGACCCGATGCTGGCGATCCCGATCCCACCGCGGAAGGATGCGATCGCACCCAGCGTCGGCTCTACCTCGAACATTTCGGTGACCGTTTTGCCGTACGTTGCCTTGCCTCCGAATACGAATGCCTCGAACGTCGTCCGCGTCGCCGCACTCGGCTCGCGGATGAATGCCCGGATGGGCTGGTCCGTACCTCCTAGGTCCACCCAGCTCGTGACCTCGCCGCTGTAGATCCTCCGCAGCTGGTCCTTCGTCAGGTTCTTGACCGGGTTGTCCGCGTTGACGACAACAGCCGTGCCGCTGAACCCGATCGGCACCGCAGCGACCCGCGCCTTTTCGGCATCGGCGAGCGGTCTGCTGATGAAGCCCACGTCGACCTCGTTGGAGCCAGCCAGTTTGATCGCGGCGTCCGAGCCGGTCTCGGTAACCATCCAGTTCACCCCCGGGTGGAGTTGCTTGAAGCGCACGGCGAGCGCTTGGACAGCGGGCAGCGCTCCTCCGCCACCGGTCGCGGTGTACTGGCCGCTCAGCGGATCGGGTGTCGGGATCGATGGAACGGGAACGCCACAACCGGCGAAAAGGCACATCACGAGGACCGCGCCAATGGCGAACGTCGCGCTCTGCGGACTTCGGCGGTGACCCTTAATGATCACGCCGGACGCTTCGCTTAGAAGGCCGCTGCGGCGATCCGCTGGCCTTCGGGACCCTTTACGAACTCCAGGAAAGCGCGCAGTGCCGGCTTCAGCGCGGCCAGGTCACCGCCGTAGATGAGGAAGAGTGGGCGAACGATCTTGTACGAGCCGTTCGCGATGCTCTCGAGTGTTGGCGGGACGCCATCGACCGAGAGAATCTTCACCCTCTTATCGCTCGCGGTGCGGGATCCAGTGCTTGCGATGCCAATCGCCCCGCGAAACGAGCCGACCGCCGTTAGCAACGCGTCGACCTCGACCATCTGGGTGACGTTCTTGCCATAGCTCGGCGGCGTCGCGCCGAACAGGAAGGTCTCGAACGTTTGCCGCGTCGCGGCGTTCGGCTCACGGATGTACGGACGGACGGCCTGGTCTATCCCGCCGAGCTCGGACCAGTTCATGACCTCGCCGCTGTAAATCCTTCGCAGATCGTCTTTTGTCACGTTGGTCGCCGGGTTCCCCGCGTGGGCGACGAGGGCCGTACCGCTGAAACCGATGGGGACTGGAGTCACCTGCCGGCTCTCGCTTTCCGTCAGGCTTCGGCTCACGAACCCAAGATCGATGGTGTTCGAGAGCACCAGCTTGATGGCGGAGTTCGAGCCGGTCTCGGTCACGACCCAGTCGATAGCCGGATGGAGCTCCTTGAAGCGGGCCGTGAGAGCCTGCACCGCCGGCAGGGCGCCGCCGCCGCCGCTCGCCGTGTACTGGCCACTGATCGGGTCGGGCGTGGGAGATGGAGGCGCCGCGACCCCGCATGCGGCCACGAGGCAGGCGGCGACGAGAGCGCCCAGAACGCTCGTCGCGGTCGACCGACGGTGTGCGCCTTCGATTAGCACGCCAAGCTCCAGTTCAGCAGGGTGCGACGAGGCAGTACTAGGCACAATCGGCAAACTGGAGTACGTCCGGACTACACCGTTTAGAGGAGGCGACCTCATGGCTCAAGCCTTTATCGGCCCGATCGCGCTCCCTGCGGCCGGTGAACGTGCGACGGGTCGCTTCACGTTCGCCGGCGACGCCGGCCTCGAGAAGTACGAGTGGCCCTATATCGCTATCTCCGGCGTATCAAGTGGGCCGGTCGTGCTCGTCACCGCCGGTATCCACGCGGCGGAATACGCGGGGATCGAGGCGGCGATCCGCCTGGGCCGGTCGCTCCATCCACACAGGGTGCGCGGGACGCTCATCGTCATCCCGTTGCTCAATCGCCCGGGGTTCTACGAGCGGAGCATCTACGTCAACCCGGAGGACGGCGACAACCTCAACCGCCTCTTTCCGGGAGACCCCAAGGGTAAGTGGGGGGAGCGCTTCGCCCATCGCCTCCTCACCGAGATCGTCACGAAGTGCGATCACGCGATCGATCTCCATGGGGGCGACCTCGTCGAGGATCTCGTCGCTCTCGTCATCTACCGCGAGACCGGGAACGCCGCGCTCGACGCGCGAATCAAGCGCATGGCGGATGCGTACGGCGCGCGATGGGCGGTGAAGAGCGCCCCGACCGGTGAGCGGCCGGGGATGCTTTACGCCGTCGCCTCGCGGAGCGGAGTGGCCGCGATGCTTGCCGAGTCAGGCGGTCGCGGCCTCTTGATCGAGGAGGACGTGGTGCGTCACGTGCGCGGGGTCACAAACATCCTGCGCACGATCGGCGCGCTGGAGGGCGAGCCGGAAGCCGTCGCGCCGCCCCGCGTCGTGAAGTCGTTCGATTGGCTTCGCTCGCCGGTCGAAGGATTCTTCCATTGCCACGTGCGCGTCGATCAGCTGGTGAAGCAGGGCGACGTTGTCGGCGACCTCGTCGATCTGGTCGGCGAGCCGCTCGCGACGATCACCGCGCCGGTGGGCGGTGTCGTGCTCTTCCTCGTCACCAGCCCTGCGATCAGGAAGGATGGGATTCTGCTGGCCATCGGCGCTCTCTAGGTGTTCGCCGCCGCCGCCGCCGCCTTCGTCCTTTCCCGCTCCGCCAATTCGCGCCGGAGGATCTTTCCCGAAGCGGTGCGCGGCACTTTCTCCACGAACTCGACCTCCCGCACGCGCTTGTAGTCGGCGATCCGTTCCTTCACGAACGCGATGAGCTCGTCGGCTGTGGCCTGCGCGTTCGGGCGAAGCTGCACGAAGGCCTTGGGGATCTCGCCGGCCTCCTCATCGCGCTTGCCGATCACGCCGGCGTCGGCGACCGCGGGGTGCTCGCACAGGACGGCCTCAACCTCGGCCGGCCCGACCCCGAAGCCCTTGTATTTGATGAACTCTTTCTTGCGATCGACGATGAAGACGTATCCCTTCTCGTCCTTTTTCCCGACATCGCCGGTGTGGAACCAGCCGTCACGCATCACATCCGCCGTGTCCTGCAGCTTGTTCCAGTAGCCGCGCATCACCTGGGGCCCGCGCACGCAGATCTCGCCGACCTCACCCGTCGCGAGCGTTCGCGTACCGTCGTCCAGGTCGACGATCTTGTCGAGGGTGCCGGGAACGGCCGGTCCGATCGACTCGAGCACCGCCGCTTCGACCGGATTCGAATGCGTCACGGGGGAGGTTTCGGTAAGGCCGTAGCCCTGGACGATCGGCTTGCCGATGCGTTCGATCATCCGTCTCGCCGGATCGGGGGCGAGCGGGGCCGCGCCGCTGAAGAAGAAT
>WNGI01003478.1_pt1 | contig 13891 bp, 14 predicted proteins | sample 5400621 | NCBI WGS metagenome assembly WNGI01 (sample SAMN13153374, study PRJNA577476) | soil metagenome | isolation source: 20 cm soil or saprolite under Garry oak tree replicate 1 | place: USA:California | collected 2016-06-15
TTGAAGAAGAGGTCGTGGCCGGAACCGGACGCCGCCTCCGCTGCAGCACGAGCCGGCAACAGGGTGTTGAGGATGAGGTCGACCTTGACCTGGACGTCGTTCTTCTGCCCCCAATTCTTCGACCACACGTCTGTGAACCACTTGTCGTAGGCCGGAACGAAGTGCGCCCACTGGATGATCGTCAGGTCGCCCTTCAGCCAGCGGCCCTTGAATCGAAGCGGCCCGTAGAACGCCTGCCCGAAGCCCGAGCCCGCCACGCCGATCGAGATGCCGGCCGCGCCGGCCCTGCGGATCAGCTCGCGACGGTCATACCTCCCTTCGCGTCGACTGGGATCGTCTGAGCTTGCCACTACCCCTCCTTTCTAGGCCCTACCGGAATGCTCCCCCGGTGAAGCCCGCGATGAACCGGTCGAGGAACGTGTTGTAGAGGAGCGCGAGCGGAATGCTCGGTATGAGCGAGGCGACCATGATCGCTCCCCATTGCGGCAGATCGCCGCGGATCAGATCCGTGTAGACACCCGTCGACAGCGTGCGGTGAGTCGACGCAGAGATGAACGTGAACGCGTATACGAACTCGTTCACGACGAGCGAGAAGGAGAAGATCACGACAGTCAAGATGCCCGGAACGGAGATAGGAAAAACGATGCGGACCAGCGTCCCGAGCCGTGACGCGCCGTCGATCAGGGCCGCGTCCTCGAGCTCCCGCGGAATCGTCTTGAAGAATCCCATCAACAGCCACGTGGCGAACGGGACGGTGAACGAGGGATAAACCAGGACAAGCGACCAGATCGAGCCACGCAGGTGGAAATGCAAGAGGTGGCTGGTCTGCCTGTCGAGCTGCGTGATCACCGAGAACAGCGGCAGAAAGAGGAGCGTGGGCGGCACGAGGTACGTCAGGAAAATGCCGACGCCGACGCTCTGGCCGAGCTTCCCCGAAAGCCGTGCGAGCGCGTAACCCGCCGGTACCGCGAGCACGAGCGTGATCAGCACGACGACAACGCCGACGATCGCCGTGTTGCGCAACCACGTCGTGTACTGCGTTTCGTTGAAGAGGAAACGGGCGTTGGAGAGCGTCGGTCCCTTGTGGAACCAGTACGGCGAATGGCTGAGGTCGTAGAAGTCGCGCTGCTGCTTGAAAGCGGTGATCACCATCACGTAGAACGGGAAGGCCAGCACGATCGCGAACGGGCCGACGATCAGATACGACAGCCCTTTCTCGCGGAATCCCCGGAGCACGGCATCCATTTGCTAGGTCACCTCCGCGCGGCGCGCGAAGATCAGCATCCCGATCGCGACGACAGCGAGGACCGGTAAGAGGAACAGAGAGATCGCAGCGCCCGCGCCGAGCGAACCGGACTCGATCCCGGTCTTGTAGGCCCAGGTCGTGACCATCTCGGTGGAGTTGGACGGCGGCGGGCCTCCGTTGGTGAGGATGTAGACGACGGCCATGTCCGTCGCCGTGAAGACGATCCCGAACAGCAGAGCGACGGTCGCGATCGGCAATTGCAACGGCAGCGAGACCGACCAGAACTTGCGCAATCCCGTCGCGCCGTCGATCGCCGCGGCGTCGTCGACCTCCTTGGGAATCGAGGCGAGACCGGCGAGGAAGATCACAGTCGCGAAGGGGATGATCCGCCATGCGTGGACCGCGATCACCGAGCCCATCGCCAGCCTCGGCTGCGCGAGCCACTGTGGTGGAGAGACCGTGCTCACCAGGTGCAGGTGCTGCAGCGTCCAGTTGATGATCGAGTAGGTCGTGTCGAAGATCCAGGTCCAGCCCATGAGACTGAGCGGCAGCGGCGCAGCCCACGGCAGGAGGATCAGGAAACGGAGGAGCCACTTGCCGGGGAACTTCTTGAGCAGGGCATGAGCCAGCAGCCCTGCGACGACGAGCACGATGGCCTGCGAGATGACCGTGAACAGGAACGTGTGCCAGACGGCGTCCTGGAAAGCCGGGTTTGTCCACTCGTGGCGAAAGTTGCCGAGGCCGATCCATTTGCCGTGCAGCGAGCCGCCGATCGCGTTCGTGAAGCTCAGGTAGACGGCGAGCGCGAGCGGACCGCCGACCAGCGCGAGGATGAAGATGACCGCCGGCGAGATGAGCACGGACGCAAGGACGCTCGGGCGCTCGAGAACATTCGTCCAGCGCCTGCCCCGCGGCCGTGAAGCGGCGAGTGCCTCCACCAGGCGGCGGATCCTAATAGAGTTCGCGACGATCCGCGCATGGCCGAGATCACGCTCGAAAAGCTGACGAAGGTCTACGGCGACGGAACCAGGGCGGTCTCCGAGTTGGACCTCGAGATCGGCGACGGGGAGTTCGTCGTCCTCGTCGGACCGAGCGGCTGCGGGAAGACAAGCGCGTTGCGGATGGTGGCCGGGCTCGAGCCGATCACCGAGGGGCGCGTCGTGATCGGCGGCGACGTCGTGAACGAGCTGCCGCCGAAGGACCGGGACATCGCGATGATCTTCCAGAACTACGCGCTCTACCCGCACATGAGCGCGTTCGACAACATGGCGTTCGGGCTCAAGCTCCGCGGCATGAAGAAGGAGCGCCGCGGCGAGCGGGTCAACGGCGCCGCGCAGACACTCGGCCTCAACGAGGTGCTCCCCAAGAAGCCCCGGACGCTGTCCGGCGGCCAGCGGCAGCGCGTGGCGATGGGGCGCGCGATCGTGCGGGAGCCCCGCGCGTTCCTGATGGACGAACCGCTCTCCAACCTGGACGCGAAGCTGCGCGTCGAGATGCGTGCCGAGATCGCGAGGCTGCAGCGCGAGTTGAACGTGACAACGATCTACGTGACGCACGACCAGGTCGAGGCGATGACGCTCGGCGATCGCGTTGCGATCATGCGCGACGGCCTGCTGCAGCAGGTGGCGAAGCCGCAGGATCTCTATGACCGGCCGCGCAACCTCTTCGTCGCCGAGTTCATCGGTTCGCCGGCGATGAACCTGGTCGGCGTTGACCTCGCCTACTCCGACGGCCGCGTTGTCGCGAGGTTCGGCGACAATACGCTCGAGGTAGGCGAGCAGGTTCTCGTCAGGCGCCCAGGACTGGCGGCGTTCGAGGGCAAGCGAATCATCCTCGGAGTTCGCCCGGAGGACCTCGAGGACGAAGCGTTCGCGACCGACGCATCCCCCGGTCGCCGACTCTCAGCGCAAGTGGACATCCGAGAGGACATGGGCTCGGAGGTGTTCATCCACTTCGTTATCGCCGGAAAGGCGGTGCGCGGCGCCGACGTGAAGGCGGCCGTTGGCGAAGAAGCGATCGAGGTGGCGGAGGCCAAGGGCAACGTGTGGGTGGCGCGGGTCGACCGCGACACCAACGCGCAAGAGGGGGTCAACATGGAGCTCGTCGTCGATACGACGCGGCTTCACTTCTTCGACCCGGAGAGCGGCGAAGCGATCTACTGAGGCGCCGAGCCTCGGTGAATCAGCACGGGACAAGCGGCGTGCCGTGCGCACTCGAGGCTGACCGAGCCGAGGAACAAGCCGCTCAGCCCGTGACCGTGGGAGCCGACGACGAGCAGGTCGGCGTCGCGAGCCGCGTCGAGCAAGGCCTTCGCAGGTTCGCCTTCGACGGCGATCGGCGCGACGTTCACCGTCACGGCGTTGCCCACGACCTCGTCGACGAGCTCCGTGACGAACCGCAGAGCGCCTTCGTGAAATTCGGTGACGAGCCCGGGCAAGTCGATCGGCACAGCGAGGGTCGCATCGGCCCCCGGCATCGGCTCTTCATACCCGTGTAGCGCGATCACCTCAGCGCCGCGAACGCGCGCGTCCTCGACCGCCCAGCGAAGGGCGTTCTTCGATGGCTCCGAGCCATCTATGCCGACGACGATCTTCTCCATCACGGGTGGTACTGCTGCTCGAGCGAACCGACCGTATCGTTTCTGATGCTGATCCAGAAGCCGGTCGAGATCGGTTCGAAGAGCGGCTTCGGAAACGGATTGCCGCCGCCGGCGAGCTGGGCGAGCTCATCCACGGTGATCGGGCTTCCGTTCACACCCTCTTTCAGCACGGTCACGTGCGCGCTTGGCGAAACGATGAAGGTGTATGCACGCGTGCTCTCGTTGACGACGTAGTTGTCGTTCGGAACGTCACTCGAGCCTGTGTCCTCGAGGGCCGCCTGGTTCGCGGTCTTCCCCGTGAGCAGCCAGGTCGGGTCGAAGCGCAGCTCGAAGGTCGCGCCCTTGCGCTTGAGCGACTTGATGTACCCGTACTCGACGACCTCGCGTGGGGGACCAACACCGCTCTTCGCCGTCGGGGACACGGTGACGGTCCGGGTCACGGTCTTCGTGCTTCCGCATCCGACCGCAGCGAGCGAGACGAGTGTGCAGCAGAGGATGACGCGCATCGCTATGCGATTCCGATTGATTCTGCGAGCTCGCGGGAGATCGCGTGCTCTCCGGTATCGGTGCGAAGCGTCACCGGTCCGCCGAAGGGTGCGTGGGCCGCGACCTCGACCCTGTTGCCGGGGACCAGTCCTAGTCCATTCAGGTAACGCAAGAGCTCCGCGTCGCCATCGGGCACGTGGGCAACCAGGCTCGCTTCGCCCGGCTCGAGCGAGCCGATCGTCCGATAGCTAGCGCCGGGCGCGAGCCGCAGCTCCGCATCGGGGATCGGATGGCCATGCGGGTCGTGCGTCGGGTAACCGAGCGACGCGTCGATGCGTTTCTCGACCTCCTCGGAGAGGGCGTGTTCGAGCCGGTCGGCTTCTTCATGGACCTGGTCGATCGGCACCCCGAGCGTCTCAGCGAGGTACTGCTCGAGCAGGCGATGGTGGCGGATGACCTCCAGCGCGACTCGGCGCCCCTCATCGGTCAGCGCCACGCCGCGATACGGGATGTGCTCCAACAACTCGAGAGCCGCAAGTCGCTTCAGCATCGCGCTCGCCGAGGCTGCGCTGACCTCCATCGCCTCGGCCACACTGGTCGTCGTGGCTCGGGTGCCGGCGGCCTCGAGCTTGTAGACCTCGCGTAGGTAGTGCTGGATCGCCTCGGTCAGAGGCTCTGTGACGTTTGCGGGCATCTCGACCGAGTTTAGTTTACTATGCGATTCAGATTTAGTGGTACCTAAAAGACTGACTCGGAAGGGCTTGATCGCCGGCGCCGCGCCGCTCCTGGTGGCGGGCCCGCTGGCGAAGCTGGCTCTCGCCGACAACGCAGCGCAGCACGACCACCTTCAGCTCGCCTCTCACGAAGGCCATGCCGCACAGGGACATGCCGCGATGATCGGCGAGCAGGCTCCGGCGGTCGGCGGGCCCGGCGATCTCGACGCGCTTCTCTTTCCGCCCGAGCCCCTGCCCTACCGGCCGGGCCGCGTGCGTGAGTACTCGCTGACGGCGATCGACAGGGAGATCGAGATCGCGCCGGGAGTCTTCTTTCCGGCGTGGACGTACAACGGGACGGTGCCGGGGCCGGTGATCCGCGCGACCGAAGGCGACGTGCTCCGCGTACACCTCAGCAACGGCGGCTCGCACCCGCACACGATCCACTTCCACGGCATCCACCCGGCGAACATGGACGGCGTCTTCGAGATCGTCCAGCCCGGCGGCGAGTTCACCTACGAGTTCGAGGCGCGGCCGGCCGGCCTTCAGCTCTACCACTGCCACGCGACGCCGCTGAAGAAGCACATCCATAAGGGCCTCTACGGCGCGTTCATCATCGACCCGAAAGTGCCGCGACCGCCGGCGCAGGAGTTGGTGCTCGTGATGAACGGTTACGACACGGACGGCGACGGCAGCAACAACTTCTACACCGTCAATGGCCGCAGCTTCTACTACGCGAAGTACCCGATCACCGTCAAGCGTTCGCGGCTGGTCCGCCTCTACCTCGCCAACCTGACGGAGTTCGATCTCATCAACAGCCTCCACCTTCACGGCAGCTTCTTCCGCCACCAGCCGACCGGCACCGGCGAGCACTGGGAGTACACCGACACCGTGGTGCAATGCCAGGGTCAGCGCGGCGTGATCGAGATCGAGTTCGCCGACACGGGACACTTCATGTTCCACGCCCATCAGTCCGAGTTTGCCGAGCTCGGCTGGATGGGCTTCTTCAACGTCACCGACTGATGGTTGCCGGGGCCGATACAGCGCCGGGTGGCGCACGCTGGAGGCTCTGGGCGCTCGGGCCGCTGCTGCTGCTCATCGCCGTTGTCGCCGCGTTCTCGGCGTGGGGCGACTCGGTCACAGATCTGCTCGGCCGCAACCCACCGCCGGCAGACCAGGTCGACGTCCGCCGCGTTGAGTTCAAGCCGGGCGAGATCCGGATCAAGGTCACCAATCCCCAGCGCGACGACCTGACGGTCGCATCGGTCACGGTCGACGACGCAATCGTCCCATTCACCCTGGACGGTCCGGCAACGCTGGGCCGCCTTCGCTCGAGCACGATCGTCGTCCCGTACGACTGGGTCGAAGACGAGCCGATCTCCGTCGGCGTCACGAGTTCGACCGGCATCGAAACGATCGAGGAGATCCCCGCCGCGGTCGAAACTCCCGAGCCCTCGATCGGGCGCGCCGCCGGTTATGCCGCGATCGGCTTCCTGGTGGGGGTCGTGCCGATCGCGCTCGGCCTTTTTTGGCTGCCGTCGCTTCGCCGCGCTGCACCGCGGTGGCTTGCCGCGTTCATGGCACTGACCGCAGGGCTCCTCACCTTCCTCGCCGTCGAGGCGCTCTCCGAGGCGCTCCAGCTCCAGGCCGCGCTTCCAACCGGGCTCGGCGGCGCGGGCATCGTGTTGCTCGGCGTCGCGACGAGCTGGCTCACCCTGACGGCGATCTCGCACTCGCTGTCGCGGCGCGGGGCGCGGAGCGGCGGCGGCGGAGCGCTCGGCGGGCTCGCACTCGCCACGTTGGTGGCGATCGGGATCGGGCTGCACAATTTCGGGGAGGGGCTCGCAATCGGCACGTCGTTTGCGCTCAGCGAGTTGGCGCTCGGCAGCTTCTTGATCATCGGCTTCATGATCCACAACATCACCGAGGGCCTCGGCATCGCCGCACCGATCGCCGACGGCGCCAAGACATCCGTTGCCCGACTGGCGACGCTGACACTCGTCGCGGGCGGGCCCGCGATCCTCGGCGCCTGGCTCGGCGGTTTCATCACGAGCGATGTTCTTGCAGTCGTCTTCTTCGCAGCGGCCGCCGGCGCAGCCTTCGAGGTCGTTACCGAAGTCGTCCGCTACGTCGCCCGCAAAGCGCCGGGAGGCATCACGTCCCCGCACGTCCTCGGTGGATTCCTCGCCGGGATCGCCGTGATGTACATCACGGGCCTGATCGCGGCGTAGCGACCTCGAGACGGAACATCGCGGTGGCCCGAATGGGCCACCGCGATGGACGTGCTAAGAGGCGACTCTTGCGACTCTGCGAAGCCCGAGCCCGGCTGCGAGCATGGCTGAGCCGAGCAGGGCAAGGGCCCAGGCGGGGAACCCGGTGAAAGGCAGCTCTCCGCTCTTGTTGGCAGCCGGTGAGACGCGACTCGCGTGTGCGCCCTTCACCTGCTGCGCCTTCACCTGCTGCGCCGGCGCCTGCTGGAGCTCCGGCGTGCTGACCGGTGGAGCCGAAACCGAGGAGGGCTGCGACCCGCCGGACGAGCTCGCGGGTGAGCCGCCGCTCCCAGGAGCTGTTCCGGACGAACCCGGATTCGTGGTCGTCCCCGGGGTCGTGGTGGTCGTCCCAGGCGTTGTGGTGGTCGTCCCAGGCGTGGTCGTGGTCTCGCTCGTCGTCGTGGTCTCGCTCGTGGTCGTGGTCTCGCTCGTGGTCGTGGTCTCGGTTGTGGGTGTGGTTTCCGTCGTGGTCGTGTCGGCTTGATTGCAGTGGTCTTCGTTGCCCTTGGCGTTCCCGTGATCCTCGCAGTCCTTCCCGTTCTGGTTTGGATCGGGACGGCAGCCAGATGCAGAGCTGCCGTGCGAGCAGTCGTCGCCCGGGGATCCTGGAACGGTCGTAGAAACTTCGTTTCCGTTCCCGTTGCCGTTGCCGTTCCCGTTGCCGGAATCGGCGAGGGCGGCCGACACGCCGACACCGGCGATCAGCAGACCCGCCATTGCGACGACCTTCGCGGCCTTCAGCGTCCATCCAGTCATACAAATCCTCTCGCTTCCGTGGATGGGGCTAAGCCACCGGACGCCCGTACCGCACACGAGCGCGGAAAAGCCTTCCCCCTGTGCCTCACTTTGGGAAAAGCCAGATGACAGGCGCGCCACGAAGGTACTGATGTGCCTGGACCTAGAGATTGTCGCTCGCTGCTGGGTGACTAAAGGCGGTAGGGCAACCGGACGATGAAAGTCCCAGAAAGGAAGGCCTACGCTTTGCCGATGAAGCTCTTCGTCGTAGTCATCCTCACCGCCGCCCTGGGAGTCGTCGCTCCGTCGGCGGCTTCAGCGCAGACTCCTGCCGGCTACCGCGCGCAACTCAACCGCCTCTGTCGCGGCTACACCCCGAAGCTCAGAGCTGATCAGAAGGCAATGCAAATGGCGACCGAGGCCAAAGACTGGAAGGCCTTCGGCTACGCCCTGGGTCACTACCTCGCGCTCGCGCTAACCCAGGACAGGCGGATTGAGAGCACACCGGTCCCTCACGCCATGCGCACACAGATGGCGCCGATTCTGCGTCTACTCAGGACGGCTGACGGCCACGCTCGACTCGCCCTCCGCAAGGCCGCTCTGGGAGACAGCCGTGGGATGTTTGCCGAGCTCGACAAGATCAGCAAGCTCGCCCAGCCTCTCAATGGTCGCCTTGACCGCGCCGGTCTCCGCGACTGCGGCTCCAACCAGAGCTAGGAAGACCGAGGGACCGAGCTGGCGTAGAGTCGCCCACCTTCGCCACTCGAGGTCCCCCTGATTCGCCTTCGCCAAAAGAGCCGACGCCCAGATTCGAACTGGGGACCCCTTCATTACGAGTGAAGTGCTCTACCAGCTGAGCTACGTCGGCGAGGCTCCTACTTTAGCGGCGTCGAGCGTGTGTGTCCTCGCCCCGGAGGCCCCATTCGCTTGCGTGCGAAACTGCCATTCCGCCTGAGCAGCGTCGTCTGATAAAGACACTGGGAACTCGTGAGCGCGTAGACCTCCACGACTCGAATTGTCGCAAGGCCGTAACTTCGGGCCTTCCTTCGGCTCTTAGCACCCCGGGGCGCACCGCCCACCCCATTGGATCTCGGAGGAGAGCATGAACACAAGAAGCACCGCTCCCGTGCAGGCCATTCCCACCAGCACCACTGCGACCCGTGCCCACCACGGAACGGAGGGAGTGGTCGCCCCCGCAAGAGCCGCCGGAAAGAACCCGAAGATTCCCGCGATGACACCAAAGAGAAACTGCTGCCAGATCGGCAGGTCGAAAAACGTGTCGTACAGCACCGGCGCAGCCCAGTGGATCGCCTCTTGCACATCCGTAACATCGGCCTGACGGGCCGCTCACATTACTTCCGGAGAGGTCGGCAGAGGTCTCGATATTCCGGCCCCTTCCAGCAAGAGCCCATCCGGCGACTAGGCTGTTGTACTAGCCGTCGCCCCAGCGGCCATCCACGATGACCAGCCAGGGCACCGCTCACGGACGCTTCCAACGCGCGATTCATCGCCGGCACGTTCAGGCCGCGTTGAGAGCTATGTTCGGGACTCGTGAGGACGCTCGCTCTCGTCTCGATGACCGCCGGGCTGCTCGCCACGTTCATCGCCGGTGCAGCCGGGGCCGAGAGGCTGGTGCCAGGCGGCGCTCTTCCCGGGCAGCGCGAGGCGACGTTCTCCACGCGCGGGCTTATCACGCATCTGGCGGCCGACGGCAACCGGGTCGCTCTGATGACGACCAAGATCAGGGCTGCCTGCGACCGCGTGGTCGTCTGGAGCCTCCTCGCCGGAGATCGACGAGCGTCAAGACCCTCGCTGGGTGCTTTCCTGCCGATGAGGGGGCGATCCCGAGCGAGGTGACCGAATTGGCGCTTGGTGCCGGACAGGTCGCGTGGATCGAGCAGGCGGGCGGCAACACTCTAGACCTCCTTGTGGAGGTGGCAAAGCTCCCCGGCGGCCGGGCGAAACTGATCAGTCACTTACACAACGGCTACGGCGCGGGCGGCGATCCGACCGGTGACTGGGTTGGGCAGCTGCTCGGTGGAGGGCCGCTGCTCGTCTACAACCGCTGGAAGCTCATCTGCACCTTGCCCCCGACCTACGTGTGCGACTTGGGTGACCCGGGGCTCCGCGTCATTGACCCAAAGCTGGTCCGGCTCATCGCAGGTCGGGGACGCGTTGTCGCGCGCGGGCCTGACTCGTATCCGCTGAGCGCCGTCGGCGGCGGGCGTATGGCCATCGAATCCGATGGCACCATGAATGTGCTCGCGACAAACGGAGCACGGGTCGCGACTGTTCCCGCCGTGCAGGACGATCCACCGAAGGAGATCGCGCTGAGCCGGGCGTGGCTCGCGATCGAACGCGAGTCGACGCTCAATCTCTACGACCCCGTAACGGGCGAGAAGGCGAAATCGATCCCGCTAGGATCGGTGGCCGCGCTCCAACTCGTTGGCGTGAGCTTGAAGCTCGCCCTGCTGCTTGCTCCGCGTCGCTTCGGCTTCGTTCGCCTGGGCGACGGCAAGGTGATCTCGCGAACACTCCGCTCAGGTATCGCGGCGAGTGTCGTCGACGCGAGGTTGACCGCAGCTGGGCTGTTCTACGCCTACAACGTGCGCCAAACCCCCGCGAAAGGAAGGGTTGTCTTCGAGCCGACCAGCGACTTACTCGCCCGCTTCTGACGCCAGACTCGCGTGCTTCCACCCAGATTCACAAGATCGCGACGCCCGGGGGCTTGACTCTGGTCGTTTTCGTGGTCGCACGCCGCCCTATGCGTCAGCACTCGCTGAGCTTCGCCACGGCAACCGGAACGTCGGCGTCGAGACGTTGAAGCGCTTGCTCCGACGTGGGTAACTCTGCGCGAGCTGGAAACCGCAGTACGCGCCTAGGGCGGCAACGCTCACGATCCAGGACGTGGCGCCTTCGGGGCCCTTCGTCGTTTCAGGCCAGCCTGAGCTTGCAAAGGCGGGGTGGCTGCGGGAAGGTCATGGTTCCGCATCTCCCACTAAGGAGGAGAAGATGAAGCGGGTACTCCTGCTCGGCGCGGTCGTTGCGGTCGCGCTGTACGCAACGGTGGCATGGGCCGCGACGCCGCCAACACCCACGGAGAAGAAACTGCAGAAGGACGTGGCCACCCTCAAGGCCCAAGTGAAGACCCTGAAGAAATCGGTGAGCGATCTCCGAGACGTTGCGCTGGCCGTCGCCGTCACGGGCGCATGCAACACGGCAATCACGGCCGATGGGCTCCAGGGGACATGGCAGGAGATCGACCAGCTCTCCGCCGCGACGCAGGCTGGCAAGACCTACTTCGGGCCGCAGACGCCTGTCAACGACGCGGTCGGCAACAACCACTGGTGCGCGTTGGCCGAGATCAACCGCTCTCAGGCCCTTCCACCGACGGTCGCGCAGTTCAGCGCGCTGCTCGCCCTGTACCAAACCACAGCCGCGAAAGCCCGCTGAACGGACGACCTCGATACCTGGCGCGCAAGTCCAGGGCGCAAGAGTTCGAGTTCGAGTTCGAGTTCTTCATCACTGAGGAGGACGCGTGCCGCGCGCTTGAGGATTGTCTGCGGGACGAGCCCCAGTGGCATGGCCGTCTCGAAGTGAAAGAGGTTGAGACTCGACCACGAACACACTTCGCTCAACTAGCTCAAGCCCGCCCTCGTAGCGGAAGTCTTGCGTTAAGGGCGCACCGTCCTGGGCCGTCTCACGCCTCGCGGACATACCCATAAGCCTCTCCAGAAGCCGTACCGGGCCGTGTAAGGACGTTCCTTCCATCCTTACGAGTGAAGTGCTCTACCAGCTGAGCTACGTCGGCGAGGCTCCTACTGTAGCCGCTTCGGACTCGACCCCTGACCCCCGGACGGGGTGCGGAGAACAGGTTCTCGGGACGGCGCACCGGCGGGGAGACTCCAGCGCGCCGCCCTTTACTGCCGGCTTAGAGCGCGCCCGGCGCTGCGGAACCGCCGAACGCATACCGGCAGTCCTTCAAGATCGCTAGGCGAGGAGACAGCCTCGGCCTATCGGGAACGAGCCCTGCCACGGTGTCGCGCGGAACACGCTTACGAGTTCCGATGCTCCTCTCCTTGCGGCCTCCGCCGAAAAGAGCAGCGAAGCGACTTATTGAAACCGCAGGACGGCTCTCCCCCAGCCGATTCAGGCGGCCGCTCCGCCGCCCATAGCGCTCAGCACTGTGCGCCCCTCAAGTGTCCGCCCCCACCAAAAGAGTTGTCAACGGGTTCTCTTCGCAAATAGCGACAGAACCCTCAGACAGGGCAAACGAAACGTCGGGATCGAAACACTCCGACGATTACTGCGCGTCGGGGCTAGCTGGTGGGCTCGTCCGCGCTGGAGTCAAGGAGATCGAGAAGGTGAGCCACGGCTGACGCCTCTTCCGTAAGGCGCTCTTGTTCTCCTGGCGCCACGATCGCCCCCGCCTCGATCCTCCCCAACACCTCCTCGTACCACGCGAGGTACTCGCGGAGCTGTGGGCGGATGTCGGGTCTCATGTTCCGCGATCCACCAAAAGCTGGCCCCGCAGTCAAACTCCGTCGCCTTAGGCTCCTCGCCTCGCGCGCAGCGCGCGTTGGTGGGTTGCGGGCTTTGGGCCGGGACCGAATGCAGGGCCAGGCCGGGACATCTTACTCCGTTTCGGCGTGCGAACGGTTAAGTCGTCTTCCCGATCCCCAACCACTTGCGGAGCTTTGCGATGAGACTCGCCATGGGACAAGTCTACGCCGTTTCGCGGAGATGTTCGTCCGCGTCGGCAGGCGCGGACGCCTCCACAGTGCTCGCCATGCGTGTTCTTGAACAGCTTGAGTCGCAGCGCGCGCCACCGTGGCGGGGAGCGGCGCGCGTGCCCGGAGCCGCAGTTCTGGTGCGCGCGGCCTCTCCCCATCTCTCATTAACCGCAGCATCAGCGGCCACGCGCTGGACGAATGTCTAGATCGGCGAAACGCGCGGACTAAGCTCGGGCTCCTTGCTTAGACTCCGGCCGATGAGTGCCGAGCGGGTCGCCCTGAGCGCTACGTCGCCTGCTGCGCCGCTAAGAGCACAACGGTAAAGAGAGCGGAGCGGCGAGACAAGCTGGTAGAACGCGAGGGGTGAACATTGCTCGGCGTTACGCTCGGAGCGACCCACTCACGTCCGGCGTTCGACTGCCATCGCCCCTGAATGCCGCAGCGCTGATCTTGGTAACGCTGATCTTGGTAAGCGTGTTCGCGGTTTGGTTCACGGTCGGCATTGCATTTGCCGGCAAGAAACCCTCGTCCGAAACGAGCATTCTGTCGGGTGGCCCGGGCCCCTGTGGGACGAGGAGCAAGCCGCCGGTGCGCTACAAGCACGTCGTCTGGATCGTGATGGAGAACAAGGGGTACTCGGACATCATCGGCTCGCCGACTGCGCCGTACATCAACATCTTGGCGAAGAAGTGCGGCGTTGCCACGAACTTCAACGCCGAGTCGAGTCCGAGCCTGCCGAACTACGTTGCAATGACCTCGGGCAGCACCCAGGGGATTTCCGATGACGACGACCCATCGTCGCACCCCCTCGCCGTGCCGACCATCTTCTCCCAACTCCGCGGCAACTGGCGGGCACTCGAGGAGTCCATGCCCTCTCATTGCACTCTCTCGGACTCAGGCCTCTACGCCGTTCGCCATAACCCTGCGACGTACTACACGAACATTCGCCAACAGTGTGCACGCAATGACGTGCGGCTCACGTACCCGCTCAACCTCTCCGCGCAGTTCACGTTCGTCACGCCGAACGTCTGCGACGACATGCACTCCTGCCCGAATGCGCCCGATCCCCAGACCGCAAAGCAAATACGAAACGGGGACACCTGGCTCTC
>WNGI01025213.1_pt1 | contig 13889 bp, 15 predicted proteins | sample 5400621 | NCBI WGS metagenome assembly WNGI01 (sample SAMN13153374, study PRJNA577476) | soil metagenome | isolation source: 20 cm soil or saprolite under Garry oak tree replicate 1 | place: USA:California | collected 2016-06-15
GAGACGGCGACGCCATCCACTTTGGGTTCGATCACCACTGAAATTTTTTCCTCCGGCAAGAGACGCGTGATTCGTTTGTAGAAGTTGACGACCTCTTCCTCGGAATAAGTGTTGTCGAGGCTGAGCATTGGAACGCGATGTTGAATTTGCGCGAAGGCCTGCAGCGGTTTGCCGCCGACGTGTTGAGTAGGTGAATCCGGCGTTACGAGCTCTGGAAACTGCGTCTCGAGATCGACCAGTTCTTTGTAAAGCCGATCGTATTCGCGATCGCTGATCGTCGGCGCCGCTTTTTCGTAGTAACGCCAGTTATGTTCCTCGATCTCATTTCGCAACGCCTCGATTCGCGTGCGCGCTTCCGCTTCGGTCATGTTTTCATCATACGAACACCGGTTCGAGAGACAATCGCTCTATCGCAGCGCGCTCGTCATCCCGAGCCGCGAAGACAACGCCAGTCCGGCTCGGACCGAGGGACCTCACATTAGTTGGCGAAGACGCCGATGTGTCTTGTGCGACCTTTAGGAGTAGGTGAGGTCCTTCGCTTGCGCTCAGGATGACAATGGGGAGATGCAAGCGTTACCAAAGTTTCAGCGGAGTGGCACTCCGCTGGGCGCACAGGTCAGGTAACCTGTGTTCCGCGCCTCGCTTAAAGGTAACGCCACGGGATCCCTCGACTTCGCTTGGGATGACTGTGGCGGCGGTCTATGACCGCCGCTGAATTTGCGCTTACACTAGGTACGGCGGTCATCCGCCTTCGTGCTAATACGGCGCGACAGGTAGACCGCTGGTACAGCGTGATGACTGGCGAAAAAATTCTTGGCATCGAAGGCGGAGGAACGAAGACCGCTTGGGCATTGGTTGCCGATGGCGTAATTGTTGAGTCGGAAAAATTGCCGCCGTCGAATCTGCGTCTAACACCGTTGGACCAGATCACGAAAATTTTTCGCGTTTTGCCGCGCGAAGTGAATCGAATCGGAGTCTTTCTTGCCGGCTGCGCGACAGAGGAAGATCGCGCGGTGTTGCTAAAACTTGCGCGGTCCGTTTGGTCGAAGGCGAATATCGTCGCAGGCAGCGATCGCGATTCCGGAATGGCGGCGTGTTTGCGCAATCGCGATGGAATCGCTGTCAACGCAGGGACTGGATCGTCCGTGACCGGACGCCGCGGCCGGCAAATCGAAAAAGCCGGTGGGTGGGGGCATATTTTAGGCGACGCCGGTGGTGCGTATTTCGTTTCCATTCGCGCTTTGCGGTCGATTCTGCGCGCATACGATCTGCGCAGCGGCGAGCGCGAGTTCGCCGGAACTGTTTTGCGCGAGCTCGGTTTAAATAACTTCGACGAACTAGTACGATGGGCGCAGACGGCTGATAAAACGAAGGTCGCGTCGCTCGCGCCGCTTGCCTTTAAAGCGGCGCAAGAGGGGGACGAGCCGGTGCAGCGAATCATCGCCGCCGGCGCGATCGCGCTGGCTGATTTCGCAGCAGCGATCGCGATGCGACTTCAGCTTGAGGCTCCGGAAGTTCGACTGATGGGAGGCTTGTTCGAAAATCAAAAATCGTATGTCAGCGCATTCGCCGGAGCTTTGATCGAGAAAATTCCCGGCGCGAAAGTAGCGATGTGCGAATCCCCGCCAGAAGCCGGCGCGGCCTGGCTGGCGGCTGAGGAGAAATTGCAGATTCCAATGATCGAGAAACCGAGCGAGGTGGCTGAGCTCGTTTCATCGACCGAGCAAGCGAATCCGAGATCAGCCAATCTCGACCGATTGGGTGCTCGCGAAATCGTCGAGCTTTTCGTGGCGGAAGAGAAATCGGTAGATGAGGGATTGCGTCAATGCGTTGGTCAATTGGCGCGGGCGATCGAATTGGCGGCCGGCGCGATTGGCAATGGCGGACGCGTGTTTTACGTCGGCGCCGGAACGAGTGGCAGGCTCGGAGTTCTTGATGCCGCTGAAATCCCGCCAACCTTTGGCGCGTCACCCGATTTATTCCAAGGGATCATTGCCGGGGGCGCGTCTGCGCTGGGGCGAAGCATTGAGGGCGCGGAGGACGATGCGCGTGCTGGTGCGCTGGCGATGGACGAGCGCGGGGTTAAGCCGGAGGACTTGGTGATTGGGATTTCGGCGAGCGGCCGGGCGGCATTTGTAATAGGGGCGCTGCGACGTGCGCGGGAAATTGCCGCGCAAACAATTTTCATAACCTGCAATCCTCCGGTACCTGTGGTGGCAGGCGTGGCGCCTGCAACGACATCACCTTCAGCAGCCGGCACGGCTGCCTCTACAGCGCCTTCCTCGACAGAAGATTGCACCCTTGTGATAAATCTCGCGGTGGGCCCGGAAATCGTTACCGGCTCCACGCGTCTGAAAGCGGGAACGGCGACAAAAGTCGCGCTGAATATCATCAGCACGGGCGCAATGGCTCGGCTGGGGCGGGTGCGCGGGAATTTGATGATCGATCTTCAGCCAACAAACAAAAAACTGCGCGAGCGGGCGATCGGCCTTGTTTCGCAACTCGCCAGGTGCGACCGCGAGAGCGCACGGTCGCGCCTCGAGCGCGCGGACTGGAATCTACGTGAGGCATTGAAAGAGGAGTAATGGAGTAATGGGCCGAGCGAACCCCTCCCAATACTCGCGCGATCCCGCCGATCGCGAAATTTCGGCGTCATAGACCGCCGCTACAGTTTCACGACGCTAGCGCCCCTCAGCAGCGTCAGGGTGCAGCGTTCGCACCGAGCGTGGCTCCAAGGGAATCGGTTGAAAACGCGGGACGCGGATTGGAATGGTTTCGTGCGGACAAATTGGAGCCATTTCCTTTTCGCCCTTCGAATAGCAGCGATGGCGCGGTGGTACTAAATCCGCGTCATTGAAATAATCGCCGACTCGATATGAATTGAACACCTCGGCCGGAACGAGTTGCCAGCGGATGTGCCCGAGGCGGTCACGGAGAGCGAATTTGTAAGTGGCATCGATCCCCAGACTGTAAGCGAAGGGCAAAGGCCGGCCGGCTTTCTGGACGATCGTCCCTTGGTAAGCGCAGGCAATCAAGAGCGGAGCGACGCAGAGAAAAAGAAAGGTTTGGAGTCGCACGAGCGTTTGGGGGTTGGTTCGAAATCAGCGATTTTTGCCGTTGACCAAATTATAGTATTTTAGGAACTCCCGATCAATTTTGAAAAACTCGGTCATATTCCATAAGCGCAGTTGGTCCCTCTGCCGCGAACCAAAGTAAAGTCAACTCAAGGAAATCATTATGCTTTGGACAATCTTCGTCATTCTGCTGGTGCTCTGGCTGCTTGGTTTGGTCAGTTCATATACCATGGGCGGATTCATTCACATTCTGCTCGTGATCGCGGTCGTGATCCTGATCATCAACCTCATCGGCGGCCGGCGGACCCTCTAGCCCGATGAAGCCCGCGGGCATTGTCGGGATTATCTTAATCATCGTTGGCATCATCGGGTTTGCCTACGGTGGACTGGGTTGGAACACCGAAAAAAAGGACGCGCAACTCGGTCCCATTGAAATCAAGCACCAGGAAAGACACGGGATCAATTTCCCGCCGATCTTGAGCGGACTTTGTGTGGTCGGCGGGATCGTGCTGGTGATTGTGGGAAGCCGGCAGACGTAAGTGCTGCTCGGTGGATCGAGCCGCTCCGCGGGGCGATGCCAAAACAATTGCGGCTGCGCCGCCTTAATCTAACATCGAGCAGGGGACTGCTCGATCCACCTAACTACTGCGTGTTCGCCTTCAGCACCGCGAAGGTTTTGCTTCCCTGGCGGTCGAGATAGAGCAGGACGCCTCGTTTTGGGTCGCCTTTGCTCAGGGCTTCGCGGAATGATTGCACATTTGTGATCGGCTTCCCGTCCACTTCAGTGATGACGTCTTCGCGCTCGATTCCTTGCGCGGCCGCGATGCTGTTATCTGCGACGTCGGTCACGATTACTCCCTTTGCATCGCCGAGGTGCAAGCGCTCCGATATTTCCTTCGTGATGTCCTGCACTTGTAACCCCAACTTGCCGACATCTTCCGGGGGGCCTTGCTCCCGCGGCACGATCTCATTGGAAGCGCGCGCGATCTCATTCGGCAACTCGCCGGTCGTAACCGGAATTTCAATCGTCTGGCCTTTCCGCCAAACTGTCAGCTTCACCGCCTGGCCGATTTTCTTTTTTAAGATCTCGCGTTGCAACTGCGTATCGGTCGTCACCGGCGTGCCGTCCACCTTGGTGATGACATCAAACGGCCGCAGGTCACTTTTGTTCGCGGGCGCGTCCGCTTCGATCGTGCGCACCACGACACCTTTGTCGATCCCCTTCAGTAAATCGCGGGTGTTGGGATTGTCGCCGATCGATTCGATTCGAATGCCAAGCCAGGGTCGCGCAATTTTCTTGCCGGCGACCAATTGCTGGCCGATTTCGTTGGCCAGGTTGCTCGGAATAGCGAAGCCAAGGCCGCGGTTCAATCCGTTAATCAGCGTGTTCATGCCAATGACCTTGCCGTCGATGTCGCAGAGCGGGCCCCCCGAGTTACCAGGATTAATCGAGGCATCGGTCTGGATGTAATCGGAGATGCTGTAACCGCCGTTAGTGAACAATTTGCTCCGGCCTTTTCCGCTGACCACGCCATAGGTGAAGGTGTAATCGAGTTTAAATGGCGCGCCGATGGCGAAGGCAAACTGCCCAACCCGCACCGCATCGCTGTCGCCCATCTGAACCACCGGCAAGTCCTTGGCGTCGATCTTGATTACCGCGATGTCGGTCTTCTCGTCGGTGCCGACGACTTTCGCCGGAAATTCGCGACCATCTTTCAATTTAACATCGACATGCTCCGCTCCTTCGACCACGTGGAAATTAGTAAAGATGTATCCATCAGGCCGCACGACGAATCCGGAGCCTTCGCTCTGAATCGGTTGCAAGTTACGTGGACCGCGCTGCTGCGAATTGTCGTCAGGCTGTCCTTGAAAAAATAGATCGTCGAAGTTGAAGCCCTCGTTGCCGTCATTCTTTTTCGAGACCTCGATGATGACGACGCTGGGCGCGACAATTTCGAAAACTTTTGCGAAAGCATTGTTCAGTTCAGCGCGTGAACGACATCCTTTCCCGACTCGGCTGCGGCCGGCGGAACAGTGGAGGAAGTTTCCTGCGCAAGAAGGGACGAGACGCTCAGGGTGCCAGAAAAAATAAGAGCAAACAAAAATCGCATGAGTTGGAATTTCGACATGATCAGGCTGGCGGTTGTTCAAATGTAACAGTGCTTTGCAGGCACGCCACTCTTGCGGCTGCGGCTTTCCCTACTCTGTCATCCCGAGCGCAAGCGAGGGATCTTGCCCATGTCCGTGGATCACACAAGGTTGTTTGCGTGTCCGATTGTCTGCTCGTGAGGTCCCTCGACGTCTCCGCGTCGCGGGATGACGGGGGACCGGTTGACGCGATCTTCTCGTATGCGTAGAGCAATTCGATGCTGCTTCGGATTCTCACTCTCGCGCTGGCAATTTTTCCGATTGCAACCCGCGCTTGCGATCTTTGCGGGTGCTACACCCCGCAAGTGGAATCGATGCCGAAGGAGAAAGTTTCCATGAGCGGGTTCTACACCGCGATCGCCGAGCAGTTCACCCATTTCGGCTCGCTTCAATTCGACGATCGTGAGTTCGTCGTCGGTTACGGAATTAACGATCGCTTCGCTCTGCAATTTAACGCGCCGTTTATCTACCGCGAATTCCGGCGGCCGGAAGGCTTTGCCATCGACGAAGGAAATGTGAGTGGGATTGGCGACGTCTCGCTTTTGGCTAAGGCCGTGCTGTGGCATTTCGCTTCAACCGCGCGCCGTGAATTCAATCTCGAAGGAAAGAATCCGGTCGCAATCGAGCACGAATCAGATTGTACGTGCTCAATTGTCGCGCTGGCAGGGTTAAAATTTCCGACCGGCGATTCCAGCCGGCTAAAGGAAGAATTTCACGAAGTGGAAATTCCGGGCGCGCCGGAGAGCGGCATCCATGGGCACGATCTCACGCTTGGCACCGGTTCGTATGATGGGATTTTCGGCGCGCAGAGTTCTCTGCGTTACAAGAATTTTTTCGCAGAAGCGAATGGCCAATTCACTCTCCGCGGCGATGGCGCGCACCAGTATCATTTTGCCAACGATCTGATCTGGAGCGCGGGGCCGGGATATTATCTCGTTCGCAAACGCGATACTTTAATTGGATTCCAATTGAGTTTCCGGTGTTGATGAACACGACGGCGTTACAGGTGGTGCCGGATTATCGTTTGCGCGCAAGTGTCGCAGTCAACTGGTGAAGATTTGGAAAACATTGCTGCTCGTTTATCGCGAGCTGGATATTCATCTGCCGGTAGGACGAGACTCCGTCGAGCCGCGCAGGCTTCGTTCTAGTGCAGCGCAGACCCATTTCCATCACGTTGCGAGCGAGCGCGAGCTGGCTGATGCGCTCGATTCCTTTCGTGGATTTCCGCACCTGGTTTCGGAGCTAACAGGTGGCAGAGCGGGAATCGAATACGAAATTGTGCGGCCTGATCACGCGCTTACTTCTCTCACCCGCGAATCGTCATCACGTTTCTGGCCGTCGCCTGATGATACTCGGGCCGATCTGGATGAGTTCGCACCGCCCGGGAAGTACGATTCGATTTTCATTTTCTGGCCCCAGCGGAATTTGAAAAATGGAACGGCGGTTCCGTGTCATGCCTGGGGTTTGGCGATGGGCGCGAGCGAATCGACTAATGGCGCGACCTACGCCGCTATTGCCAACGCGCCGTCATCGGCATGGGAAAATGAGGCGCGTGGTGAAGTCTGGCTGCACGAATGGTTGCACGGCGTTTGCGCGCATTTTGCGCAGCGTGGTCATGTCATGCCTGAGCACGACGCGGATGGCGGTGAGTTGCACGGTTACGCTCGTTCACCAACGGCCGGTTGGACCGATTACTATCGTGATTTAATGAGCGGAAACGTTTTGGAAGATGGAAAACGTTTCGGCATTCCGGCCGATGCGTGGGTGGCGTAAGCCGCTTAGCACAGTCTTCGACGTCAAACCGGCCATGAATGACGAAGCACGAATGACGAATGACGAAAGAAGGACGAAGTCCCAATGACGAGATCGCAGGATAGAGGACAGTCCGTCCTGTAGCGGCGGTCTATGACCGCCGAATCTCCATTCCGGGGAGCGCACGCGCCCTCGCGTGCTGCATTCGGCGGCCCGCCGAATGTTTGTTATAAAAAATCCGCGACGGCTGGCAACCGTCGCCAACACGCCAGCGGCGTGTGCTTTCCCGAAATTGAATAACCGTAGCGGCCTGGCGTCAGACGAATCCATTCAGAGGCAGGCAGTTAGAATCGGGCGCGTTGACACGATTGTTAACGACGTTAAGTTTTTTCTACACAAATACGAATATGGTGAATCTCACCGAGGGAATTGAGCAGGAAAAGGCGTTCCGCTCCCACGCGCAAGGCTATTGGTCTCGCAATGGCGGGGTTGCGCCGGAACTTTGGAACGACTGGAAATGGCAGCTGAAAAACCGCGTCACCAAGCTGGAGCAACTGGAAGAACACCTGTTGCTAAGCGAGGAGGAGCGAGCCGGCGTTTTGCTCTCCGGCGATAAACTTGCGCTCGCGATTACGCCGCACTTTTTCAATCTGATTCCGCGGGAAAATCCAGACGATCCGATCCGGCGTCAGATGATCCCGCGGATCGAAGAAACATGGAGTTCGCCCTACGACATGGCTGACCCATGCGGAGAAGATTCACACATGCCGGTCCCGGGGTTGGTCCATCGCTATCCGGATCGGGTGCTCTTTTTGGTGACCGACCGGTGTGCTGCCTATTGTCGCTATTGCACGCGTAGCCGCGTCGTCAGTGGTGTGGGCGAACAGGAATTGCACACTGATTTCGAGGAAGCCTTCCGCTATCTGGAACAACACACCGAAGTGCGCGACGTGCTGCTATCGGGCGGTGATGCGCTCCTGTTCAGTGACGGCAAACTGGAGAATTTGCTCAGCCGCTTGCGCGCGATCCCCCACGTTGAATTCCTTCGCATCGGCACGCGGGTCCCGATTTTTCTTCCGCAACGAATCACGCCAGAGCTTTGCGCGATGCTAGCGAAGTATCATCCGCTCTGGATGAGCGTGCACGTCAATCACCCGCGCGAGCTCACTATTGAAGTGAAAGAAGCGCTGGAGCGGCTGGCCAATGCCGGCATCCCGTTGGGCAATCAAAGCGTCTTGTTGGCCGGCGTGAACGACGATCTGGAGACGATGAAAACGCTCGTGCACAAGCTCCTCATGTGTCGTGTCCGGCCATATTACCTTTACCAATGTGACTTGATTAACGGCTCATCGCATCTGCGCACGTCCGTCGCAAAAGGGATCGAGATCATCGAAGGGCTGCGCGGTCACACTACCGGTTACGCGGTCCCACAATATGTCATCGACGCTCCCGGCGGCGGCGGCAAAGTGCCGATCAATCCCGGCTACATCCTCTATCACGACAACGAGAAGATCGTGATTCGCAATTACGAAGGAAAAATCTTCGAGTATCCCGAGATCGGAAACGAAAACGTCCAGTTCGCGCCGCAACGTGAGTACCACGACGAGTATTTGTACTCGTAACGCGCGGCACGCGGCTCCGCAGAGCCTCGCCCTACCACCAGTGACCTTCGCAAGCACGCAATGGTAGGGCGAGAGTCCGTCGAGCCGCGACAACACCAATCCGGGTTTAGAGCGGAAAGGGCTCGTCATCGGTAACCGTGGCTGCTCTTATTGGCGAGAGGGTATGAGCTTCCTCCGTTTCTTCGTCTATATCGTCTGTGGCGCATTGGCCTCGTCAGTGATTGGCGGTATTTTTGCCTGCGTAGTGGCATTTGTCTCGCCGGAGTTCGTCGGCTCTCTCTTCGGGCGAGAAGTGAGCGGCTCGTTAGTGCCTTAGGCGGCGGGCGTCGGAATGATCTGCGGGATATTTCTCGGTACCGCGGCGATGGCGTTTTCTCTCTTACTGGTCACGCTCATTCATATCGCGCGCGTCATAAAAAAGAAGAGCGACGAGCAGAACCTTTCGTGAAAGCTGGTTTTGCCGCGTTGCCGTGGCGCAAAAACCAATCAGTTGCCAGTTTTGCCACCCCATCGAGGGCACCCGGCTCTTCGAAAAGGTGAGTCGCTCCGGGAACGACTTCCAACTTCACTTCGGCGCGCATTTCGCGTTGCGCTTGTTCATTGAGCGTGATCACTACCTCATCCTTACCCCCGACGATGAGTAACGTTGGAGCCCGCACCTTTGGTAATGCGTCTCCGGCGAGGTCAGGCCGGCCTCCGCGGGACACGATGGCTGCGACATCAGGAAATTCAGCCGCCGCGACGAGGGCGCCAGCGGCCCCGGTGCTCGAGCCAAAATAACCGATACCAAGGTCCTGGGTATTGGCCTGTGCTCTGGTCCATTTCGTGGCATGCGACAGCCGCTCAGCAAGTAACTCAATATTGAAACGAAACTCGGCGGTATAGGAATCGATCCTTTCCTCATTGGATGTGAGCAGGTCGAACAAGAGCGTTGCCAATCCGGCGTTGTTCAATGTACGCGCCACAAACTGATTCCGCGGGCTGTGCCGGCTGCTGCCACTGCCGTGCACGAACAGAACCAATGTATGCGCCCGTTCGGGCAAGCTGAGAGCACCGGCCAGAATGGCCGCTCCAGCTGGAATCGTGATCTCCGTAGTCATGGATAACGGCTCTCCTTTAATGATTCGCGGCGGAAGCAGAAAATGGACAGGCTTACCAGATTGAATCCCCTTGGAGGGCGCCGCGCTGTTGGCGCCCTGACGTTTGGGACACGACAGCGCGTGCCCCTCCATTATAGGCTCGCCTACGAGTGCACTGTCAGCGTCGTCTCCATCCCTTTCTTCCGGTGCTCGTCCAGTGGGCAATACGCAGTGTAGGTGCCCCGTTTGAGTTGGACGTGCAGTACTTTGGTCTGGTTCGGCTCCAGATCGACCATAAACTTGTGGGTTCCGTCCTTGCCGCGAACCACGAAGTTGTGTTTTACGTCTCCGCCATTCTTGACCACGAACGCAGTCTTGCCTGGCTCCAGGCTCGTAGGCATGTCAATCTTGTAGTTCGACAAGGTGACGTCGACGCGCCGCGCGTCTGGATCGGGTGTCACCGCATCGACCACTTTGTTGACGACTTTTTTGGTGCCCTTAACTACTTTGTGTCCGACATCTTTGGCTGTCTCGGCTGCGTCCTCTGCGACGTCTTTTGCCTTTTCGACCGGACCCTCCGCCCAGACAACACCAACGGAGAGAGCGACCGCGATGATAGTTGAAAGAGAAAGTTTCATAGTACTAAAGATATCGTATGTAGCCTGCGAGTTAGCTGCGCCAGTAAACGATCCCTCCGTCAATCCCCGTCATCTCGCAGCGCCTATTTGTCCTCGTGAACCTGGAGCGCGCGACGCTGTCGGCGCTCTGACATTCGGGACACTACCCATTCGACCATTCGACACGGCTCATGACCTGCAGCAGGCTCAGAGCAGGCAGCGCGTGCCCCTCCATTATTTTGCGTAAACAATCTCGCCGCCGATGATGGTCATCTCGCAGCGCGTTTTCAGGATCTCCGGCGCGGGAATTTTCATGATGTCTGCCGAGAGGACGGTGAAATCGGCGAGCTTGCCGACTTCGATTGAGCCTTTGTCGGCTTCTTCAAAGGCGGCGTAAGCGGCGTTGATGGTAAACATCTTGAGCGCTTGCTCGCGCGATACGGCTTGCTCGGGATGCCAGCCTTCGCCCGATTCGCCTTTGATGCTTTTGCGTGCGACCGCAGCGTAGAATTCGATCATCGGTTCGCCCCGCTCGACCGGTGCGTCGGATCCGCCGCAGATGATTGCGCCTGACTTGATCAGCCTATTCCAGGCATACGCGCCGGCGAGACGCGCCATTCCGAGCCGTGACGGCGCGAAAAACAAATCGCTGATCGCATGCGACGGTTGCATCGAAGCAATGACGCCGAGCTTGGCGAAACGCGGAATGTCTTGCTCGTTCAAAATTTGCGCGTGCTCCACCCGCCAGCGAACGTCACCCAGCTTTGGAGGGCGGAGCTCTGCGACGCCGGGCTCGCCGGAGCTCGCCCCTCCAACCAGAACGTTTCTTTTTTCGGGCGGCACGGCTTTGAACGCCGCTTCGTAAAGATCGAGAATCAGCCGATTGGCGCGGTCACCGATCGCGTGTGTCTCGACTTGAATGCCACGGCGCAACGCTTCTTCAAACATTGGCCTCAGCTCTTCCGGTTTCTGCGTGAGGAAACCGGAGCTGTCGGGTTTGTCCGAATAGGGCGCGAGCAAGGATGCGCCGCGCGAGCCGAGCGCACCATCAAATATCACTTTGATCGTGCGCTGGGTGAAACGGTGATCGAATGCATTTAAAGTCGCGCCCTTTTTCAGCAATTCGTTGGCGGCTTCACCGGGGCCGTAGGCGGCATTGACCATGCGCAGTTTGACTTTTCCGGCAGCGTAGGCGCGCCGGATGATTTCCTGATCCGACAATTCACTGCCGGCGTTTTGGATCTGCAACGCTTGTTCGCGCTCGGCTTCGCTTGGCGGGGGAATATTTTTTGCGACCAGATCCATCGCATTGTCGAGCAGCATCCCAATGGGCTCGCCGGTCTTGGGGTCTTTCAAAATTTCGCCGCCGAACGGATTCGCCGTTTCACGCGTAACCGCCGCGATTTTCAGCGCGGCCGAATTTGCGACCGCGGCGTGACCATCGGCGCGGGTGAGGAAAACAGGATTGTCCGGTGCGATTTTGTCGAGATCAGCGCGGGTTGGAAATTGGGGCGGCTTCCAGAACGTTTCAATCCAGCCGCGGCCTGTGATCCATTTGTCGCGCTCCGTTTGCGCGACGCGCTCCTTGACCTTCGCGACAAAATCTTCGCGTGCATTCGTCCCCTCGAGATTCAAAGTCATCTCGCGCTCACCGATTCCGAAAATGTGACAATGCGAATCAGTGAAACCCGGCATAACGGCTTTGCCTGCGAGATCAACGATGCGCGTTTTGTCGCCCCGGAATCTTTCGGCGTCCGCATTTGTTCCAACGAAAACGATGCGATCGCTCTTGACCGCGATTGCTTGGGCGGACAGTTGCTTTTCGTTAACGGTGTAGATGTTGCCGTTAATGAAAATTATCTCGGCCGTTTCCGCGTCGGCAGTAATGCCGCTCATGAACAGCAGGATAGCAGCGACAGCTCGCATCACCGGACTCTTTTCTGTCATTCCGAGCGAAAATGCCAGTCCGGGCTCGGACCGAAATTTTTTTTTTGCCAAGCAGTGGCGTGTTTATAGAATCAGCGCACACTGACGTGGGCGAAACCTTCGCTTCGGCAGCGCGTGCAACCTTAACCATTTGCTCATCTGAAACCGCCACGACTTTTCGCCAATTTTATCATGGAGAAAAATTGGCGGTGGCGGATGAGTTTGAAACGGGGCCGCTAACTTTATGGCGAACTTTTTCCCGCGCTGGTCAAATTGGTTGCCGCTCAAGCTGACCATCTGCAGCGTGATAATTGTTTGCGGCCTTACCGCCGGCACCTGGTATTACGTCACCCCGAAGTATACCAAGGTCGGTTACGAGCCGATCCAGCCAGTGCCTTTTCCGCACGACATTCACGTTTCCCAATTGGGAATGGATTGCCGTTATTGCCACAGCTTCGTGGAAGTCGCAGCGCACTCAAACGTGCCCAATACCCAGACCTGCATGGCCTGCCACCAGCAGGTGCAAAAAGACAATCCCAAACTGGAGCCGGTGCGCGCGAGCTGGAAAACTGGCGAGCCGGTGCAATGGGTATGGATTCATCGGTTGCCCGATTACGTGTTTTACAATCACGCTGCGCATGTGAATCGCGGCATCAGTTGCGCGAGCTGCCATGGGCAGATCAATCACATGCCGGTGGTTTCCGATGCGAAGCCGATGAGCATGGCCTGGTGCCTGGAATGCCATCGGCATCCGGAAAATTTTTTGCGCCCGGAAGACCAGATCACCAATTTGGATTGGAAGCCGGCGGATGTGAGTCCGGCCGAATTCGTTGCCAAGTACGGACAACCAAAAGACGCGCGCGAGGATTGGTCTAAGAAGAAACGGCTGACGCAACAAGAGATCGGACAGACGTTGAAAGAACGGTGGAACATTCAGCCGACAGAAAATTGCCAGACATGTCATCGATGAAGGCTTTACCGGACAACGCGCAGCGAAACACAGGTTTTCAACCGCGTGTGATTAGCGTCAACGGCCTCTCATGGAAGACAGGCCTCCGGTCTGTTGGGACTTCTGTAGCGGCGGTCTATGACCGCCGACGATTTTTGCGACGCATCCATTCCGGCGGTCATAGACCGCCGCTACAGGGGAAGATATGAAGCGCGTGTTTCAACATCCACCTGCGCCTACCTCGGGGCGACGCTATTGGCGCAGCACGGATGAATTGGCCGACACGCCAGAGTTTCGCGAATGGCTGGAGCGCGAATTTCCTTCCAGCGCGGCGCAACTGAATGGCGATGAATGGTCGCGCCGCAGCTTTTTGAAACTAATGGGCGCGTCCGTCGCGCTGGCTGGATTTGGCGTGAGCAGTTGTCGCCGGCCGGAAATGCATTTGGTTCCGTTTACCAAAACGGTCGAGTGGACCATTCCAGGAAAGTTCCTCTACTACAGCACCGCCATGCCGCGACGGAACGGAGCGATTCCGCTCCTGGTTACGACGGTCGATGGCCGGCCAATTAAGCTCGACGGCAATCCGCTTCATCCGGCGAGCAACGGTGCCAGCGACGTTTTCGTGCAGGCTGCCATTAACGAGCTTTACAACCCGCTGCGAGCAAAACGCATTGCTGAGAATGGCAAGACCAGCACCGCGTCTGCCTTTGAAAAATATCTTG
>WNGI01014664.1_pt1 | contig 13888 bp, 13 predicted proteins | sample 5400621 | NCBI WGS metagenome assembly WNGI01 (sample SAMN13153374, study PRJNA577476) | soil metagenome | isolation source: 20 cm soil or saprolite under Garry oak tree replicate 1 | place: USA:California | collected 2016-06-15
GCCTTGCCGTGCCAGCCGCTCTTCCCTTCCGCGAGCGGAAGGCCTTTGCCCTTCAGCGTCCGCGCCAGGATCATCGTCGGCCGTCCTTTGGTGGCGCGCGCTTCCTCGAACGCATCCATCAGCACGGTGATGTCGTGACCGTCGACGACGAGCGCGTGCCAGCCGAAGGCGCGCCATTTGGCGGCGTAGGCCTCCATGTCGTGATTCCAGATCGAGGGACCGCTCTGGCCGAGACCGTTCACGTCGGTGATGCCGCAGAGCGAATCGAGGCCGTCGTGAGCCGCCGTCTCCGCCGCCTCCCAGACGGAACCCTCAGCGGATTCGCCGTCGCCGAGCAACGCGTAGGTGCGATAGTCGGACTTGATGCGGCGCGCGTTGAGCGCGATGCCGAGCGCCGCGCAGATGCCCTGGCCGAGCGATCCCGTCGCGACGTCGACAAACGACAGGCGCGGTGTCGGATGGCCTTCGAGATCGGAATCGAAACGCCGCAGCGTGAGCAGATCCTCGCGCTTGAGCAGACCCACCTCTGCCCACGCCGCGTAGAGGATGGGCGCCGCGTGGCCCTTGGAGAGCACGAACCGATCGTTGTCCGGGTTCTGCGGATTGCGCGGGTCGTAGCGCATCTCCGCGAAGAACAGCGTGGCGACGACGTCCGCCGCCGACGCGCACGAGGTGGGATGACCGCTTCCCGCTTCGCTCGTCGAGCGGACCGAATCGATGCGCAGCCGCGTGGCGACGTTCTTCAAGGCGGCGACGCGTGATGACGTTTGCACTGGGGACAAAAGGACGCCTCCGGAGGGGATGATTATAATCACCGGATGCTCGCGCTGCGGTACGTCTACGTACTTGCACTGGTCGTGTGGCTCGGCGGCATGCTCATCCTCGGCGCGGTGGTGGCGCCGACCACGTTTGAAATCCTCCAGGCCGACGGCGGAGCACAGGGGCGGGAGCTCGCCGGCGCCGTGTTCGGCGCGATGCTCGCCCGCTTCCACTACATCGCCTACGCCGCCGGCGCGCTCCTGCTGCTGACGCTCGGCGCCATGCGCGTGCTCGGTCCCCGGCCGGCGCACAGCGGCCTGCGCGCGATGATCGTTGCCGTCATGCTCGGCGTCGCGCTCTATTCCGGCTTCGTCGTGCTGCGCCAGATCGACGCGGTGCAGGTGGCCGCCGGAGGATTGCCCTCGCGTCTTCCGGCCGGCGACGAGCGGCGCGTCCGCTTCGACGGGCTGCACGTGCTCTCGACGCGCCTGATGATGTTCAACATCGCCGCCGCGCTCGTCCTCCTCTATTGGGAAGCCAGGGAGTAACCTGGCATCTGCAATCTTCAAATTTCAATTTGCGTATTGAATTGGAAGATTGACTTTCGAAGATTGAAGATGGCGAAGCATCGCATCACGTTGATTGCCGGTGACGGCATCGGACCCGAGATCACGGACGCCGTCGTCAAGATCGTCGAGACTGCCGGCCTCGACGTCGAGTGGGAGCCGCATCTGGCCGGCGCATCCGCGATCGACAAGCACGGTTCGACGCTTCCGGAGGAACTGCTCGAATCGATTCTGCGCAACAAGGTCGCGCTCAAGGGCCCGCTGACGACTCCCGTGGGCGGCGGATTCACGAGCGTGAACGTCGGCCTGCGCAAGGCGCTGGAGCTGTTTGCGAATCTCCGTCCGGTGTGGAACATCCCTGGCGTGCCGGCGCGATATCAGAACGTCGACCTCGTCATCGTGCGCGAGAACACCGAAGACCTCTATTCAGGTCTCGAGCACGAGGTCGTCCCTGGCGTCATCGAAAGCCTGAAGATCATCACGTTCGAGGCGTCGACGCGCATCGCGCAGTTCGCCTTTAATTACGCGCGGCGCCATGGACGCAAGCGCGTCACGGCCGTGCACAAGGCGAACATCATGAAGATGGGCGATGGCCTCTTCCTCAAATGCGTGCAGGAGGTCGCCGCGAACTATCCCGAGATCACGCAGGACGAGCGCATTGTCGATGCCGCGTGCATGCACCTGGTGATGCACCCCGAGCAGTTCGACGTGCTGCTGCTGCCGAATCTGTACGGCGACATCGTCTCGGATCTCTGCGCGGGACTGGTGGGCGGCCTCGGCGTCGTGCCCGGCGCAAACCTTGGCGTCGACGTGGGCGTCTTCGAGGCCGTGCATGGCAGCGCGCCCGACATCGCGGGACAGAACATCGCCAACCCGATGGCGCTGCTGCTCTCCGCGCTGCTGATGTTGCAGCACATCGGCGAGACGCCGATGGCCGAGCGCATCATGAAGGCGCTTGGCGTCGTTCTCACGGAAGATCGCGTCCGCACGCGCGACCTCGGCGGCGCCGCGACCACCACCGAATTCGCCGACGCGATCTGCAGAAGGCTGGTTGCGTGAAGGTGCTATAGTCGCGTTGGCACGAATGGTCGACGAGATTACCGAGGCGGTTTTATCTCGCGATGAGATCGCGCGCTACCTGCAGGATGGACACGGCGGGCGCGCAGCGCGTGAACGCATCCACGTTTACCTGGAAGAGCTCAGGACGACACAACGGTACTCAATTTACCGCGCGCTGAAGCATCCGCTCTATCCGATCCTCCGCAAGATCGAACGCATCGGCGAGAACGTGGACGTGGTGAAGGCGGCGACGCGCGCGGGACGCGTCGTCTACGCCTCCAATCACAAGAGCCACACCGACTACCTCGCCGAGCCGCTGGTGCTGGACGACAACGGCATCCGGCCACCGATCATCGCGGCGGGGATCAATCTCTTCAGCGGTCCGCTGGGACTGCTCCATCGCCACGTGACCGGCGCGATGCCCGTGCGCCGCAACATGAAGGATCCGGTGTACCTCGTCACGCTGAAGGCGTACGTCGCGGAGCTGCTGCGGCGCCACGATCTGTTCTTCTATCCGGAGGGCGGCCGCAGCTACAGCGGCGAGATGAAGAAGCCGAAGACCGGCCTGCTTCACGCCGCGCTGCAGGCGGATGTCTCGCGCATCGCCATCATTCCCACCGCCGTCGCCTACGACCTCGTGCTCGAGGATCACGTGCTGGCGCGGCAGCGCGTGAAGCGCGCGCAGAAGCCGTTCAGCCGCGAGCTCGCCGAAATGGTGCGCTACGCCGTCGGCTACCGATCGCGGGCCATCGTCACCTTTGGCAAACCGCTGTCGATCGAGGGCGTCGATCCGACCTCACGCCGCGAGGTGCTCGACCTGGCACACACGATCATGACGGCCGTCGGGCGGCTTCATAAAGTGCTCCCCACGGCGGTTGTGGCCAGCGCGATGCGGCCATCCATCACGCGCCGCGACCTCGAAGCGCGCGCCGACGCCGTGATCGACACGCTCCGTTCGTCGGGCGCCAACCTCGGCGTCCAGTCCGGCGCCGAGGCGGTGGCCCAAGCGCTCGAGCCGCTCGAGGGGCGCGGCATCATCGTTGCTGAACGTGGACGCATTCGTGTCCGCGACCGCAACGTCCTTCGGTACTACGCCAGAACGCTGGATCACCTCCTGGCGTCGCCATCTCGACGAACGCATTAGCCGCTCGATGTACGCGGGGGCAAAAGCCGTCTTTTATGCGCTGTCCCGCAGCGCCACGCTGAAGCGGCTCGCCTCGAAATATGGAATGCGCTCAGGCGAGAGCTTCGCGCGGCGCTTCATCGCGGGCGAAACGGTCGAGGAGGCGATCGAGGCCTCCCGCGCCGTCCAGGCACAGGGACTCCTGCTCACCCTCGATTACCTCGGCGAGAGCGTCAACACCGTGGAAGAGGCCGATGCTGCCACGCGCGAGTACCTCCGCCTGCTCGACGTGATCGTCGCCTCCGGCATCGAACGCAACATCTCGCTGAAGCTCACACAGCTTGGCGCCGGCATCGATCGGGCGACCTGCGTGGACAACCTGCGCCGCATCCTCGAGCCGGCGGGACGCCAGGAAGGCGCTCTACCGCACGGAGCAGGACGTGCGGCGTATGAACGAGCTTGGCGCGCGCGTGCGCCTCGTCAAAGGCGCCTACAAGGAGCCCGAGAGTGTGGCGTATCAGCACAAGCCGGACGTGGACGCCGCATTCGTCCGGCTGATGCGTCTGCTGCTGGACTCCGGGAACTACCCGGCGATCGCCACACATGACCCGGCGATGATCGATGCAACGAAGGCATACGCCCAAGAACGTGGCCTCGCCAAGGATCAGTTTGAATTCCAGATGCTGTATGGAATCCGACGCGACCTGCAGGCGACACTGGTCTCAGAAGGCTACAGAATGCGGCTCTACATCCCGTTCGGCCGCCAGTGGTTCCCCTATTTCATGCGCCGGCTCGGCGAGCGGCCCGCCAACCTCGGCTTTGTAATCCGCGGAATTCTGCGGGAACGGTAGAGCATTCCCCACACTGAGGCATCGGCGTTCTCACTTCGGACAGCGCCTGATGAGATCCCATCACTAGTCGCGATTGTTTGATGGACAAATAAGGCCGCGCTGCTCGTTACGACTGTCGAGCTCGAACGTTAATTCATTTAACAGCAGTCGCTTACCAATGTCACCCCAAGCGTGGCACTTGTCTTGAAATGTCGGGCTCGCGTGAGGCGCGAGGGCCCGGCAACCGGGGCCACCTCAAGTGGCGTCATACCGGGTGGGTACTGAGGAAAGGGGTTTCGGCGCAATGGTTACGGACAAGGTTCGGCAGTTCATCTGTGGGCTCCACGGACACGACGCGCTGCTCCACTTCGAGCATGGACGCATGTCGCTGCAGTGCACCTCGTGCGGCTACGAGACACCGGGGTGGGATCTCCGCGCGGCCGAGCAGGCCTCGCAGCAGACTGCTGAATTCGAATCGTCTCGACTCGTGCGGATTCCGTTCGCCCGCCAACGTCGCGTCGCGTAAGTACGGTTCGCAGGTTCGCCGGGTCGCGGGTGCGTCGTTCGAACCCGCGAACATCGAACCAACCGAACCACCGAACCACGACGAAGGGCCAGGCCACAGCCTGGCCCTTTCATTTTGAATCAGGAAGTTCGCGAGGATCCCGAAGGTCACGAAGATAATCGTGATGTGACGGATCAGCTGGACGTCGCACGGCGCGTCGCCGACGCGGCCGCCGCCGAAGGAGGGCGTGCGCTCGTCGTCGGCGGATGGGTGCGCGATCGTCTGCTCGGCCGCGCCTCCAAAGATATCGACATCGAGGTCTTCGGCATCGCGCAGGATCGCCTGCCCGCGCTGCTCGCGCCGCTCGGTCGCGTCGAACCCGTGGGTCAGAGCTTCCCTGTCTACAAGCTCATTCCTCCCGACGGCGGCACCGGCGAGATCGACGTGGCGCTCCCCCGCCGCGAATCGAAGCGCGGTCGTGGGCACAAGGGCTTCGAGGTGCACGGCGATCCGGCGATGACGGTCGCGGAAGCGGCGAGGCGGCGAGACTTCACCGTCAACGCCATCGCCTGCGACCCGCTGACCGGCGTCTACGAAGATCCCTTCGACGGCCGCGGCGATCTCGCGCGGCGGCTGCTGCGCGCGGTCGATGCGAAGACGTTTGCCGACGACAGTCTGCGGGCGCTGCGCGCCGTCCAGTTCGCCGCGCGATTCGAGTTCGCGCTCGACGAGCACACCGCGGCGCTCTGCCGCGATCTGCCGCTCGACGATCTGCCCGCGGAACGCATCTGGGGCGAGATCGAAAAGCTGCTGCTGCAGGCCGCGCGGCCGTCGATTGGCTTCCGGCTGGCGCTCGATCTCGGCGTGATGCGTCAGGTGATGCCGGAGCTGCTGCCGCTGGTCGGATGCGAGCAGGAACCTGAATGGCATCCGGAAGGCGACGTCTGGACGCACACGCTGATGGTGATCGACAAGGCGCGCGATCTGAATGGCGATCTCGATCGCCCGCGGCTCGTCACTGTGATGCTCGGTGCTGTCTGCCACGATCTGGGCAAGCCGCCGACGACCGCGTTTCTCGACGGACGTATTCGCTCGCTCGATCACGAGCAGGCCGGCGTTGAGCCGGCGCTCTCGCTGCTCGATCGGCTGAACATCCACACCATCGACGGCTTCGACGTTCGTGCGCAGGTCGTCGGTCTGGTCGCGCATCATCTGAAGCCCGGCGCGTTTCGCAAGTCGGGCAACGTCACCGACGGAGCGTTCCGGCGCCTGGCGCAGAAGGTGGACCTCGAGCTGCTCGCGCGGCTCGCGCGCGCGGATTGTCTGGGTCGTGGGGGCGACTTCGACTGCTCGGCAATGGACTGGTTCATCGAACGCGCGCGGGCGCTTGGCGTCGAGCATCGGCCGCCGGGGCCGTTACTCCTGGGGCGTCACCTGCTCGCGCTCGGGCTCACACCGGGCCCGCGCGTCGGTGAAATCCTGCGGCAGGTGTACGAGAAACAACTCGACGGAGAAATCACGTCGGTTGAGGCCGGAATCGAAGAGGCCCGACGCCTGATCCATTAGCGTCGATGCGCCTCAGGCGCTAGGTAGTGTCCGCCTTCAGGCGGACCGAATGTAGCGGGCGTAGTCCTCGGGCGGGACGTTCCCGCCAGAGACAATCGCGACGACGCCTGGCGCCACGCGCGCCTCGCGCAGCACTGCGGCGACCGTGACGGCGCCGCTCGGTTCGGCGACGACGTTGGCGTTGTCGAACAGCCACTTCACAGCAGCCACAATTTCTTCCTCGCTGACGGTGACGAGATCGTCGACGAGCGCCTGCACGTGCGCGAACGTCAGGTCGCCAGGACGAATGGAGAGCAACCCGTCCGCAATGCTGGCCGTCGTCGGCAGCGTCACGGGATGACCGGCCGCGCGCGAGGCGGTCATCTTCGGCGCGCCGGCAGGTCAGCCCGCGGCGCGCGGCTTCGTCCTCCGCGCGCGACTTGCGATCGAGCACGGTCGTGCCGGCGAACAGCACTTCGGCTCCGAGCCGCTCGGCGCCCGCGCTTTTCACGCGCGGCGCGGTCTCGGGCATGACCACGACGGCACGAATGCCGAGCAGGCGTGCCGCCAGTGCCATCGCCTGGCCGTGATTGCCCGACGAGTAGGTGACGACGCCCGCGGCGCGCGCCTCTGCCGTCAGCTGCGCGATCATGTTGTAGGCGCCGCGAATCTTGAACGCTCCAGCCGGCTGCATGTTCTCGCATTTGATCGCGAAGGCCAGCTCGCCGGCCACGCCGCCGACGTCGATGAGCGGCGTGCGGCGCGCGACGCCAACGATGCGCGCGGCCGCCGCGCGAATCTCGTCAATCGTGACGAGGGTCATGGTTGGGGAAGACTGCACTGGAGGCTCCCGGCTGTCGTAGAGAGGTCCGCTTAGTATAGTTGCGTCATGGCGCGCTACACGTTGGTCTACGGCATCCGTCTCGTTCCCGAAGGCGACCTCGCCGGCGCGGACGACTGTCGCCTCAAACTCAAGAACGGGACAGAGGCCGCCGTCACACTCCACACGATTGACGGAACAATTCCGCAGCTTCGGCGCGCGCTCGACCGCAGTCTCGACGCGTTCTTCGACCTGTTGCCCGGCGCGGCCGACGAGGACCGCGACGACGAGAATTAAGGAACCCTCTTTGCACATCGCCCTCTTGTGGCTGACTCGTCTGTACCAGCCTCACCCGAAAAAGATCGGGTAGGCATCACCCAAACGGGATCTTTTCGTGAGCTGAACGATCGCCTCGTCGGCGAGCTGATTGACGCCGTCAAGGGAATACTCCGCAAGGAGCAGTCGGATCGGCTCCGCGACATCTACCTCATCGGCGACATCGAAAAGGACACGGCGCGCGGCGTCATCGAACGGCTGCGCGAGCTCGCCAACGACGCCAACCGGCCGATCACCCTCTACATCAACAGCGCCGGCGGCAACGTTACCGACGGCCTGGCCATCCATGACGCGATTCGCGAAATCGTCGCGCGCGGCATTGAGGTCACTATCGTCGTGCAGGGGATGGCGTATTCGATGGGCTCGGTGGTCCTGCAGGCGGCCAGTCCCGGCCGCCGGCTGTCGTATCCGCATTCGTGGATCATGATTCACGAGCCGGCGAAGTGGGCCGGCTGGCAGTCCACGTCCGCCGCGGCGCAGCATCTCGACCGGCTGAAGCAGATGCAGGCGCAGATCTATCAGATCCTGGCGACGCGGTCGGGCAAGCCGCTGCAGAAGATCATCCGCGACACCAAGCGGACGGACTTCTACCTGGACTCGGCAAAAGCTCTCGAATACGGATTGATCGATGGAATTGTCGACGGCGCGATCAGTTCGACGGGCTCTGAAATAGCTGGAAAGACGCCGCCTGCGCCTACGCCGCCTCCCGCCTCGTCCTGAATTCTTCCAGCAGGCGCGCGACGTTTCCTGACACCGAATGCAGCGTCGGCGACCAGCCGAGCGCGCGGGCGCGCGGGCTTCGTATGCGCTGGTCGAGCGCAAGCGCGTCCGCGTAGGGACCCATCTTCGCGCGCGCTTCGGTGAGCGGCACGTAGCGGACATCCGGCCTCATGCGGGCATACCTGGCGATGGAATCGACAATGTCGCCGACGCTCTCGTCGGCCTCGTCGTTGGCGTGGAAGATGCCCGAGGCCTCGGGGTTGGTGGCAACTCGCAGATAGACGTCCGCGAGGTCCCGCGCATAAATGCAGGGCCAGTGATTCTTCCCTTCCCCAATCACCCGAACGAGTCCATTTGCCGCGTCTTTCAGCAGATCCGCGATGATGCCGCGGCTGCCGCCGTAGACGATGCCCGGGCGCATGACGACGGTCCTGGGCGTGCGGGAAAGGCCGGCTTCGAGCACGATTCGCTCGTGTTCCGGGCGCCAGGCGACGAGCGGCGTCGGCTTGACGGGCGCATCTTCGGCCACCGGGCCCGCGGTATCGCCGAGCACCCAGACGCCGGACGTGTAGATGAACGCGGAGGGCCGTCCTGACGCCGCGCGGCTGGTTGCAACGCCCAGCAACGTCTCGACTGCCTGACGATCAATCTTGTCGCGGCGCGACGATCCATCGAGCGCCGTGTGCACGATCACATCGGATCGCTCCGCCTCGCTGGCGTACGACGAAGGCTTGTCGAGATCGCCGATGACCGGATGCACGCCGCGGCGCGCGATCGACTCGGCTTTCTCCGGATCGCGGACGAGCGCGGTCACGTCGTGGCCGGCGCGGAGGAAACTCTCGAGTACCGCTGAGCCGACGTAGCCGGTGGCGCCTGTAAGGAAGACCTGCATATGGGGCTTGCCCGCCGAAGCGCGTAACGCGCAGGCGGGCGGTTATTCTAATCACGTTCACAGCGCAAACGCGAATGGGTGATTTGCCCAAGGAAACAATCGACGTTCTGGAGACGCATCGCTTCGACACCGGCGCGCTCGAACGCTACGTGCGCGCGCATCCCACCGGCTTCGCTCCGCCTTTCGCCGTTCATCAGTTCCGCGGGGGCCAATCGAATCCGACCTACTTCGTCGAGACGGCCGGCGACCCGTTCGTGCTGCGGCGGAAACCTCCGGGACAGCTGCTTCCATCGGCACACGCGATCGAGCGCGAGTACGAAGTGATGACCGCGCTCCGCGCGACTGGTGTTCCTGTGCCGAAGACGTTTCTACTTTGCGACGATGCGGCCGTCATCGGCACGCCATTCTTCGTCATGGAGTACGTCGAAGGCCGTCCGATGACCGATGCGGCGCTCCCGGATTGTTCGCCGCAGGATCGACGCGCGATCTACCGGTCGATGATCGAGGTGTTGGCGCGTCTGCACACGGTGGACTGGCGGGCCGCCGGCCTCGAAAACTACGGAAAACCTGGCAATTACGTCGCCAGACAGATCCATCGCTGGACGGCGCAGTACCGCGCGTCGGAAACCGGGCGGATTGACGCGATGGAGCGGCTCATCGCGTGGCTTCCCGCGCACATTCCGCCGGACGAGACCGCCGCCGTCGTGCACGGCGACTACCGGCCCGGCAACCTGCTCATACATCCCGCCGAACCGCGCGTCGCGGCGGTCGTTGACTGGGAGCTCTCCACGATTGGTCATCCGCTCGTTGATCTCGCGCATCACGCGCTGATCTTCCGGACCGGACCGGAAGACTTCGGCGCGTTCGCCGATGGCGAGCGACCCGAGGGAATTCCCGGCGAAGAAGAGCATCTCGAGACCTACTGCCGGATCACCGGACGCCCCTCGCTGCCGGATTGGGACTTCTATGTGGCGTTCGCGATGTTCCGGTTCGCCGCCATCTTCCAGGGAATCATGGGACGGGTGGTCGCGGGGACGGCAAACGATCCCGACGCGCGCACGGTGGGAGCTCGGGCCCGCCCGCTCGCCGAACGCGGCTGGCAGCTGATCGAGGAACGAAGATAGAAACCGCGAAGGACACGAAGAACGCGAAGTCTTTGTTCTTCGTGATCTTCGCGACCTTCGTGGTTTTATAGATACTTCCGCAGTTCGAGACGGGCAATGTGCCGGCGATGCACTTCGTCCGGCCCATCAAGGATGCGCATCGTCCGCGCCGTCGCGGCCAGATACGCCAGCGGAAACACATCGCTGACGCCCGCTGCCCCGAACAGCTGAATCGCCCAGTCCAGCACCCGAGTCGTCATCTCGGGAACGGCGACCTTGATCTCGGCGATCGCCTGCTGCGCCGCCTTGTTGCCGGCCGTGTCCATCATCCATGCGGCGTGCAGCACCAGGAGGCGCGCGCGGTCGATCTCGATGCGCGCCTGTGCAATCCGCTCCTGCGTAATGTCGTTGTCGCTCAGCGGCTTGCCGAACGCGACCCGGCCGCGCGAGCGGCGGCACATCAGCTCCAGCGCGCGCTCGGCGACGCCAATCTGACGCATGCAGTGATGGATGCGGCCGGGCCCGAGGCGTCCCTGCGCGATTTCAAAGCCCCGCCCTTCGCCGAGCAGGAGATTGCCCGCCGGCACGCGCACGTTCTCGAACACCACCTCTCCATGCCCGTGTGGCGCATCGTCATAGCCGAAGACGTCCAGCATCCGCACAATCTTCACGCCAGGCGCATCGCGCGGCACGAGGATCATCGACTGCTGTTTGTGTCGATCGGGATTGGCCGGATCGGTCTTCCCCATGAATATCAGCACCTTGCAGCGCGGGTCGCCGATGCCTGACGTCCACCACTTGCGCCCGTTGATCACGTAGTGATCGCCGTCGCGGCCGATGGACGCCTGAATGTTGGTGGCGTCGGAGGAGGCGACGTCAGGCTCGGTCATCGCGAAGGCGGAGCGAATGGTTCCGTCGAGGAGCGGCGTAAGCCACTGTTTCTTCTGTTCGTCTGTGCCGTAGCGCTCCAGGACTTCCATGTTGCCGGTGTCGGGAAACGAGCAGTTGAAGACTTCGGATGCGATCGGCGATCGCCCCATCACCTCGCAGAGCGGGGCGTAGTCGAGGTTCGACAGCCGGAACAGATTCCAGAGGCCTTCGGCGCGTGCCTTCGCCTTCAACTCTTCCATCACGGGCGGAATCGCCCAGCGCGAAGGTCCCGAGTCGAGCTGTTTCCTGAAGACCGCTTCGGCCGGCAGGACGTGCGCGTCCATGAACGCGCCGAGCTGTTCGAGGTATTTCGTCGTTTGTGGTGTGTGACTGAAGTCCATCCAGCGTCCGGCGAGAATCGTCGGTAGAGTCCCTTTAGGCGGACCTATATATCCCAGATCCGTTCCCGATCGTAGAACGTGATCTCGCCGTCCTCACTCACTTTCAGCACGGGGCCGAACCGGCCTGCCGCCGTCGCGGCGGTCGTGCGCGCGCCTTCGATGAAACCGCCCTGCGCGAGCTCGTCGGACTGCGGATGCCGGAGGATGGCGCCCGCCGCCAGCAGCCGGCCATCGCGATCGACGACGATGGCGCCGTCAAGGGAGGCGAGCGTCGACAGCACACTCGGATCGAGGTCGGTGGCGGTGCGTCCCTCGAGCAGATGCAGAATCTCGCGGCGCGAGACGGGAACCGCGCCGGGCAATTGCGGGAGCGCCGGCAGGTCGAGCCGATCCGCCGGGGCGACCAGTTGCGGCACCGCGTCTTCCGGATCGCGGAGCACGCAGAACAGCGCCCCCTCGCGCGCGTCCGCGAGGTCGAGCGCAATCTGAAACAGACGCAGCGCGAGCGACGGATTGCCGACAGCATCGGACCAGATCTCGTACTTCGCCTTGAGATCGAGCAGATGCCAGGCGGCGCTGTGAAACGAGAAGACCTCCGCGCCTTCGGCGAAGACCTTGATGTCGCGCGACGGGCTCAACACCACGCAGACGCTGTGCTGCGCGAAGGTCGCCCGCGCATGCGCCTGATAGGCGTTGGCGCCGGGCACATCGAGGATCTTGTCCGGGCAGAGCTGCCGGCTCCATCGATCGACGTCGATGACGTCGAGCAGCCGGCCCTCGACGTCGGCCAGAAACACCGTGCGTACGCCGTCCGCGAGGCGATAGAAGCTTTTGATGGGGGCGAGCGCCTGCATGTACGACGGCGGATATTCCCGCCCCGTCACCAGCTCCGGCCGGCACGGATCGAAATCACCACCGAGCAGCAGCACGCCCGTCGAGATGGGACGGTTCTCGTAGCTCGAGAGCGCCGCGACGCGCAGCATCTCGATGACCGACGCGATGCGATCGACGCCGCCCGCGCCCGACCTCGTGTACGGCCGCTCGTCGAAGAACGCGCCGACGTAGCGATCCTCGATCGGCCCCCTGAACAGCTCGCCGCGCTCAGCGGCCAGTTCCGAATTGAGAAGCGCCTGATACCGCGCGCCGATGACCGCGACAATCGCTTGCGCCATGCGCATCTGATGCGGCGTGAACGTGCTGCGGCCGGGCATGCGCAGCGTGTGGACGGTGCCACCCCATGAAATGTGCAGCGTCGAAGGATCCGTCACTGCATCAATCGACAGCGGACGATCGGACACCGAGCCACCCGGCTCGATCTCGAGCGACGCGCGGCGGAAGAACTGTCGCAGCGCCGACTGGAGGACGCTTTCGTAGAAGGCACTGAGCGCGGCAGCGGGCGGACCAGGCACGTACGTGGATCATAATGCCGTGGTGCGCCGCGACACGCTCGTCGACTTCTTCCGTGACCTCATCGCGACTCGCGGCGAGTTCCTCGTATACGACGATGGGTATCGGCGGCGCGGATACAGCTACCAGCAGGTCGGACGCGCGGCGCGCGGGTTCGCCGCGCGGCTGAAGGCCGCGGGCCTGACGAAGGACGACAAGGTGGTCTTCTGGGGCGAGAACCGTCCCGAATGGATCGCCTGCTACTGGGGCTGCCTCATTTCCGGCATCATCGTCGTCCCGATCGACTACCGGTCGTCGCCTGATTTCGTGCAGAAAGTACGTACCATCGTCAACGCACGCATCACCCTCGTCGGTGACGATGTAAAAACTGAAAAATGGGGTCAGACCCCATTTTGGCGTTTCTGCGATCTGGACTGGCGGGCGGACGGGCCGATGCCTGACGTGCCGATCTCGCGCGACGACATCACCCAGATCATCTTCACCTCCGGCGCCACCGCCGAACCGAAAGGCGTCGTCATCCGGCACCGCAACGTGCTGGCGAACATCGTTCCCGTCGAGCGCGAGGTGCTCAAGTACCGGACGTACGCGCGCCCGTTCAAGCCGCTGCGTTTTCTCAACCTGCTGCCGCTGAGCCACATGTTCGGCCAGTCGATGGCGACCAACGTGCCGCCGATGGTCGAGGGGACGGTCATCTTCACACGCAGCTTCAACCCGCACGACATCCTGCGGCTGATCAAGTCGCGCCGGATTTCCGTGCTGGTCTGCGTGCCGAAGATTCTCGACGTGCTGCGCGAGCATGCGACGCGCGCGTGGCCCGAGTCGAACGAGGCGCCGCCGCAGGGCATCTCGATCCCGGGCCGCTGGTGGCGCTATCGCCGCGTGCACTCCGCGTTCGGCGTGAAGTTCTGGGCGTTCGTCGTCGGCGCCGCGCCGCTGCCGCCGGATCTCGAGG